>Ga0209666_1000925_pt1 | contig 22507 bp, 20 predicted proteins | sample SaaInlV_125m_DNA_FD_184679 | JGI IMG/M metagenome (GOLD analysis project Ga0209666, IMG submission 184679) | Marine microbial communities from expanding oxygen minimum zones in the Saanich Inlet - Saanich Inlet SI037_S3LV_10m_DNA (SPAdes)... | ecosystem: Environmental > Aquatic > Marine >...
TCTTCATGTAATAATTCAATGGGATTAGACATTTCGTCCAATCAAATAGGATATGCAAATGATAATTACTCCAATTATGGAAAATTTTATACATTAGACGAAATAGAATTAAATAATTTTTCAAATAAATTTGATGTAGTGACAATAATTGGACTGATTGAATTCCTTGAAGATGAAGAAATAAGAGATTTAATAAATTTACTAGATAAAGTCCTTAAAGTAGATGGAAAAATTATATTAACTACACCAAATTTCAGAGGAAAAATGTTATTTTTTGAGAAAGTTCAAAAATATTTTGGATCTATTGATTACAGCAAACACCATGTGAATAGATTTAATAAAGTCAAAATAATATCAACATTTAGCTGTTTTTCAAACTATAAATTCGATTACAAAATTTTTCTTAATATTTCAATAGTATTTTCTATGATAAGTCATAGTTTTGCATCTCGTGTGGAAAAAATAGTAGCAACTACATTTAAGGATAAAATAGGCTCATTATTTATAGTTGTACTCACAAAAAAGAGTTAGCATAATTGAAGAAGATATGAATCAAGATAACAAAATTAGCGTCATTCTCCCTACTCTGAATGAGGAGGAAAATCTTAGACTATTAATTCCTGAAATTGTCAATTTATTAGAAGATGATTTAAATATTGAATATGAGGTAATAGTTGTTGACGATGGGTCAACAGATATGACTGAAGTTTTTATTAATGAACTAATGAGCAATAATACTTCTATCAAATTTTCATTAAGAACAAATGAAAAATCTTTGCCACTTTCTATACTCGAAGGAATCAATGCCGCTCAACATGAACATGTTATGTGGCTTGATGCTGATGGATCTATGACTCCTCTTGCTATGGGTAGATTATTAAGAACTTATTTTGAACACCATAACTCAGGTCATGAAAAAGTTATTATCGGGTCTAGATTTGTTGAAGGAGGAGGTTACAAAGGCGTAAAAGATGTTAAAAATCAGTCAATACTTTCTTCAATAAAAAATGTTAGGCAATCAAATGATTCAGTATTCGGAATGCTATTGTCTATATTAATCAATAAGTTATTGTCGACATTATTCAGGACGCAACTAACTGACTTAACAAGTGGTTTTATAGTATTAAGGAAAAATTTTATAGATCCAAAAGTATTTCAAAACAAAGAATATGGAGAATATTTTATCTACTTAATTGGCAGCCTAATTAAAAAAGACATTTCTATCATGGAAGTAGGATATATTTGTGAAACAAGATTGCATGGATATTCAAAAACAGGTTCTGGTATCATTAAATTTATAATTAGAGGAATACCATACATAAAAGCAGCTTTTTATAAGGGTGAAAGATAGTGAACATATACGATAAAAATAATAATTTACTGGCAATAGTTGTTAAAAGCAATTCCTCTACTGAGGAAAAAGATTTCCACACAGATCATACTTCTGAGTTTCAAATAGCTTCATTCAATCTAAAAAAAGACGAAGTTATACAGCGCCATTACCACGAAAAGCAAAAAAGAACAATATCCTCAACAAATGAAGTAATAGTTCTTCAAAGTGGAAAAATGACACTAACTCTTTATGATATAGATTTAAACAAAGTTGAAGAGATAACCCTGGAAGGCGGAGACATGGTTGCTTTATTTAACGGAGGTCATGAAATACATATTGACGAGCAAACACAATTTATTGAAGTTAAACAAGGGCCATATGATGAAGAAAAAGATAAAACAAGATTCTAACTATCTTTCAGTTTTTGAGCCAACAGTAACTCTAAAAGATAAGATAAGTGTGCTAAATGCATTAAATAAAAAATATATATCGGGGACTAGCCCGATAATTCGGGAATTTGAAAATAGTCTAGAAAATCAATTTTCCTCCAACAAAGCTGTGGCTGTCTCAAATGGAAGTGTCGCTTTAGATTTAGCTTTTCAGTTATTAGACTTAAATGAAAATGATGAAGTAATTCTTCCCAGTTTTACAATAATTTCATGCCTAGCTGCTGTAGTCAGGAGTAAAGCAAGACCTATCTTTTGTGACGTTGATTCAAATTCCTGGAATATGACTTTGCAAAATGTTAAAGATGTCTTTACTGAAAATACAAGAGCAATCCTAATGGTTCATACTTACGGATTGACAGCAGAAGCAAAAGCAATACAAGAATTTTGTAAGGATAACAATCTGTTACTAATTGAAGACGCAGCAGAAGCACACGGACAAACTGTAAATGATCAATTGTGTGGAACTTTTGGAGATATTGCAACTCTGAGTTTTTATGCAAACAAACATATGACAACAGGAGAGGGAGGTGCACTACTGATCAATGATGAAATGTATTACGATAAAGCATTAAAAATGCGTAACTTAGATTTTGATAATTCTCGAAGATTTCAACACGAAAACTTCTATTGGAATTACAGAATGAGTGGGCTACAAGCTGCTCTTGGAATCTCTCAAATATCAAGTATTGAAAAAACAATTGAAAAAAAAATTAAACAAGCATCAATTTACAATAATATTCTTGTTGAAAGTGACAATCTTCAAATTCCTTTAATAAGCAATCAAGGAAGTAGAAATCATTACTGGGTATATGGAGTAGTTCTAAAGTCTAAATCAAGAGATGAGTTATCGAGTTATTTGCATAACGAAGGAATACAAACAAGAAATTTTTTTTGGCCACTACATATGCAAAATGTATTAAAAGATGAATTTAAGCCAAAGAATAGTCTGCAAGTATCGGAATCCTTGGGAAGACAGGGTTTATATATCCCAATGGGTGATCATCTAAGTAAACAAGATCAAATTACAATTGCAAGAAAATTATTGACGTTCGTTGACGGTTAAAAAATAAGTATCCATAAAGAAGTTAGAGTATAATAAGCATGCTTAAAAAGGGAAATCTTATATTAATTTCAGAGAAAAAAAAAGTATTAACTGTTTTAGCCGGACTAATAATTCTATTGATACTTGACTACTTTACTGACTACTCAATAAGAATAAAATCTGTTATTTTTCTAATAATTTTTCTATCTTTTATTTCATTGAGAGAAAATTTTACTTTTAATTTAAAGAAAATTCAGCATATTGGTGATCTAGGTATTGGTATTTTTCTTTTTATTCTTGTAATAATCTTACAAAATAGACTACTTAATTATGAAATCATCTCCATAGATGTCCCTTCTTACTTAGTGGCATCCCAAAATATTACCGTCAATAATCTTCCTTTTGAAAGTCAATGGGAGTCAAAAGGCCCAGTATTTTTATATTTTTACAATTTATTAATGATTTTATCATTTAAGAACTTAGCTATTTTTAAAATACTAAATGATGTTCTTTTGTTTGCAATATCTTTTATGCTTTATAAGACAAGTTTATTAATTTCAAAAAATAAGTTAGTTGCAGTTTCAAGTGTATTATTTTTCATACTTTTAACAAGTTATGAATGGTATGTAACTGAGTTGTCCGAAATATATTGTTTATTCTTTATATCTATTCAGTATTATTTAATTACAAAATATGAATTAACTAAGAAAGTTATTTTTATATCTGCAACACTTATAGCTTTATCATCGCTAGTAAATCAAGCTACAGCAATCTTTATGATTGGACTGCTAATATCAATTTTTATTAATTATAAAAATTATCAATTGTCATCATCAATCACCTATGCTGTTACAGGGTTTGTATTTCCCCATATTATTTTTATAAGTATTTACTTTTTTAATGGGTTGATAAAAGTTTATTTGACAAATTATATAAAAATACCTTTTGGTTATGTTGGTTCTGGAAGATTTGAACCGTATGAGTTAATTGTTTGGTTACGTAGATATTTTCAATATAGTGAATTTCTGTACTACGCAATCTTAGCAATTGGAATAATGTTCCTTGTGAACTGTATTTTCCATAGGAAGAGTCAGATGAAAAATTATTTTGTAAATAATTTAATATATCTTTCATTGGGATTTTCTATTTACGTGATTGCAGGACACAATTATCAACACCATTTATTTTATTCAATATTCTTCATATCAATTTTTATATCGCAATTAAAAAGTGATATTTCTACAGTTAGTATTTTTTTATTGATACTTATTTCTAGTATTCAAATAATGAGCTTTTCGATACAGCCTTCTTTAAAGAATATTAAATCACCCAGTGAAACTCAGCAAAATTATCCCTTAAGGCAGTTAGCTCATGAAATCAATATAATTTTCAAGGATAAAGAATATGATGTTCTTGCAGTTGATCATGTGCTTTTGCTTTATTATCTTGAAAAAGAGAATTCTAACTATATAGTGCATCCATATAATAATTACGAAAAATATATTGTAGATGCACTTTTAGACATTGACTTACTCAAAACAAATGAGAATAACCATTTGAGTTACTATATTGAACTAGAACCAGACATAATAATATGTGCACCCCAAACAATTATTGGTGGGGCTCCTACAAAATTAGGTTCGGGTATTTTCAATTGTGACATAACAGATTATAAAAAAAATTATTATAAATTGGATACTGAAAAATATTTAAATAATCCAAATAGGTCATACTATTATGATCCGTATACCTCAATAGATGTATTTATTAAAAACTCTTAGGTTAAAACTTAATTTTCTCTGTTTTATATAAGATAATTGAGGAAAAGAATAGGCATAGTAATAAATTTAATCTGTCATAACCATAAATTCTTAGAACAATGTAGATTGTTGATGTAGACAGAAGATTAATCAAAAAATAAAAGTTAAATTTAAGAAAATGAAGTAAGTAAATTTCAATAAATGGTCTGAAAAAGAAAATCAGAGATAGTGTTAAGATTGGAACCAACAAAGATATTAAAATATATAAAATTATCTCATCGAATTTCATCATTAAAGAAACATTATTTAGATCTAGAAAAAGCTGATAAATGTTTGCATTCTCGCTAAAAAAAAGAACAGAAAAATTCAGCACAAATAATAAAATTAACCTCAATAAAATTTTAAACATAGTCTAAGTAATAGTAATATTCATAATTACCGAGAATAGGATTTATTAGTTTTTTTGAGTTTAAAAAAATACTTTAAAAGACTTATTGAAAATTTCATTTTTGAGCTTAATCCAAAATCCCATTTTGATTCTCCGTATTCTCTTGGTGGAAAGTTATAAAAATCACGTTTTACTTTAAAGTTATTTTTTAGTGCCAACCAATAAATATAAGTGTCAAAATTGAAGTCTTTCGGTGGCTCTTTTGCAAACGTGAGTAAAGTATTTGAAAATACAGTGGGTTGAGCATTTATTTCTCTAAATTTCATTCCAAGTATTACACTTGCAGAAGCTCCCATTGCATATGAGAAGAGTCTGTCTAATGGTTTTCTTCCTTTACGAATTCCTTTATAAAATATAGCAGTTGAACGTCCTTTATCACTACTAAGGTACTCCAATAATCTGTCTAACCCTATAAAATCAAATTGTAGATCACCGTGTATCCAACCTATAAATTTTGAATTTGAAATAGATTTTAGACCTTCAAACACTCCAAAACCATATCCATCATTCTTGTCAATAAAGAAAATACTTATATTTTGTTGAAGTTGACTTTCAATTTTTTTCAAATAATCCGTGGATCCATCAGACGATCCATTGTCTAAAATTATAAAATTTATACTTTTATCAACCTCTTTAATTTTTGTAATAAGTTTAGGAAGTGAATTTACTTCGTTATAACAGGGAACAACAAGAGTAAGAAGCTTCATTTTTTTAGATACTCGTAAACTTTTTTCATATATAAAAATAGTTCATATTCAAGGGGTATTCCTAGCATTATAGATTTCTCAGAATCTACTTCACTTACCTTTAAACCTTTAGATACCGCAGTTTGAACTAGATGATCTACATGAATTTCTTTTAAACCACTATTTAATTTTTGTGTTTCTAAATATAGCTCTTCGTACAAGGATTTATTTTTAAATAAGAATGTACCAATTATGATATTTGAATTTTTTGACGTTGGAGCAGTCTTTATAGAGAGGCTATCGACAAAACCATTATTAGGATTAATCCAGCCATAATTATTTTTCTTTTCAAAACCTCTTCTATAATTTTTTTTAGTAAAAACCACTATATCTGAATCACCCAATTCAATTTTAGTTTGTCGATCTAGGATGCAATCTGACGAGTGAATTAGAAGAGGATAATCATTAGTTACCTCATCTGTAAGCATGTAGGCACTTTCAGCTTGCCCCTTTGTTCTTTTTTCTATTTTAATTATGTCAGTTGTTCTTTGTTCAAATTCATCTGAAACGTAGTCTTTATTTTGAATCAGTACTTTTGTTAAAAATGGTTTTTCAAATGAATCAATAATAGTATTTATTATTGATTGCCCATCAACATCAAGATATATCTTCGAGGTTGTATAGCCTTCATCTTTAAATCTTTTACTATCACCAGCAGCAGGGATTAAGAGGTTTACTTCATTTTTAAGATTTATCTGCTTTTTGGATTTAATATTATTAACTTCATCTAAGTTATAAATAAACTCTTGATAATCTTCAGGAGTTCCCCATTGAAAGAAATAATCTATATGGAATAAATTAATACTTAGACTATCCTTAATCATTTTCTCGTAGGGCGTACTTATGTAAATTTCATTATTGATAAATTTCTTAAGTTGAAAAGCGTTTTCGATATATTTTTTAGCTAACATACCTGATTTGAAATAATATGAACCTGAAGAAGCATATTCATTCATCTTATCCTCAGTAAATGATTTTTTTTCTTGAATATCTAGAACATCACTTCCGGAGACATTAAGAAATGCATAATCATTACCATAGATGCTATGTGGGTGAAGCCCTTTATAAGCCGGGATGACTCCATCTGGAGAATTAATTTTTATAAAAGATAAAAACTCTTTCCAATCCCAGATATTTGAAAAGTCACAATAATTTATTAGCACATCATCAGTAGTTTCGAGTAAACCAGATTCTAAAACTGCTGCACCCGGACCTGCTTTTTGGTATTCAATAATTGTAAAGTTGTATTTAGATATTTTTTCAAAATAATGATCCAGATCTTTATTTGATGAATCTTCTTTACTAATAATAAAATTTATATCTTTTTCACCAGGAAACATATCTAAAGTATGCTCGACAATTGTTTTATTGATTATAGGTAAAAATTGTTTAGGAGTATTTATACCAGCTTTTTTAAATCGCTTACTTTTTCCTGTCATCGGTATTATAATCTTCATTTATTAATCCTTAGTCTGAGCTGTTCATCTTTCGATTTTCGTAATTTCTCACCAGTATCTTTATTAATAAAGTTCAATACTTTTTTTTCACCGATTAAATTATACAATATGAGAATTGTTTGAAAATATTGAATTTCTGTTCTGTTTAAATTTTTCTCCACATAGATATATTTTTTATCAAAAGTAAAAGAATTTGGAAAGAATACTGAGTGATCAGGAAATAAATATTGATCTTTAAACCTAACATAGTCTAATTTTGAGTTTGGATTATTAAATTTAGACTCACTTAATTTCGTATTCACGACAACTTTAGTTATTTTTATCAATTCGTTGTAATCAATAAGTTCTGAAAATAAATTCTCTATTAATTTTATAGTTTCATAAACCTTTTTAATATTTCGACCCTCAACTACAACTCCATGGTTATACAAAAAGATTGATTGAAATTTATCTTTATTTTTACTTGAAACTATTTCTTTTGCAAGCTCATACCCAGGACGTATGTAGTCAATAGGTAGGATATTATTACTAATTAAAAATCTATCGAGAGTTTCTTTTTCATAAATTGCAGAAATTAATATTGAAGCGATACTGTGATAATGAAATACGTATTTTGATCTTAATAAGACATGAAGAGGTGTTTCTATGGATAGTTCTTCATCAAATTTTTTATCATTAGAATTTTGAATGTAGAAACTATTTATATCAGTAAAATTTACTTTTTTGAAGGTTTCTTTTTTGGATGAGTTGGAAAGTAAATGTCCAGATTTTTTTATATAGATTATATTTTTACTTTTAACACTAGTATTGCCACCCGGTCCTTGACATAGCAAAAAATTATTGCCAATCTTTTCTGAATATTTAATAAAACTTTCCATTGTATGTAATGCTAATTTATAATACATATACAAGTGCTAGATAAAAAATATTTTTTAATAACCATTATGTTTGCAAAATATTTAATTTTGCTAAATTTTGCATCAAATCTAGAGATCGTAAGATATATCCCTTTTTTTGAAATATGCCAAGATTTCAGTAGTTGCTTAAACCCCTATAAAGATATACAGCTTCTTGAAAAATCTTACCTATCATTTCCGTATAGTAATTTAATGTACTTTATTTTGCTTCCTTTTTACTTTATTGGAGGACTCTTAAACTTGTCATTTATAAATTTAAGCTATTTATTTTTTGAAATAATTTTAATTTACCTACTGCAAAAAACATTTTCTATTTCAAAAAGAAACTTAATCTTTGTACTTGTTTTGAATCCTCTTTTAATTTACTCAATAGGCATCTTGGGTCAACTTGACTTTATTCCACTTACATTATTTATTGCATCACTATCTTTTTTAAGACAAAAAAATAAAATGTACTCTTTATTTTTTGTAATTCTGTCATTTAGTACCAAAATTATTTTTATAATCCTGCTTCCTATAGTTTTTTTATATTTTTTAAAATTTAACAAAAATTTAAGTGAAATTTTAAATACATTTGCAATCACCATTACTCCTTCGCTAGTAATAAATATTCAATATTTATTGGACCAAAATTATAAAGATACAATTCTTTTTGGGGTTAACAGGGGATTTTCAGTAGTAAATGAATCCTCAGTTTCTCTAAGTAATAATGGATTGTTGATTCTTGTTTTTTTAAGTTTTACACTCTTTCTTTATTGGAAAAATTTACACAGGCTAGATTTTATTGGAGTTTGTGTTTTTACTGGTTTTATGACTTTCCCAATATACATAACAAATCTTTCAAATATTGGGTGGTTGCTTTGGAGCTTTCCATTATTTTTGATACTTTTTATATCTTTTGAAGATAAAGTAAAAATTCTTATTATTGGATTCTTTTTGTTGCTTGTATTGACAAATGGAGAAAATGAATATGTGTCAATTCTACAAAATTACATTTCAATTTTTGAATATCTAATTTATTTTTTTAGCATAATAATTGTGTATTACGCATTTCAGCTACTCAGCAAAAACAATTATTATTTGATAAAATCTTCTCCTACTCTTATTTCTATTGCTGGAGACTCTGCATCAGGGAAGACCACTTTATCCAAAATTCTTGAAGATTTTTTAGGCAGTAAGTTTGTTAATCAAGTTGAGCTTGATAGTTTTCACAAATATGAAAGAGATAATCCAATATGGAAAAGTAAAACGCATCTAAATCCAAAAATGAATGATTTAATCAAATTCAAGAATACTGTTTTGAATTTGATTAATGGTCAAACTCAAATAGTTCAAAACTACAATCATTTATCAGGAAAGTTTGACTCTCAGAAAAAAAAGAGAATTAAAGACTTCCTAATTATTGAAGGTTTACATTCTTTGTACTTTAAAGATTTAAACAAACGATATGATCTAAAAATATTTTTAGATTTAGAAGAGGAAATAAAGAAAGAAACAAAATTAGCTAGAGATTTAGACAGGGGGAGAACCAAAACAGATATTGTTAAACAGATAAACCAGAGAAAAGAAGATTTTATAGAATTTGTACTTCCTCAACACAGATATTCAGATGTTAGTATAACTACTAGTTCTAGAGGTTCAGAAAACTTAACTTTTAACATTCTTCTTAAAACAGAGTACTTCTTTGAACTCCATCATTTGTTAGAGCTTATTCCAGGAGCAATAATCAAAGAACTCAACAGCGATTTCAAATTTACACATTTTCAGCTAGAGGTAGGCAAGCTTAAAAATTATGAAATATTTTCTTTTTTGACTAATGATATAAGCAATTTAAAAAGTAATGATTTCAACTTAGAAAATTATGATGATGATAATTTAACAGAATTGACAGTCAAGCTTTCTATCTCTCTCTTTTTACTTAATAAGAAACTTGAAAATAGGTTATGAAGCGTTTAATAATCCTTGATCTAGACAATACTTTCTATAAATATGAGTTGAGTCACATATCTGGACTCAAAGCTGTCTATGCAAAGCAAACTATTTTTAATTCATATGATGATTTTATTTTGCTCTACAGAGATATTAAGTCTTCAGTACATAAAGAGATTCCAAATAGTCCATCAAAACACTCAAAATTAATCTACTTTAAGAAACTATTCTTTGATCAGCTTGATAGCTTCGAAATTTTAAATCTTGAAAAAACTTACTGGGATAGCTTTATTAAAAATGTAGATTTACAAAAAGAAGGAATAAAACTCTTATCAACTAATAAAAATAAAGATAATGTATATGTACTATTTACAAATCAGAATTTAAATACTCAATTAAAAAAAATAAACACCTGGAAACTTAACTTTTTTGATCATATTATTACCTCCGAGGAAGCTGGATATGAAAAACCATCACCGAAGTTTTTTAAATTTGTATCTCCAGTTATAGAAGATATTTTAAAAGATAAAACAAAGGTATATGCTTTAGGTGATAGTTTTGAAAATGATGTTGAGTATTGGATAAATAATTTTCACGCAAATGGATATTTAGTAAATAATGATTTGAGTGAAATGAAAAAAAATAATGACTATATAGAAGCTAGTTTTAACAATTCTATAGAAGACATTTTTAATCAGAATTTAAATAGTAGTATATAAAATAATTTTGAACTTTAGACTTGGAAACTGATTTTGTAACCTTGTAATCAGTATATGTAATGTAGATATCTGCTTCATCGATAGCAAAGTTCACAGTTTCTTTATTTCCCCAGTATTCTCTTACAAAAAACTCATCGTTAAAAGTTACTCTGTTTCTGGGAAGGAATAAATCAGGATGCCAGTAAACCAGGTTTTTTTCAAGATGAGGGTTGAGTCCATAAATTACTTTTAGTTCGTTTACTACTGATGAAACTAATTCCTCAGCATCAGACACAGTAATAATATTTTCATAACCATATCGAGAGTTCGCATTAAATTCCACATCGTTTATAAACTTTTCAAGGTTAGTCAAATTACCAATAATTGTAAAAAATAAAATTATTAGCAGAGCTGAGAATTTTAAATTTTTATTATCTAGAGTTCTGAAATAAGAAATTAAAAGTAGAGCTATCGGCAAATGAAGATAGTGAGTGTACTGTCTTTCTATAAAGCCAAAGTAAAAGAGAAAGTAAAAACTTGAAGCAATAATTAGATATTTTGCCAAAGAGTCGTTACCTACAAAAACCTTTAAATAAACAACAAATATTATTGGCAACATTATTAGTGTAAAAGATAAACTATTTGGAAATTTGTAAAAATTAGAAAATGTATCTGACCATAAACTGAAATTCTGAAGATTAAAAAATAACTGATCTCCATTTGAGCTCTGCGTTGTTAACCAGTTAAAGTAAATTTTGTAAAAATTTGGTAAATCAAAGTTACTTATTTTTACAGGTGGAATGATTAATATAGGATTAACTACAAATAATGAAATTAGTGAAATAATGGATGTTTTAAATATAAACAAACCCCTGCTTTCTTTTGTTTTTCTTAAAATATACAACCAAAGAAAAAAGAAAACGATTATGGTATTTATTTTAATAAAGCTAGCAACGGCTAATAATAACACTGCTCTATAGAACTTATCATCAAGAATAGCTCTAATTCCTAAGGCTACAAAAATTAATACTAAATTATCAGGTTTAGGAATTCTATGGAAGTATTCAACTGCAGGTAATGAATAAATGGTAAGTACTACAAGCCAAGTTAGATTTTTATTTTTAATGTTCTTGGATAAAAAATAACTTCCTAATAAAAATAGACTGGCACTGAATATTCGTGAAATAATTATTACAAAGCTATCATTTATTAATGAAAATGGACCAACAAAAAGCGTGAATATGTTGGACCACAATCTTCCATACCGTAGGTCACCTCCGTAAGATAATTCAATAAAAATTATCAAAATATTTTTTAATATCGGATTTGAGATATCAGAAAATCTTCCATAAAGGTCTTCTAAAAGCCAAAGATTGTAAATGTCATCAATAAGCATACGTTCATCAATAAATAAGACTTCATAAATATTTGTTTTGAAATTATTAAGAATGTAGAAAAAAAATAATGAAATTGTAAGAGCTTGAAATATGTATTTCATTGAATTATTTAAGCTTTTCTTGTTAATCATCACTAAAATACCATATCATGATAGAGATAATCCATAGAGTTAATAATACTAAAAAATTGACCCAAATATCAAGCACTTCAGGAATTGAAATTGATATCAGATCTAACAACGGCAGTTTAATTCTTGCTCATGAGCCCAATGAAGATGGGGAAAATTTTGAAGATTTTTTAAAAAACTACAAACATAAACTTCTTGTATTAAATATAAAAGAAGCTGGTATTGAACAAGATGTAATAAATAAATCAAGGGCAAGAGGAATAGAAGACTTTTTTTTACTAGATACAGAATTCCCATTCATCTTAAATAACTATCAAAAGTATGGAGAATATCTAAGTGTGAGATATTCTAAAAAAGAAAGTATTTTTACAGTTGAAAACTTTGTAGGAAAAATTAAGTGGGTTTGGGTAGACACCTATGAAGACATTGAATTAGATTCTGAAACAATAAATATATTAAAAAACTTCAATATTTGCCTAGTGTCACCATCAAGATGGGGTAGAAAAGAGGAGCTTAATTTCTTTTTAAAAAAATTTGATGATTGTGGGTTAAAAATTACTGGACTAATGATTGAAAAAGATGAAAAAGTTCATTAACAATTTTTTCATATTAAGGAGTAAAAATGATTGGTACAATATTTGAGAAACTAACAGACATACTCTTAATTAGCTTTCAAAACAGAAGAATATTAAAGCACTTACCAAAAAAAATGGAAACGATAGTAGACGTTGGTGCCCATGAAGGCCAAATGTTTATTTCTTTAAATAAATTTAAAACAGAATTCGATAAAATTATTGTATTCGAGCCATTCAAAGCATCTTTTAATAAGATTATGGAACTTAATAGTAATAAAATCGTTGGTCACAACATAGCTATTGGGTCAAAAATAGAAACGAAAAATATGAAGATAAATAAATATAATGTTACTAATACTTTTGCAGAGCCAAATGAAAATCTAATAAAATTCAAAATCAAAAATTTACTCTTTAACTTTAGAAATGAAAGTAGTTACTTTGCGAATGAAGTTCATAATGTTGCAACTCTAGATTCTTATTTAGATTTCGAAGATTGTGAATATGATTTATTAAAAATTGACACAGAGGGGTATGAGCTAGATGTTTTACAAGGAGCAAAAGAACTATTCAAACAAGGAAAAGTTAAAAATATCATAATTGAGTTACATAAAAAAGATACTTATAAAAATTATGATCCAAACGATATAGATAAGTTCTTAAAGAATTTTAATTTCAGATTAGTAAAAGACTTCAATATTTATTTTCTTGGGTTTAAAGATTCTCTATACACTAGAGACTCTTAGAACTCGAAATCAATCTTTTTAATTTAAATAGTCCAATGATATTTCTATATGCAATTCCAGGTATCTTTCTAATTTTAAAAACAACAGTATTTCCATAATCTCTATTGAAATGGTTAATGGGAATTTCAACAATAATTAATTTAGCTTTAGTACACCAAGCATAAAATTCCCACCAAAAGCCTTCTTTAAGATAACCAATTTCTTCTTTTTCAATAATTTTTTGAACATCTTTTCTATATGCCATAAAGTATCCACAAGACGGATCATTTAATTTTATTTTAAGAAGTAATTCATAAAGTCTTTTAAAAGAATTTGAAATAATCAGTCTGAAAATATTGTCAACTCTTGGATGCCTATACCCAACAACAATTTTTCCAGGTTCTAATTTTTCGTAAAGTCTTCTGAGATCTTTTGGGTCATACTGGCCATCTGAATCCACAAAGGAAACGATGTCCGCTTGTGAATTTCTTAATCCTAGAAGAACTGCATCTGTATAGTTTTTCCTTTCTGGGCTAGTGATTAATTTTATAGGATAAGTTTTTTGTAATTCTTCTATTATATTAATTGAGTCATCTGTAGAGCCATCTTCAGAAATTATGAATGAAATACTGAATGAACTATTTTCATATTCAGTAAAAAAGTTTTTAATCGTTGAATATATATGTTTTTCTTCATTGTAAACAGGTGTAATGATTTCGATATTTTTATTAACTTCTTTCATACAAATAGAATTATACTTTCAAAACTGTACCTATAATTGAACTATTAAATTAATAAATCTAAATACATAAATGAAATTAAAAAAAAGTTATTTTATATTAGCCATATTGGTAGTTTTTTCTTTAATCAAAGTTGATTATAGGCTAGATGAAATTCCATATGGTTTAGAAGTTGATGATGCTGAATATTATTACAATGCAGCAACTATTGGTCTAGATTTTGATTTGGATTTTGCGAATCAAATGGAAGGCGTTGAAAATAGATTTCTGAATAAAGAAGTAAAGAAAATTGTTCCTTTTCATCCAATAGGATCTGGAATCTTAGGTGCGCCATTTGTTTTTTTTGGAGATCTTTTTTCACCATTATCTAATGATGAAAACTTAATAAGTTCTGTATATTTTGGATATTCTTTAGCTTCAATTTTTTATTTCCTTCTTTCGATAAGATTTATTCAGATTTCATTAAAAAATTTAAGTATAAATTATGATAATTTTTTACTAATTTTAATGACATTTGGTACGGGGATTGGGTATTATGCTTTTGACAGATTCAGCATGAGCCATGTCTACGAACTGTTTGCGACATCTTTTTTAATTTACATTTCTTCTGTCGCAGCAAGCAAACCTAGAGAAATTAGTAATTCATGGATACTATTTAGTATTGGATTTTTAATCTATCTTTTTTTAGCAATTAGGTGGGTAAATTACTTTTTATTTTTGGTACCTGCACTAATATTCTACATTTCAGGTACAAACATAAAAAAAATCTATACAAGTTTATATTTTATATCCGGTAATTTTTTTGGACTTATTATATTTTTACTCCATACTAAATATTTATATGGAATCTACACACTAAATCAGAAAAGCGTTGTATTTTCTGTAGAAAGTAGTTTTCAGGAAAACTACACTAGGTTCTTTGAAATCGAAATGTTTTTTGAAAATATTCTATTTGTTTTAAAAAGTATGAGTGTTATTTTGTTTAGCCAAGAATTTGGTTTGATTTATTTTGCACCAATTTTATTTGCATCACTTATTTTTTTTCTAATATTTTTAATTAATAGAAGATTTGCACTATCTTTATTTTTGTTTTTCATTTACATATTTCCGATATTTTCAATAATTGTGATTCAAAATACTGCATTTTCATATGGATTTAGATATTTATTTGCCTTAATTCCTATAAATATAATTCTATACTTTAAGTTTTTTGCCAATAACCAAGTTTTAAGGATATATATGTACGGAGCATCTTTCCTGGGATTTTTGTTATATTTATTCTTCGAAACCTCTCAAGGGACATCATTATCAAGTGAATATTTAACCAATTCATTTGGCTTTAGAACTAGATATTCCAGCCCTGACTATCTTTCCAATCTTCCAGAAGCATTAATTAGCGTTAACTCATATTTACATATCATTTTTACTTCTTTTCTAGGAGTTACAATTATTAAGTTAATCAATCTTGTTATGGATCCAGTCCAATTTTTCAGTAATGTTACTGAAGTAAATTCAGAGATACTTGATTTGATAGGAAGTTCTATTAGTTTTTCCTGGATAAAGTTACTTATTTTATATGCAGTTATTTCCTGTTTGACTTACATAGTTTTAAAAAATAGAACAAAAAAATGATAGAAATTATATTATTCTCCGGGGGACTGTATTTACAATACATAGCATTATTTTTATATTTTCTTTTAGTTGGTCGTACACTTGTAATATTAATATCAAAATTTACTTCTAATTCATATTTCATACCAGACACAATTCTAGAAATAAAGGCACATATAATCTACCCGGTATTCGGCATGATACTTGTAGGAAATATACTTATTTTATTAAATTATTTTTTCCCCCTTAGTAGCACGACTGTAAAAATTATATTATTAATTCTTATACTTCCTAACCTACTAAATGCTCAATTAGAATTAGATATTAAAAATAAATTAACTTTAAATAATTTCTTTTATTTTGTTGTAATCCCTAGTGTTTTATTGATAAGTTCATCTGATATAAATTTTCATTATGATGCTGCATATTATCATCTCAACAACCAAAACTGGTTAAGAGAGAGTAATCTGATATTTGGATTTGTAAATATTTTTTGGCCATTTGGGATGTCCTCAATATATGAGTATATCTCTTCTGTTTTGTGGTTTAAAGGTACATTAATTTACCTACACTTTTTATCCTTATTATTCATTCACTTTTTGTACTCATTCTTATTTTTCAATATGTTTTCATCAAAAAATGTATTATTGAAAAATGGTTCTTCACTTTTAATAATCTTTTCAATCCTGGATAACTTTGGATTTTCAGGAGGTCGAAACGGCTATGTTTACATACAAGAAGTTGGAAAACAAGATATTGCTGTAGGCATACTACTTTTGATAAGTGCTGTTACAGCCTTGTATCAATTTAAAAAGAAAATAATTCTTCCGTTAGATCTTGTAAGCCTCTCCCTAATTTCACTATTCATAATTCAAATCAAGGTGAGCGGAGCTTATATTTTTTACTTATATGCAATATTATTAATTTATATAATTTACAAAAAGAAAATGAAACTTAAGAGATTAATGTTCTATCAGCTTCCAGCTATGTTATTCGGAATTACTTGGATAATTAAGAATTATTTGATGACAGGATGTTTCATCTTTCCTGTATCCATAACGTGTATAAATAATTTTGACTGGTATGTCACTGGTTCCACCGAGAAGATTGAAGAATACACATCAGCGACCAGCTTTGCATATTTAGATTACTTTAAAAGTTCAGATCTTAATTTTGTTGACTGGCTTAATAATTTTTTTAATTCAGAAAATTATTCAGTATTTTCTGATTACTACACATCAGTATATTCCAACTTTTTAATTTCATTGTTAGTAGTGTTAGTAGTAAAAATAGTATTTTTCAATAATAAAAAAAATTCAAGCAATTTCAATCTTCTAGTACTCTCATACGTTATTTTTTCGATATCATACCTTGTTTTATACGGACCAATTCCCAGATATACAATAGGTATTTTGTGTACAATTATTTTACTTCTGGGGTTTTACACTCAAGAACCAAAATATAAGATAAATAAATCAGTCTTTTATTTATTTTTTCTAATTTCAATTGGACTTCTCCCAAGGTTAAATTCTTACAACAGTTTTTTAGAAAATAAAAACATCGCACTTTTTGATCCTAGAGCTGAGAATAATATTTCAGTTGAAATATCTCAGATTCAATGGGTACAACCCACAGAAGCGGATAGGTGTTGGATTAATTTAAATTGCAGATTTGAAGAAGGTTTCATTACCGTAACTAAAGAAAACTTCTTTTATGTAGTTACAAAAAATTAGAGCATAAAAAATAAATTTTAAATTATATATTCATGAGTTTATGTAGTATTGAATTGTGGAAAATCCATTAGTTAGCATAATAATACCCTCACACAATAGGTTTGAAGGTTTGTTAATTGCATTAAAAAGTATAAAAAAACAATCTTTCACTGACTATGAAGTAATAATAATTAACGATGGTTCTGATGATGAGAGGTATCAAACTTATCATTTTGATAAAAACTTTAAAGTATTACACCTTGAAAAAAACTCTGTTGTGGAAAAGGGTTATTTTTCTGACAGTATTAGAAACCATGGCATAAACAAAGCAAGTGGTAAATATATTGCTTTTTTAGATGATGATGATTATTGGTTTTCAAATAAGCTTGAGTTGCAGATAGATAAACTTGAAACATCAGAATTAAAAATGACTTGCTCAGAGGCCACAAGTAATTATGGTTTCTATGATGAAAATTCTCAAAATAAACTATTTAACGATCAGATTGTTTTCAAAGAAATATCCAAAATATATAAAAATTCGTCAATGAAAAGAGAATTTCAAAAAAAAGGATTATATAATTTTCAATATCCGTCAATTTGGACATCAAAATTTATAAAAATTCACAACTGCATCATTACCTCTAGTGTTGTTGTTGAAAAAAATCTTCTAGATAAAATTGGTAATTTTCGTGATATTCAATCTAAAAAATTATGGGCGGATTGGGATTGCTGGCTGGGTTTGTTGACACATACTGATAGTTATTATTTTTCTGATCCATTATTGTATTACAACCTATCAGATGGTCTAAATTCTAAACAACAATAAAAATTTAATTTAATCTCTTATTTTCACTGTTTGATATTGTAAGAATATGAAAGATGTTAGCTCTATTTTATTAGCTGGAGGAACCGGCTCAAGACTATTTCCAAATACGAAAATTGTTAATAAGCACTTACTTCCCATATTTGATAAACCAATGATTTACTATTCTTTGTCGATTCCTATGCTTGCAGGAATAAGAGATATAACGATAGTATGTAACACACACGATCTTGAATCTTTTAAAAATTTATTAGGGAATGGTGAACAACTGGGAGTATCTATTAATTATTCCCTTCAAGATAATCCTGATGGAATTCCTCACGCTATCAAGGTTGCATTAGATAATCTAAACTCAGACAAATATTTAGTAACCTTGGGGGATAATTTTATTTTCGGAGGTGAGTTTTTCGGTAGATTAAAGAAGATAGTCCGTGATAATAATGAAATAGCTATATTTACGCAAGCAGTAAAAAATCCTGAAAATTTTGGTGTTGTATTAAAAGATTCAGAAGGAAAAATCGCAAAATTGGTTGAAAAACCTTCAAAATATGTTTCCAATAATGCTGTAATAGGTCTCTATCTTATTGACCAAAACTTTACTCATCACTTTGACAACATAGAAAAGTCAGCAAGAGGTGAAACAGAAATAGTTGATATTTTTCAACAATACGGACTTGAGAGCATTTCCTCATATGAACTTGGAAGAGGTACAGCTTGGTTTGACATGGGTACGGTCAATTCTTTTTACAATTCTTCGTCGTTTGTTAAAACAATTCAGGATCGTCAAGGTTTGCTGATATGCTCTCCTCACGAAATTGCTTTTAGAAACTCGTGGATTACTGAAAAAGATTTGAAAAAATATCTTGATTCATTAAAAGATTCAGAATATGCAGAGAATTTAAACGCAATTTTTAAGCTGAACTAATAGTTTTTACTAAAATGATAAGGTGAAAGTATTAGTTACAGGTTGTTATGGGTTTATTGGATATAACTTTATTCAATATCTTCAAGAAAAATACAAAACTGAAATAGTAATTTATGGAATAGACAAGCTTACAAACAGTTATTCAACTTTTAATTCCAAAGTAGATGATTCAATAAACTTCTTTCATGCTGACATAAATGAAATTGATAATATTGACCAACTTCGAATTAAAGATTTAGATGCAGTGTATAATTTTGCTGCTGAAACACACGTGGACACATCAATTTATAATCCTGACATTTTTGTTAAATCGAACGTATTAGGGGTATCTAAAATGCTACAGTTTGCTTTACGCAATAATGTTGATTCTTTTATACATATTTCTACAGATGAGGTTTATGGAAGTAATAGAGATATTTTTTCAGATGAGCAAGATAAGTTTATTCCATCATCTCCGTATGCAGCTTCTAAAGCTGGCGCAGAACACATCGTTAATTCTTTTTACACCACCTTTGGGCTCGATTGTAAAATTATTAGGCCAGCAAACAATTTTGGTCAATATCAACAACCAGAAAAACTTATTCCATTTAGTTTTGCAAATCTTCATGTTGGTGGAAACATTGAAATCTATGGAGATGGTAAAAATATAAGGCATTGGCTACATGTCGAAGATACATGTACAGCAGTTGAAAAAGTCTATAAAAATGGTGTCAGTGGTGAGGCATATAATATAGGCTCTGGAAACTACTTTAATAATCTTGAAATTTCGAATATGATTCTTTCAGCGCTGAAACTAGAAACTAATAGGTTAGAGTTTGTTGAAGATAGGCCCGGTCATGACTTTAGATATGCAGTTAACTTTGACAAAATAAAAAAAATTGGATGGAGCCCAAATACTAATTTTGAAGATCAACTGTTGGCAACTCTTGAATGGTATACAAAAAACGAAGAGTGGTGGATGAAGTCCTTTAATTCTATTTTAGACAACAGAAAAAAAAGATTGTCCCTTGATTAATACTTATATATGAATAATTTTCTATATTGTTTAGATTCGAATTACAACATACCTGCATCTTGTTCTATTTATTCTCTTTTAGAAAAATCTAAAGAAGAAGTAAATATTTTTATAATGCACAAAGATACTACAAATGAAGATTTTCTTCCAAAGAAAGTTATTGAACACCCTAAGCTAAACAAATTAAGCATTCACAATGTTGATTTAACTGATTACAATTTTCCAAATCTTTTAGGAACACATGTAAGTGAAGCAACGTACTACAGACTCTTTATTCAAGACTATGTAAAACAAGATATTGAGTATCTGACCTATATTGATTGTGATGCATTTTTCCTTAATGACCCTGGAGTCTTAATTAAAGAAAGTATACAAAAAATGAGAAGTTCGGGTTTTACTATATCTTCAATGTCAGAGCTGGGTCTTGAGCATCACAGCAGTAAAATTCTCAAGTTGAAATCAGAAAAATACTTTAATGCTGGAGTAATGATCATTGATTTAAATAAATGGAAATCAAATGACTTAAAAAACAGCAGCCTAAAAATAATGAAAGAGTATAAAGAAAAGCTATTGTTTTGGGATCAAGATATTTTAAATCTTTATTTTGATGGTCAATATGAACCTCTACCAAGTTCCTTAAACTTTAAAATAGATATGGACATTGACAATAAAGCATTAAACATTACAAATAGTGAAACACAAGAAATTTTAATAATACATTATTCAGGAAAGTTTAAACCCTGGTCAGTCAGAGGAGCAGTGAATTACAACGCAGAATATTTTCAAGAGATATACAGATCAATTTATGCAAAAAAATATTATCTTAATGTTAACTACAAAAAAAATGCAATAAACGATATTCTGTCTTCGATATCGAACAGGTCACTGTTTTCAGCGAAGCATCCCTTCTCTCTCATTTGGTATACAATAAAAGTATTAATAAAGTTATGAAAAATATAACACAGTGGTCGTTCATGATAAAAAATTTAATTATTTAGATTCAAGTTTATAAATAAAAAGCTAGAAAAGAAGTTAATTTACTAAATTATTTTTTGTGTTTTTGAAATACTGTAAAAGCTATAGAGCGAAAAGATTCCAGCAATAAGATTTATAAAAGGAACTTTTTTACCTCTCGCTGGAATATCATTGTAAGGTCGGTAACCTTGAGAAAACAAGTTCTGGCACTCGTCAATACTATTTGTATCAATTAAATTCCCATTTTTAATTAATTTCAGAGTTTCAGAATTATTAATATATTTTAATTCATCTTTGTCTAAAACAGGGGTAACAGAATAACCACCCTCTTCAATAAATCTTTGAAGTTCTGAATTTGGTACAATTTCACCCAGAACAGTATCTTCACGATACACTCTAGTAAATCCATCCGGCACGGGTTCTGGTTGTATATTTTGAGCATAGTTGGAATAAAGATTATATTCACAACTTTTTTTCACAATGTTATCACAATCAGAAGGTGATGAATTTTCAAAAATCATAGTTAAGGGTTTGCAAAATATAGATAATTCTATTTTGGCATCGATATTCTCATTTATGTTTGAATAATCAGTTTTTGGAAAACCTAGCAAAAATAAAAAACAAACAAAAAACAATACCGGTAAAACTTTTAGTAAATTTGGATATTCTTTAAAAAGTTCGCACAACAAAAATACAAAAGATAAAGCTATAAAGAAGGCGTAGTAACTTACTTTTAAGGTATCTCCTTTTGTGGGATCAAAATTTCTATCTGGAAATCCTAACGAGTTAAGAAGAAGAATTGTAAAACCAATAATTGGTGAAAGTATGAATGCTGATACTTTTATATTTTTTGAAAAATAAATAAATATAAATATATAAAAAATGACCGCTAATAATAAAGAGACATGTTGCCTGAGGAAAAGACCATATTCAAAACCATCAATTACTGTTTTGTCTTTAAATAGATTTGTCTGATAATATGAAAAATAGTTATCAGGACTGTTTATGTTGACTTTATAATAATCACCAAAAGTGTCAAGTAATGTTATACCTAAAAATGAATCATTGTGGGAACCTAGCTCAGGTGAAAAATAAAAATCCCAAA
>Ga0209666_1000932_pt1 | contig 22410 bp, 12 predicted proteins | sample SaaInlV_125m_DNA_FD_184679 | JGI IMG/M metagenome (GOLD analysis project Ga0209666, IMG submission 184679) | Marine microbial communities from expanding oxygen minimum zones in the Saanich Inlet - Saanich Inlet SI037_S3LV_10m_DNA (SPAdes)... | ecosystem: Environmental > Aquatic > Marine >...
CGTCCCGCTCGATGCCGTCGGCGCGCGACTGCGCGCGCGCGAGTCGAGAAAACCACTTCGATGCCCATCCGTCGGAGACTAATTACCCATACACAGAATTTACGCGAATCGACGTAAAAGCTCCTCGATCGATCATTCGATCTGAAAGCGGTGCAGCAAGGCCGCGGGTGGTTTCGGAGCAAAGTCCGATCGGCGCTCCCCCCGCCGCCACACCGCTGCGCTCGCTTCGTCTCGACGTCGCCAGCCTCTCACGTCTTTTCCGACGATGCGCTCCCTCCGCGAGCTCGCTCGCTTCGCGTCCCGCGCCCACGCCGCGACGCCCCTCCGCGCCGCCCCCGCCGCCTCCTTCGCGCAGTCCCGCGTCCTGAACATGTCCGCCCCCTCGAACGTCGAGGTTGACGCGTACAAGGTGGGCGACTCCACCAACATCAAGTGGCACGAGGGCTCCGTGGACACGGCGACGCGCGAGAAGGCGATGAACCAGAAGGGCTGCGTGCTGTGGTTCACCGGCCTGTCCGGCTCCGGCAAGTCCACCGTGGCGTACACGCTGGAGCACGCGCTGTTCCAGAAGGGCAAGATCGCGCAGGTGCTCGACGGCGACAACATCCGCCACGGCCTCAACTCCAACGTGGACTTCTCCCCCGAGGGCCGCGAGGAGAACATCCGCCGCATCGGCGAGGTCTCCAAGCTCTTCGCGGACTCCGGGATGATCACGCTGGTGTCCTTCATCTCCCCGTACCGCGCCGACCGCGATCGCGTGCGCGAGCGCGTCGGCGACAAGTTCGTCGAGGTGTACATGAAGATCCCGCTCTCCGTGTGCGAGGAGCGCGACCCCAAGGGCCTGTACAAGGCGGCGCGCGCGGGGAAAATCAAGGGCTTCACCGGCATCGACGACCCCTACGAGGAGCCCCTCAACGCGGAGATCGTCATGGAGGTTGCCAAGGAGGGCGGCGACGGGACGCTCGCGCCGCCGGAGAAGATGGCCGCCGCCATCATCGAGGTGCTCGAGCAGAAGGGCTACCTCAACGCGTGATTCGAGACGACGAACGAACGAAACGAACGCGTGGGAACCCCCCCGCGCGCCACCGCGCGAAATCGAGGCGGCGGCCGCGGGTGCGACGAAAAAAAGCGCCCCGGCGACGCGCGAGCTGCTCGCGCGCGAGAAGAAGAGGTGCGTTTTTTATGGGAAGGAAACAGCGTATTACGTACTAATCGCGTAAAACGCGCGTCACGTCTTGCGCGGGACGCCCGAGGGACCTTCGTCCGACGCCTCCTTCAGCCGCCGCACCAGCGTCTCCGGCGTCACGACCCCTTCGCGCATCATACCCAACACCACGCGCTCCAAGTCTCCCCGCGCGCACGTCTCCAACGCGGCGGTGACCTCCGCCAGCGCCGCCGCTTCGTTTTCGCGGCGTCGCGCCGCCTCCGCCTCGTCGCGCGCCGCCCGCTCGGCGCGCGCCGCGTCCGCCTCTCGCTTGCGTTTAGCCCACTCCGGCTCGGGCGGCGGCGGCGGGGGAGGCAGCGGCTCCGCGGGGACGCGCGCGGAAGCGAAGGATGCCTGCACCCATCGTCTGTCCATCTTCACGCCCTGGCCGCGGTTGGTGATCGCGCGCTCGTACACGTCCAACGACTCGACAACCATCCCAAAGTCCGCGAAGAGTGCCTTGAGGTTTGTCGGCGAGAAGTAAAACGCGCGCGTGCCGTCGCCGCGCACGTAGAAGTTCTCCGCGAGCTTCTGGCCATTTTTCGCCGCGAAGCGCTCCTGCGCGAGGTCTCCGGAGGCGTAGTCTCGAATTAGCACGCGTGCCTCCGCGTTTGGACGCATGACGGAGGAGACGTTCCGTACCGCGTCGCGCATTTTTTCGGGCGAAACCGCACTGAGCACGAAGACCATCGTGCAGACGTCCACCGACCCGATGGGCACGACATCTGTGAGCGGCTCGTTCGTGATGTCGCACACGAACGGCACGATGCGGTCTCTTAACGCCTGCGTCGGCAATTTTGCTCGGCGCGCACGGCAAAGGTCCACCGCGCGCTTGGAGAAGTCGCAGCAGTACACCGTGGCGGTGTCGTCGAGCGCGAGCAACGGGAACGCGGTGTTCCCGACGCCGCAGCCCACCTCGAGAAACACTCTTTCTCGTGGCGGGACGTCTCCCGTCCCGGGGCGGACGTACCGCGGCGCGGGACCGGTCTCGCGAGCGTCGGGGTCGAACCCGTGGTCCACGCAAGGAGAAGGACGCGCCGGAGGTCTCGTCGCGTCCTTCCCGTCGGAGGCTTCGAGAGCGGAACCGTCGCGCCCGTCGTCGCCGCCGCCGCCGACGTCCGAGCCTTCGGGAAAGATGTGCGGGAACTCGCGCGCGAAGTAGTGCCTGTCCTTGAAGAACTTGTCCTGGTTGTTCTTGTAGAAGACGTCCCAGTTCTTGCGCGCGTCCCTCTCGTACTTCTCCACCCAGAACTGCGGAGGCGGCGGTCCGGAAAGGGCGGGGAGGGTGCGGTCAGTCTCGGGAAACGAAACGACGAGAGCGTGGATGCGTCTCGGAAGATGCGACGAGGGCGGAGACGTCCGGGAGCCGAGTCCAGAGACGCACCTGGGACGCCTGGTCCTTGCCGCCGCCGTACAGGCTCTTCCCCGCCGACATCGTCGCGGTCGCGCGCGCCCCTCGCTACGAGACGCGCGCGGAAGAGTGCCCGGAGGAGAAGCGCCGAACCCGCCGAGAGGTGCGCGAGGCGAGAAAACGAAACGCGTTTTTTTCGCGTAAAATAAAAAATCGTCACCCGCACCTCCTTCGTATGCTCCCCTCCAGCCACCCCCCGGGCATGGCCATCCTCCGCACCCACCCCGAGAACGGCGCGATCTTCCTGAGCCACGCCGTTCTCTTCCACTCTTTCCGCATCTCGCGCACCAGGCACTCCCCCCGCGCCGTCGCGCTCGCTGCGCCCGCCGCGCCGGAGGCGGCATCGTCGCACCGCCACACCTCCTTCGCGGCGGCGGTCCACACCTCCCAGCGCTTGTCGTCCACGATCTCGGCGCCCGGCGCCCCCGGGCGCGCGTTCCGCAGGCCGGCGCCCGTCCGCCCCCAGGTCGGGGAGACCATCGCCGGCTCGTGCCCCGGGTTCTCCACGGGCGTCGCGCCGTCGCCGCGGCGCAGCCGCAGGAACCAGAAATCATCCGGGATGGGAAGCGCGCGGCGCACGCCCGCCGCGAACGTCGCCGGTAGTTCGAAGTACCAATTCACCATCTGCTCGAAGTTGACCCCCGCGGGCATGTCCTGCGCGAGGCCGTCGTGGCACATGCGCGCGTACAGGTCGTGGTACGCGCTCATCGCAGCGACGCCGCCGTAGGAAAAGCGGTTGTTCACGCCGGCGCGCCGTTTCTTGGCGCTCGTCTTCGACCCGAAGAAGTATCCCCAGACGCCCCCGCCCGCGTGCGGGTCGTATCCCTCGCCCCAGGTGGGCACGAAGACCGTTCCCTGCACGGTCGGGCCCTTCGACGCGTCCGACGCGTCGAAGCTCACGAAGTCCCCGACGTCCCCGGCCAAGTCGCGCTCGACGTCTCCCTGCACGTGGACGCGCGCCGCGCGCAGGTCGGGCAGGTCGTCGACGTAGACGTTATCCGGCCTGGGCACGACGATCCACCGAAACGCGCCCGCCTTTTTCCCGCGCTCGGTTCGTTCCCACCTTCGTCTCAGCCTGTCCACGACGCTTCTGTACCACAGCTGCGACAGCACCTCCTCGGAGTACCGCGCGTTCTTAGAGCCCTCGTCCGAGCCGTCGCCGCCGGCGTGGAACCAGCGCCCCTTTCTCCTGAACGCGTCTACGCACGCGCGCGGCACCGCGGGCAGCGCGGCGTCGTCGTCGGGTTCCGGCAGGTCCTCGTACTTGACCGTCTCCTCGTTTCTCGGCGAAGCTTCCGGTCTATCCACGACGAGCACGTCCCCGAGCTCGACGCCGGGGATGCGCCCGAGCAAAGACGCGTACTCCTCGGCGTCTGCGTCGCGCTCGCCGGCGACAAACACGACGGGCGCGAAGCCCTGCTCCATGAGCGGGTCGAAGATGTGTCGCCGCACGCTGCACAGCGTGCGCCGCAGCGTGCGCGCCTGGCCGGTGAAGTACACGGCGACCGCGGGCCTCTCCCCGAGCGCGGGCGAAACGCCCGTGCCGCCGCCGGTGACGGCGTCGAGGTTCGGCGCGCGCGACGACGACGCGTCTTCGCGATCGGACGGCGAGAGCGGACTGGCGGACCTGTCGCTCCCGAGGGAGACCGCCACCAGCACGGCGAGCGCGCACGCCAGAGCGCACAGACGTCGCGCGCGACTCCGCGGCTTGGCGTTCGACGCCCCGACGCCGTTCGCCCCTCGAGAGCCCCGCATCGCGTCGCCTCCCGGCGCGCGTCACCGCGCGGCGGTCTGAGCGATGAAAACGTTGTTTTATGCGTTTTATGGGAATACGATGCGTCGCGTCCAACATCGGCCGCGACGAGGGACGACGGACGAGCTCGAGAGTCGCCGTGTGTCGCCGAGTCAGACACAAGCACTTGAGCAGCGCGGTATCGGTCTCAAACTCGTTCGCACATCGTCACGCACGTAGGCGCGGGGAAGTCACCGTTGTCTCGGGGTCAAGGCCAGGCGATGCCCTGGCGACTGTGACGACATCGTCTTCTTCCCCGGGCGCTCACGCCACGTTCCCCGCGTGCGAACGCGCGGCGCGTGGTGTGAGGCGCGATGACCTCGCAGTCGGACCTCCCGGGTGCTCAGCGTAATAATCGATGGAGAGATGTGGTGACCTCCACCAACTTCGTGAACCGGCTGAACAAGCGCAAGTCCTTCAAGGCGGTGTTCGGCCAGCGGAGTATGCGCGGAAAGGTGGACCTCGACGACGTCGTGCGCGACGAGACGGGCGCCGCCGGGGAGGCGCCTTCCGGGCACGACGAGAAACGCGTCAAAGACGAGGATTCCGACGTGGTGGTGCGACGGCGAGGGCGGGACTTCGTCGTGTATTCCTGCCAGGCTCGGAACTACTTTCTCGAGCCGCGCGTGGAATTTAAGCCCTCGCAGTTCCTCCGGACGGCGTTGTACGAGCTCGTCCCCTGTCCGCTGTCGTACTTCGTCGTGCTTTTCGCGGAGACGGCCGTGTTCGGTCACTCTCTGCGCGAAGCGCGGCAAGCCGCGGGCTGTCGGCAGAAACTGCCGATGCCCGTCTTCAACGGCGCCGCGGCGAAGTTTTTCTGCGTCGTCCCGGGAACTGAGTTCTTCGTGAGCATGGCGTTCGTGAACGAGGTGTCGCTGTTCACCTGTTTTTTGGCGTCGATTTACTCTCCCGAGGTGCGCAAGTACATAGAACCCATGGAGTGGGCCACGGTGATCATCCTCTACGTGTGTCGCTCGCTGGTCATCTCGAGCAAGTACTCGCTGCTCCCGGAATCCTGGGTCTCGGACCAGGGCGGGAAGATGTACTCGCCGCTGACGGGCGAAGAGTTCGGCCGAACGCTCGTGGGTATCGCGTGGTCGGACCCCAAAGCCGAGACGCACACGGACTTTTTGCGCCAAGAGATGGCGCGCGCGTGCTTGGAAGCCGACGTCGACCTGTCCGAGCTGGAGATTGACGTCGGAAGCGCCGTCGCGGCGCGAGCGCTGCGTTTAAGCGCTAGAGGCGTCGGCGCGCGCGGAGACGAAGAGGTTCAGAAAACCCCCTCGATCGTTTCCGGGAAGGAACTCCTCGCGGCGATCACGGACACGCACATCGGCGCGCCTCTGCCGGGAGCGTTGTTTCCCATCATCATGGTCTTGGCCCTGGTCAACGCGTCGGTCGCTCCCGCGTGTCGCGCCGCAGTCGGCGCGCCGGCGTTCGGCGGCTCGCCCGCGAGCAAGGCGTGCGCCGCGTTCCATTTCTGGTTATCCTTCATGCTCTTCTTGAATAACATGGTGTTCACGTCTTCGATGGCGTGGAACTTTCACAGGCAAGGCTCGGCGATCAAAGCGTTGAACGCGATGATGCATTACCCCGGCGAGTCCGTGGCGACTTTCGCGCCGCCGCCGCCGCCGCCGAAGAAGGCGCCGAAGAAAAAATCCGTCCGCGTCGCGGTTTCAAACGACGCGGACGCGAGCGACGAAGAGTCTTCGGAGTCGCGCGAGATACGGGCCGCGGGCGAGGCTGGCGAGACGGTCCTCGTGGACTTGAAGTGCCCGGACTCGTGCCTGTGCTGGAGCTTAGTGCGCCGAGTGATTCGGAAAATCGGTTCGCCGTGGACGCGGCGTCTGAACCTGTTCTCCATCATTTTCCTGCTGTTCGCGTTCACGTCTGCCATGATCTTCCTGTTGCTTTTCTACGGCGCCGAGAGGAAGACCCACAGGCTCGCCACCTCCGCGAGTCTGTTTTACCTCGCGTGCGTCATCTCTTTCATGGTCGCCGTGACGGTTCTGGAAGGCTCGCTGGTGAACGATCAGGTCCCGAAAATCCGGGTGCGACTGAAACGGGAGATGTTAGCGATGTCCGCGGCGATAGCGCAGTCGCAGGGCGAAGCGCCCGAGGTGGAGCGACAGCTCAGGGCCTCGCACAGGCTCTTGAAATCGGCGGAGGCGCACATCATGGCGGAGGAAGACGTGGCGGTGGGTTCGGAACCCGTACAGGTGTTTTACGAGGTTCCCGCGACGCCCGCGGCGGTGACGTTTGTCATCTCCACGCTCGTCTCCATACTGCTCATCGCGGTGCAGAGAACATTCACGATGATCGAATCCGAGGGGTGGGCGTACGACGGGGACATGGGGGAGTTCGCGCGGGCGGACGACATGTGAGAGCCCGCGGGCTCGCGCGGGTATATTAATATTCATTCCTCCTGTAGCACGACCGACGGATGACCGGCGCTCTCGTCAGCCGCGCGCGCGCGCCCGCCGGCTCCACGAGCGTGGAAAGGAGGTGGGCGTCATTCGCACCTTTAAAAATCTGCCGGGGAAAATATCGTCGCTTTCGCGCGAAAAGGCGAGATATCTTTTGCACTTTAATTTGCACTTTTGCGCTCCGCCGAGTCAGACGCCGAGGCACACCCCGCCCCGCACCGCTCAGGCACCTCGATCCGCGACATGTCGCTCACCGCCCCGTATGCGGTCCTCCGACCCACCTCGACGCGCGCGTCTTTCGCGCTCCGCGCGCGCGCGGTCCCCGCGTTACGATCTTCCGCATTCTCCCGACGCTCGCTTCGAACGTCTCCGCGTCGTTCTCGCGTCGAGGCGCGCACCTCGAGATACGAGGACGTGGAGGAGATCACGCCGATGATGCTCACGACCGCGGCTCTCGGCGCGTTCGGCAGCGCGTGCTCGGTGATCCTGTTGGCGTCCACGGTGGAGGCCACGTCGGTCGTGGCCATGACCGCCGCGTCGCTCGCGGAGGCTGAGGAAATCGCGCTCACCATGGAGTACTCCAGCCGCGTCCCGGCCGCGCGGCTCGCCGCGGCGCCCGCGGTGGAGCTGTCCGCCGTGGACGAGGAGGAGGAGTACGCGCAGTCGGGTCAGGACTTCTTCGACTGCGACATACAGAGCCTCAGGTGCGTGACGTAGACGCGAGACCGCGGAGCGCGCCTCGGAGGGGCGAAAACAAACAACACTCAGAACATGCTCTCCCGGAGGGGGCGACGGAGTTGCGCAGAGAGACGCGTCGAACGGGAAGACGCCACCTTCGTGAAATGTAAAAAACCTTTTCAGTTCCCCTTGTTCGTCTCCGCCTCGCGCTCCGGGTCCACGTCCACCACCACCGCCCCCGGGTCGAGCCTCGACAGCACGTTCCGCACGACGCCCGGCACAGCCTCCACTCCCAGATCGTGCGTCTCGCAGAACGCGCGCACCGTCTCCGTCACCCGCTCCGGATCCGTCGATCGAATCTCCATGAAAACCGCCAAGCGCCCCGCGGCGCCCAGCGGGAACGAAACCTTCACCGTCCCGAGCGTCTCGTCCAGCCGCGCGCGCGCGGCGGCGGTCACCTGCGCCACGGTGCTGCGCGGCACGCGCTCGGCGATGCACCAGCGCTCGACGAAGCGTGGCAGGTCGCCGTGCTGGTCGCCCTCGCGCACCTCCAGCGCGAGCGACCGGCCGTCGGGGACGGTCACCGGCATGGTTAAAATCACGGGAAGACGCGCGCGCGTGACGAGCGTCGCGTTGACGTCGGCGACGAGACTTTCGATGAACGCCTCCGGGATCTCGTGCAGGCCCGCGAAGACGCGCGCGATGTCCTGCAGGTCGTCTCCCTCGCGCACCGCCAGCACGCCGTACGCGCCGCTCGGCACGACCACGGGAACGGCCGCCACTAGCTTAGCGCGCGCGGCGTCCGCGCGGCTCTCAAGCCTTGAGGGCGTTCCCGGCTGAAGCGCGGCGACGAGCGTCGGAATCGCCGACGCGTCCAATGAGTGCTCTTCGGCGAACGCGCGCGCGACTTGTTCGATGTCGTCCCCTTCGCGCACCACCGCGGAGGCGGTGAACTTAAAGCCCGCGGGTCTCTCCTCCGTCGCGCCCATATCGCTCTGCACAACCTCCACGTCGAGCGTCGCCAGGACCAGCGGCGTGTTGTACCGCGTCGCCAGCGTTGCGGCGCGCGCCTTGCGCGCCGCCAGAGCCGCCTCGGCGTCGCGCTTCGCGGCGGCGCGCTCGTCCACCTGGAACGCCAGCGCGTCCACCTCTGCCTCGAGGCGCGACATCGCGAACATCGCAGCCTTCAGAAGGCGCTTCTCCCGCAGGCGCGCCGCGACGGCGGCGCGCACGACGCCGCCCTCCGTGCGGAGCGCGCGGGGCATGTTTTTGATGTCACCGTCAAAGGCGTCCTCCTCCTCCACGACGTCGTCCGGGTCGTACCCGAGGATGTCGAGGTCCTCGCGCTCTGTGGTGGCGTAGGAGAGCAGCACGTTCGTGGCGGTGGTGGCCAGCCTGCGCAGCGCCGCGCGCTCGTTCGCCGCGCTCAGGGGGAGCGCGGCGTCGAACGCGCCCTCGAGCTTCTCCGTGGGCGCGTCGTCGTTCCAGGAGGGCGTCGGCGCCTCCGGCCCGCCCTCCAGCGCCGACACCTCCGTCTCGTTCGCCAGCAGCACGCGCGTCGCGCACATGAGCGCCGGAGAGGGCCCGTCCGCGCGCAGCATGTACTCGCGCGAGGGACCGCACGCCGCCATGAGGCGCCCCTTGCGGAGCAGAAACAGGTCGAGGTTGTCCAGGCCGCGGGGGGGAGGAACGCCGCTCTCGAAAAACGCGCGAGCGTCGCGGAGCGCCTCGGCGGCGGCGTCGCCGCCGTCGCTTCGCGGCTTGGCGTCGCCGGCTTCCACGAGAGCCTCCTCTTCCTCGTCGAAGGCTTCCTCTTCTTCTTCGCCCCGCTCGCTCGATTCCCCGGTTCGTCGTCTCCGCCGGCGCGAACGCCCATCGGCCATTTCGTCGTCTCTTCGATCGTCCTCGTCCTCGTCGTCCACGACGTACTCCCCGAACGCGGCGGCGGCTTGCGTCTGCAGCGCGGCGCGCGCGAGTTCCTTTCGCGCGTTGTCGAGCTCGGGCGCGTCGCCGCCGGGCTCGTCCGCGTCGGGCACCGCGTACAGCATGGGCTTCTTCGGCGCGCGCGTGTCTGTTCCCGCGAACGGCACCGACGGTAGGCCCACGAACTTAGCGGCGACGCTCGCAGCCTCGAATGGCGTGGCCGCCTGCCCCGTTAACATCAGCTCCTCCTCCACGGTCAAGCCGCCTTCGCCGTTGGGCGCGAGCGCGGCGAACCCGTCCCCGCGCCCGACGCGCGCCGACTGCGAGTTCTGCGTCTTCATCGCCTCCAGCTCCTCGTCTCCGTCGCCGTAGAGGCCCAGCGCGACGGCGCCGCGCCACAGGTCCGAGCCTCTTGGGGGCATGGCCATCTCCTTGCGCCACTGCTTCAGGAGCACAACCTTCATGTGCACCGCCGCCGCCGTGACGTCCGCGCCGGGAAGCTTGAGGCGCACGCCGTTGACGTCGTTGCGCCCCGGCGTGACGTGGTGCCACCGGCACAGGCTCTCGGCGTCCGTCACGCCGCGCGCCTCCCTGGCGATGGCCATCTCCGCGCCCGCGCGCGCGAAGCCGCCCGCGGTGACGGAGATGGCGCTGTCCAGCTCGAGGACCGCCTCGCCGCCCGCGCGCGGGTGGTGCGGCACCAGGTCCAGGAAAGGCACGAGCGCCAAAAACGCGTCGCCCGTCGTGCGTTTCTTCACCCACACGGCGCGCGCGCGGACGACGCCCAGCGCCCACCGGAAATCGTCCCTGGTGTGCGTCCCCGAGCCGGTTTCGCCCGGCTTGCGCGCGCACAGACCGGAGGCCTGGATGCATATGCCCATCTGGATCTCGTCCGCGGCGCGGGTCGCATCAGCGCGGTACTCCGCGTGCACCTCCGCGGCGTACGTGCCAGCCATGGCGCGGAGCGTCGCTCTACCCAGCGCGGGCGAGCGCAGCGTTCGAAGGTACGGCCCCCACTTGCTCCCCTCGCCCATGTGCTCCTTGAGCCACTCGTGCAGCAGGAAGACGGCGAGGCCCCTTTCCGGGTCCGAGACGTACAACTTCTTGAGGTGTTCGCCCACGGAGTGGCTGTTCGAGCGCATGTTGCGCGCCGTCACCGGCGACAGAGTCAGCGACGCCGGCACGCGAAGGTACCGCGCGCCGCCCTCGACGCCGCCGTCATCCGCCACCAGCCCGCGGCCGTCTCCCGGTTTCCCCGGGACGCGACGCACGCGCACGCCGTGCATGGCGCCTCCCTTGTCCTCGAACCAAGTCTGCATGGCGGCGTACGCCTCGTCGATGGCGGTCTCGTTGCGCATCGCCTCGGGGTCGGCGCGCGCCTTGGCCTCGGCGAGCTCCGTCGCCAGGAGCCAAGGCACCTCCAGCGCGCCGAGCTTCTCCGTGGCGTGCTCCGCCCACTCGCGCGCGGGTAGAAGCGCGCCCGTCCCCGCCACCGCGCCCGTCACGATCGCCTCGCCCATCTTCGCCGCGCGGCGCGCGCGGCGGGACGCCGAACGAGACACGGAGGAAAAAACCGAGCCGTCTCCCGACTCCTCGGCGCTCGTCGCGTTGGCGTCGTCGTCGTCGTCATCTTCGCGGACGAAAAGGCCACCGAGCACGTCGTCCGATCCCCACGCGTTGGCGACGTGCGGGATGAGGTCCTCGTCCTCGTCCTCGTCCTCGCCGGTTCCCTCGGCATCGTCCTCCCCGTCCTCCCCCAGCGTGGCGTTCCCCGCCCGGAAGCGCGAGGCGGACAGCGCGGCGGCTCCCTTGGCGCCCGCCTCGCCCGCCAGAGCGGGCGGCTCCACGGGCGGCGGTCCCCCGAGACGAAGCATCCCGCGGTCGGCGCCGATGCGCATCGCGCGATCGTGCAGCTTGCCTCCGGGGAAGATGAACTTGGCCTGGTCCGAGATGTTGAATCCCGGCTTCTCGCGCTCCTCGCGCATCGCCTCCTGCAGGAACTTCTCCGTGAGCCTGGGCGAATCGAGCAGGTACTCGTCCAGCCCGTCCAAGTCTTCCGACCACGACGCCCCATCCGCGGCGACGAAGCCGACGCGCGCGGCGCACGTCGCGACGCACAAGGCGACGGCGACCACCGCGGACGCGCTGGTCGACGAGACCCGACGCAACGCACCGCGTCGATCGCGCATGCTCACCGCGGGAACGCACCGCGCGCTCGTCTGTGGGCGACGTTCGCGCGCGAATGCAACAAGAAACGTTTCGAAAGGGTGGATCGCTTGCGAAGCAAACAACCGGAATCGGCGCGGCGCGCGGCACGCGTCGGTTTTCGGGATGGCCAAAATGTTGCCCAGCTCTCGACGAATGAACGAACCGGATTTCGGCCCGATACGATATTTTCAGGAGATCCGCACAGCTGTCGTCCGCTCTGCTGTGTCTGACATCCCCAAACCGCGCCGTGCGGTCCACTCCGCGTCGCGGCGTACGCCACGCACGAGAGACGACGTCGAGGTCTCGCCGTGGGCACGGGTAGTCCCGAGGGCCGGGCACCACTTAGAGCGAAGCGCCCCCGCGGCGAACGTCGGACGCGTCGCGAGCGCTCCGCATAGGAACAGTTGTCGGTTGTCGCGCATCGGCGAGTAAGAAATCCACCATCCGACGTGTGATGGCCACCGCGGCGTCGCCGTCGATGGCGCTCGGCGCGGCGGGGCACGTCGCGACGGCGCGCGCGTCGGCCGCATCGCGCGCGCGCGCCGCCTCTTCGGTCGGCGCGTCCACGCGCTTCGCGAGCCCGGGGAGCTCGCGGAGCCCCAGCCTCGCCCGCCGACGGGTCCCGCACCGCCGGCCCGTCTCGCGCGCGCGCGTCTCCGCGGGCCCCGAATCGGACGCGTCCACCGACAACTCGCGCTCCACCGCAGCGGACACGGACGAGGAGTACGACGTGATCGTCATCGGCAGCGGCATCGGCGGCCTGAGCGCGGCGTCGTTGCTGGCGAAGTACGGGTACTCCGTGAAGGTGTTCGAGTCGCACTACCTCGCGGGGGGATGCTGCCACATGTTCGACCACCGGGACAAAGACGGCGGCTTGTGGCAGTTCGAGGTGGGCCCCTCCATCTGGGAGGGCCTCGATCGGCCCACCGGCAACCCGCTGCGCATGGTGTTCGACGCGCTGGGGGAGGAGATGCCCGTGGAGACGTACGACGGCATCTCCATGTGGACCGAGGAGGGCCATTGGCGGTTCCAGGTTGGCGACGACGAAGCGCCCGGGGGTTTCTGCGACTTACTTCGCGAGAAGAGCACCGACCCGGAGCTCGCGATCAAGGAGTGGAAGGCGCTTAAGAACCGCCTGGAGCCTCTGTACGACGCGCTGGACGCCTGTCCCTTGACGGCTCTGCGCCAGGATGCCGGTCTGCTCGTCAGCACGGTGATCGCGATTCCCTTTTACCTCACGCACCCGAAGGTGATGCTGGACATCCCGTACATCCTGGACTCGTTCCACAAGCTGTCGCAACAGTACGTGACGGAGCCGTTTTTGAAGCAGTGGATCGACATGCTGGCGTTCTTCTCCGGGTTCCCCGCGGAGGGTACCATGGGAGCCACCATGATCTACTCCATCCCGGGCTTCCACCGCCCGGGCGCGTCCCTGTGCGCGCCCGTGGGGGGCACGCAGGCGGTGGTGGACAAGCTCGTGGGCGCGCTCGAGAAGTTTGGCGGCACCATGGAGCTCAAGAAGCACGTCGAGGAGATCATAGTCGAGGACGGCGAGGCGACGGGCGTGCGTTTAAAGGGGGGACGAATCGCGCGCGCGAAGCACGCGGTGGTGTCGAACGCCACGGTGTGGGACACCATCCCGCTTCTTCCCGACCGCACCGAGCTGGAAGCGCAGGGCTTGCCTCAAGCCGCGGACTGGGCGGAGGACATGGCGGAGATCCCGGCGCTCGGTTCCATCATGCACCTGTTCCTCGGCATCGACGCGACGGGTCTGCCCGACCTCGACCCGTCGCACCTCGCCGTGCTCGACTGGAGCCGCCCGCTCGGGGACCCGCAGAACGTGGTTACGATCTTCATCCCCACCGTGCTCGACCCCGCGGTGGCGCCCGAGGGCAAGCACATCATCCACGTGTACACCGCGGGCAGCGAGCCGTTTGATCTGTGGGAGGGCAAGGACCGCAACTCCGCCGAGTACAAGGCGTACAAGCGCGAGCGCGCGCAGATTCTGTGGGACACCATCGAGCGCATCATCCCCGACATCAAACAGCGCGTGGAGGTGGAGATCTACGCCTCACCTTTGACGCACCAGCGGTTCTTAAGGAGGCACAGAGGCACGTACGGCCCGGCGCTGAAAGCCGGAGGGCGCCTGTTCGGGACGCTTCCGCTCCCGGAGGTGCCGCAGCCGGGCGTGTTGTCCCCGATCCCGAAGCTCGTGCGGTGCGGAGACAGCGTGTTCCCGGGGGTGGGCGTGCCCGCGGTGGCGGCCTCGGGCGCGATTGCGGCGTCCACGCTGGCGCCGCTGCCCAAGCACCTCGGGCTGATGTGGGACGTCGCGCGGGCGCAGGGCGACTTCTGGAAGAAAAACCCGACGTGGATGCGCGACTACCACCACGGCAAAAACGCGCCGTTCCACCCGCGCGGGCAACACCCCGCGGGCGGCGCCGAACACATGAAGCCGGAGGAGTTCTACCTCGCGGCCGAGGCGAAGACGAAGATCAGCGCGTTCATCGGGAAAGGCGGGCTCTCGGACGTCGCCGAGGAGCCCATCGGAGGGCGGTGAGGCGTGTGTAGCAACGGAGCGACGACGGCGTTCCGTATCAACATATTTTTGTACTCTTTTTCTGAAAAGCGCCGCGAATGCCGGCCCTTTCGACTCTCAAGAGTGTTCGCAGCTTGAAGCCTGATCATCCGACAGCGGATCTGCGAATCTCGCGTGCTGACTTTTTCCTCGCGGAGGAGCGCGAGGAGGGACGGAGGCGGAGGCGTTCGTCGCCACAACCGCGTCGCGCAATGGCCGCCGCGACGATGTCCGCGCTTCGCGCGCCCGCGCCCGCGCCCAGCGTCGGGGACAACCGGCGCAGCCGCTCGGTGATCGCGAGGGTACGTCGCGTTCGTCGCGTTCGCGAGAGTGTTTCTAAAGCCTCGATCGATCGTCGGTCGATATCGCGTCGCGTTTCGCCTCCGTCGCTGACCCGTCGCCTCCTTCCCCTCTCTTCCCAGGCGGCGCCCGCGCGCCCCAACTTCCGCGTCAACCTCGGCAAGGGCACGGTGTCCGTCGAGGACCCGAGAGAGGAGGCGGCGAAACGCGCGCTCGCCGCAGCGACCGCCGGGAACGTCACCGGTCGTCCCGCCGAGTCCGTGCGCCCGCGCGACGTGAAGCTGAAAGATAACGGCAACGTCTCCATCGCGGCGATGACCGAGGAGGACTGCGTGGACGCCACGAAACTCATCATGGAGCTGTTCTTCAAGGTGCGCCCCCAGGATTTCCTGGCCAAGGACCGGCTCAAGGCGGAACAGGCCGAGCGCGTGTACGGCGGGCTCGTGCAGGGCGTGGTGGAATCCGAAGATCGGCTTTTGCTCGCCGCGAAGGTTGGAGGGAAACTCGTCGGCGTCGCGGAGGTGTCCCTTCCCGGCGGCGCGCGATTCGGCGCGGAGAAGTTCGAGCCCAAGGCCCCCGCGGACGCGCCGTACGTCAGCGACGTCGCCGTCGCGCCCAACCAGCGCGGCCGCGGCATCGGGAAATCCCTGCTCCGCGCGTGCGAAGCGGCGGTGGTCGCCAAGGGGTGCGCCGCCATGTACCTGCACACCAAGGTGGACAACGACGACGCGCTGGCGCTCTTCGAGAAGGGCGGGTACGCGGAGCCCGCGGACGCCAAGGCGGGCCTGACGCAGATGCAGATCGCGCAGAGAGGCACGAAGGGCGGGCCGCTCGCCAGTCTCGGACTGGTGGAGGTGGGGCACGTCCTGCTGAAAAAGGAGCTCAGGGCGAGCGACTACAACTAGGCGCGTCTTTTTGTCGAGAAGCGCGTACCGAACGCGCCGCGACGAAGATGCAATGCATTCGACGGGGTTTACTTTCGTTTCATAGACTATCTACTTCGTTTCACATCTGCGCGTTTATGTGGTAGATGCTGTTGTAGTGCACCTCCGCCCAGAACGAGATCCAGAGCACGCGCTCGCTGCGCTTCGCCGTCGGCTGGATCTCAATCACGAAGTTGTCCTTGTATGACGAGATGACGCACATCGCGACGCCGTACGCATCCGCCGCGGCTTGGAGCGTGATGTGGTCGCCCCAGGTGGTCGCGCGGGACATCTCGCGCACGTACGAGTCGAAATCCTCGGGCACAAACACGCTGTACGCCTCGCGGTCGCGCCGGAGCTGAGCAACCACCGCCGCGCGGATCTCGGCGTGACGCTCCTGGTCGCGGAAAAGCTGGTCGGCGAGCGCGCGGAACTGGCAGTTGCCGTCGCCGCGAACCTTCTTCTCTTTCAGGCCGTAAAGACGGAGACGCGTGTCCAGCTTGTTGTGGTCCGCGTGCGCAAAATCAGGTGCGGGGACGTTGGTCATGCGCTGAGGGGTGAAGTCGCGCGTCGCCGCGGAAGGCACGATCGTCGCCGGGGCCACCGCGCCCGCGGGGAGCGGAGGCGGAGGCGGCGGCGGCGGCGGCGGCGGCGCTTGCGGCATAGGAGGCGCGCTCGCGGCGTGCGAGGGCGGCGGCCCCGGCGGCGGCGGTGGTCGCGCCGTGGTGTCCGCTCGGACGTTCGGCACGGCCGCGCGCGTCGCGTCCACGGAGGGGTAGCCGCTGGGCGGCGGCGGCGGCGGCGGTTTCGAACCTCCGACGCGCGCGTCGGCGGATCGAAGATTACCCATTCCCGTAGCGACGAGCGCGTGTTTCGCGTCCGTCCCGGCGGCGGCGCCCGCCGCGACGTACTCTGCGCGCGGCTGGTACCTCTGGCGCGGCGGCGCGCTCTTTTCATTCGTGGATACACCTCCCGCGTCCCTGCGCTCGGCCGCCGCCGCGAGCTGCGCCGGCGTCGCGGAGAGCAGGTCCCAGTCGCCCTCCGTGAAGGTCTCGAGGGGAGACGCCTCCGTGGCGCGCTCCGCGGACGCCGGCGTCGTCGCCGTTTGGCCGTCGTTTTGCACCGGCGGCGGCCTGACCGCCGGCCGCTCCGGCGGCGCGGTCTGCCTGAACGCCTTGGCCTCGGCGTTGATTCTCGGTTTCAGGGACTCCATCTCCTCCATGCACTTCACCACCTCCGCCTCGTACGCCTTGCACGTCTCCGCGCGTCTCCTGTCCTTCGTCGCATCCGTGGTCCAGTCTTTGTGCTTTCTGATCGTCTCCACGACCAGGCTGGTGTACGCCAAGAGCACGCGGAACAGCTCCTGCCAGTTCTCCTCCTCGCGGTACACCGCAGCCTCGAGCCCGACGAACTCAGCGGTCTTGAAGTACACCTCCAGGTCCGTCAGGTGGTGCACCGGCCTCTGCTTGGCCTTGACGGCAGCCGAAATCTCCGCGGTCGTCCGCGGACGGCTCCCCCCGAGATCCATCGCGCCGGGCTTCTCGAGGGCCCGCCCCGCGCTCGACCGGTGTCCGAGTACAATCCCGACGCCGCAGGTCCGCAGAGTCGCGCACCGAGAGCGAAGCTCGTTCGGGACCCGACGCCTCCCGACGCGGCGTCCGCGGCAATGTCAGTTTTCGAGCGCGCGAGAGAAGGAGCAACGTTCGTGGACAGGTGGCAGTTTTCGGGGAACGGAACGGCGTTTCGTCACGAAAAGTCGAAAACAGACTAAAAACGACGCGACGCTTTCGGCGCGACGCTTTCACCCGCTCGCCTTGCTCAGCACGAACACGGCGTCGTCCAGAATGTACGCGCCGTGTTTCTGGTCGCCCTCGCTTATGTACGGTACCCTCGCCAGACGCTCGACTTTGAACCCGCTCGGCCGCAACACCTTCTCCCAGATCGCATTCACGCCCGATTCCCACGCGCCGTTCGGGTCGAGTCCGAGTTGTTCGTTCGGCGCGCGGTGTTCGTTGCCGTCCTCCACGAACGGCCGAAACGGCACCACCACCGCCAACACCAACACGCCACCTTCATCTTTCAACAGCTTACGTAACTGGCCCAGTAACGTGAACGGCGTGTCGCACCGGTCGAGCACGTTCAGCAACGCCACGCAGTCGAAACCGTCTGTCGCGCTCCGCACGCCCGCCTCGACGCACGCGTTTGTCACCGTCGAGACATCCGTCGATTCAAGCACGACTTGAAACTTCTTCTGGCGCAGACGCGCAACCATGGGCGCGCTCGCCTCCGTGGCGACCACCACGTCGAAGCCTCCGCCGTCCCGGAACTTCTCGGTCACCTCGCCCTCGCCTGCGCCGACGTCAAGCAAGAGCTTTTTGTTTTTCCTCAAAACGGCGCTTGAGTCGTCGCGCGAGCCTGCGCCGAGCAAATCCGCGACGTGCGCCTCGCTGAGGACGTGCATCTTGCCTCGACCGAGCATGGCGTTGGCGTCCGTCAGGCTCATGAACTTGCGTAGGAATGTGCACGCCGCAGCCTGTCCCCAGTTGACCAGGTACGGCCGTCTTGACGCGCGCATCAGGAACGCGTCCGTCGCGGCGTCGCGCGTGAGCGCGCGAAACGCGTCGCGAAGCTCGGGGAGGAGTCTGTCCTCGTCTGCGGCGTAATCCATCTGCGAGGGCGTGAGCTTGGCGTTGCAGTGCGCGCAGATCACGGAAAGGCGCTCGACCGCGCCCTCGGAGGGCATGCCCGCCCACACGCGGACGCGCTCCATCGTGCTCGATCCCTCCTTCTCGCTGCGCTTGATCAGCGGACCGGCGCTCGGGATATCCTTCGTCTCCGGGGAAGATCCCACGACAGCGCGCGTGCGGGTGCCTTGTGCGCGACGCGGGGACGCGAGCGCGGGGAACGCGGATCGGTACGGTGCGCGCGACGCGAGCGCGATGCGGTCGAGACGGACTGTGCAGGGACTCGTCTTCGTCGCGGCGCACCGTCCGAGACTCGGCGCGAGCATCGGCGCGCGCCGGAGCATATGCGACATGGGCGTAGGGTTCGGGCGTGGTTTCCAGACGCCTTCAGTTTTCGGAGTCCGACGATGTTCTCCCGCGGTTTTCGGTGCCAGCTCGGATGAACAATCCAGGGCACCACAACAAGGCGCCTGGGGCCTCACGCCCACGAAGCGGCGCATAAACCGAAACGAAAGCCTGCTCGCCCCGCCCACACCGAGCCGAGCTCTGGAACTCGAGCGCGCGCCCTGCTGTAACCCCGCCTGCCCACCCTCGCGGGATCGTCGTCGACATTCTGACAGTTGTCACGACGAACGATGAGCTCCGCGACGATGAGCGCCGCGCTCGACGTCGGTGCTTCGCGACCGGTGACACCCGAGCCGTTCAGGTCCCCCGCGCGACGCGCATCGCGTGTCAAATCCAACGCGCATCGCGCGTGCCGTTCCGGATGGGAGGGGTCTGACCTCGTCCCGCGTGTCTCGCGCGGTGCCCATCCGCTCGGTGCCGTCGGCCACGCCGAGGATCGCGCCGCCGACGCGGGGACTCCGCCGCCGCGCGCGCGGCTCGCGGCGGCAGTCGCGGCGGCGACCCTGGCGTGGAGCGCGCCCGCGTTCGCGGAGGAGGCACTCGCCGCGGCGTCGCCCGGGGGTACCAGCGCGCCCGCGACGGAAACGCTCGTGGGAACGGCCGACGAGGATGAGCGCGATGAGCGGGTGTCTCCCTCCGCGCCGCGCGCCGGCGACGTTTTACCCGCCGACCCGTCGCGCGTGCCGGCGCGGCGAGGCGAGACCGTGCTCGATTACGGGCGCGTGTTCGCGAAGACGCCGGATGCTCTGGCGAAGGTTCGCGAGGACATCGCGTTTGTGGAGCGAAGCACGGGGTGGCGTCTGCGCGTCGTGACCGGCAACGGTCCGGGCGGCGTCGGCGCGGCGATGCCGTCGGCGAACGACCTGTACCGCTACTTCGGCACGGAGGATCGCAAGCTGGTGATCATGACCGTCGACGAATTCAACGGCAACGTCCTGGACTTCTACAACGACCAGAGCGCGCTCGCGCCGATCGTGCCCAAGTCGGTCGTGCAGGAGATCAGAGGCAGGTACGGGAACAAGTACTTCGTGGACGAGGAGGGGCTGGAGGAGGCGACGGTCGCGGCGGCGACCGCGATGAGCGGGTGTCTCGGGAAGGCGGAGGGGTGCAAATTCGTCCCCGGTCTGTCGCAGCAGCAACGCGAGTTCTCGTTGATCGCGGTTTGTTCCGGGGGGTTTCTGTTCGGCGCCGCGTCTCGTGGCGTGACCAAGTCGGGAGACACATCCTCGCCCTGGGCGGCGGTGTTCGGATTTATCTGGATTCCCTGGGTAGTCATGTTCGGGTTTTACCCGCTTTACGCCAGGCAGCCGGAGGACCTGACGCCGCTGTGGGAGAACCTCGCGATCTTCGCGGCGTGTGTCCTCGTGACACGCGCGGGAAGCGGCGTGTTCGGGACGGACGACGAAGGGGACGCCGGGCGGACGTTGGGGGGGTCGGACGAGTAGGCGGGCCGCGCGTCCCCGCGCGCGACGCCGAACGTTGTTACTTATCGCTTTCGCTTTCCCGGACGTCGAATCGAAAATGTTCAGTGCGCGCGCCACCGGCGCTGGGCGAAACGCGCGTCCTCGTCAGATCGCGTTACCCTCGTCCTCTCAGTCGTCTCCCGCGCCTCCCTCGTGCCTTCGGCGCTCCGCTTCGTCGCGACCCGGTCCGATGAAGTGGCGCACGTTGGCTTCGCGCGCGCGCTACGCGTTCGGCGCGTACGCCGCCGCCGAGGGGTGCGCGTTCGGCGCGCACCAGTACCGCATCAACCAGATGCATCACGCCCCCCGGCGCTCGATGGAGGAGGGGTTCGACTACGACGGGCACTTCCGATGGTTCGCCAGCGAGCTCCGCCACGAGCCCAACCCCCGGCGCCTGTTCGAGGACGCGTTCAACGCCGCGCCCATCGCCACGATCCCGCGCGCGAACGCGCTGCACATGCTGCAGTTCTACCTCACCGCGCGCGAGCGCGACGAGTTCCCCGACGACGAGTACCCTCCCGAGGTGACGCGCGAGGCGGAGTCGCTTTTGCGCCGGCTGGAGCGGCGACACGGCCTCGCGTTTCTCGACCGGGACGCCGGGGGCGCGTCTTTCGATCCGGACGAGGCGAAAGGCAGAGGCGCGCGCGTCAAGACCAAGCTGCGCCGGGCGTTGCGCGTGCTCTCCCGAAGGACGAAAGACGACAAGGCGTTCAGAGGCGAGGACAGCGCGGTTCGCGAATTCCTCGTCGACGGCGCGGGCGGGAGCCAGGGCGGCGTCGAGACGTCGGGATCCGTCGAATCCGCCACTGATTTCATCCGCACCAACCGTTTCGAAATGCACGCGTACTACAAGCCGATCGCGTTCCAGGCGCTCATCGCGGCGTTTCGCGCGGCGTCCGTCGCGAAGCTCAGGAACTCTGGATTCGAGAGGAAACGCGACCCCGCGACAAACATCGTCGTGTGGGTGCGTCCGCCGCGGACGCCGCGAAGTGACGGGAAAAACGCCGATTTTAATCCCGTCGCGACTTCAGCGTCGGATTCGGACCGGTACGAACCTTTGGTGTTTCTGCACGGGCTCGGGATCGGCATCGCGCCGTACGCGGATTACGTGTGCGCGCTTCCCGACCACCGACCGGTGGTGGCGCCGGAGTGGCCGAACATCTCCTACAGCTGGGACGACCGGTCGCACGAGTACCCGAGCCCGTCGGAGATCTCCGCCTTTCTCGAGCGCTCGACGCGCCGCGCGGCGGAGGACGCGCTGGCGCGCGACGTTCGCGGCGCGGAGACGCAGGACGCCATCGTGCGTCGCGTGCGCGACGTGAAGTGCGACGTCATCGCGCACTCGTACGGCACGGTGTGCCTGACGGCGTTCAGGCGGCACTACCCGCACTCGGTGCGGCGCTGCGCGTACGTCGATCCGGTGTGCTTCTTGCCCTCCTTCGGGTCGTACCTGCGCTACGGATTCGACGACCACCTGGCGGGTTGGAACGCGCTGTTTCGGCATCTGATGGCGCGCGCGAGCGACCCGCGCGAGCCCATGAGCTTCGGGAACTTGGTGCTCGCGTCGTGGTTCGTGAAGGGCGACGCGAGCACGCAGCAGCTCATGAAGCGGCTGCTGTTCCCGCACGAGGCGTGGGAACGCGGGCCGCTCGGCGAGGACGACATGGTGGTGCTCTCTGGGTTGGACGAGATTGTCGGCGCGGCGGAGATCGCGGCGCGCTTCCGACAGGCGTGGCCCAAGTGCGCGACGGTGCTGCAGAAACAGTGGCAGCACGGGGGATTCCTGCTCGAGCCCGACCCGGAGCGCGTCAACGACGCCATCGTCGCGCACTGTACCGGCGGGAAAGTGGGTTTGCACGGTTTGAAAAAGCCGGGGCTCGTCAAGCGCGCGTGGCGCGCCGGGTTCGCGAAGCGACGCCCACGGAAAAAGCAAAAGCTCGTCCCCGAGGAGGAACACGACACCTCTTCGTAGCGCTTCCCGGCGGCGGCGGAGCGGCGAACGGTCTTTTCCCGCGAAGACGCCGTTCTCGCCGTTTTCGATTCTTCGATTCTTTTCTAAGTACGCATACGATATTAATAACGCATTCGTGTTCGCACACGACTTCAGACTACTTCTACATGTACTTGAGCAAAGCGTTGAGGAACTTGGGGTTCGTGCACATCTGGTTGCACACGTACTCGCCCTGCTCGAACGCCGACGCATCCGCGGGGAGGTCGTCGATCCAGTCCGACTCGGCGTCGCTCTCGTTTTCGGTTTTTCCGCGCCGAGCGCCTTTCGTCCCTTCGTCCGCCGTCTCCCCCCGCTCCCCCCGCTCCATGGCGCGATTCACCGCCGCGGTCCTCGACGCGTGGCTCCCTGTTAAAGGGGTCGACTCCGATGTCGCCCCCTCCCCTCCCCCGATCCCGCTCTCGCCG
>Ga0209666_1000933_pt1 | contig 22398 bp, 18 predicted proteins | sample SaaInlV_125m_DNA_FD_184679 | JGI IMG/M metagenome (GOLD analysis project Ga0209666, IMG submission 184679) | Marine microbial communities from expanding oxygen minimum zones in the Saanich Inlet - Saanich Inlet SI037_S3LV_10m_DNA (SPAdes)... | ecosystem: Environmental > Aquatic > Marine >...
ACTCCTCAATAAAAATTATTATTAGACTTGTTAGTTCATTTATATTGCTAATAAGTTTTTGTTCCATTCTTGAGTATTATTTTGATGATAGGAGTGGCGGCTATTTAGGAGAGATTTTTTTTATTAACTTATCTAATGCAATAGGTTTCATTGGTGCTTTAGTTTTTTTAGTTATATTTGTTATTCCTGCTTCGTCCTTATCTTTTAACTTTTCCTGGCTTAAAACAATTGAAGAATTCGGTCATGTGTTAATAAATCTTTTTAAAAAAATTCAATATTCCCTAATAAAATTATTTAATAGTTTATTTACTTATCTAAATAATGTTTATGTGAAGCTTAAAAAAGCTAGATCTTTAAAAACTGAAGAAAAAAAAGAAGCTGAAGCATTAAAGGCAAAAATTATTTCAAAAGAACCAAAGCCTGACAATGAGCAATCTTTAAAGGTTTCAAATAAAATACCTGAACAACCAGATTTACCAAATACCAATGAACCTAAAATAACAGAAGTTGAAGCGAAAGAACCCATAGAAACATCTCAAGATAAAACAGTAATGCCAAGCACAGCTTTGCTGGACAGAGCCCTTGATGATGGTTCATCCTTAACTCAGGAAGAGCTTAGTCAAATAGCATCTTTATTAGAAACTAAGCTTGAAGAATTTGGTATTGAAGCTTCAGTTGAATCTGTTTTGCCAGGACCAGTTGTTACAAGGTTTGAAATACAACCAGCACCAGGAACCAAAGCTAGCAAGATAACAAATATTGCTCAAGATATAGCTAGATCTCTTTCTGTTAGTAGCGTCAGAGTGGTTGAAGTAATAGAGGGAAAATCTTATGTCGGTATAGAAATACCGAATACAAACAGGAAGATGGTAAGGCTTACTGAAATATTATCATCTCAAGCATTTAAAAAATCACCATCAAATCTAACATTGGCTTTAGGTCATGATATTTCAGGAAATCCAGTTGTAGTAGATTTAGCAAAAATGCCGCATTTGTTAGTTGCCGGTACAACTGGCTCAGGAAAGTCTGTAGGTGTAAATGCTATGCTATTGAGCTTGCTTTTCAAATCTGATCCCAAAGATGTTAGATTGATTTTAATTGACCCAAAAATGCTTGAGCTATCTGTTTATGATGGCATTCCTCATTTATTAACACCAGTTATAACAGACATGACTGATGCTTCGAATGGGTTGAGATGGTGTGTTGTTGAAATGGATAGAAGATATAAATTAATGTCTTTAATGGGAGTAAGAAATTTAGCTGGATTTAATAAAAAAATTCAAGATGCTGCTGCTAATGGCAAACAAATAATAAATCCATTACATCCTGAGGATGAGGAGTATTTAGAAGAACTTCCTTCAATTGTTGTAGTTGTTGATGAATTTGCTGACATGATGATGTTAGTGGGTAAAAAAGTTGAACATTTAATTGCCAGAATCGCACAAAAAGCTAGAGCTGCAGGCATTCATTTGATATTAGCAACTCAAAGACCATCTGTAGATGTAATAACGGGATTAATTAAGGCAAATATACCCACACGAATTGGGTTCCAGGTTTCAACAAAAATTGATTCAAGAACTATCTTAGATCAAGGTGGTGCAGAACAATTGCTTGGATACGGAGACATGTTATACCTTCCTCCTGGTGTAGGGGTTCCTATTAGGGTTCATGGTGCCTTTGTGGGTGATGATGAAGTTCACAGAGTTGTTAATGATTGGAAGACTAGGGCAGAACCTGATTATATTGATAACATTGTTTCGTCTGCTCAAGAGACAGGACCAATACCTGGTTGGTCAGGTTCAGATACAGCATCGTCAGAAGATGCAGATGACTTGTATGACGAAGCTGTAAGTTTTGTTCTTGAATCTAGAAGAGCATCTATTTCAGCAGTTCAGCGTAAATTACGAATTGGTTATAACAGAGCAGCTCGACTTATCGAGAGCATGGAAGAATCTGGTCTTGTGTCTGAAATGAGTAGCAATGGATCAAGAGAAGTTCTCGTGCCAAAAAGAGATTAATTTGAAACTATTCAATTTTATTTTGTTATTAGTAACTTTCAATATTTGCTCTGAAGAGGTACTAAAATCATTTAATACCATGTTGAAAGGTGATTTATCTTTCAAACAAGAAATAGAAAATAATATAAATGATAAATCTTATTCAGAAGGCTATATACAAAGAAAGGGTGATGTTATTGAAATTAATATTAAAGAACCTTTTAGGGAAAAATATTTAATTACTAATAAAGAGCTTACAGTTTATGATTTTGAATTTGATCAGACACAAATAATGACAATTACAAAAAATGAAGCACCATTAATAAATCTTTTGAAGTCAGGTATAGTGTTGGAACAAGCTCAAGAATTAACAGATAAATCTTTTATTATTACCATGAATGATGAGCTTTTATATATTGAATTAATATCTGATAAAAGTTTTTATATTAGTTATAAAGATAATATGAGTTACAAAAATATAGTTACTTTCACAACAACAAATTTATGAATCTTTTATTGATTGGCTTAGGCGGTTCATTAGGGGCTATATCAAGATATTTAATTAATGAGCTTTTTATAAAATTTATTCCTACTGAATATCCTTTAGGCATTCTTTTTATTAATGTTATAGGTTGTTTTTTTATTGGATTTTATTTTGGAACTAATTTAATTATTAGGGATGGTCAATACTATCTGTTTATAGTTGGTTTCATAGGCTCTTTCACTACTATGTCAGCCTTTACCCATCAAACTATAAATATGCTAAACACTAATATATTGATGGCAAGTTCATATATAATTGCGACTATAATTTTAACAATAGCCGCAACCTATTTCGGTGCTAATTTTCTAAATAAATGATAGATATAAAATTTTTAAGAGAGGATATTGATCAAGTCGAGCATTTGTTAGCTCGAAGAGGATATTCACTAGATAAAGAAAAATTTATAGCTCTTGATTTGGAAAGAAAGTCTTTACAAATTGAGGTTGAATCTCTTCAAGCAGATAGAAAAATTTTTTCAAATGAGTTTGGAGAATTAAAATCATCTGGAGAAAATACAGACCATTTGAAGAAAAAACTAGATCTTATAAATGATAATTTAAAAATTAAAAATGAATCACTTAATTTAATATTAGAATCTATAAATAATATCTTATTAGATATTCCTAATATTCCTCATGAATCTACTCCTGATGGAAAAAATGAAAATAATAATGTTGTTATAAAGACTGTTGGAAAAATCACTTCTAAAAACACATTAGATCATATAGATATAACAACAAAAATTGATACCGATCTTGCAGCAAAGCTTGCTGGATCAAGATTTGCTGTGCTTAGGGGAAGTTTGGCTAAACTTCAAAGAGCTTTAATCTCTTTGATGTTAGAGACAGCTCATAAAAATGGCTATGAAGAGTACTACTTACCTTATATGGCTAATAGAGATTCTTTGATAGGAACTGGTAATTTACCTAAATTTGAAGAAGATTTATTTAAAACATCAGAAACCCTTTATTTAATACCAACTGCAGAAGTTCCATTAACAAATATTTATAGAGATGTTTTAGTAAATGATGATGAACTACCATTAAAATTGACAGCTCACACGCCATGTTTTCGATCTGAGGCAGGCAGCTATGGAAAGGATACTAAAGGCTTAATAAGGCAACATCAGTTTGAAAAAATAGAGTTATTCAAAATTTCAAACCCCAGTACCTCTATGATAGAGCTTGAGAGTTTGCTTGAGAATGCAGAAGAAATTCTTCAACTTCTTGAACTTCCATACCAAGTAGTACAGTTGTGTGCGGGTGATATTGGTTTTTCATCATGCAAAACATATGATATTGAGGTTTGGATGCCTAGCCAAAATAAATATAGAGAAATATCATCATGCTCAAATTTTGGTGATTTTCAGGCTAGAAGATCAAATATAAAATTTAAATCCAAAGATGGTAAACATTTTGTTCATACTATTAATGGTTCTGGTTTAGCAGTAGGAAGAACTCTAATAGCCTTATTAGAAAATAGATTTGATGGCAGTGATTTTATATCGCTTCCAGATGCAATTCATCCATTTTTTGGTTCCGATAAAATTAATATAAAATAAATTTTTAAAAAAGTGTTTATTTCTTTAGACGAAATGATGTTTTTGTCTGTATAATATTTCTAATTCTAATACATAAAGAGGGTATATCTATTATGAACAATTTGAAAAAATTAACTTTATCTTTGTTTCTTGTTTTTTCATCATCTGCTTTTTCTAACTCAACAACTTCTGATATTAAAGGAAACCTTGTTGATGAGAATGGAAAAGCTTTATCAGGTGCTGAGGTTACAGTAACATACGAGGCTACTAACACCACAAAAACAGTTATTACTGATGAAAATGGTAATTTTTATGCTGTAAACTTAAAAGCTGGTGGGCCTTACACAATTGCAGCTGGAAGGTCGCAAGTTTCAGACGTTTTTCTTTCTTTGGGTAAGACAGCTAATGTTAAATTAACCTTATCAAGCTCTTCCTCCGTTGAAGACGTTGTTGTTACAGCTTCTAGATTGAATGTTGTTGATACTACATCAGGTCCTAGTTACGTTTTCTCAAGCGCTGATTTAGCAAATGCTGCAGCATATGATAGAGATATTAAAGAAGTTTTAGCTCAACATCCTTCTATCTATATAAATGAAGCTGATAATAAAGCCATGCAATGCGCAGGTAATAACAGCAGATTAAATGGATTAATGGTTGACGGTATAGCCTTAAATGATAGTTTTGGTCTAAATTCAAATGGGTATCCAGCAGAAAGAATGCCTTTTTCATATGACGCTATTGATCAGGTGGCAGTAGAGTTTGCTCCATATGATGTTCAATATGGAGGTTTTTCAGCTTGTGTTGTTAATGCTGTAACTAAATCTGGAACTAGTGAATTAACAGGAAGTTTTTTCTATGAAATGACTAATGATGATTTAACTGGTGATGAGGCTGATGGTGATTCAATTATTATTCCTGCTTACGATGAAGTTAAATATGGCTTTACTATAGGTGGACCTATCCTTAAGGATTCTTTACTAACAGGTGATATGTATTTCTTTGCTTCTTATGAACAATATGATGACCAAGATCTTGGTGAATTCGGTTATGCAGGCTCTGGAATGCCAAGCGAACTTGCTTGGTTCAGCAAAGCTCAATATGATGAAATTGTAAGTATTTCAAAAAATAAATACAATTTTGATCCAGGTGGTTTACCTTCAGCTCTGGATTCAGAAAGTGAAAAATTGCTAATTAAAGTTGATTACTATATCAATGATAATACCAGAGCAGTATTTACATATAATTCAAGTGAAGGCTTCACCAATCAACCCTCTGATGCTTCACCAAGAGAATTTGAATTTAGTAATCATTTCTATAAAAGAGGAAACGATTTAGAGGCTTATATGTTAAAAGTTTTTTCATCTATTGGTGATGTAAATACTCAATTCAAATATGGATATACAGAATTACAAAATATGCAGGTAGGTCTTGGTGGTCCATTTGGTGATTTTCAAATTGATGTTGATGGAGGAAAGGTTTATTTAGGTGGAACAGATGATTCAAGACAAAATAATTTAATGAATTATGATACTACTACTATGGCATTTATTGGTGATTATCAGATGAACAATCAGTTTATCACTTTTGGCTATGATTTTTCAGAGACAACAATTTTTAATATGTTTATGCAAGAATCAATAGGTGGAGAGTGGGATTTCACATCACTAGCAAATTTTGACGCTGGTAATGTTAAATTTGATTTCCAAAATACCTCATCCCTAAATCCAAGAGATGCATCTAAAGAATGGTCATATGATGTCAGCACTCTATTTATTCAAAGTGAAGTGTCTATATCTTCTGATTTAGATGTTACATACGGTATTAGATATGAAAAATATGGTGTAGGTGATGGACCTACTCCAAATGCAGGTTTTGCATCTACATATGGTTACTCAAATGCTCTCACTTTTGATGGTGCAGAAGTCCTTATGCCAAGAATATCATTCAGTTATAGAGCTGATGATGTAACAGAGTATTATGGTGGATTTGGAATATTTTCAGGTGGTAATCCTGCTGTATGGTTCTCTAACAATTACTCAAATAATGGTGTAAGCATCATTGATGGCGATGGTAATTACAACGCATTTACTGATGACATGTGTGATCCTTTAACGGGTTCTTCATCTACTGCAGGACCAGGTTATGCTGTTCCTTGTGGTGCTATTGAGAAAGTTACAAGTGGATCAGGTGGTGGTGATACAAATAGTCTTGATCCAGGTTTTGATATGCCAACATTCAAAAAGCTTTCATTAGGTATGAAAAAGCAAATGGGTGAATATGATGTTACGGTAGATTGGATGTATACAAGGAATAAAAATCCACTCTACGTTTATAACTTAGCAAATGTTATTGGAGGAACTACCAATACAGGACATGCGATAGCTAATTCAAATGGATGTTGTACTGGTGATTACTCATTAGCAAACTCTGGAGCTACTCCAAAAACTACTGTATTTTCTATAAATGCAGCTAGGTCTTTTGATAATGATGTTGATGTAACTTTTGGTTATACCAATACCAATGCTCAGGATGTTCATCCTATGGCATCAAGTGTCGCATATACTAACGCAAATGAGAATTTAGTTACCTTAAATCCAAACAATCCATCACCGGCAAGATCAGATTGGGAGATAGAGCATAGGTTTGTAAGCACTCTTAATTGGATGGTAACTGATAAGACTAATGTTTCATTATTCTATCAACTAGCTAGTGGTAATCCTTATTCATTATCAGCGTATGGAAATACTTCTAATTATGCGTGTCAGCTTAACTTACAGCCTTGTTGGAGAGCTGGAGACTTCCCATCAATTCCCTTATATATAGGCGAAAATGCTTCATATGATGACTCAGCCGCTGCTTTAAGAAATATGGATCCAGGGGTTTATGAAAGAAATGCATTTACTACTAATTGGTCATCAAGGGTAGATATGAAACTTACTCATACTCCTATGGATAATCTAGATTTATATATGGTAGTAAAAAATCTTGGTAATTTAATAAGTGGTCAAAACGGGGTTTATTATAGAACTTCTTCAGCTAATGGTGTTGCAACCGCAACCTTTGATGATGAAGGTAATGTCTCTTATTCAAATTACAATGCTCCAAATGTGAACCAGGTTATAGGATCTGCTTCTATATGGAACATTAAGCTTGGATTTAAGTATTCGTACTAAGTATGATTAATATTAAAAAAGGCAGTTTTTACTGCCTTTTTTTTTGATAAACTAAACATATGAATGAAATTCCTAGAATATCTTTTAAAAAGCTTAAAGAAAATAATTTAGATGCTTTTAAAAATTTATCTGAAGCGCTTCAATTTCATGGTTTTTTCTCAATCTATGACCATCAGATTGAAAAAGTTCATATTGAACAATGCTATAAAAAATCTCAAGAGTTTTTTAATCTAGACTTAGATATTAAAAATAAATATGCATTTCCTGAGATAGGTGGCGCAAGAGGATATACTCCATTTGGAAAGGAGACAGCATTAGGTGAAGATGTTCCTGATCTTAAAGAGTTTTGGCATCACGGACCCGTACTAGATAATTTTTTTGATCACAGGGTGTATGACAATATAAAAATTAAAGAGGTGGATGACTTTAATTCAGTATTTGATCAACTATTTAATGACTTAAATAATCTTGGTTCAGACCTATTATCATTTATAGCGATAAGCATAAATCTTAATAAATCTTATTTTAATTCATGGGTAAATAGGGGAAATTCTTTATTAAGAATGATTCATTACCCACCCTCAGATAATGATAATATTTTTAGAGCTAGAGAACACTCTGATATAAACCTTATAACTCTATTAATCGGAGCAAATGAAAAAGGATTAGAAGTAAAAAATAAAGATAATTCATGGATTCAAATCACTGCACAAAAGAATGATATAGTTTGTAATATAGGTGATATGCTTCAACTTGTAACTGATGGAAAGCTTAAAAGCACACCTCATAGAGTTGTAAAATATGTAGATGATATTCCCTCATCCAGGTATAGCATTCCTTTTTTTCTTCATCCATCACCTGACACTGTTTTAAAATCTATTTATGATTCCAATGACAAGGGTGTACTAGCACATGATTTTTTAGATGAAAGACTAAAAGCTATTAAGTTATACTAGTCATATGAGTTACTTCAACATTCTACACACTTTTATTGGTTTTATAGGTTTAATTATCTTGGCAGTACCTTTTTCTGAGAATTACAAAGACATTAAATATAAGTATATTTTTTATGGAATTCTTTCTCAAATAATTCTTGCTGCAATATTACTCAAACTGCCGTTTGTGATAAGTTTTTTTGAAGTTCTTGGTAATGGTGTAACAATTCTTCAGAATGCTACCGTCCAGGGTGCAAGTTTTGTTTTTGGATATCCTCCTGCTGATGACTCATCTGTTTATAGGTCTTTATTGGAGACATTTGCTTTTGGAGTTTTGCCTTACATTATTGTAATGTCATGCATAGCAGCCATTTTATGGTATTGGGGTGTTCTCCCTTTTATTGTTAATATAATATCTAAAGGCTGTCAAAAGCTCTTTAATATTGGGGGTCCTGTTGGCTTGGGATCAGCAGCAAATGTATTCATTGGTCAGGTTGAAGCACCGTTATTAATAAAACCTTTTATAAGCAAGCTTTCCAACAAAGAGTTGCTTATTTTAATGACTGCTGGAATGGCAACTGTAGCAGGATCAGTTATGGTTGCGTTAATAACAATCCTTGAATCACAATTCCCAAATCAAAACTTAATACAACACTTTTTAACTGCCTCAATACTATCAATTCCAGCGGCGATTATGTATGCAAATATAATGATACCGTCTGATACCAATACAAACTCTGATAATACCAATACTGATAGAGTATATAAAAGTACTATGGATGCCATTACAACAGGCACTGCTCAAGGCTCAAACATTGCAGTCAGTGTTGGAACAATTCTTATTGCAGTAATAGCTTTGGTTTATATTGTAAATTCTTTTTTAGGATTTATTGGGGGTTATTTTAGTCTTAATCTTTCAATTGAATTATTATTAGGCTATATTTTTGCACCCATTACATGGCTCATGGGTATTCCATGGAGTGAAGCATTAATCGCTGGTGAACTTTTAGGTATCAAAACAACTTTAAACGAGTTTGTTGCATACCCAGCTCTTGCTAATCTTGAAGATGGAGTATTATCTGACAGATCTAAGCTTATTACTTTTTATAGTTTATGCGGATTTGCTAATTTTTCATCTGTAGGAATCTTAATCTCAGGAATTGGCGCTATGGCTCCTGAGCGAAAAGATGATTTAATCAAAGTTTCATTTAAGGCATTAATTGCAGCAACCTTGGCATCATGCATGACTGGATTAGTTGTTGGTATCTTTATTTAATTGTTTACAACAATAAAAAGATTTAAATATGATGCAAAAAATAACCATACAACATATGGAATAAAAAGAATCGCAGATAATTTATCTAATTTATATAAATCAATATTTAATTTAATATTTAATCCTATTAGCAACCAGATAATAACTAGTGCTAATAGTGGTAAATGAAATGCAAAAAATATCCATGACCAAATAGCATTAAAGAATAGCTGTAATAAAAATAAATTTCTTGTATTTGGAAAGGTTCTATATGCTGATATAGACATCAAGAAATAAAGTATTGGCCAAACTAATCCAAAAATATAACCAGGCGGATTAAGAAATGATTTATTTAGCTCTTGGTACCAAACATCGTTAGGAGTATCAGATGATGAGAGTCCGCCTAAAATTAATGCTAAAAAAGTAAATAAAAAAATGGAATATCTATTATTTAAAAACAAACTATCTTTTTCTAAAAAATCTTGAAATAGTTCCAGAGATATCTTTGAGGAATGTAGAGCCTTTTGGTCTAGCTTCTATAAAAATATAAAAACCTACAAAAATTGCACTAAAAAAGAAGACCCAAACTGCATCGTATTCACCCATGGCTTTATTATAATAGTTTTATTTTTTGATATGTCAGATAATTTAAGTTTTTTCAACAATAATTGAACAAATTGAATAACCAGCACCAAACGAGCAAATAACTCCTTTATCACCTTTATTTAGATCATTATATAAATTAAATGCAAACATGGATCCTGCTGATGCCAAATTTCCAAATTCTTTTATAGGCATGGGCGTAATATTTTGATCAAAGTCATCTGTTCCTAATATTTTTGATGTTATAAGTCTTATCATTTTACCATTTGCTTGATGTAACCAGAATTTAGATATCTTATTAGCAGGTATGTTGTTTGCTTTAAGTTGATCGGATATTAAAGTTGCAACTAAAGGGCACACATCCTTAAAAACACCTCTTCCATTTTGATGAAATAATAATTCATTATCATCTTTATTATCAGTAGCAGCTCTATTTAAATAACCATAATTACTTCTAATATTATTTGAAAATTGAGTAAGAAGTTTCCTGTCAACTATCTTAAAGCTTTTTGCTGAGTTGCTATTTTTTTGAATAATTGTTGCAACGCAACCATCACCAAAAATAAAGTGCTTATCTCGATGAGTAAAATTAACAGCAGGTGTTGATATTTCTGGATTTATAACAAGTATTGTTTTTGCTAATCCTGAAGCTATATCACTATAGGCACTATTAATTGCAAAGGTGGTAGACGAACACCCAACTAACATATCATATGCATAACCTGTTATATCGAGTTCTTTTTGAATTTCAATAGCAAGAGCTGGATAGTTTCTAACCGAATGTGATGTACCTACAATCACAGCATCAATCTGTTCTGAAGTTATATTAGCTTGATTCATAGCTTTGATTGCAGCATTAATTCCAGCCTGAGCATGAATTGATAATTTATTATGATCCTCATTTACAACTTTAGGCATCATTCTATCAATATCCAAAATACCATCTTTATCTATAACATGCCTAGATTTGATGCCGGATGCTTTTTCAATAAACTCAACTGAAGATTCCTCCATTCGAGAAATATCGCCACTATTAATCTTTTGATTGTTATCAATATTAAATCTTTTAACGTAATTGTTATAAGATTCAACAAGTTCAAGATTAGAAATTTTGTCTTCTGGATACCAAATACCAGTTCCTGCAATATGAATATCACTCATAATTTATAGTTTATAATTATATTAATTCATTATAAATTATTGATATGAATATAACTAATACTAAATATTTTGAATCTTTATCTAAGATAGAAAAACCAAGTGGTTTAATAGTAATTAGCCATGGTATGGCCGAACATATTGGAAGATATGCCTGGATTATAGATAAATTAAATCATGATGGTTTTCATGTGATTTCTAAAGATCATTTGGGTCATGGTAAATATATTAAACAAGGCGCTACCGCAGGTTTTTTTAATGAATCTGATGGGTGGAATTCTGTTACTAATAATCTTGGTAGTACCATTTATTATGCTCAAAATAAATATCCTAATTTACCTACTTTTTTATTAGGACACAGTATGGGTTCTTGGATTGCGCTTTCTTTACTTAATAAAAATTTAAATATTGATGGACTAATACTCACAGGATCTTCAAAAATACCTTCTATACTTATTTTTTCACAATTATTAATAATTCAAATAGAAATACTCTTAAAAGGACATAAAGGAGTGAGTAAGGTAATTGATAATATTACTTTTAGAAAATTTAATAATGCTTACAAACCCTCAAGGACTAACAATGACTGGTTAACATCTGATACCAATAGTGTAGATGATTACACCAATGATCCATTATGTGGTTTTAAAGTTACCAATGGACTTTGGAAAGACTTATCTTATGGATTGCTGAGGATATTTAAGAAAAATTACTACTCTAAAAATAATAAAAATATTCCTATTTTGTTGATGACTGGTGAATGGGATCAAGCAACACAAAATTCTAAACTATCATCATATTTATATAATTTTTTATCTTCAATATTTAACAATGTTACTTATAAGGTTATTAAGAATGCTAGGCATGAAATTTTTTCTGAATTAAATAAAAATTACTCTTACAATATTCTTTTATTATTTCTCTGCAATAAATGAAATTATTAATTTTTTTTCTATTACTTAGCATTAATGCTTATTCTGCACTGCATCAAGAAGTTGAATTTATATATGAAGACCTTAATAGATCTTACTTGTTATATGTTCCAAAAAATTTTAATGAAAAAGAAGAGACTGATTTAGTAATTGGTCTCCATGGTTATACTGGTACAGCATCAGGTTTTGAAAGCCAAACTACTGGAGGCTTTAGTAAATCTGCAGATAGATATGGTTTTATTGCCATATATCCTCAAGGCCTTCATTTTAATGCAATACAAAATGATGCTTCAACATATGTTTCATCATGGAACGATTTGGCTAGTTCAAAAACAAATAACTTAAATGGAGAGATTTGTGCAGTTGATGCGGATATTTATCCCAAATACCCAAATTGCAAGAGCATTGGTAGATGTTCGTGGTCTAGTTGCAATAATGATTTAGGTTTTATAAAAAGAATCATTGATTTAACAAAAGATGAATACAAGATTAATAATATTTATGTTCTAGGTATGAGTAATGGTGGGATGATGGCCCAAGCTCTAGCATGCGAATATCCTAACCTATTTAAAGGTGTTGTTAATGTAGTTGGCATGCAACATAAAAGTTTAAGTTGCACTCCAAGTGAGCCAATTAATTTTATTATTTACGGAGGAGCAAAAGATACAACCGTTCCACCCGTTAATATTAAATCCTCTGACGGGTATTTTTATGAACCTATGAATAATACTTATAACAACTGGTCAACAAAATTTAATTGCAAAAATAATTCAATTATTGATTTTCAATTTAAAGATCGTTTTACTAAGAATGTAGCTGAATTTTGTGATAATAATGTAAAGGTTATCAGTCTTTTAAATCATGATAGAGGACATTATTGGCCAGGAATAACTAAAAGTGTTGGATTTTGTCATACCGAAGATCAATCCAAAATGAATTACTCTCTTTGTAATTTCTCAACAGATAATGATTGGGGAAATCAGTTTATTTTAGATATGCTTTTTAATTTATAACTAAAAAATAGACACATATCTCATACTTTTTACTTGTTTTCGTAAACAATTTACATTATAAATAAATATAATTAATATTCTTGGGGGAATTTTTTATGTCCATTCAATTAAAACCACTTTTTCAAAAAAAAGAAAAAGATCCAGTTAATTCCATAATAAGAGACATCTTTAAAGATAATAATTATGCATTATCGGTTTTAGGTACTTTATCAATTGGTTTGGGTATATCACAATCAAATTATTTAACTGCCGAGGATGATGTAGAGGAGATTATTGTTACAGCATCTAAGAAAGAGCAAAATATTCAAGATGTAGCGATGAGTGTTCAGGCTATAGGCGCATCTGAATTAGAAAAGAAGAATATTAAAAGTTTAGAAGATATTTCAAATATTTCTCCTGCAGTTACCTTTAATAATGTTGGTCCTGGTAAATCTAATTTTTATATAAGAGGCGTGTCTGATGGTGCCATTATGAATAGTTACGCTTCTCCAGAATCAACTACAGCATTGTATCTTGATGAGCAGCCACTTACAGCAGCTAGTTTGACTCCAGATTTGCATATATATGATATTGAGAGAGTAGAGGTTCTTATGGGCCCCCAGGGAACACTCTATGGCTCTAGTTCAACTTCAGGAAATATTAAAATTATTACCAAAAAGCCAGATCCATCTGGTTTTGATGCTGGTGCGGATATGGAGTATGGTTCTATTACAGATGGAGACGTTGATACATCATTAGAAGCATTTATAAATTTGCCTTTAGGTTCAAATCTTGCAGCAAGAGTTAGTGTCTATAATGTTGAAGATGGTGGATGGATAGATAACAAAGAAGCATCTTATTCATATCAAAATGCAAGGGGTTATACGATTGATAACTTTACAGCTCCATATGATGTTGCTAAAGATGACTATAATGATTCAAAAAAAGAAGGCTCTAGAATAAGATTTGCTACTAATTTTGATAACTTTAATCTAGATCTTTCATTCTTATCCCAAGAGTCTTATTACAATGGCTCATATGAGACTGATGTATTGACAGATGATCAATCTTCACAAATGAATCCGCGTACAAACACTCGTTTTTCCAAAGAAAGATATGATGATGAGTTTGATCAAATATCAGCAACTATTAGTGGAAATCTAACTGACAATATAGATTTTGTATTAAACACATCTATCTTTGAAAGAGATACGGCTTATACATATGATTATGCTAGTTATGTTGAATATTACTTCTATGCAGGATATGCCTATTACACCTGCAATTTATATTATTACAATGGATATTATTATGCAGATTCAACTGATTGCAGAGATCCGAGGATGACTTATGCTCAATCAAATGATATTGAGAGAGAATCAACTGAAATTAGGATTCAATCTAATAATGACTCAGGTTTTAATTGGGTTCTAGGAGCATTCCAAGAAACAAACGAAAAAATAACTGATGTTGACTATCTTCAGCCTGGTGGAACATATGCTAATGGTTTAAGTGGCACATGGTGGGAAGCTGATTTAGATAGAAAAGGGGAGATAGATGCCATCTTCGGAGAACTTTATTATGATATTACTGATAAAGCTTCTTTGACAGTTGGTTTTAGAAAGTATGAACAGACTATGAACTTAATTGCTAGTGATGGATATTATGGTGATTTACAATATGGACTTTCTGAAGGCAATTTTTCCTCTAAAGAAGAAGGCACTATACCCAAATTAGCTTTACAGGTAGATATATCAGATGATGTCATGGTCTATGGCTCGTATACTGAAGGATATAGGCCATCAGGTGTTAACAGACCAAGACCCAATGCAAGTGGCTTAAGCGTTCCTGAAACTTATGATCCTGACTATTTAGATAGTTTAGAAGTAGGGGTTAAATCTAAATTAATGGATGGCAGGCTAACATTAAATGGAGCCATATATAAAATGGATTGGAGAGATTACCAAACCTCTACATTTAATACAGATATAACTGCAGTTGCTTACACAGAAAATGTTGGTAATGCAGAAATTAATGGTTATGAAATAAATGCAAACTATGCATTAAGTGACTCTTCAAATATTACATTTTATATAAATAAAAATGATCCAGTTTTATCTGAAGATTATTATTATGTAGATGGACAATTAGCAGCTAATGCAGGTAATAGACTCGCATCTACTCCAAGAACTTCATATTATATTTCCTTTGATAGAGATATGATCTTCATGAATAAACCGGCATATTTTATTGCAGACTACTCATATACTGGTGAAAGATTTACTTCCTATGAAAATGGAGCAATAAAACTTCCAGATTATGCTATTGCCAATATTAGAGCTGGCCTCGATAGTAGTGATAATACTTCCATTGAGGTATATATAAGTAATTTAACAGATGAGGATGCATATTTATCTAGATATGATGATTTCTCAGCTACAGGCGATTCAGGATACTCAGGTTTTGGTGTTAGAAGAACTGGTAGCAAGCCTAAGGTGATTGGTATTAGATTGAGATATAAATATTAATTATTAGATAAAATTTTTATTAATACTTCTTCTAATTGAGCAGGGTCTTCAAAATATGGAAAATGACCAGTCTCTTTCAGTATGTGTATATCTTTATCAATTTTCAACCCTTCAAGTAGTGGATTCTCTTCATTATATTTAGCCAGTTTATCTTTATCAGAAAATATGTATTTAACATTCTTTAGTGATTGAATATTTTTCTTATCCATTCTGAAGTTTGTACATGATTTCAAGTCAATTGAACTGATTTCCTTTTGGGTTTGATTAAATAATCTTTTTAATGGATATAGTTTAATTTCTCTATCAGGGTCTGATTCTACAACCTTGGTCCCATACGGTGATTTAATCTGGCCTTTAGTTCTGCCATAAAAACCTGAACCCTTTACTCCAAATCCCTGACTCTTAATTTCAACCTCTGGAATTTTATATACACCATATTTAGTTAGAAATTCAACAGCTTGATCCAGATTACCCTTAGCATGATCAAGTAACATTTCACCGACTATAAATGGATAGCCTGTATTCATGCACACGGTCATCAAATTTTTATATCTTGTTGATAAATCAAGAGATATAAGTCCTCCCCAGCTATGTCCCATAAATATTATCTGATTTAATCGAAGTTTCTTAATAAGCTCTATACAAAATAATGAATGACTTTCAACATCATTATAAATAGGGCCAGTAGTGTAACCATGACCAGGAAGATCAATACCAAGTACATTGTAATCTTTTAAAATCTTATCTACATACATCATTGATACAACTCTATGATCCATGCCTGCTCCAGGTATAAAGAATATAGTTTTTTTATTTTTATCTATATCTGCTTTTGCAAATACATGAGCTTTATGATTTTTTAGCTGAATGAACATTTTTAATTATTGAAAATAATAATAAAAGATTAATAAATAGTAATGGTATAGAAAATATTACCATTATCCACTTAAATGAATCGACTCCATTAAGATACATTAATAGTGTAGGCTGAACTACAAGTATTAATGCAAATAGTAACCTTAAAGATTTTGAACTTGATATATTAGATTTATTCATCGATGCAGAGGCCAATACATATGATGCCGAGTCGTAGGTGGTACATAAAAATATAATTAGTATTAATGCAAAGGCAATTAAAAGAAAATAACCAAAATCTAAACTTGCTATAGTATTCACAACCAAATCTTCACGTGACAAGAGTTTTTCTTCAATAGCAAGCGGTGCATTTATTATATTTTCTTCAAAAAGTGATATTGATAAATTAGATAGTATTAACATGCACAACATACAACCAAAGCTACCAATAAATATTGTTCCGAATATAATTTCTCTTATTGTTTTTTGATTAGAAATATTAACTAAGAATGTACCAACCATAGGAGCAAGGGCAAACCACCATGCCCAATAAAAAACAGTCCAATCAAGACTAATTTCAGTGCCAGTCGCTAAGCTCATGCTTGCATATTGTGTTACATAAAAAAATAAAGTTTCAGCTGAGTTTTCTATTATGTATTTAGTTGGTCCTAAGATAAGCACTAAAAAAAGAAAAATAATTACAAGAATTATATTTAGACTGCTGAGTCTTTTGATACCTTTTTGAACACCAATATAGGCACTTGAAGCAAATATTATAGAACAGGTTGCTATAGTAATAATATCAAGAGTAAATGATCTTTCAATTAACAAGATTTTAGATATTACTGATGAAATTAATGGAAATGATATTCCAAGACCTACACCAGCAGCACATATAATTGCACCTATGAAAATAATATCAAGAGATAATCTGTAGATCTTATTTTTTGCATTTAATATTCCTGAAAAGGTCAATTTTGAATTGGGATAATTATTTAATGCAAGGCTAAATGCAATAACTGGAAGACAGTATATTGCCCATGCAGTAAACCCCCAATGGAATACGGGGTATGTTCGAGCATATATGAGAGCTTCAGAATCTATATTATTAGAGTTACTTTTTAAAATATTATAATAATCTATCCATTCAACTGTTGACCAATATAAGACAGTTGCTCCAATTCCAGCTGCAAATAACATTGAGCCCCAGGAGAAAATACTATATTCGGGTTTATTGTCTAATTTAATTTGTATTCGACCATATCTAGACGAAGCTAGCAGAAATAAAAATATTAATAAACCAAAGCTTCCATACATGAATACATATTCAAATTTATAGGAAAGAAATGAATATAGATTAGAAAGAGCGTTAGAGCTATAGACCGGATCAATCAAAACAAAAATTGATAACAATAGGGACAACAAAATAGTTATACTAATTACTGATAAATTCCAACTAGGGTCTATAGATTTTGTAAATGTCTGAATTAGGTAACGCACAGATGGGTTTTAATAATGCTGTATCTTTATATAAAGATAATAGTCTAAATGATGCACTTGAACAACTCATAGAAATTCTTAAAGTAGAACCAAATCACAAAGAGTCATTGAATTTAATTATTCATATTTATATAAAAATTAATGAATCTGATTTAGCTCTTAAATATATAAATAATTGCATAAATAATAATCATGATTTGGAAAAGAATCTTGAAATTAAATATAAATTAATGCTTTATAAAGGCGATTTAAATAAGGGTCTTGATACGCTTAAACATCTTCATGATGTTAACCCAACAATCAATAGTGTTAGAGAATTATCTAATCTATATATTGATTTAGAGGAATTTGAGAAATCAGAAAATGTTATTCAAGATTTTTTTGAGGAAAATCAATCTTACTCAGAGCTTTATAAGGGCATAAGACATGTCAAGGCTGGAAGAAATAAATTAGCTGAAGTCGCTTATAAAAACGTTCTTAAAAAAGACAATAATAATGTTGATGCGCTGAGGCTGCTAGGTTTGCTTGCTTTTAGACAAAGGAATTATGATATTGCAGAAACGCTTTTTATTAGAGCGATTAGATTAAATCCAAATTTTATATTGTTATGGGAGAATCTTGCTAAATGCTATCGCCTTCAAAATAAATTAGATCATGCAAAAAAAGCATTTGAAAACTTACTCAAGCTAGACCCAAATAATGATGAGGCTTTAGGAGCACTAGGTACAATCTATATAAGATTATCTAATTTTAAAGAGGGAATTCAAATTTATAATAATATTATTAATAGAAATGCAAATAGACCTCGTGTTCATTTAAGCTTAGGCCATGCATACAAAACAGTAGGTCATAGGAAAGAGAGTGAGCAGTCATACCTTAATGCAATAAATTACTTTCCCTTGTGTGGTGAGGCATATTGGAGTTTAGCCAATCTTAAGACTTATCAATTTTCAGAAAATCAAATCATAGAAATGGAAAGAGCATTAAAAGACGAAATAAATGATCAAGAAAAGACTCAAATGTTATTTGCCTTAGGAAAGGCATATGAATCAAAAAAAGACTTTGCTAAATCATTTTATTTTTATCATGAGGGAAACTGGTTGCATAGAAAAACTCTTGACTATAATGCTCAAGAAAATTCTGAATCAATAGATCAAATTATAGATTTCTTTAATAAAAATAATACTAAGTTAAATTATTCAGGTTTTAGATCGCCAGATCCAATTTTTATTCTAGGTCTACCAAGAGCTGGCTCTACTTTAATAGAGCAAATTTTGTCGTCACATTCCTTAATTGAGGGTACCCAAGAACATCATAATATTATGTCTATAGGACGAAAAATAAGAGAGCTTAACAATTCTAAAAGTTATGTCGATAACTTATTAAATCTTACAAGCAATGAAATAAGCGATTATGGTAAGAAATATATCAATGATACAAAATGGTCAAGAAAAGAAAATTCTCAATTTTTTATAGACAAGATGCCTAACAATTTTCCTTACATAGGCCTAATAAAAATGATTTTACCTAATGCTAAAATTATTGATGCAAGAAGAAACCCTTTGGATGGATGTTTTAGTTGTTTTAAACAATACTTTGCTAAAGGACAACATTTTACATATGATCTTGATGATATAGCTAGATACTATAAAGATTATCAAAAAATTATGAATTTTTGGAATCAACTATATCCAGATTCAATTCATACAATCAAATATGAAAATGTAATTAATAATTCAGAAGAGGAAGTTAGATCCCTTCTTACTTTTTTAAATCTTGATTTTGAGGAATCATGTATGAAATTTTATGAATCATCAAGACCAGTCAAAACAGCAAGTTCAGAACAGGTTCGCCAACCAATATATAATTCTGGTGTTAATTATTGGAAAAATTATCAAAGTGATCTCGAGGTTTTAATCAATCACTTTCCTAATTATGCAAAATAAATATAACTATCCTACTCTTGAAAGAATCGATACTGATATTGGACGACATTATTTAGATTCAAATACTCATCCAGTACCCAGTGTTACAACCGTATTATCAAATACCTCTAAATCCAAAGATGGATTGATTCAGTGGAGAAATAGAGTTGGCAATGAAGAGGCGGAAAGGATCATAAAACAAAGTACCGATATAGGTACCGCTGTTCATGAAGGAATTGAGAAATACTTACTTAATCAATCATGGGATGACTTTAGTGAATCTAGCGATCAACTTTTAGCAAAAAGAATGACTAATAAATTTATTAATGATGGATTAAATGGTATTAGTGAGGTTTGGGGTCTTGAAGTTGGATTAATTTTAGATAATTTATATGCCGGAACTGCAGATTGCGTTGGTAAATACAAAGATATACCAACATTAATTGATTTTAAGACAGCTAAAAAAATCAAAAAAAGAGAATGGATTGAAGATTATTTTCTTCAAGGTTGCGCTTATGCAAATGCACATAATGTTATGTTTGGAACAGACATTCAGCAAATTGTAATTTTAATGGTTGATAGAGATCTAGTATTTCAAGAATTTATTGTGAGACCTACTGAATTTAAGATTTTGACTCACAAGTGGAAAAAAAGATTGATCGACTTTAATAATAAGTATAATAGATAATTTAGTTACAAAATTTATGAAGCCTCTAATATTAGATTCAGCCCTAGGAACAGAGCTAGAAAATCGTGGAGAATTTCTGCCTAGCTATAAGACCTCAATTTGGTCAGCATATTCCTTAATTCATAATCCAGAAGTTATTAAGCAGATACATGTTGATAATATCGAAGCAGGCGCTGACATTATTACTACCTCAAACTATCAAGCAACTCCAGAACTGCTTAAACGTGAACCCTCAGCCCCTGATTATAAAGACTTAGCAAAACTATCCTTAGAGTTATGCAAAGAGGCGATTATTAAAACTAACACTGATACAAAAATAGCTGGCTGCTTTCCACCAATTCATGTCACTTTTAGACCAGACTTAAGTGCCAAAGAAAAAACTTTAAAAAAATTCTATAGCTCCTTAGGTGAAATTTATAAACAAGATGTTGATATTATTATCTGCGAAACTATGGCCTCTATATATGAGGGAATTGTTTCAGCATCTACCGCTAAGGACTATTGTGATAGGGTTTGGCTTAGTTGGACTACTAGAGGTAACAAGTTAAATAGACTTCCAAGCACCGAGTTGTTAGAAGATGCAATAACTAAAGCTTTATCTTTAGATATAGAATGTCAGTTAGTTAACTGTGTCCATGCCGACACAGCAACACTAGCTATTGACAAACTAATTAAACAAAAGAATTTTGGTATTTATGCTAACTCCTCTATTTATAAAAAAAACAAGCTAGAAGGATTTATTAGTGATGCTGAAGAATGGCATTATCATAATCATCAGCCAATAAATCACAAAGAATATAAAAAGTTTGTACTAGACTGGATTGAGAAGGGTGCCTATGTAATTGGTGGATGTTGTAGAACATCAATAAGTCATATTAAAGAGATCAAAAAAATAGTAGAAACTTTATGAGACAAATCATAGCAATTGGTGGTGGTGGATTTGGACGTATCATTGGAGATCTAAAAATAGAGAAATACATTAAATCTCAATCTTTAAAACCTAATCCTAAAATATGTTTTATTCCCACAGCAACGGGTGATGATCAATCTTATATAGATAATTTCTACAAAGCTTTTGATTCTTTGGAATGCATAACATCACATATTGATTTTTTTAAACGAACTATAGATTTAAAACCTCACATATTAGAACAAGATATTATTTATGTTGGTGGAGGTAATACAAAAAGCATGTTAGCTGTTTGGCGTGAATGGGGTTTAGATGAGATTTTAAAAGAGGCTTATAAAAAAAATATTATCATGAGTGGTGTTAGTGCTGGAGCTATATGTTGGTTTGAAAAGGGTATTACTGATTCTTGGAAAGATTATCAAGCAACAATTGATTGTTTGGGTTTCGTTAATGGTATTTGTTGCCCACACTATGACGAAGAGCCAGAAAGAATACCTTATGTTAAAAAGATTTTAGAATCAAAAGAGATTTTAAATTGTTATGCAATTGAAGGTTATGCAGCATTGCATTTAGTAGATGATGTGCCTAAATATAATGTGAGCTTTAAAAACAGTACGTCATGCCACAACGTTTCACTAAGCAATGATACAATTCAACACGATGATATTAATGAAACAATAAGAGTAGATTTATGAAATTAGCAAATATACTATCTGGAATTCTTGGACTTGTTCTTACTATTATTGCCATTGGATGGGTTCTTTTGCCTGAAGAATCAGCAAATTCTTTAGGAATGATTTTATTGGAGGGTTCTGGACGAAATACACAGATAAGAGACTTTACTTCTATATTTGCTAGTACAG
>Ga0209666_1000940_pt1 | contig 22355 bp, 12 predicted proteins | sample SaaInlV_125m_DNA_FD_184679 | JGI IMG/M metagenome (GOLD analysis project Ga0209666, IMG submission 184679) | Marine microbial communities from expanding oxygen minimum zones in the Saanich Inlet - Saanich Inlet SI037_S3LV_10m_DNA (SPAdes)... | ecosystem: Environmental > Aquatic > Marine >...
TCACCAAAAAAAAAAAAAATTGACTCATTCTGTCTGTCTGTGCCGCACGTCCTGGTTTTGGCCTCGCGACGTTTGCGTCTGCCGGCGACGCGACACTTTTCCCGGCGCGCCTTCCGTGTTTGGACCCGCACGGACATGTCCGCCCCCGCGAACGCTTTCGAGGCGCCTCCCAAGGTGGAGCTCACCAAGGACCAGGCCAGAGGTACGTCGTCCGTGCCGCTCGTCGCGAACGCGCGTACGAAGCTCTCCCCGGCGACGTCCTCGCGCGTCGGTCAAACTCGCCTTTGACGTTCTTCGAAGCGCTTCGATCGCGCGATCGGTTCTGACGTTCCCGACACCCTCCCCAGATGCCCTGAACAAGACGAACGAGCTCTTGAAGCTCCCCGAGAACGTGCAGAAGATGGACATGGCCAAGGCGCAGATGGCGGCGCAGCCCGATAACATCATGATGCTCATGATGCTGGTTCTGCCCGTGGCGACGCAGGCGCTCCTGCCCATCTTGGCGGAGTTCGGGTTCCCGCAGGACCAGGGCGGGTTGATGATGTTCATGTCCGCGGTGGGTAAGCACAAAGACGACGCCGAAATCTCGGCGCTGGGCAAGCAGATGCGCGCCACGTTCGTCCCCGAAAACCTCGAGCCAGTCGTCACCGCCATGCTCTCCGGAGGAGGCGCCATGTGACGACCGACGCGAAGAGCGAAGACGCGGCGCGACGAACGATCCGAAGATGCGTATTTTTAGCGCGAAAAGACGCGCCGTTAGATGATGAATCGAAAACCTACTACTGCGTCACCTCGACGCCGCCACCTTCTCCACCGCGGTGGCGTCGCCCCCGCCCGCGAGCGCGCCCTCGATCAGCGCGCCCACCGCCCCCACGTCTAGAACGTCCGGCGCGTCTCCGACTTGGCCCTCGCCGCCGGTCCACAAATCCCGCGCGCGCGAAAACGCGTCGGCGCCGTCGTCTGCGACAATCGCCACGCGCTGATCCTTCCCCTCCCTGGTTCCCGCCTCCGCGAGCGCGCCCCAGTGCTCGCTTTTCGTCGTCGCCGCGTTTTCCCAGTCGGCGTAGCCGCTGCCCGCGCGGAGCGCCTCGCCCGTCTCCTCGTGGAAGTGCACGAACACGGGCGCGGCGAGCAGCGCCGGTTTCCGTTTAAGCAGTTCTCGCTCGGCGTAGCGCAGGGTGTCCAGCACGAGCGGGAGCTTTTGCCGGAACACGAGCGATCGCAAAGGACGCGCCCAGTCCAGCCACCAGTGGTTCTCCACGCTCACGAAGCAGTGGACGTGTAGTCCGTCCTCTCGCCACTCCGCCAACACTTCGTCTCGCAACACCCGCGTGATCCACACCGCGGTTTGTCCGCCGTTAAAATCAGGCGCGACGGACATCGTCAAGTGTCTCGTCACGTCGTTGTGCGTCAGGGTGTACCTCCGCTCGCGGCCGGGCGCGGGCGCGCTCCTGTGCGTGTCCAGGAAAAACACCGAGCACCGCTTGGGATCGAACTTCAGAAGCCGAATGCCGTCCAGCGCCGCGGACGTGGTGGCGCCCGACGGGGAAGCGCGTCCCACGCGGCGCGATCGATCCGGATCACGTCGCCAAGGCTTCGTCGCTCCGGCGGACCGGTTTTTCCAGGAAGGCCCGCGCGGCGTCGCGCCCGTCGCGCGGCCGCGCGCGTGATCCGCGCCCGTCAGGAACGCGCTCGCGCGCGCGGTGGCGTGCGCCGAGACGCACGTCAGCGCTCTCGGCATGGTCGTCGTCAGCTCTCAACGCGCGACCGCGCGATCCGGTTTCGACACCAGCCACCCCGCGGACTTGCCCTCGCGAACGACCGACCGGTGAGGCCGCTCCGCCGCGTCACGTGTCTCCCCGTCCCTCGCGCTCGGAACGGTCGAGACGCCCGCGTTGTCGTGACGCGCGCTTCGCCTTCGCGTCGCCGCGTGCCGTGCGGCGGCGCGCGTTTCTCTCTCGCGCGCGCGGACGGTGTTATCGCCAAGCCGATTCCAGCAGCGGCACGCAGCCGCGCGCGATCGAGAATTCAAGAAAAAAGACTGTGCGTTGGCAGTGTGCGAAAAAGACAAACGCCGTGATTGGCTGAAAAAACCGAGGGGAGGAGAATCTCGTCGATTGGAGATCGTTCGAGCGACGTCGACGTCGCCAAGTGGAAGGAAGGAGGGCGAAATTTTATACGGCGCCGCTTCCTCGCGCACTTCGCCTCGCGCGCACGTCCCACGACGAGCTCCGCGAACATGGCGGCTCTCGTGAGCTCCGCCGCGGTTTCGCGCGCGGTCGCGACCGCGAACGCGCGTCAGCGTAGGCCCGCGGCCTCGACCAGCATGAAAGCCACCTTACGGTACGTCCCGTGATTCCCAACCGGTGATGACGTCTCACTCGCGGTGCGAGGCGCGCGCCAGCCTGGACGCCCCGCGCGCGGCGCGGCGGCGCGCGCCGCGCGGGATGAACGCGCGGGGGAGCTCGAAAGCCGATCGCCGGACGTTGAGCCCCCTCGCGAAGCCGCCCGCGCCCGTCCGGCTCCAAGCCGCTCCCCCTTCGCGAACGAGACTTGCGCCCGCTCGCGGTCGACTCCGGCGCCCGCCGCGGCCGGAGTCGCGCCGAACGCGCAGAAAAACGTTTTTTTCCCCGGCGCCGCCGCCGGCGACGCGTCGACTCACCCTCTTCGCCTCCCCCTCTTTTCCTTTTTCTTCCCCCGACCAGCGGCCCCGTGGCGTTCCGCCCCCTCGCGCTCACTCGCCGCGCCGTGGCGGCGCGCGCGAGATTCTCGCGCGTGAACGCGGTGGCGACCCCCGTGCGCTTCGCCGAGCCGGACCCGGTGGTGGCGCCGCGGCCGGATGTGGCGATGCCGTCGATGGAGGATCCCTGGACGGACCCCAAGTGGCGGGACGTGAAGTGGACGATTTACCGCGACGTGGCGTACGACCTGCAGCCTTTCGTAGACAAGCACCCCGGCGGGAACTGGCTGTTAAACCTGTCCATCCAGCGTGACTGCACCGCGCTCATCGAGTCGTACCACCTGCGGCCGGAGGTTTCCGAGGCGCGCTTTAAAGGTTTGCCCGTCCTCGAGGACTTCCCCGTGAACGCGGTGCCCAAGTCCCCGCGCCCGAACGACTCGGAGCTGTACAACGCCATCCGCACGCGCGTGCGTAAGGAGCTGTTCCCGCAGGAGGGCAAAGCGCTGCATCGCACGGGGGGGGACGCCGCGGCGGCGACCATCATCGGTTTCGCCGCGGCGTGTTACGCCGCTTACTTTAACGCGCCCGGAATCGTCACGGGCGCGTTTCTCGGGTTGGCGGGCGCGTGGATCGGCCTCACCATCCAGCACTGCGGGAACCACGGCGCGATGTCCCCTAAGGTGTGGGTGAACAACGCTTTAGGTTTAACGGACGACCTCATCGGGGGCTCGTCTCTGATGTGGCGGTACCACCACCAGGTTTCGCACCACATCCACTGCAACGACAACGCGCTGGACCAGGACGTGCACACCGCGATGCCGCTGCTTCGCTTCGACGCGAGGCAGCCGCGGAAGTGGTTCCACAAGTTTCAGCACCTGTACCTGTTCCTGGCGTTCCCCCTCATGCAGGTGGCGTTTCAAGTCGGGGACATCACCGGGTTGATCACCAAGGACTGCGAGGGCGCGAAGCTGCACGGCGCGACCGCGGTTGAGCTCGCCACGGTGGTGGCGGGCAAAATCGCGCACTTCGGGTTGCTTCTCGGCCCGGCGCTCGCGCACGGATGGGCGGCGGTGGGCGCGGGCTGCGCGGCGTTCGTCGCGGTGCAGGGCATGGTGTTAGCGTGCACGTTCGCGGTGTCGCACAACGTGGCGGAGGCGAAGATCCCGCAGGACACGGGCGGCGAGGCGTGGGAGCGGGACTGGGGCGTGCAGCAGCTGGTGACTTCGGCGGATTGGGGCGGGAACATCGGGAACTTCTTCACCGGGGGGCTCAACCTGCAGGTGGAGCACCACCTGTTCCCCGCCATCTGCTTCGTGCACTACCCCGCGATCGCGAAGATCGTCAAGGAAGAGGCGGCCAAGTTCGGCGTGCCGTACTCGTCCTACCGCACGCTGCCTGGTATCTTTGTCGAGTTCATGAAGTTCGTCAAGGAGATGGGCACGGCGGAGCAGATCGGGAACGTGCCCATCGACGAGGTGAAGCACGTCAACAAGAAGTTGTGCCCCATCGCCGCGTTCAACTGAGCCGGCGCGAGAGAGGGCGGGCGTCCACGCACCGACAACCTCGAAAGCTTCATTCGAGGCGCGGTAAAAACGCGGACGGGACCCGCCGGGGAGTCGGACGATCGGACGGCGGGCCGTCCGGTTTCTGTAAAACGCATTTACGCGCGCATCGTTCGTTTTAGCCCTGTCATTCTTTGTGATGTTGAATATGCATACTGAAAGTACGCAAAAAGTTTTCCCATCCGCGACGCGCGCGCGGACACCGCGCGTTCGTTTCGGTGTGCGGATCCATCCGAAAACGTACGGTAACTATCTAGACACGCGTCGCCACATTCCGTTATGATGACATCACGAATCACGGCAAGAGCACGTTTTTGTGCATGAGCTCCGCCTCGGCGGCGCGCCGGTCCACGGGCGTCGGCGGCTCAGGCGGCCACGGCTCGGGCGGCGCTTCGCCTTCCGCGTACGCGTCGTACGCGCGCGCGTCCTCCCCCTCCCCCCCGCCGTTGCGCCAGCCGCAGACGCCGTCCGCCAGCACCAGCACGCGGTGCATCCCCGCGTCCCCGAACACTCGCTTGGCGTACGCCGCGCGCTCGTTCCGGCGGCCGTACACCACCACCACCTCGTCCGCCCCGGGCTTGCGGAAGTGGAAGGTGCGCGCCCACTCCTCGGGCGTGCACAGCAGCGCGCGCGGCAGCGCCTCCGCCGGCAAGTGCACGGAGCCCCGGATGGAGCCGTACAGCGCGCGCTCATCGTACCGACGCACGTCGATGACCGTCACCAGAGGCGCGCCCTGCGCGGCGCCGTACTCGCCGAGAAGCGCGAGCGCGTCGCGGCCAATCGTCTCGCCCTCCGGAATCGCGCGCGGCGAAGCGGAGGGCGAAAGCGGCGACGACGCGGATGGCTTGTTTTTGTCCGTCCCAAAGGAGGACGACGAGGAGGACGTCGCGTTCGTCACGATCGTCTCTCCGTCTGCCGAAACGAGGCGGTGGCGCTCCCGCGGTGACTCCGCGCCGAAAGGAGACAAGGAGTTCTCCAAAAAGTCGTCGCCGCCGCGCGACAAAACTCGAGGCGGCGCGAGCGGCGTCGCGGCGGCGAGTCCGCCCTCGATCACCGCGCAGCGCGTGAACCCCAGCTGCACGGCGATGGCCGCCGCCTGGTTGGCGCTGTGGCCGTGCGTGCTGACGAACACGATAGTCGATCTTTTGGTGGGTGGCTCGAAGCCCGTGCGCTCGAGCCAGTGCGTCTGCCGGCTGCGCAGCGCGCGCGCGAGCTCGCCGGCGGGCACGCGCGCGCACCGAAGTCTGCCGCTCAACTCATCCTCAACACCATCCTCCTCATTCGGGCTCTCGCGCACGTCCACCAGCACGGGCCGGATGCTCCTGCTCTCCACCAGCAGCCAGAACGCGGACGGGGAGAGGCGCGCGTACGCCCTGCGTCCGGCTCGGATGCTGGGCAAGCTCCCGTCCCCGCGCGCAACTCCTTTGTCTTCGCGCGACTTTTGCTCCGCGAGCTTCTGCGCCCGAAGCACGCGGATGGACCACGCGATGAGGGAGAGACACACCGCCGTGGTCAGGGACCCACCGATGTTGGTGATGTGCATGGCGACGACGCGGGCGCGCGGGCGCGAGCGCGGTCAGCCGCCCGACCCGGAGTGCGCGCCGCGAGTGCGCCGAAGGACGAACGACGCGAGGCGCTCTTCGATCGAAGCCAACAAGCGCGAAGCGGCCCGTTTTCGAAGGTCGCCAATTTTCCTTTGGGTCCTACATCATATGGTTCGTCAGTCACAAAGAACTTTTTGAAGACTAAAAAGCAGCCTCCGGTTTTCTCAAAATTGAAAACGTCCGCGAGGGGGGTGCCGAATATGGATAAGTTTGAGGGTTGCGCCTGCTTGGCAAAGTTGAAACCTGCGCGCCTTCCGCGGCATTGCACCGCGCGAGCACGGGTCACCCCGTGTAGCTCACAAGGTTCCTTCGCGTTCGGGAGGTCTGTCAAGATGGCCGCTTTCGCCGCGACCAGTGTCCCCGTCAGGGCGGCGGCGTTCAGCGACTCCGCGCGCGGTCGCGCGTCCGACACCGTTCGCGCTGCAGCGGCTCGCAAGCTCTCCGGCCGGCCGATCCAGCGATCGAGGGACGTGCGCGTGGGCGTGATCGACCCCGTGTCCATCATGGTCGGCGGCGCCATGGTCACCGCCGGCCGGAGCCTGCTGGAGAAGTCCTCAAACGACGAGCCGCGCGCCGTCGAGGCGGACGCGCGCGATCGCTTCGACGTGGACGTCACGCCCGAGAGAGCCTCCGACTCTAAGTCCGGCGATTTCGCCGGCGTCGCGCGCGCGGGCGAGTTGCCCTCCATCGCGCACACCTACGCCGGCGTCTTCGACGCCGCCGCGTCCGGCGCTCTGTCTTCCGTGGTGAACGACGTGATCACCGGCGGGTGGTGGGACGGCGCCGTCAACGCGCGCGACGCGAGGCCCGTGCTCGAGCTGCAGGCGATGCGCGCCGACGCGCGCGCCGCGCTCGTCGACGCCGTGCGCGACACGCTGCGCTCGGCGTTCAAGACGTACGCGCCCGAGGAGGGCAAGGAGGCGGAGGCGGCGCAGGACCTTCTCGCGGTGGTGGCCGAGACCGCGGCGAAGGAGTGGCTGCGCGGCACCGAAAGCCAGGAGGACGCGACGATGGTGCGCCGCGCCGGAGACCTCGCCGCGAGGCTGGTGAACGCCGGCGACGCCGAGAGCCCGGGGAGCAAATCCGCGCTGTACGTCAACCTGCTCGCGCACATGGCGAGCCTGGCGCGTCTGGAAGACAACGTCATTTCTGAAGACGTCGTGACCAGTGAAGACGAGAAGGGTTCCATGGAGCTCGTCTCCGCCGCGCGCCGCCTGGCCGCGAACGACGACGCGCGCTTCGCTTTCTCGATGGCGGCGGTTTCCACTAGCGTGCTTGAAGACGCAACGGTGCGCGTCGCCGAGTCAGTCGCGTCGGCGTACCTCTCGCGCGTGCGCGAGGGCGCGTCCACGCCCGGAGGGCGCGCGATGGCGAAGGCTTCTAACGCGAGCAAAATGGCGGCGCGCACCGCGGCGGTCGCCGCGGTGTCCGCGGCGTCCGTCGTGCGGCACGCGCTGGCGCTCCAGCCGCGGCTCAAGTCGACGCGCGCGCTCGAGAAGTTCCGCAACGAGGTGAAGCTCGCGGCTTGGATGAACGCCAACTACGGCGACGTCGTGGCTATGTACGAGGACTGGCACTCGCTGATGGGCGTCGACGCCGCGGGGAACGTCGTGACCCGCAAAATCTCCGTCTGCAGGCACAGCGAGCTCGCGCGCGTGACGGGCGCGCGCATGCTCATGTCGATGTTCCTGGAATTCGCCGACGTCGTCGTGCCGGTGGCGCGCGCCGCGCTCAACAACGTCAAGAACTTCACGTCGTGGCTTCTCGTGACGCTCATCGGCCGCTCGCTCGGCCTCGTGTACCGCGGCATCAAGGAGAGCATGAACGGGACCGGGAGCGGGAGCGGGAGCAGGAACGGCGGGGCGTTCGCCTAGAAAGCCGCGGGTTCGTCGTTCGAAAAACTTTCGTTGTTTTTTGGTGTCGGGTGTCGCGTCCGGAGGAGACGACGCGCGCGGATGTGATTTATACGAAACCGTCGTAAGGTTATTATCACCGTCTCGACGCCTTCGTCGCGCGCGAAAAAAAACCTCCACGCGCGCCTTTGTTTTCGTCCTCCCGTCCCTCCCACGCCGCGTCAGAAGCTCAGCTCACTCGTCCTCCTTCTTCCCCGCGTCGGCGGATTTTATCCAGCCGTTGGCGAGCAAAAGCTCGAAGACGCGAATCGCCTTCACCGGCTCGACGTTGAACGCGTGCCGCACCTCCGAGCGCTTCGGCGTCGCGCCCTCCGCGCTGAGCCGCATCAGCCGCTCCTTGATCGCGAGGTAGTGCACGGGCAGCAGACGCGAGTTCACGCACAGGTCCTTCTCGCGCTTCGACAGCAGATCCACCCCGGGAAGGTCCGCCAAATCAAGGGGAAGAGGTGCCTTCTTCTTACGACCGCCGCCAAGCGGATCCGTGTCGCGCGACCCCGCGGCGGTACCCGCGCTCTGCGCGAGTTTCTGCACCTCACGCGGCGCACCGTCCCCCGCCGCGCCGGTGGCCGCGTTGACGTACCCGTCCCTGTTCAGGTACTTGTTCGCGCGCGCGCCCTGCTTCCCGTACGCCGGGTGCTCCAGCGCGCGCAGCCGCGCCGCCTCGGCGACGCGCCGGCGCTTCTCGGCGTCGTACGCCTCCCCCTCGGCGAGCGTTCTTACGCCGGCGCGTCTGTACTCCTTGAGTTCGGCGATGCGGTTGCGGATGCGCGACTCCGCGGCGAGCCCCTCGAGCATGATCTCGTACTCGTTCGGCTCTAGGAACCGCGCGAAGACGCGCACGGAGGCGTGGATCTCCTTCTCCTGCGGCGTGCGCCTCCGCTCCAACGCTTGCTGCTTCTTCACGTTCAACAACCCGCGGTCGACGATGAACGCCTTACGCGCGCGACGCTCCGCCAGACGCTTGTTGTACACCTCCAGCATGCGCAGCTTGAGCTGCTTGTCCAGGTCGGTGTCGGTGTCCCGGAACTCCATCTCCGCCAAAGGAAGCTCCGCGTCGATGTCGTACTCGGGGTCGAACTCGTCGCGCTTCACGTTGTATCCGGTGAGCTCGGCGACGTTGCCCAAATGTCGCTCGTCTCCGGGCCGCGCGAACGACGCCAAAGCCGTCGACGCCGACGGATCGTCGTCCTCTTTTTGCCCTTCGTCGTCGTCGTTCTCGCCGTTTTTCTTTTTCCCTTTGTTTCCGTCTTTTTCCTCCTCCTCGGGAACGCGCTCGTACGCCTTACCGAGCACCTTGCTCATGTCCGGCAGCGGCGCGGTCGGCGAGTGCACGTACACGTCAAAGTAGTGCTTGTGACACTGCGCTTTGGTTTTCGTGCCGACGTGCTCCGCCACCTCGCTCCAGTTCCCCAGGCCGTACATCTCGATCGCCTCCAGCAGGAGCTGGTCCTCGTCCGCGCCCCAGTCCAGGGTGAACAGGGGGAAAGACAGGTTGTCCACGACGTGGTACGCGTGGCACGCCTGGTGCGGGTGCGGCTCTACGCCCACGCAGAAGCACTCCACGCACAAATTCATCTCGCTGCACTCCGCGCACTTGATCCGCACGACGTGCGAGATGTCCTTCTGGCAGTAGTTGCAGTGGAACAGCGCGCGTTTCGGCTCGGAGGGGTTCACCTTGGTCATCGCGTTCTCCGTCGCCATCCGGCGCCGCTTGGGTTTCAACTCGAACCCGGCGAACCCCGCGGGGGGGGCGCCCGGGCCGCCCATCGCGACGCGCCTTTTTTAAACCGAACGCCGAACCGCGGAGCGACCGGACGCCCCGATCCGCGTCTGTTCGCCGGACCGCCGAGCGCCGAGCCGACGCGAATCGGCCGCACGCGGCGTCGCGAAGGCCGCCGGCACCGAAAACGCCGCGCGCCGGGCAACTGGGGCGCGCGGGACACGCGCGGCCGACATGATCGAGCCGAATTACAGACTCCCTACTTTACTTTCACATTTTGTGATTTTCATCAGACTAGATCCTCATACGTCATATGATTGGCGGGGAAAGAGAAAGGAGAAAAGAGGGCGCACGTTGTTCGTTTCCACTGACTCGACGAGATCCGCGAGCGAGGGCGCTGTCATCTCACATCCTCGCGCGGCACCATGCAGGAGACGCGGCTGGAGGACCTGGTGGAGCGCGGCAGGTCCGCGACCGGCAAAGCCGCGGCCGACCTGGTGGACGAGGCCACGGCCGCCCCCGGCGTGCTCGTGTTCGGCGAGCTGCTGGATCTGGACGGCGTTCGGGCGCTCGCCTCGGACCCGGTGTTGGCGGGCAAACTCGCTGTGCTCCGCGTGTTCGCGCACGGCACGCTCCCCGAGTACCGCGCGGACAAAAGCCTCCCCCCCCTGAGCCCCGCGCAGGAGCTCAAGCTGCGCCGCCTGACCGTCGCGAGCCTCGCGGAGAAAAGCGCGGTGTTGTCCTACTCTCTACTGCGACGCGCGCTGGAGCTCGACACGATCCGCGAGCTGGAGGATCTGCTCATCAACGAGTGCGTCGCGACGGGGGTGGTGCGCGGGAAGCTGGACCAGAAAAAAGAGCGGTTCGAGGTGCACGAGGCGATGGCGCGGGACGTCGAGCTTAGTAAACTCGGAGGGATCATCGCGTCGCTCGAGGCGTGGAGGGAAGACGTGCGCGCGGCGCTCGCGGCGGCGGAGGAGACGGCGCGCCGCGCAAAAGAAGCGAGCGCCAAAGAAACAGAGCGCGTCGAGAACGTCGACGCGGCGGTGGCGGCGATGACCCAGAGACTCAAGGCGGAGGCCGAGTCTTTGGGCGCGCGAGCCTCCGGCGGCGGCGCCGCCGCCGAGCACGAGGAGGACCTCGTCGACGCGATGGACGCGGACGACGTGCGGAGCGAGATCGGGTTGAAGCGGAGACGGTGACGCGTTAGGATTGTTGATGAGAGGCGAAGAACGTTTTGCGGTGCTCAAAGAAAAAAAAAAAAGGGCCCGCCACGTGCCCTTCACCTCGTTATTTTCACCGCCGACGCGCGCGCCGTCGTCGAGGACCGCGCCCGGTGGCTCGTTCGCCGCGCCGTCGGTCTCGCCGCGGGAGTGTCGTCGCTCGCGGCGTGCGGCGCGGTCGCGTTCCCGCGTGAAGCCCCGCGGACTCGAGCGCCATGCCTCTCACCGGCATCACCGTCGTGACGGGTTTCTTGGGCGCCGGGAAGACCACGTTGGTGAACCACGTGCTGAGCGCGGACCACGGGTACCGGGTGGCGGTGATCCTGAACGAGTTCGGCGCCGACATCGGCGTGGAGAAGATGTTAGTGACGGACAACCCGAACGGCGAGACCGTCGTGGACGAGGACTGGGTGGAGATGAACAACGGGTGTGTGTGTTGCACCGTCAAGGGAAGCCTCATCCAGACCATCGACAGTCTGCTGGAGAAGCGTTTGGCGAGCGGGTCGAGGTTCGACTTCATCTTGCTCGAGACGACCGGCTTGGCGGACCCCGGCCCGGTGGCGCAGGAGCTGTGGGTAGACGATGAGCTGCTCGAGGAGGACAGCGCGGTGCTCGACGCGGTGGTCACGCTGGTGGACGCGAGCAACGTCGTTTCTCAGCTGCGCGAGACGAGAGAGGCGAGTCTACAAATCGCCTTCGCCGACACGCTCGTGTTGAACAAAACCGACTTGGTGTCCTCCGCTGAGCTCGAGGCGATCGAGGAGACGTTGCGCGTGATAAACGCCGAGGCGAGGATCGTCCGCGCGGAGCGGAGCGCGGTGGACCTCTCGCTGGTTCTCAACCAGGGAGCGGTCACGGTCGCGGGCCGCCGCGGGCGCAAGCCGACGCTCGGCGAATGGGCGAAAAACGTCCCGCCGGCGGTCGCGACGAGGGGCGCCGGGTTTTGGGCGCGAGGCGTCGAGCGGTACGCGCCGACGGACGGGAAACTCTCACCGGTGCACGACGCGAGCATACGCACGGTGTGCTTGGCGGCGGAGGGCATCGTGAACCGGCGCGCGTTCGAGGCGTGGCTGGAGGACGCGCTCTGGGAGCGCGGCGCGCAAAACGCCGACGCCGACGACGACGATGACAAACTCGACATCCTTCGCGCCAAGGGCGTGCTGTTCGTGGAGACCTCCGACGAAACCTCCGACGTGTCTTTACGCTCCGCGAACGGCGCCGCGGCGCATAAGAAGCTGGTGCTCCAGGCGGTCCGCGAGGTGTACGAGATCACGCCGGGTCCTCCCGCGGAAACCGGCGAGCGGCGCATGAACAAAGTCGTGCTCATAGGCCGAGGGCTGAGCGAAGCCGCGCTGTTGCCCGGGTTCGAAGCGTGCGTCGCGCGAGAGCGCTGATTTCCGGCGCGTTACGGTAGTGCACGTAGTTTTGTCTTTTCACGCTTGTCGCGCTTTTTGTTAGACCGGCTTACACGCGCTCCTACGCGCGACGGAGAGCGCGACACACACACCGCGCGTGTCTTAGACGACACGACGACCTCGTTTGAACGCTCTAAACTCCGTCGTCGCCTTGTTTGATCGCGCGCAGCACGGGCAGAAGCTTGGGCGCGAGCGTGGCGGCGCCGTTTCGCTCGTCGTCCACGGCGTCGGGGTCGGCGCCCAGCCGCGCGAGAAACAAGACGGCTTCGTCTTGGCCAGCCTCGCACGCCACGATCAGAGGGGTCTGGCCTATTACGTTTTTGCTCTCGAGGTTCACGTTCTCGCACTCGTTCACTAAAAACTCGATTACGTCAACGTTTCCGCAAGACGCCGCGCGGTGCACGGGCGTCGCGCCCGTTTTGTCGCAAACGTCGCAATCCGCGCCGGCGTGTTTGAGTTTCTTTAAAACCTCCATGTGTCCTTTGCTCGCCGCGTAGTGGCACGCGCGCTGGCCATTTCTGTTCGCGGCGTTCGGGGACGCGCCGAAGGCCAAGAGGGACGCCACCACGTTTGTGTGGCCGGCGCTCGACGCGCTGTGCAGGGGGGTCCAGCGTTCCTGTGTTTGTGTCACGTTTCAGGGTGTACGGCGGCGGCGCGACGCGACGGGTCAGCGGACGCTCACGCGGCGTCTTCGGAAGCAGAGTGGGCACCTGTCTCGTCGCGTCGCGCGATCGTGGCGTTCGGCGCGTGCGTCTCGCGTCGAGCGAGAGACGTCTCGAAGAGACGCGCACCTCGTCGCTGACGTTCACCAGCCATCTGCCGGCATCGGTGGCGAGGAAGAACTCGACCAGGTCGAGCTTGCCTGCGTTGGAGGCGGGGCGGTGGGAAGGGTGAGCGGGGGATCGGCGCGTCGGATCTGAGAAAACGCGGCGAAGCGAAGCCTCGCGATGACGCACCCGCGGCGGCCGCCGTGTGCAGCAGCGTCCGTCCGTCCTCGTCGCGGTACTTCACGAGCTTCGACGCGAGCTCCTCCGTGGCGTACTCCGCGAAGTACGCCACGTTGCCTTCCGCGGCTTTCTCCTCCATCGAGACGTGTGAAGTGAAGCGCTCGCCACCTGTTCGCGTGTTTTCAACCCGCGCTCGCCGCTGCAGAAGACTGCACTGCACTGCTCGTTCTCGCGCGGTCGAGGTGCGAGACAAAACCGACATGAGCGTGATCGAGATTTTTTCGCTTTTTCGAAAGCGCGACCGGGAGAAGAACTCAAGGTTTACCCCGTCGACCGATCGAGGGCGATCTTTCGGACGCTTTTCGCCGCCGGAGACACGTGGGCGAAATGGCCGTTCATAACCCAAGAGAACCGTTGTCGCGCTCTCGAAAACCCGATACATATTTTTACGATGGTCGCCTCGTTCGCGAGCACAACACGCCGCGCGTTCCACGCGTCGGCCAGCGTCTTCGCCGTTCGCGACCCGGAGGTCTCGGAGAAGAGGGGTCCTTGGTTCGCCCACCCCGCCATGCCGCTCGGATTCGGTGCCCTCTGTGCCGTCCCCGGCGCGACCTCGTGGTGCGTCTTTTTGCCCTTTTTCGCTGTTGTCAACGGGTATCGTATCGGAACGTTGCGATGCCGATCGACGCGCGACGGGTTCGCCCGCGTCGGGCGATTCCCGGCGACCCGCGAGCGCGCGCGCGCCTTCCTCGCTGGGAAACGCGAAGAAGCAGCCCTCGACCGCCGCTGACCCCCCGTCCCTTCCCCCCGTTCCTCCAGGTCGCGCCGGGTCGGAGCAGACCCCGCTTCTCGACAAGCCTTGCGCCGGAGCGACGGCCCCGTCGGCCGTGCCGCCGCGCCCCGCCCCTCGCGGCACGCGCGCGGCCCCGTCGCGCCGCGCGCGGCGCTTCTCGGGGATGTCACCGACCTCATCGCCATCCCGCTCTCGGACGGCACGCAGGTCCTCGCCACGGTCAAGACCAACGCGCAGGGCGTGCACACCATCGGCCTGGAGTGCGACTCGAGCAAGCCGGGCTTGTTGCTGCACTGGGGCGTGATTCGCGCCGGGTATGGCGAAGAGTGGCAGCTTCTCCCCCCCGAGCTCAACCCCCCGGGCACGACGGTGTACAAGCAGAAAGCGCTGCAGTCGCCCTTCCCCGCGTTCGGGGCGCTGCAGCTCGTGCTCGACCCGGGCGTCACCGCGGTGGAGTTTTGCCTGACCACCTCGCAAACGGGCGAGTGGTTCAACGACAACGGCCGCAACTATCGCGTCGAACTCGGTCCCCCGGGAGGCGAAGCGCCTCCGGCGCACACGCACGCGTACACCGCGCCGACGTACGACCTCTCCGCGTCCCCGCCGCCGCCGCCACCGTCCTCGCCGCCGCCCGCAGGCGCAGGCGCCGGCGTGGACCTCGCGGCGGGGCTGGAGATTCTGTACGGCGTCGCCGCGTACCTGCGCTGGGAGCAGCTCGGGAAGCCCGAGGTTTCCGAGCGCGTGCGCGGGGACATCTACGCGGGCGCGGTGAACCACATCACGACCCGCATGCGCGAGGGCGAGAGCGTGGACGAGCTCGAGCGCGAGTTCGGTTTGCCGCCGGGCATGGTGAAGAAAACCGCGATGGAGGCGGCGCGCGCGGGGGGGGTGGCGACGCCGCCGCCGCCGCCGGTGGCGCCGGCGGCGCGCGGCGCGCGCGAATCGGCGGCGGCGGTGACGGGCTCGCCCTCCGCGGTGAGCCCCTCGGAGATCGCCGCGCTGTGCGAGCTCCGTGCCAACGGCGCGCACGTGCTGTGGCGCAAGGAGCTCAACCTGGGAGACGGCGTCGTGAAGCTGCTCGTGGTGGAGGCGCGGAGAACGGCGAGCGGCGCGCTGCAGCTCATCGCTATGGCGCGGGCGGACCAGGGCATCGTGCTGCACTGGGCCACCATCTCCGAGCCCGCGGGCGAGTGGATGGCGCCCCCGCACGGCTGGGAGTCCTTCCCCGCCAACTCCTGGGGCACGGGAGGTGCATCGTGGGAGACGGAGATGGAGCCCGTCGCCGGCGCGCCCGGCTGGGTCGCCGCCACCATCGAGGCGCCTCTGCGCGACGACGGCCTCGTGTTTGTGCTTCGCACGGAGGATAACAAGCACTGGGTCAAGGACGACGGCCAGGATTTCATGGTTTTCGAGGACGAGCGTCGCTCGAACGCGGACGTCCGCGCGCTGGTCAAGCAGCGCAAGGAGGAGGCGCGACGCGCGAAGAAGCGCGCGGACGAAGAGGCGAAGCGAAGTCGCAAGGAGGATGAACGGAAAAGCGGCTCTTCCCGGTCCGGCGGCGGGGGCGCCGTGACGGTTGCGCCGGTGAAGATGCCCGAGAAACCCGCGGTGGTGACGCGCAAGGAGTGGAGCGACGACGATATCCGCCTGCACGAGGGCGCGATGGGCGCCGCCGGCGCCGCGCACGGCATCGCGCACGGCTCGGTGGATCGCATCGTGGGCGCCGAGGAAGGCGCGACGCGCTCGCTGATGCACCGGTACAACGCCGGGTCGGACCTCCTGCCCGGGTGCCGCTCGGACGGCGAGGCGGGCATGGTGGCGATGGCGGTGTGGTTCCGCTTCATGGCGCTCAGGCAGCTGGTGTGGAACAACGACTACAACATCAAGCCCCGCGAGATCTCCGCGGCGCAGCTCAAGTGCACTGAGCAGCTCGCGCGCATCCACCGCGACGACTCGTCGCTGCGCGACGTGACGCGCCTCATCATGGCCACCATCGGACGCGGCGGCGAGGGTGACGTCGGCCAACGCATCCGCGACGAGATTCTCGCCGTGCAGCAGACCAACAACTGCAAGGGCGGGATGATGGAGGAGTGGCACCAGAAGCTGCACAACAACACCTCCCCCGACGACGTCCCGATTTGCGAGGCGTTGCTCAAGTTCATCGCCGCGGACTGCGACATCAACGTGTACTGGGACCACCTGCACGCCAACGGCATCGACGCCGCGCGCATGGCGTCGTACGACCGCAAGATTTGCTCCGAGCCCTCGTTCAAGCCGGACCAGTACGAGGGCCTCACTCGCGACTTGACGGAGTACTTAAGAACGCTCAAGGCGGTGCACTCGGGCGCCGACCTGGACTCAGCCTCGGAGGCTGTGCTCGGGTACCACCAGGACGCGTGCAAGGGCAAGGAAATCAACGTCCCGCCCATCGATGAGGTGGCGACGCCCCGCATGCGCGAGCTGCTGCACAGCGCGCGCGGGTTCAGGGACTTGAACGAGCCCCTGCACTCGCTCGAGGCGATGCTCGAGGCGAGGCGCGAGCTGTGGCAGTGGACTCGCCCGGGCGGCACCGACAACGCGCGCCTCAAGGATATCATCTACTTGGACCTGGCGCTGGAGAGCGCCGTGCGCCAGGTGGTGGAGGGCGCGCTCGGGTCCATGTCGCGCCGCGCGCCCGTCGACGTGCTCAAGATCACCGGCTTGGCGCTGGAGAACCTCGCGTTGTCCACCGGCGGGAACGACGAGCTGGTCATCTGTCTGCGCGAGTGGCGCGGCATCGTGGCCGCCGCGACGAGCGGCGGCACCGACTGGGCACTGCAGGCGAAGGCGATCACGGACCGCGTGCAGAACGCGCTCGGGGAGTGCTCGGGGCGGTACATCGGTGCGCTGCAGGCCACCGCCGGCGCCATGGGCGGCGCGCTCGGCGTCGACGGACACGTGCTCGACATCTTCTCCGAAGAGATCGTGCGCGGCACGGCGGCGGCGCCTCTGTCGCAGATGCTCCGCGCGCTCGACCCCGTGCTCCGCGAGATGGCTCACATGGGCGCTTGGAACATCATCTCGCCCGTGGAGGCCTCCGGCGTGGTGGAGGTGGTGGACGACCTGAAAGAGATCCAGACCAAGACGTACGCCGTGCCCACCATCCTCGTCTCCAGGCGCGTGGGCGGCGAGGAGGATATCCCGCAGGGCGTCGTCGGCGTCATCACGCCGGACATGCCGGACATCCTGTCGCACGTCTCCGTGCGCGCGCGCAACGAGGGGTGCCTCTTCGCCACGGTGTTCGACGCGGGGAAGCTCGCGGAGATGGAGCGGCTCGCGGGGCAGGCGGTCAAGTGCGTGCCCTCGTCCTCGGCGGACGACTTGCGCGTCGAGCCCATCGCGGGCGGGGCCGCCAGCCTCGGCGCGGCGCCCGGCGGCGGCGGCGGCGGCTCGTCGCTCGGCGGCGCGATGAGCGCGCCCGCGGGCGGCGTCGTCATCAACCGCCGCCGGTTCATGGGCAGGCACGCCGTGGCTTCCCCCGAGTTCACCGGCGAGATCGTGGGGAGCAAGTCCCGAAACCTGCAGGAGCTGCGCGGGCGCCTCCCCGAGTGGATCAACCTCCCCGCGTCGGCGGCGCTTCCGTTTTGCACGTTCGACGTCGTGCTCGAGTCGCCGGACAACGCGCCCATCCGCCTCGAGCTCGACCGCGCGCGCGCCGATCTGGCGTCGATGGACTTCGGGAACACCGCCGCGTTCGAGGATCTGCTCGCGCGCATGCGCGCGGCGATCCAGGACGTCGTTCCCACGGACGAGCTCACGCGCGAGATGCAGGAGGCTTTCGCGGCGGAGCGTCTGCCCTGGCCGGAAGGGCGGCTCGGCCCGGAGTCGCGCGGCGGCCACGGCGCGGCGGCCAAGGCGTGGTCCGCCATCACCGGCGTGTGGGCGAGCAAGTACAACGAGCGCGCTGTGCTTTCCTGCCGCAAGGCGGGCCTGACGCACGAGGACGTCTCCATGGCGGTGCTTTGCCAGCCCGTGGTGCAGGCGCGGTACGCGTTTGTGCTGCACACGGTGAACCCGCAGACGCACAACCCGGATGAGATTTACGGCGAGGTTGTGTGCGGGATGGGCGAGGCGCTGGTGGGCAACTTCGCGGGGCGCGCGATGTCGTTCGTGGCGAACAAGAACGACCTGACGAACCCGAAAGTTACGGGGTTCCCGTCCAAGGCGAACGGGCTGTTCACCGACAGCCCCACTTTAATCTTCCGCTCGGACTCCAACGGCGAGGACCTGGAGGGGTTCGCGGGCGCGGGTTTGTACGACTCGATCCAGATGGACGAGCCAAAGTTGCGGAGCGTGGATTACTCCGCGGACCCGCTCGTGTCGGACGAGCAGTTCCGCGGGCAGGTCCTGGCGGCCATCGCGCACGCCGCGTACGAGGTGGAGAAGACGCTGCGCTCGCCGCAGGACATCGAGGGATGCATCGCCGCCGACGGAGCGCTCTACGTCGTGCAGACCAGGCCGCAGGTGTGACGACGCGTCGTTCGGACTAACAGAGCGCGCCTCTCGAAAAGTTAAAAAAGAGGCGTCTTCGATACAGTATTCTTTCTTTATACCATCACGTTTACATTTAAGCTTTACCGTCATCCGTCATGAGCCGTACGCGTTGTATCTACGCGCGCGTTCCCGGGTGCTCCACCTTCAGATCTCGTGCCTCCCTCGAGACGTCGCGACGGCGCGCGAATCATCAGTCATCACTTGAGCGCGTCGAACTTCACCAGCCGCACGGGCGGTCGCCCGCCATTCCCCTTTTTTTTCTGCTCCTTCTTCGCCGAGGTCTGCTCATCCCACCCCGCGCGCAGCGCCTCGGCGGATTGCTTCTTCGACTGCGCGATCGCCACCTTCTCCAGCGCCAAAATCTTAGACGCCTCTCGATTCCGAGCCTCCTCCTCGGCGACGCGGCTCGCCTTCTCCGCGCTTAACAGCGTTTCGCGCGCGTCAATCTGGCTTTGCAGGAACCGCCCGAGCTCGTTCGTCGTCTCGCGCTCGCCCGCAGACAGCTCCACCGCGCGGTTGGAGGTCACCTTGGGCGTGACGCCTCCCGCGCTCGCCGCGACGAACCGGGACCGAGCCGCCGCGTACTCCAGGTTGAACTTGGTCACCTCCTCGAGGTTCTCTCCCACGAAACCGACGCCGGCGCCGCGCGCGGGCGCCGGCGTCCTCGTAGCCTCCGTCTTCCCTCGGGAAGACAGAAACAGCTCCGCGATGGGCTCCGCGGGGTCCTCCGGCCCGCGAATGACGTTCGCGATCGCCGCCGCCGCGAGGCGCTTCGCCGCCTCCGCCACGGCCTCGGTCTCGGACATCTCCGAAGAAGCGCGCTCCGCCGCGAGCTGCTCCTCGCGAAGACGCGCCACGCGCGCCGCCGCGCTCTCCGCGGCGGCGGCGCGCGCGGCGCGCGCCGCGGCGGACGCCGCCTCCAGCGCGCGGCACACGGGGAGGTACGCGACGAACTTACCTTCTCTCCCGCAGGACGCCGCTCTCAGCGTGTCTCTGACCACGGACACGGGAACGTCCGACACCAGGCCTTCGCACTTGTCGTCGTTGAGGACGCGCTCGAGGCGCAGACGCTCGACGTGGCCGACGCGCAGGCGGTCGAGCCGCGCGCAAATCTCGAGGAACGCGGCGCCGGCGGGCGTCGCCGCCGCCGCCGGGCTGGGGACGCGTCGAGCGGACTGCGGGCGGACCTGTTTTCTCGTCGCCGCCGCGGGGGACACGGACGAGGAGAACGCCGCCGGTCCCAGCGATGCGAACACTCCGCCTCCGTGCTCGATGTCGGCGTGCGTTCCCGCGAACGCGCCCGCGACGGGCGCGAGGCGCGTCTCCACGGCGAAGGCGTCGGCGGCGTCATCCGCCGCGCGCGTCGCCGCCGCCGCCGTCTCCAGCGCGGGCGTCGTGCCCGTGACCTTGGCCGGGATGGCGTCCCGGCGCGCCTTGGCGTTTTCGCTGCGGCTGGGCAGGAACGTTCGGTCGCGGGGCGCGCCCGGGACGCTCCCAGGGACCTCCGCGGTGAGCCCCATCTCGCGTTCGAGGAAGCCGGGGAAGAAACGCATCTCCGCGCGCGTCCCGTCGTCGCGGCGCGCCACCAGCCTCGCGAAGGAGAAATCGATATCCACGGGCTCGCCTCGCATTATTCTGTCCGCGATGGCGCTGAGCATCTCCTTCAGCACGTGCGCGACGCCAGCCTTGTGCACGCCGCAGCGCGCCGCGATGGCCGTCGTGCTCACGCGCGCGTACGTCGCCGGCTTTGCGAGGAAGAATCGGCCGCGCGCCTGCGGGACTGCATCGAACTTTTGGGAGAACGCGAAGACGGGCGCGCGCGGTTCCACGACGCCGCCGTTCGCGGTGTCCACGCACGCGCCGACGGCGAACGAGCCGAGCCCGGGGAGCGAGACCCCCTTCTGGTTCTTGAGCTGCGCGAAGATGAAGTCGCACAGGCCGAGCCACGCCTGGCGGCACTGCAGCGCGCTGATGCGCATGCGCCGGCAGTAGACGCCCTGGGAGGTCTCGTCGGTGAGGGACGTCACGGTCAGCGCGCCCACCGAGGGGTCCATGGGGACGGTCGCGGCGCCGCGCATGGTCCGGAAAGAGTGGCCGCGTGCGCGCAGACACGAAAGCCTCCGACCGCCGAGGATGGCGCCGGTGGGAATGGACGAGCGCGCCTCCGGACGGCCAGCTCGCGCGGAGATTTTAAATCATGGTCGTTGTTGCTTTTGTCAACGAACTTCTTCATTTTTTGACCCTGGGTTCGAAACCTTTTCATCGAAGCACCCGATCGACCCCGGTCGGTTTCACAGACACGCCTTTCAAGCCGAGCGCAGAGTCCGACTTGGGCGATGTCATCGGCCGGTGCGGTGGTCAGAGATCGGGGCGTCGAGGTGCGATCGCCCAGAGCGATGGAGGCGTACGGCGGGGAGGGGTCGCCTCTAGACGATGGTAGCTCCCCGAACCCCGTGTCCGCGGCGCTGCGGCACAAGTACCGCCCCGGCGCGTGGCGGTACAACGCGAGAGTGGCGTGCGTGCTCGTCCCCTCGACGCTCATGGTTGTGTTCAGCGGCGGGAACGCCATGGTGGGCACGGCGCTGACCGGCACCGCGCTGGTGTACGTGTTCGACCTCCTCGGGAGCGCGGAGGCTGCGCTCGCCGCGGTGTGGGTCACGGCGTTCGCGTTGTACGTCGCCACCATGGCGAACGGCGACGTCTTCGCCTCGCACCGAAGCGCCACGACATCGGGCCTGTTGTTGCTCGCGCACGCGCAGACGCTCTTCACCGCATCCGCGTGGGCGACACTCCAGTTCCGGTGGGTCCAGACCTCCTTTCCCGGGGTCACGCTGGCGTGCGAGCGGTTCCTGTTCCTGGTCACGCCCCTCATCGCGGGTCAGGTGTTGGGTGGATGGGGCGCGGCGGCTTTTTTCGGCGCGCGCGCCGTAGCTTGGGCGCAGCTCGCCGTGCAAACAACTTGCTTCGGCGCGTTTTCGCTCCCGGCGGAGTCGTCGTTCCGGGTAAACAGGCGGCGTCACAAAGAAAAGAACGATTCCGAACGACGTTCGACAGGAACGAGTTCGCAAAAGGAACGAGCCTTTACCGAAACGGTGGAAACCCCAAGCGAAGAAGCCGACCGCTTGATTCTGCGGGACGTCGACGTACAAACGCACGCCGCGCTCTTTTGCGCGGCGCCGTTTCTGTCGTACGCCGCGACGCACAAAAACACGCTCTTTTCGTTTTCGAACTCGTACGCGTCAAGTGCGCTTCTCTTCGAGCACGTCTGCTCGTCCGCGCTGCTGTTAGCGTTCCCGCCCGCGCTCATGTCCCTCGCGGTGAAGCAAGGGGGGCTACGGTGGGCGTTCGCGGGATCCCGGGACGAAAAAAAAACGCCGAAAGAGAACCCGCGCGCCGACAAAGATTCGGCGCGGAATCTCGCGGCGAAAACGTCTGATCTCGCGGCTGAGTTTGGTCGCCGCGCGTTTGAATCGCCGCCGACACGAAACACAGAGACTGGTCCCGCGTACGCCGTTTTCGCCGCGAGGAAGCGGCAGAGACGTCTTGTGACGATCGTCGTTTGCTCTTTGTCGCTGGCGATCTTCGCGTTCGGCGCGCTCGGCCGCGTCATCGCGAGCGGTTTCCGCGAGTACGTCGTCCTTCCGTCCCCGTACGGCTACCTCGCCGTCGCGGCGGCGGCGTACGGAGGCATGCTCGCGTGCGCGTCGTTCCTCACAAACGCTGTGCCTTTGCCGGTCACGGCGGCGACGCTGTGCACATCAGCGGTCGCGGCGGCGGCGGCGATCGGCGTGCCGACATGGCTCCTGCCTGCGGCGGCGGCGAGCGCGTGGGGCTTGACCCGTTTCGTCGCCGACGACGCGCGAGGCGACAGTTCTGTCGCGTCCTCGAAAGCCACGGACTACGCGTTGTTCGTGTGCGGCGCGGCGGCGTGCGCGGCTCGGTTCCTGGAAGACAACTTCGGTTTG
>Ga0209666_1000941_pt1 | contig 22349 bp, 15 predicted proteins | sample SaaInlV_125m_DNA_FD_184679 | JGI IMG/M metagenome (GOLD analysis project Ga0209666, IMG submission 184679) | Marine microbial communities from expanding oxygen minimum zones in the Saanich Inlet - Saanich Inlet SI037_S3LV_10m_DNA (SPAdes)... | ecosystem: Environmental > Aquatic > Marine >...
TCACGAGATTGGGCTGCAAAAGGAACCTATTTACTCGGGGTGAAAGCAGTCATCGCAACTTCATTCGAGCGAATTCATCGTTCAAATCTTGTTGGCATGGGTGTATTGCCGTTGACGTTTATCGAAGGAGAATCGCATGAAACACTCGGCCTCGATGGAACTGAAATGTTTAGCATTCCAGTCACAGATGATGTTCAGCCTCTACAGACACTTATCGTAACAGCGAATCATCTCGATGGCTCAAGCAAACAATTTGAAGTTTCAGTCAGACTCGACACGCCTGTTGAAGTCGAATACTATCGAAATGGTGGAATTTTACACACCGTTCTTCGACAATTGGCTTCCTGATTTGGTCGGCATATTGATATGAAAGAGAAGGAGTGAAAATCTATGGCCTCAGGAGATGTTCGATTTGTTTTTCGTTCCGAGGAAACCGATGTCAACGTTACAATCGAAGGGCAAAAAGAATGGGTCGCCAAGATCGTAGAAGAACTCGGCCTCTCTGAAGTCGGGTTGACAATGCCACTCGGCGGGGCGTTTACTCAATCACTCATGTCCAAATCATCGGCTCAAGAGGGTGAAGATGAACTTGAATCGGAGGCGCCTTTGGATATGGGTCCAACTCCAGATCCTGGCAGAATTCCAACAGTTCGCCGCCCAATCGGGGCATTGAATATCGAAGCCGAGATGGAAAAAATTGGTTTGGAACCTCCGGGTGAAAACGATGTGATTGAACTCATTGAGGCCTTTTCAGAACTTGAAAAACCTCGGCCTATCCAAGGTCAAATGAGTATCGACCCAATGGCTGAAGCATGGCTTCGCGAACTGATGCGTCTCGTTGTAAGAGACGGGGCCAGAACTGCTCTTGCAACAGAGGTGATCGAAGAAGTTGCCAGTTCGAAACTTGGAAGCCGAACCGGTGTTGAATTGACCGTCTGGTTGGAATCACTATTTGCAGCTGGAAAACTTGTGAAAATTCACGGTGGAGATGCTGTAGGGTGGGGTCCTTCACCTCGTTGGCTCAGCTGAGAAATAAAACACCCCTTTTTTAGTACAATTCCGCTTTGTATAGCTAAGCGGGACATCAAAGGGGTTATAGTGGAAGTATTGCTGGCTCAGATGAGTGATATTGATGCAAACTAAGACGAACCAAATCGGGGCAAAACTTCGAAGCGTATTTCTCGTATTCATAATGGTCATTTCGACTACAGCCGCCTTTGCAACAAATGCCAGTGCTTCTGCAGCACGTAACTACACCACAAATCGTGACCCGATTGATATCGGTATTGCTGATTTCAACTGCGATGGTTTCAACGATATGGCCATTGCAACCGACGGTACGCATACCATCTCCATCTTGACAAATGATGGGGCTGGAGATTTCACAGATCGATACGACGTATGGGTTTCCAAGAATACCTCTCGAAACGCTGAATGGGATGAGTTCTCGAATGTACAATTCCTTGAAGTGGGAGAGTTTACTGGTGATTCTGCGCCAGATATCGCAATTTTCCAAAGAAACAATCCGTTCAAGACTGACGATAGTGGTGCGCCAGCAGGAGAGCCTGGTAACCTGACCATCCTCGAAAATGATGGTTGCGGAACTGACTCATTCACCATTGGTCAGAGATTCACTCACTTCTGGGCATGGGATCTTGTAGTCGGAGATGTAAACGACGATGGAAATGATGACGTACTTATCCTCGATCTTCTCAGTGACATTTCAAATCAAAGAGTCGTCACCTACATGGGGCCTATATCTCAAAGCACAACGCCAATGGTCACTGCTCTCGGTACTGCAAGCGCCAATGCTTACAGAAATCTTGAGATCGGCGACTGGGGAGAAGGGCAACAAGGGCTCGGCGGCCAGTGCTACGACGAAGACATTTGGCTCCTTCGAAGCGAAGGCGTTGATTACGCATCGGGTCAAACAACCAATCCAGGAAACGATGACAACGTGACTGTTATCGAATTCAACTGTCAAACAAATCTCTTCCCGAATACTTACACATTTTCAACGACTCCTCAAACTGGATCTCACGTTGTTAACATGGCAAACACCTTCGGTGCATTCGACATCGCTGACATCGATAACGACGGCGTTGTTGATACAATCGCAATGACGCAAGGCAACCTTGAGAACATCACGTATTCCAAATCAACAACCGTTGGAACCTGGTCCTCTCCTTCATTAGCTTATTTCGGGCCATACATCTCTTATGACGTGACAGTGGCAGATGTCAACGGGGATGGCGAACCTGATTTCGTCAACCCTACTGTTGCTTACCAACAAAACACATCTGACTCTGCAGGCGGTTCGACTTCTTCCTTCTGGCTTAACTTCCCTACAACTGTACAAGTTACTCTCTCTGATGGAAGCGGTGGATATGTAACTCCTCTCTCTTACGAGGCTGGTCGCAGACCAAACATCGCTGTTGTCGGACAACTTGCAGGAAGTGCAAGTTCCGCCCCTGATATCGTTGTAGGTCATTCTTCCTACAACTTTGGAAGTTGGATTGACAACCTTGGATGGGAAGGACAGAACGATTACGTCACTGTCGTGGAAATGGACAGCAAAGATATCGCAGTAACAGATATCGAAATTTCACCTGTAGACCGATTCTTCGGAGTGGTTGGAGAAGGAAACCGGGACATTAATGTCACAGTAACAAACACTGGTATGGACACATTGACTCAATCAGCAACACTCGATGTTGAACTGAAGGTTGTTGACGAAGCAAATTCCTCCAACACAACAGTGTTTGCACACGACTTCGACACAGCTGCTGACACAAGTGGTTGTGGCTCTGGCTGTAATTGGGTCCTCAATGAATACATTGACCAAGCTTCAATGTGGCACCTTGAATCAAATCAATCACGTGGCGCTACTGATGGCAACAACGATCCGAATGTATCTGCAAACTACCTTAACCCAACCGACTTCATGTGGGCTGGAGAGTACAAAACAAACAGCAGTGGTGACGAATGGTCTGGATATGGACGAAACTGGGATGATGCGCTTACACTCGAAGATGTTGATTTGACTGGCTCAGATCGAGCCTTCTTGAGCGTAGAATTGTTCCGCCACCTTGGCTTCGGTGGACTAGGCAATTTCGACGGAACAGGTTTCATCCTCACTGCTCTTTGGGACGATGTCGCATTTGTTGAAGTGGGTTCAGAAGAAACTGGATGGTCTGTCCTTTCCTGCCCAACTTCGGCACAAGTCGCAGGAGAATGTCTGTCTGGCGTTTCAATGTGGGGCGGTTATGACAACGACAGAGCCATTAAGATCAACGGTTTTGGCGGGGTTGCAGAAGGTGTCTATTACTATGGAGCACAAGCAGCGGGTACTTACTACGGATGGAGTAACTTTACAGAGGAAGGTGTCGGTGAATTCGATCTTTCTCCATGGGCTGGTGAAATCGTCGACGTTCGATTCAGACTCCGTTCTGGATTCGAAGGATCCATTGCAGATGATAACGAATCGCTCTGGACAGGTCGAGATGGATACGCTATCGACAATGTATCTATCTACAAGCAAAACACTGCTTACCTACCAAATCCACAAACGCTTCAATCCAACCTCAACCTCGTAAACCTTGGTCCTGGGGAAGAAGAAACAGCATCGATTTCTGCAAATCTCCTCAACGACACAATTTACAGAATCTCTGCAACACTCTCCAACCATGCATGGGACGAGCAAACCGTTAACGATGATATCGTAGGTTATATTCAACCCTTCAATCTCTACGACCCAACAGTTGAAGGAATAGATTACTTCAATCCAGGTGGTTTGTATGCAGAAGGTATCTTTGATATCGATGTGGTAACCAACAACTATGGAAACACCCTCGTAGACTTTGATATCGAGACAACAGTCTTCTCTGCAACACCATCGGATGTTCTGTGCAGTGCTCCGGCAGTTATCTGTAAGGAATCCTTTGAAGGCGGTTCTGAAGGATACGTCTACAGTGATGATGGAAACCCCCAAGGTGCTATCTACAACGAACTGACTTGCTCAGAAACCATCTTCAATAACAACGCATACTGGTTCGGGCACCCATGTGACACAGCAGTAAGCGGCTATGGCGATCTGTGGGAAAACGAAACACTCACAGTACCTGGTGTTGACCTTACTTCGATGTCTGGCGATTTCGTTTCCCTCAACTTCGAGTATTATGCAGATACATTTTACGGAATTGATGTTGATGGAACAACAATTGTCGACGTTAACGATTATGCATCAATCAACTTTGATTACACACGAGGAAGCGATGCCTACTCTGGTATCCTTCTTGGACAGTGGAACGACTACGACGAAGATGGAACTTGCCGAAACGATGACAACGATGACGGTTTCACAAACTCTTCTGAATCCATTAACCAAGCAGAAATAGACTTCGTTGGCGATTCTGCTTCAACAGATGGATCTGCTGGTAACTATAACGTGTTCTTCAATTCCGACGACCTTGTTCTAAGTCGAAGTATCGACCTTACTCACTTGTACGTCTTGAACAACACAGCAGCAGACAGCTCTCAATGGTTCAGAGAATGCATCTCCCTTTCAGGCACATCAGTTGACATTAACTTTGAATTCCAGAGTGACGATGATGGACGGAATGGAATCAATGACGGCTTCAAGGGTGTTGCGTTCAACAACATCACTCTGCAAGAATTTACGTTCTTCGAAGATGCAAGTTACACCACAAGCCGAACCAATGTTGATGCAGAAGAAGTTGACACAACGACTCTTGCAAGCCACGAGTTCTTCTCTGGTGTTTACATGATCCGTGCTGAAACAATATTCGACAACACAACGATTGGAACCAATTGGTACAACGACAACGAATTGAGTGAATCGAACAACATTGAACAAGTTATCTTCAACGTAGAATCCGTTGACATCACACTTGGAAAGCCAACAACACTTGGTTGCCTCGATGATGGAACATACGCATGTGTGCTTCCAATTGATGGTAGTCTGACTCATTCGTGGGACCTCAAGGCTACAAATGGTGTCCTTGCTGGGGATTACATGTTCTACATGACCGTCTTCGATGAGACCGACTCAACTCAGGTTCATCAAGCATCATCCAGTACACAAACCACTGTTTTGAATTCAAACGAAAAGATTGACTTGACATTCCCTGTCTTCAACAATTGGATGGACGGTCACGATTACAACATCAGTTTCCATGCAGAACTTGCAAATGGAAACCCAAGCGGTAACGTACGATACTTCCATGCAACGTTCGCAAACTCAATCGATGTTGCGATCCTTGGCGATTCAACAGCACGTACATCCACAATCAAGCAAGACTTGCAACTTCTAGGTATGACTTACACCCAGTACTCTATCAACGACTGGACCACATACCTCGACAGTGGATGGCTCACCCATTACGAGAAGGTTCTCTTGCCATGGCAAGATGACATTGCGGCAAAGGACGTTGAAAGCGGCGGCCGTGGATACTATCAGAAGCTTGGATCAACTGCTAACCGCCAGACATTGGAATCATTCATGTCTGCTGGTGGTACAGTTCAAGCTCATCTTGGCCCACAAGGAAGCCAAATCTACGGACTTGACGTTGGATTAAACGGTCGACTTCCATTCGGAATGGATGTTCAAAGCCGAAACACTCCAGAAACGAAGATTACCTATACTGGACTTGACATTGCAGACCCTTACCATCCGATCATGAATGATGTCTCAACAACATCCTTCCAAGGATTTGAAGGCGATGGTACCGTTGCTACAGCAGTTCTCAACACAAACTCGGTAAGCACACAAAATGTTCCTGGAGTCTGCAACGGCTACATGGAAGATGGAGGATACTTCCAGAGTCTTCTGCGTACCGCTGCTAACAGTAAGGACGTCATCATGGGAACTTGCAGTTATTACCAAGGTGGAATGATCGTTTCAACAATTGACGTCGCAACGTACTCTTCTCGTGCAGACAGTGCTACGTTCCCACTCTTGGGCAACATGCTTGGATTCTCAGTAACACCTTATCCTGAAGGATTTGGTTCACTCGGTACTGACTTGGGACTCACCATTGATGGCGATGCGCCAAACATCGATCCATCCACAGGCGGATATGCAACTCATTACATGAAGAGTGATGCTACAGTCAACTTTGGATACACTACAGCAACCACTTCTACTCTCTCTACTGACTGGATTCTTGACGGACCAACTGACTGGGATGCAGCCACAATGGCTAGCGGAACAGACCATACTACTGATGCTTCACCAAATGCAGCATTCTGTAAGGTCGATCTCTCCTCAGCAACAGGATGTCTACAGGGCCAACAATGGACAGTGACTCTATTGCTTCACGATGATGCAGGTCACTCTCGTATCATTTCAGTTGTTGTCGAAACCAATGACGTTCTAGCAGATGCATTCGCACCAGAAGCAAACGTAACCATCGAATCTTCGGATAACATCGAATACATCGGTACGAAGACCGTATCCAACACGGAATGGGATGTAAACCGTCTCATTCTCAATGAAAACGGAGAGCTTGTCGTCAACTTCGATGCAAGCCAATCTTCTGACGCTGATGCAATTGACGGATCAAATGGAATTGTTACCTATGAGTGGAAGGTCTTCTTCGACGCACCGTATGGTGACACGTCATTCAATCTGGAAGGTCACACCTTTGAAGAATCAGCAGCAAGCAATGGTATGTTCACATACAGATTCCAAAACCAAACTGTTGATTCCTCTGGAACTGCTGAGTCACAGATTCGTATGGAATTGAGAGTATACGATGCATCTGGTAAGTTCTCTGACAAGTACAGAATGTATTTCGTCGTCGTTCCTGAAGGCTACGGAGATGAAATCCCATTGGTTCAATACGACAACTTCGAGAACACATCTGTTGGGGTATCAGAATCTACGTATACCATCACTGGAACAATTCTATCTGGTTCTGAAACAGGAGAAGTATACGTTGAAGCATCGTTTACTCGAGATGCTTTCTCAGCATCTCCGATTGAGAAGTACAACCTCATTACTGATAACAAATTTGCTCGTTCTGTAGCACTGTCCGATCAGGACACCTTTGAATTGTCTCTTGACATCAATAATTTTTACAGCAACAACAGCGAAGTTGAAGAAATTTGGGTCCGAGTTTACGAAGGTGACGACGAACGATGGTCTGACGACTTAACAAAGATGGTTCTCATCAACCTAAAACCATGTCGTGGCGTTCTAGCGAACGAATCAGCACAGGCTGCTGGTGGAGAGTTTGTTTGGAATACTACATCGCTTAAGTGCGATTGGGATGGTGAATGGTCCTACAATTCAGATACTGGAATTTGGAGTGAACCAGGTACGGACGCTGATTCAGGCGAATCTTCTGATGATAGCAGTCTTATGCTCATTATCGCAATTATTGGTTCCATTATCCTTCTTGGCGGTGCAACTCTACTGTTCCTCCGCGGCGGTGGCAACTCCGACAAGGTAGACAACCTCAGTGCTGCTGCTGCTGGTTATGGTCAATCTCAAGATATGACTGAGCAATATGTGCAACAACTGATTGCTCAAGGATACCCTGAAGAGACTGCTCGGCAATATGCTGCTCAATACGTGGGTCAAACCGCTGCGTCACAACCTGCTGCTGCTGCAGCTGCTGGGAACGATCTGTACACACAGTATTACAACCAATACTTCCAGCAATTTGTCGCACAAGGCTATGATGAAGCAACTGCATCGCAGTATGCTCAGCAATACGCAGCTCAAGCACAACAGCAACAGTAGATTGAATTCCACTTCTTGACTTACTGGTCACAGAGATGGGTTCAAAAGTCACTGGCGCACGCATTAGACCATGGAAGACCTCGATACGGGCGATAGCTACGCAGTTAAAGACATTAATATGGCTGAAGAAGGCTCACTAAGAGTCGATTGGGCTCGTGCAAGAATGCCAGTTCTCGCAGCATTAAGAGAAGAAGCTGAGCGAACAAAACCCCTCGCTGGTATGCGTGTAGCAGGATGTCTTCACGTCACTAAAGAAACAGCAGTTCTCATTGAAACAATAGCAGCAGCAGGAGCAGAATTGTCTTGGTCTGGATGTAATCCACTCTCGACTCAAGATGACGTAGCTGCTTGGCTTGCTCGTGAAGGATACTCTGTCTATGCATGGCATGGACAAAGTGTAGACGATTTCTATTGGTGCATCGATAAAACGCTTGAATTCAAGCCAACACTCACTCTTGATGACGGTGCAGATCTTATTGTCCGTGTCCACGGAAAACGCTCAGAGTACGCTCCAGGTGTTCTTGGTGGTACTGAAGAAACAACAACAGGTGTTCACCGATTACGAGCAATGGCTGCTGCAGGCGACTTGAAGTATCCAGTTCTGGCTGTAAATGACGCCATCACGAAGTGGGATTTTGACAATGTCTACGGAACAGGTCAATCCACACTCGACGGAATCCTCCGTGCCACATCTGTACTCGTCGCTGGAAAGACAATGGTTGTTGCAGGATATGGGCATTGCGGGAAAGGTGTAGCTATGCGAGCACGTGGCTTAGGTGCTAACGTAGTCATCACTGAAGTCGATCCACTCGCAGCACTCAGAGCAATCATGGACGGATACCGAGTCATGACCATGGATGAAGCTGCTTCTATTGGTGATATCTTCTGTACTGCTACTGGAATGAAAGATATCATTGTCGATCGCCACTTCGCATCCATGAAGGATGGTGCAATTGTTGCAAACACTGGCCATTACGATTGCGAAATAGCAGTTGAGTCACTTGAATCAACAGCATCATCTGTCCGTACAATTCGTCGAGACAATGAAGAATTCACAATGCCAAACGGTAACAAAATCTTCCTCTTAGCTCGTGGACGATTGGTAAATCTCGCAGCTGCGGAAGGTCACCCGTCTGAAGTCATGGACATGTCATTTGCCAACCAATTCCTTTCCCTTTGCCGCCTTGCAAAAGAAGCTGAATCAATGGACAATCTTGTGTATGACATCACCCTTGAGCAAGATCAAGGATTGGCAATAACCAAACTCGAAACCCTTGGAATTACAATTGATGAACTCACACAAGAACAAATCGACTACAAGGACGACTACACTGCAGGGACATGAAGAAGATTCACTCTTCTTCAAAGGATGTTAATTCCTTTTCGCCTTGATCCCAAAATGGTTCTTCACTTTCAGAGATGTGAGAATCGAAGTCAGGAAGCGTTGGTTTCCAATCTCCCTTGAACTTCTCTCCTGCATCAACAATCTTCAGCATACGTTCCTGGAACGCAGGAGGTCTTCTGCTTAGAATAAACATGAAGAGTTTTGAGATTCGAATCTCTTCAGGAATCACGACATAACCCGTCGATGTCTCGAAATCCATTGCTCGTAGTAGGTTGAATGCTGGTCGGTTAAGTCGTTGGAACCATCGGCGGCTAATTCTCATTCCCAGTACAACAGTGAACAATATGAGCACTGAAGTTAGACAAAATCCTCCGAAACCTGAGCCAAACACGTTTGGTGCCATGAGAACTTCAAGCATGAGGAGAGGTGTAGCAATGATAAGGAATATTTTCGATTCACTGATAGGTGCCTTGTTCATTCTAAGTGTAATTGCAGACCAGCCATCGTGATGCTTCTCCCATGGTTTGAAATGTTCACTCTGATCTTGTTCACTTGCAAGTTGGCACATCTGGTGAAGACGTGCAACTCTGGAGTACTGCGTTGTTGCTAAATCCATATTCTCATCAAAGATGGATTGCAAACGTTCTGTTGCTTCTCCATACAATCCCATATCGGCAAGTATTGCTGCTTGCTCAACAATCGGTGTAACCTCTTCTGGAGCCTGATGCCTTGCATCTTGCCACCACTGTAGGGCTTCCATGTATAGTCCAAGTTCATCGGATAAGAGGCGTCCACCACGAACCCACATTCCTAGGTCATCTGGTTGTAGTGCAACAACTTTCTTTGCAGCTGCCAGAGATTGTGCTGCTTGTTTCAATGTTGGTTGAGAACGTAGACCTGGCAATGAGGCATCTGAAATGATTCTCCATGCATCAACGTGTTCCGGGTCAATTTTGACAGCCTTTCGAGCATGTTCAAGAGCCAAATCTCGATTATCTTCTTCAAGAGCTTCAATGGCGTCCAAATAATTCGACTCAGCAGTCATGATTTCACCTTAATTGTCATCGTCATTGCGTCGCTGATATCTTCGAGGCTGAATTTCCTTAGGTGGGCGATTGTGAGCATGACCTGGTCGCTTTCCACGAGCCTTTCGGTACTGTTCGTCCGAGCGATCATTTCCTCCACGACTGTTTCGGTCTCCACCACGTCCGCCACGGTCTCCGCCGTCACGTCCGCCACGATCTCCGCCGTCACGTCCGCCGCTGAATCCACCTCTTCGGTCTCCACCACGTCCGCCACGATCTCCACGATCTCCACCGTCACGTCCGCCGCTGAATCCACCTCTTCGGTCACCCCCACCTGATTGTCCTCCAGGTCGTGGTTTACCGCATTGATTGCATTCAGTTCTGAATGAGAAATTGTCATTCTTACATGAAGGACAAATCCAGTCATTTCGATTATGTTCTTCTTGATTTCGGCCTCTTCGGTCGTCACGCCCTCTTCGGTCGTCACGTCCTCTTCCACCACGTTCATCTCGACGGCCGCCTCGATCGTTTCTGAATGAACTGCCACGTTCCTGAACGTTTCCTTTCTTCGACTTTCCACAACTGTTGCATTCTGTTCTGAAAGCAAAGTTATCGTTTCCGCATGAGGCGCAAAGCCAATCGCTTCGTTCACCATCATTTCTTCCACGGGAGTTATTGTCACGTCGATCATAAGAACGGTCTCTATCACGGCTTGGTCGTTCTTCTCTGAATTCACGACGAGGAGGGCGATCTTCACGTTCTTTCTTAGCTCGAACGGTTACGGTTGAACCAATAAATTGATCATTGTCTTGTTTACGGTCGAGGTGTGCAATGTGGACAAGAGGTGATTCCGTTGAACCAAGAACTGCATCGACTTTACCGATGTAGTGTCCGTCTTCTTCTCGAACAATAATTGAACCTAATGCGGGCGATGATCCACTGAATGTGACCAGTAGGCCTAATTCGTGACTTGCGCGGTCAACTACACCTCTAAACATGGCTCTCAACTCCAACCTGACGACACACTATGTTTGATACTGTTGGTCAGTCTTGACGTCGAGAGACCCATCCTGCAGCCACTAAACCAATGAGCAGTGTTGCGATTAGACCTGGTGCTGGGAGAATTCCTGAACTTTCGCTATCATCATCATCCGAAGCGTCGTTTCCGCTGTCATCAACGGCTCCTGCGTTTGGATCTACAACTTGGAGTAATCTGGTGGTTTCTCCTCCCGATTCATCTGTTGCTTTGATGACGATGTCGTAAGGGGATTGAACATCATTTTGGATGCAATTAGCAATTGATACTTGAATTTCCCATGCGAGATTCTGTCGATCAAAATTTGTTGTTGTCCCATCACATATCCACAGCATGAGAGTGACATCTTGGCCATCAGGATCAATAACATTGCCTGAAAGTGTGAATTTGAGTCCATCGAGGTTCCATTCAGCTTGCTGTCCTTGGAGATTGGTTTCAATCGAAATGGTTGGAGGTGTGTTTCTTTTTACGAGGTCATAATCGAGGACAAAATTGTAGTCAAGCATTCCTGAAGCCGTTGCAGTGCCCATAATTGTCACTGGCCCTGGGCTTATACCAGTTAGTGACAAATTCGTTTCTGTTTGTGATTCTAGGATTTGAGTTACTGATGGCCCCATATTGGAATCTTGGTGGGCGTGCGCTGTAACTGTCAAAGACGTTACAAGGCTTGTAGGGTACCATGTCATACTGATTTCATCTCCAACGGTCCTAGAAATTTCTGGCATTCCGGTGGATGGATAGACGACTGTAAATACCTTTCCGAATGTGTAGTTGCGATGCTCAACAGTCTCTGCACCAAATGCGTCAACTCCTGCACACTGAGCAGTAGCTGAGGTTCCACCTGCAGTAACGAACAAGGAAGCATCTTCATCCATACGGACTGACCATCCGTTGGCTTCATCGGCTGAAGTGAAGTTACAGCGTAGGTTCCATCCGCTTTCATCAATAACCCACATTTCTGCTTCAGTTGAAGCAAGTTCTTCGCCGTTGGTGATGCCAAGAGGGATAATTGTGCCTCCAGCAGGTGCGGTCGAAGACCAAACAGGCACTTCGTTGGTAAATGGTGCCGTTGTTGTGAAGTCGATGAACAGATTTCGAACCATTGGGTAGGAGCCTAGCGGATAATCCACATCGGCTACAATCCGAAGGCGACCGTCAGGCAAGAATTCGCTCATTGGAGATGCAAGTTCTTCCTGCAATTCTCCGTCGTCATAGAATCCCATGTCTGCGACTCGAAGTCCTTGTTCAACAGGGAATGTCAAAACGAGTCGAGCATCTGTGATGTTCGTAATGTTCATTGCGAGAGTAAAGTCAGAACTACCCTGGTTAGGTAATTGATCAAATCGAACGTTGTTGTTCTCACCCGCCTTTGTCAAGAGATGGATTTCCAAATCGTCAGTTATTGTCACTGGTACTTCTTTGCATCCTGGATCGGAAAGTGCGCTGTTACAGGAGCGCTCTTGAGAATGGCCTTCAGGGACAAGGTTGACCTCATCAAGGGCGATTCCATCTTCAACGAATTCGAGGTCGTTCCAGTCAACTCCTCCACGGTGAGAAATACCTTCTCGGATTCCAAGGCGAGTCTCCATGTCTGCAATACACTTCGGGCCTATCGAACGGACGGCTTCTCTTTCATCAGTTGACATCCAGTCATCATCGCCGCCAGGAACTCCTTCAAACAATCCGTCAAGATTGTCACGGACGGCTGCGGACTTGCTCCCATTGACCCATGCTTGTGCTTCCATGGCGCCGGTTGCCCAATCATCATTGATATCGAGATTAAAGAGGGCGAAATCGTATTCAAAGAGGTCTTCAAAGGTATAGCCACTGCAGTCGACATCAAGGCTTCCTTGACGGCCAGATGTTGATTGAGCTTGGTCTTCGTTTTCCAATGTAGAGGTCTCTATTGTGGGTGTGAGAATTGCAAGCAATAGCATCACGAGTACGGGAATCATGACCTAACCAGTACGACGCTATTCATGAAGTCTTGGTTAGAAAACATCACGGTACGAGTTGTTTGATACGTCTTGTGAACCATAAAAGAGGCAATAATGTCCACGCTAATGCCGCCAGAAATGCTCCAGTTGCGGATACTCCTCTGTTGACATTATCCAATCGAGTTTCAAGTAAGTGATGGTAAACGCCGTTTGGCGAAAGCAAATCGAGGCGTCCCTCGAAAACGGAATACGCCGCATCTTTGGATTCACCAACAGCAACGCCATTGAGGGCAGCAATAAGGGTCGTAAACAAGACCCATAGGAGTGTAAAGAGGAACCAGAGTCCAATTGAAAACGCAATTGCTGAACCTTGTTCTTTGGCAAGGCTGGATGCAAGTAATGCAAAAACAGTGTACCAAAGAAGGACGAACCAAGCTGCTAAAACAAATACGACAGAGTCGCCAGCAGAGATCCACATGTCGCTTCGATAACCGACCAACCACATCGAAATGAGCAAGAGAATCGTGACCGGAGCAGCAATACTTGCCCAGTTTCCGATGACGAGAATCATTGATTGCCTCCATCGAGGCATCGGTTGTGATAGACGTAACTCAAGAACGCCACTTTGCCGATCTCTACTAATGCCATCGTGTGCTAATAATACTGCAGCCATGGTTCCTGCAAATACAATGCCGATACTTGCTAGAAACATGGTCTCCGCTGCTGTTTCAGGAATCTGATCGGCTGGCAGTTGTATGTTAGGGTCTGAGAATCCCCATGCCATTCCAGGAATGAAAAGAAACAGAATGGGCAGCATAATCAGCATTCGAGTCGAAAGGACCCGTCTTCGGAACACGATCATGACAAGTTTCCACATACGTGTTGAAGCCGTCATTCCTCTTCCTCCTGTATTTTCCGCATAGGTAGCCAAGCACTGTTTTCAACATCCATACCTATACTTTGTCGATCAAGTCCAGTCGCAGCACAAAGTAACTCGATCAGTGAAGGTTGAATTTCTCTCCATGTGATGACTCCTATTCCTGAATCAACGATGTTCTTGAGTAAATTATCAGGAACTGATTGCAGGATCATGTGGTGGGCAGCATCAGTTGTAGATTGTTCCAAAACCTCGAGATTTTTCATGAGTTTACTGGGTAATTCGGAGTCCAAGCAAACCTCGGTGAGTTGTTCAAATCCCAATCTTTCTTGGATTGAAGTTGTTGTACCATGAGCCACTAACTGACCTCGATGAAGTAAGGCGAGTGTGTCGATGAGTTGGTCTAATTCAAACAGATGGTGGCTTGAAATGACAATTGCGATTCCTTTTCGAGCCAGTGATTGAAGTAGACGCTTGAACGCATCGATTGCAACAGGGTCCATTCCATTGAAAGGTTCGTCTAAAACAAGGACATCAGGTGTACCAAGCAAAGCAATTCCAAGAGAAAGCCGTTGTCTCATTCCTTGGCTCAAGGAATCCAAAGCCGATGAAGCCCTGTTCTTCAAGCCGATTATTCCAAGAATCTCCAGTGCAGAATCTTTTGAGCAGCCCCGTAGTAGTGCAAACTCAACAAGCGTTTGTTCGACGGTTTCTTGACCAGACCATCGAACGTGTTCTGGCATAAAACCAACTCGTTTTCTGAGTTCCTGGTCGGAAATGATCGTTCCTTTTGTTGAGACATTTCCAGATTCAATAGGGAGGACTCCGCTCATCATTCGGAGAAGCGTTGTTTTTCCAGCACCATTTGTACCTACAAGGCCAACAATCTGCCCGCTTTGCAAGGTTAAATCAAGGGCTGCAATTCCTGCACCGCGTTGCTTTTTGAAGGGATTATACCATTTTGGTGCAGGTACTTTGTGACGAAACATGACGGACGAGAAATCCATCACACTCTCGCCTGCCATGATACGGCTCTCCCGCCACATCACTCAAATGCTTTGTTTTTCCATTGATGTTCCCAAATACATATGATGGAGGGTGCATATCTCTGTACATGGGATTGGGCGTAAGCATTGCTGGCTTCTGTCTCATTTTACTCTCAATACCGCTGAGTTACGCCATTCATCGATGGAGAAATGGAGAGGAGGCAGAACCGTTTGAACAGTTTCTCGGCTCGAAAACCTCTTTTTTCATACTTGCAGGGATTACTGCCTTGTGGATCATTCCCTACGGGCTGTTTGCACTCATACCAATCATCTTCCTTCTGTCTGTATCTAGTCCAGCAGGACGGCTTGATTGGAAAGAATATCGGAATGAGCGACTTGTTGCGATTTTCATTGTATTCTTGATGCTCGGACTATCTGGCCTAATGCCCTGTGATGAACCACGTTCGCCAGAAGAGTGGGGCGAGCCGTTTGCACGAGAAAATCCGTATGCTCCGGCATGGCCTGCTAGCGAACAATTCACTTGGATTCTTGTCGATGATTTGGATGCCTCAAATTTTGAAGTTGTTCAGAGTCTACGAATCCGCACACCTCATCAGTTCGGTACGTTCAGTCAAGTTGAGTCTTCAATTGCAATCTCATCACTGTTTGGTCTCGAGAACGAACGGATGCGTCAAGCAATCGATATTGTAGATGAACGAGTATCCTTTATTCGAATTGACAGTGATGAATTCAAACTGGAACAGAGAGGGGATGCTCAAGAGCATACGTTCCGCCCTTCTTCGGGAGATGTCAAAATGAACGTCTGGGTGTATGATTGTCTTGCCACATCAGGAACAAATTCTGATGGAACAAAAATAGGAGAAGTAGTCATTGCAGGAGTACCTAGTTGGGGCGGTGTGCTTGATTTAGTGGTCATTGTTCGACCAGTATTCCACGACGGGTTATCGAGCGATCCTTTTGCGGAAGCACTCGTGTCAAACTGGCTTGACTCAGAAGTTTAGGGCGTACGAAACTTTATCTACATTCTATTTTTAGGGAGGCCGAAAACGGAGGGCCTCTACTTGCGAAGCAACACTAAAAAACCACTACTGCTAGCCTTTTTGATTCTGATTGCCTCTGTTGCCGGATGTATCGGTAACGATGATGATGATAAAGAAAAATTGACTATTGCTTTCAACTTGAAAGACGATTACACAAATGTTGTTGACGAAAACCCACAACGATTTGCCGACTACTTGGCAGATACTCTTGATATGAATGTCGAGTTGTATCCAATCGATTCTGAAGGGGCAACTCTTCAAGCACTTCGATTTGGAAATGCAGATATCGCCTTCATGGATGGAGCTGCTGCATGGATTGGATGGCAGCAATACGGTCTCGAAGCCTTAGCTGCTGACCAAAAGAGCGATGGTCGTACGTATTACGACGCACATGCCGTAGTTCTGAAAGATTCTGAAATGGCTACGGCGAGTTTGGATGCTGATGCTTCCACTGATCCTTTCTCTCTTCTTGCTGGAAAGACCTCCTGTCACACAGGATGGCTCAAGTCAGCAGGAATGCTTCTTCCTATGGGGCATCTTATCGGAAACGGATATGCAAACGTTATCGGCGATTCAGATGATATCGAATCCGTCCGTTCAACAATTCTCAACTACTTCAGCGAAGATGCAAGCATCCCTGATTCAGGAACACCTTACTATTCCTACTCTGGAGCACTTCGCTGTCTTTCAGAAGGAGTCGGAGACGTTGCATTCGTGAAAGATTCAACTGTTTCATCTTACTGTGCAAACACAGATACATCCACAAATGAAGATTGGTGCCTCTCCTCAGACGAGTATATTCTCTTGCCATCTTATGGTCAAGCGCCTTCACATCCAGTCATGTACAATCCAGAACTTCTTGACAATGAAAAAGTTAAGCTGATTCAAGATGCTTTGGTTGCTATGAAGGATTCAACAGAGGGCGAATCAATTCTTACCTCTGTCCTAAACACACCTTCTATCGTTAAGACCACTGCGGGAGATCATCTGTCATCCTACGGTGCTCTTGTACAGGATGTTCCTGGAATTGAGTCGTACTTTGGAGACAAGTATGGCATTACAGATACTGTGAGTCCTACTGTTTCCAATATTCGAATTGCCTTTGAAGTTAAGGATGATTACACAAGCGTCGATATGAATCCTCAACTTCTTGCAGATTACATCGCTGAAGAAACAGGTGTCACAGTAACGCTGTACCCAGTAACTTCTGAAGGTTCTATCATCGAAGCACTTCGCTTTGGAAATGCTGATATCGCATTCATGGACGGCGGTGCTGCATGGATGGGCTGGCAAGAATACGGTCTGGCAGCAATGGCTGCGGACACAAAGTCCGATGGCCGATCATACTATGATGCGCACGCTGTTGTTCGAAACGGAAGTGATATCGCCAATGCTTACCTTGACGGAGATGATACTACGGATCCGTTTGCAATGATGGAAGGAACAACCTCATGTCACACAGGGTGGCTCAAGTCAGCAGGGATGCTCCTTCCCATGGGCTTCCTTATCTCTGAAGGATATGCTCCAGTTGTTGGCTCACAAGACGACATTGAGTCATTGAGATCGACAATTTATTCCTACTTTAGTGACGATGCGAGCATTCCTGATTCAGGAACGCCTTATTCGTCCTACTCCGGAGCAGTTCGCTGTTTGTCCGAAGGAGTTGGTGATGTAGCCTTTGTCAAGGATTCAACCATTGCAAGCTACTGTGGAAACGACAACGCTTCAGACAACGAAGATTGGTGTCTTGCTGAGGAAGAATACATCCTGCTTCCATCATATGGTTCCGCACCATCTCATCCAGTCATGTACAATCCTGACAAACTCGATGTTCAGACCCGAACTGCAATCCTTAACGCACTTCTTTCACTGAACAGTGAAATGTATGTTGAAGATTATCCAATAATGGGTCAAACCTACACCGGTTGCTACGATTTCAGCACCCACGTCGTTGATTCAAACCAATCCAAGGGCGAATGTGGTGATCAAATACTTGCCAACATTCTCAACACAGGCGGTTTAGTGGAAGTAAACACACAAGAGCACATGGGAATCTATGGCGACCTCATCGGTTCCATACCAGGTATCTCAACATACTTCGATACAAAGTACGATATTGAGGCATAATCGTAAGACTGCATAAGTTCCACGTTATTGAATAAGCAGATGCATTCGGCTACAGCATAGGGGGGAGTCGGATGTCAATACAACAACCAGTGTTAGAGTTGAAAAACGTAGACATCGGTTACAACGACGCATTAGTCAATAACGTCATCGCCCGAGTCCTCCCTGGTGAAATCATCGCTGTGCTCGGCCCTTCTGGAATCGGTAAGACCACGTTGATCAGAACAATTGCTGGACTCGTTGAACCACTTCAAGGAGAGGTAACTCTACAGACCAACAAAAAAGGTGGATTGGGTTACATTCCTCAACGACTTGGCTTAGTCCGACACGCAAGTGTTCGCCATAATGTCAATCTTGGAGCGAAAGCGAGCATTGGTTTTTCCAAAACGATGTTCGAAGAACGTAGAAATCGTGTTGAAGAAGCGGTCAAAGCACTTGGTATTGAAGACAAATTAAAGGAACCAGTTCGTCGACTTTCTGGAGGACAACTTCGACGTGTCGCAACTGCTCGTGCACTAGCGCAACGCCCACAACTGCTCCTTGCTGATGAATTTCTGAGTGAACTTGATCATCAAAACGTCGAGGTTGTTATCGAAGCAGTGCAACAATTGCTCAAAGACGGAACCTCCATCATCATGGTGGAGCATCACATAGAGAACGTTCAATTATTTGCTACGCGAATTTGGATCATTAAAGACAATCAGTTGCATGATTATTCTTTGAAAGAATGGGAACAATCATTGGAGGAAGAAGAATGAGAGGCGGGTGGATTATTGCAGTTCTCTCTCTGCTCTTACTCGCATGGTTCGTTCTCAATGATCTCGTGGACGATTGGGGTCGGCTCGAGGGCGGTATGGACAATCTTGTTATCTTCGTTGAAGAGAGCATGTGGCCTCCAAATTGGTCTGTGTTAGAAGCTCAGTCCTACCCTGTGTGTGAGAATGATATCGAATTATTCTGTTCAGTAGGTTATCTTGGAATGATGGAAACCATCAAAATCGCCTTCGTTTCTACTATGCTTGGTTTCATCGGAGCACTTTGCCTTTCATCACTGGCTGCTCGCAACCTCGTGCCGCTCTATGTAGCGCTTCCTTTCAGATTCATTCTAGCAGCAACAAGAAGTCTGCCGTCTCTTATTTGGGCAATTCTCTTTGTTATCGTCATTGGATTTGGTCCACTTGCTGGTGTGCTTGCCATGACCTTTTACACAATTGGGTATCTCGGAAAGTTACAGTATGAAACCTATGAAGGGATGCCTAGCGATTGCCTGGAAGTAAGTCGGGCAATGGGGCTATCGCATCCAAGCACAGTTGTTTCAGTAGTGATTCCAGAGACAGGAAACCACCTGTTGAGTCAGTTGATGTTCATGTTTGAGTACAACGTACGCCATGGAACAGTCATTGGAATTGTAGGAGCGGGTGGTATTGGATATTACATCACAACGTATTTGAAATTCTTACAATACGACAAGGTTCTAGCACTCTTGATCATTATTTTCCTCGTCGTTGTCGTCATCGATTTACTCTCTTTGATGATTCGTTCCTTTGTTACTGATGAAGGAGACGTCCGCCGTCCAACATGGTTGAAAGGGATGATCAAATTGTGGAAGAAGCGAGGTTCTTCAAGCGATGCTGAGTGATTCAATCTGCAGCGATGTGCAATGCGCCATTCTTGTAGAAGATTTGAATTCGATTAGGCACTTTGCGAGAAAGAGCGGCTACTGCTTCGTAGATGGTGTCTTCATCAACCTTGAATGCTTTAGCAGCTTTTGACGTCGACCATGGTTCAACATGAAAGTCAGATTGAACCAACCATGTCAACAGGCCGGTTTCGAATTCATCCAAATCGTTGCTCTGGTCATCTGCCATGTACAGAGCATAGACTTCCAACATATGAGGAAATCGGCCTTAACCTAAGAGAACCATTCTGCGACAACACTCTTCAGCATCGATATCTCCGTCGAGAAGGGTGTTGAGCGCCTTTGTAAATGGAATCTCAATAGACTGATCGATTGCTCTATCCCTGAACATACGAGCAGCACGAACGCCTTCTGCAACCATTGTCATCTCTTCGAGTGCTTCCTCGAGTGATAGGCCAGTTCCAAGTTTTTCTCCCATCGATCTATTTCTTCCAAATGGAGAAGTCGAAGTAACGTACATGTCTCCAAGACCCGCTGGTCCAAATGCCACCTCAGCCTTTGCTCCTAGAAGTGGAAGCAGAATACATCCTTCTTTGAATCCAGCACTGAAGATTGCTGCCTTGAGATTGTCACCACCAAGTGTACCAGTTGTCTTCAAGCCATCAACAAGTCCGCATGCTAGTGCAACGACGTTCTTGAATGCGCCCCATAGTTCAGCACCTTCTGGGTCTGACGCAGCATGGAGTAGAAGTGTTGGTGTCGAGAGTGTTTCTGCTAAACGCTTTGCAACTGAAACATCCTCGGAAGCTACTAGGGCAGTTGTCATGACTCCACTTGCAGCTTCAGGGGCGATGGTTGGCCCAGTAAGAACTGCTAGTGGGTTTGAACAACCTGCTTCTCGAAGTGCTTCATGAATGGCTTCGGAAATGAGGCGCTTGCCAGGAGCAAGACCTTTTGCCAAGTCGAGAAGAACATGTCCAGGTCTTAGATGCGGTATGACGTCATTTACAACGTTGAGAATTACGGAGGATGGGATTGCAAGGACCACAATCTCTACGCCTTCCATGGCTTCTTCAAGACGCATTGTTACATCCAAACCTTCGACAGATTGGTCGGGTAGATATTTTCGATTTACCCCATCCATCGTTATCGACTCGTAGACTTCTTGTTCGATTGTCCATCCTTTCACATTATGACCCTCAAGGAGCCAAAGTCGTGCGATAGCTGTTCCCCAATTACCTAATCCTAAGACCGCAATGTGTGCCATGAGGTTAATCCTCGGTTTCCTTGCACTTATGTGCATTACCTAAGAATAAAGGTTGAAGTGTTGGTTTTTCGCAAGTGTGGAAGTTACCGAATCAGAATAAATCATCATCTTCATCTTCTTCAAAAGAGAACTCTTCTTTCGCATCTTTATTCTTAGATGCGGCTTTAGTTGCTTTCTTTTCTGGCTTTTTCTCTTCCTTTACAGGTTCAACCACTGGCTCTTCGGCAACAGGTTCCGAAACACCAGCTTGGCGAAGTTGTGCCATCTCTTCCTCACGACGTTGTAGATCTTCAACAGAAGTCCCAGTTTGAGCAGCGAGTGCTCTTCGACGATCTTCTCGTGCTTTGCGTTCAAGTTGCTTGTGCTTGGCTTTGTCGATATTCTGGAGCATGTACATAGCGTCATGCTCGAGAAGAGGCGAGTCAGAAATCAAAGTGATATCAAGCCACCCACCATCTTCTACAATGAATTCAGCGAGAGGTTCAAAGTTAAGATCAGATTTCTTGATTTGCGTGTAGTGCATTGCATTTCCAGTTCGATGTTCAACACCAGAGAAGTGACAATAGAATTCCTTTGTACCTATGGACTCACGAACCATGTCAAACAACTCCCCATAATCTTCAGAGGTTTTCATTCTGCCATGTCCGCGTGCGTGGATGTGTGCAATATTGAGGACAGGAATTGTACCTTCAACGTGATTAACAACTTCAAGAACTTCTTCGAGACTTCCCCACAACTCTTGTCGTCCAGATGTTTCGATACCAATCTTTGACGGAGTGCCATCCTTAATCCACGGGAATACAGGGAATTCGTCCTCGTCATCATGCCAAATATCGTGAACACGTTGGACTACGCTGGAGAAGACATTTGCAACTTGTTCGTTAGCAGCAGTACCTCGTCCGAAATCACCGTAGTGTCCGGTATGGAGTGTAATGTGACGAGCATTGATGGTTCGTGCTGCTTGAAGTGTGGATTCAATCTTAGCCAGAGAGCGGCCACGAGCAACACGATCTCCAAGGAGTTCTGCATAGTATGGTCCGTGAATATTCATTTCAAAGTCAGCCTTGTTTGCAAGAACTCCAGCTTGCCAGTATTGCTCAAAATGTTGCGGCTGAATGAGTCGTACTGTTTGTGCTTCCATGGTCTCAAGACCAAGTGCTATGATGTCATCCATTCCTTCAACAATTGTACGCCCTTTGCATGACAAAGGTACGCCAGCAGGTCCCAGTTTTACTCCCATCATTCCACCCCGCGAATCCAAGCCAAACAGTTCCCTGCATTAAC
>Ga0209666_1000944_pt1 | contig 22314 bp, 18 predicted proteins | sample SaaInlV_125m_DNA_FD_184679 | JGI IMG/M metagenome (GOLD analysis project Ga0209666, IMG submission 184679) | Marine microbial communities from expanding oxygen minimum zones in the Saanich Inlet - Saanich Inlet SI037_S3LV_10m_DNA (SPAdes)... | ecosystem: Environmental > Aquatic > Marine >...
CGCGAAGGTACATAATAAGATAATACCTTCGAAGGTAAGATTTTAATAATTTTACGTAATTTTAAATACAGCTGAAAATTATGTCAGCAGGGGAGAACATATAATAATATCATATGTTTAAAAATACGAAAGTATCAGTTTGAATCCGTATCTATTCTACAGAAATATCGTCGTATTTACGGTTACTACCAGAGCATTGTCTCTAACGTAACCTCCAGAATTACGTATGACTTTAACAGGCAAAGGGTTAGGCGACGCTTCGGCTTCCATAATCATGCATGTATATATGTATATTATTATACCTTAGGTATTAAATGATGCCGTTGTTCGTATAATATTACGTAATGTGTGTATGTTACACACATCTCGTTACATATATATATACACATACTTTCTTCTCATATGTGATTTAAAAGTTGACGATCGACCAGAAACGTGAATTGCATATGCATGCATGATAAATATATATAAATATTGCATGGATATTGCCCTTAAATGCTTGCTTTTATTCATTATTATTCGTAAAAAGATCTTAAAATGGAGAGCTCCTTTATTTTCTGCTGAGCTCGAGTGGACCGAGGCGTGTTGAGCTGTCAACGACACGACGCGAAAATGCGCCCAAGTGCTCTCGCCAAAGGTCCGCGCCACGATTCCGGATTCCGTTTGGCATAGCCGGATTCCGTTGGGCACAGCCGGATTCCGTTGGGCACAGCCGGATTCCGTTGGGCACAGCCGGATCCTGTTGGGCACTCGCCGTTGGTGCCGGAATGGGCCCATAACCTCCCGTTTCCCACGAACTGTTTATTTTGGATGAAAGTGAGGAAGACTATCAACCAAAATACGGTGGCACAACAGTGTGTCCCCTTCTTCTTGGAAAACTGCAACATGAACACCGTTGACATGACACTCGCAATAGCGCGCAGGCATGTATTTTCGCGTCCTTGCGCTGATTCCAGACGACAAGAAAACCCCCGGCTCCGTCCAGGTGGGGTGTTTCAATCTGCTCGTCAAACGCATAGCTCGGCCTCGGACCGTCGGCTCTGCGTAAGGCTCTACGCAAGCCGCGATCCTATTCCTAGAAAGGCATATTTCACCAATCGCAAACATACATTAACTCTATCATCACGTACGTTTCGGCATATTGTTGCGAACGCAGCGACTCCGCTGAAGCAAACATTCGATACCGAAACGGGAGGTTACAGTCGTGACTTTCTTCTCGTGCGAGTTGCCGTGTTCTTGAGGTAACGCCAATTTGAGCGTCGTTTGATAGTTTACACTTACTCAACGATTGTGCAGCATTCTCATTGGATACGCATGTTACTACCTGACCCGTAACAGTTTGACCTTCACCGCACCTGCTATGGTTGCTTCGCCTGCACTTGGCTTGGATATCACCTCAATTGGAGTAATTACCTCAATTTTCCCTTTGTGTTATGGATGCAGCAAGTTTGTAAGTGGAGTTGTTGGCGATGTCCTATCCCCCAGTGTCATGCTAGGAGGAGGTTTGATCGCTACGGGAATGGTGCGTTCCAACGCCCCAATAAGCTTTTCTTATTATCTTTTGATTTCTGGGTCTTCCAACTTTTTTATCAGGTTAACATAGCATTCGGAGCAAGTTCAACTTTACCACTGTTTTGTTTTCTCTGGGCAGTCAATGGTGCGGACGCCTTTTTTTCCCGAATTACATTGTTTTAAAATAACAACTGTTACTTAATATATTGCGAACACATGTTGCCAGGCATCCTCCAAGGTTTCGGGGCTCCAAGTTGTGCGAAAATACTTACCTCTTGGTTTGCTGCCAAGGAACGAGGGACATACTGGGTGAGTATTCGGGACTTCAGGCTAAATTCATTATTATCAATTAGCACGATCTGGCTGCAGGGTATGTGGAACATCGCACACAACCTCGGAGGATTCGCTGCCCCAATACTTGCAGGCACTGCAGCTCGCACACTTGGTTGGAGCGTGAGTGTTGTATATTGTAGAGATGCTCTAGATTCCTAGCTGACAATCGTTTTCCCGTTGGGAAGTGGGGCTTATGGGCCCCAGGAATCATCGCCCTTTTTGTTGGATCTCTGATCATGTTGACATTGAAAGACTCGCCTGAAGCAAGAGGTTTCTCGCCAGTTGAGCTCACAACAGGTATTTCATTGAAAAACTTCCTTTTATGATGCTGACATATGTTGTGTCAGTCACGAATTCTCAACCTTCTCATTATGATTCCGGAAAGAAAATTACGTCCGAAGAATCGGTGTGAAAACCAACCGTCTTGCCCGCAAATGTACTTCGCGCAATAATCTTTCTTTACGACAAAGGGGGGAAATACAAGCTTACTGGATAATTTATTTCGGAATGTCCTTTCAAATCCATTCATCTGGTTGTGACTTTTGTTCATTTTGCTTGAGTCTGAATGTCATCCAAGATCTTATGCACACAGGGGACTTGCTTTCACGTATTTCTGCGTCTATGTCGTCAGACAGGTAGAACTGGCCCCATGTATAACTGAAGTATTTTTTGCAAAGTGCATGCCTCCTAAAAACTATGAAATCTCAGGGCATTACTTCCTGGTCTGTGTTCTATCTCATCAAAGAAAAAGGTGTCATAGACGCAGGCGCTGCCGCAGTACGACAATTAACTGCAAAACTGCCCGAATTTTCGTTCAGAAGTTTTTTTGTGATAGGTTAGGGTCTCTGGTTTGGAGCTTGGTGGACTGCTCGGTAGCCTCATCGCAGGTCGAATTAGTGACTGGTATATTGCGACCTCGCCCGGAGGCGCCGTCGGGAAACGAATCCAAGTTGTCATGGCTTATCTGATCGGAGTCGCCGCTATGTTGATCGCCTTTAAGGCAGTGCCAAGTGGTAAAATATTTTTTTCGCATTGATCATACGAACACACCAGTTCTCCGCTTATTTGCTGTGGTCAAATTTGCAGGGCTACCCCTCCTGCAAGGCATCATTGTCTTTATGATTGGATTCTTTTTATATGGACCGCAAATGCTCATCGGTGCGGTTTGAAATAAGATCGGTGAAGACATCATGTTTTAACCTCATCTTGTGATGAGCAGGCCTCTGCGGCGCAGAAATTGTTGGACGCAAGTCTGTTGGAGCAAGTGAAGGATTTTTGGGCTGGATTGCATATTTAGTAAGTATTTTCATTTCCCGGCGTCGCTCTATTCTAACTCTGCTTCGCAGGGAGCCGCAAATGCTGGGGTTCCCCTTTCCCTGTTGGTGCAACAGTATGGTTGGAATGCTTTCTTTTCTGCTTTACTTTTGGCCTGTGCTGCTGCCATGTTGCTGCTCGCCCCAATAACCAGTGCACAAAGCTACGTTCAACGAAGCATGAACAAGTAAAATATCTGCGTCAACGTTTTGATGCTGCGACACCCGTCAAAGTAACGATTCATGACAAGTTCGATTTCTTTTGGAAGCGAATTTGAAAGAGTTCCCTCTCAGAATTTAGCCATAAAAATAAATTTAGTCGAGCCAGCTATGTTTTTTTTTTGGCACACATGCACGAAACCTGTTCTCTACAACTTGCTGCCAAGTCACAGCTCACCCGCATACATGGGAATTCCAGATGATCGCACTGCAATGTCAGTGGGGTGCTCGATTACCGAGTCAATCAAGCCATAATCCTTTGCCTCAAAGGCTGACATGAAAAAGTCGCGGTCAGTGTCTTCCATCACCTGTTGAGTTTAATTTGATAAGCATTTAAAAAAACTGCAAAGAGCGTAAACTTGGCATAGTGGTTTCCTACAGTGTCTAGCGGTTTTCCAGTAAATTCGGCGAGATATCCATTGAGAGTCGACTTATGATGCTGTGGGTCCAGTCAACTTTGTGAGCGCCAAAATGTTGCATGGGACATTATCAGAACTTTCTCACCATGATTTCATTGGCTTGAATCTCGATGTCTGCAGCTTGACCTTGGGCTCCACCTAATGGCTGATGAATCATGATCCGGCTGTTTGGCAGGCTGTATCGCTTTCCCTGAAAGGTATCCGAAAGGTCATGAGAAGCCAGAAGAAATAAATACTGGTGTGTTGTCTTTCACCTTTTGACCAGAGGCAAGCAGGAATGCGCCGTTGGGAAGGGAACAAGGACCGTGGATATTTGGACGATTATATTCGTTTCAAGTCAGGTAGAAGCAGATTGAGCACTCACCCATAGATGCAGCAAGACCGACACACACAGTGGAAACATCTGGGCGAACATGGCGCATGGTGTCGAACACAGCCATCCCGGCAGTGACAGAACCACCGGGGGAGTTGACGTATATGGTGATATCCTGGAAATAGATGTGTTAAGCACATCACAACGTCTTCTGATGAGCTAGTTTTCCCTGCCTTTTTCGGATCAATCGCGTCAAGCCAAAGGAGCTGTGCAACAATCAAGTTGCAGCTGTCATCATCGACAGCACCACCAAGCCTGATGATCCTCTGTTTCGTCGTTCGCAAAGATGAAGAACGCGAACCCAAAATAAAACACAATTAAGCATACTCGCCTGATTCATTAGTTGGCTAGCGACACCTTGGAAACGCTCCATGACGACAGGAGAGGGGCCTTTGCCTTGCTGCGCAGTGAAGTGATGCCTGAAATTGAAAACTGTCGTGTGAGTCCGCAGTGCCCACGCATGCAAGGGTAACCAAATGATGCCGGGACTGTCCAGGGCTGGGGAGTATGATGATCTGTGGAAGAGCGGATCTGACCTGGAAGCACTCGTTGGTTGCGGGTTTTCATCCAAAGCTTTCGCACGCGTGAGAAGCCCAGCAGTGCTCGATCTGAGACGAGACGGGTTTTGAAATAAAAGGTTAGGGTTTCCACACAACCGGAAACATCGATCATTGCCGCCACTGAAATGGGCCTACACAGTTATTCAGGTCGCAGTGTGGTACCTCGATTCGAAGTGTCTACTTTCTCGGCGAAGCCCTCTTACTGCCCCTCGAAAAGGAGAGCGAAAGTGAGGAGTCGAAATGGAAAGTGACATATTCCGTGGAAGTTCTCGAACACAAGAGCGGTCGATGGGAGTTATCGTCCGTAAATATGTGGCTTTTAACGGAGCCGATATATGCCGAGATTGTGATCACTGCAAGCACTCGCAGAACCCAGTGGTCGCACTTTTCGCGATTGTTTGGACTCGAAGTCTCTGGATTTCGTCGCAGTCACGTTAACATAAATTGCCTGCATATGCACATAAATAATATCAATAATAATATATTTCATATCATACTCTATCTATACAATCAAGTATAATAATTTTTCAGAAATTTCTCTATATCTCATCTCTACGTACGTGACCAATTCCGCGAGTCGATGAAGAAAAGTACTGCCGTAGGAATTTTCTTCATCGACTCGGTACGATTGATTTATATATCGTATGGTAACATAGTGTACGTTAATCAAATATACGATCCAAATCACGTGATTTGTGACGGATTCCCATACAAAGGTGACATCGCCGCGCACGGCTAGGAAAAAAGCTGCGCAAAAACTCAGACTCCATTTCATACGAATACGTCACTGTGACGAATGCATTTGCCGTTGAGTTTGAGTTTTTGCGCAGCTCGAGTGTTTTGATGTGACTGGAAACAAATTCTGTAACGTTGCTCATACAAAAAACTTTGAAAACCGACAGCCTCCACTCTTTCGCTTCGCCATGGCCGAACGACGAAGCCAAAGAGGACAGCCAAACCTTGGCGGGAGACATGAGGGTCACCGTGCCACTTGTATCAACTTAGATCTACATGACAATGAGCAGCGCTGGAAGTGGAAGCGCAGCAAGCTGCTTGTTTCCTTCAATACTGTTGTATGAGCAACGTTACAGAATATGTTTCTGGATCTCCTGGAACAACCGAGCTGCGCAAAACTTCAAACTCAACGGCAAATGCATTCGTCACAGTGACGTATTCGGATGATATGGAGTCTGAGGTTTTGCGCAGCTTTTTTCCTAGCCGTGCGCGGCGATGTCACTTTTGTATGGGAATCAGTCAGAAATCACGTGATTGTGATCGTATAATGGATTAAATCCTGCGGCAGGTTTTTGGCGATTTTTCTTCATCGACTCGCGGAATTGGTCAGATATGGTTATTTTACATTTAAAGTAATAAAATATATGATAATCTGATATTATGCAAACAAGATATTTAATAAGATATTAAGATACATTATCACGTACACGTTTACATGTATATACGTTGGATTGGGTGTAAAAATGACAACAATGTATGAGCGAATAGTCCGTGGTGTTTGATTAACGATACCAGGTGCACCGGACATTTTTCAATGTGTTGTTGATGACATTGAGTCGTGTAATTTACGGCAATGCCGAATAATCTTAATAATATGAATATATATTTAATTATTACATATTCTTATATACATAAGGGTGTGACATTTTTAACGTAATAATTGATTATTCATATCATAAGATCTTAAGACTATATAATATTTAATATAATGTATTAAAGTGGACTTCCCTAGCTAGCTAGCTTATTAGCTATCTAGCTATAAGCCGTTTAGTAATGATTATTATTTCGGTTGGTCGTTCGTAAATTTCGCATGTGAGACCTGCTGGCTCTTCGATTCGAAGGGAAGAAAGGGGCGTTTGCCAATCGAGTAGTCACACGGCACGTGACATCTCGGGTGCATACATGAGCTGTTTTAGTGGAGGGAAGTCAATGATGTCTAGGGTTGGTAGAAGAAAAAGACAGCATCATGCTGTCACAGGTCTTGAGGATGATTGATAGCTCTTTGCGCACGACTCGTTAATTATAGGGGAGAACAACATAGACAGTTTAAAACACGTGTTCCACATACTTTTTAGCAGGTAATGCGCGCGCGAGCCTCTCAGCAGGGGGCGGCGATACACCTTTGTGGCGGATGCCCGGTAGTGTCATGTAATAGTCATTGACCTCACCAGCCGATGTGGCGATAGTTGTCGCCGGCATAGACTGCATCTGCACCAAGCTCTTCCTCGATGCGAAGGAGTTGGTTATACTTGGAAAGACGCTCCGAACGGCAGGGCGCACCCGTCTTGATCTGACCCGTAGCCAGTCCTACAGCAAGATCCGCAATGTATGAGTCCTCAGTCTCACCTGAGCGGTGTGAAGTCATGACACCCCAGCCTGCCTTTTTGGACATGCGGACAGCCTCGATAGCTTCAGTGATTGAGCCAATCTGATTGACCTTTAGCAAAAGAGCATTGCATGCTTTGGCTTCAATCGCCGTGGCGACACGTTCGGGATTTGTTACCAGAAGATCATCGCCAACAACCTGACATACTCCAGAGCCAGTAAGAATTCCGGTGTTCTCAAAGTCATCCTGATCAAATGGATCTTCAATTGAAACGATGGGATACTCAGAGCAGAACTCTTTGTACATGGCAATCATCTCTTCGCCCGTCTTTTTCATGGAGCCGTCATTATTTTCGGTCTTGAAGTCAAGATCGTACATCTTGTCTGCAGTGTAAAATTCTGCTGCAGCAACATCCATGCCTATCTTAATTTTACCAGTATAACCTGCCTTTTCAATTGCTTCCTTGAGGAGCTCAAGACCTTCCTTGTTTTCCTGGATATTGGGAGCAAAGCCTCCTTCATCGCCAACGTTGCAAGCATCCTGGCCGTACTTCTTTTTTATCACAGTTTTCAAGTTATGGTATACCTCGGAGCCCATACGCATCGCTTCCGCAAACGATGACGCTCCTACTGGGAGGATCATGAACTCTTGCATGGCGAGCTTGTTGCCAGCATGCGACCCTCCGTTAATAACATTGAATGCGGGGACAGGGAGTACGAGTTTGGAGTTCCCAGCAAGCTCAGAGATGTGCTTATAGAGGGGAATGTCCTTCTCTGCAGCACCCGCCTTTGAGACCGCCATGGACACCGCAAGAATTGCGTTCGCACCAAGTTTTCCCTTGTTCTTCGTCCCGTCAAGCTGAATCATGAGGTCGTCAATCAGCTTCTGGTCGGTGGGATCCTTACCAATGAGTGCTGGTGCGATGATAGTATTTACATTTTCAACTGCTTTTGTCACACCTTTACCCATCCACCTGAGGAAATTTTCAAGGTTCTAGTGGTGAGTAGTCGCTTTAGGTTTTAAGAAAGAATATACGTGCAAGGTTGGGCAACGCGGACAGTATTTTTCCTCAAAGTGTGACCGTCACTTACTTCGTCACATCACCGTCCCGGAGTTCAACTGCCTCGTGAATACCGGTAGAGGCCCCAGAAGGTGTCATAGCACGGAACATCCCCTTGTGGGTGTACACGTCGGCTTCCACGGTGGGATTGCCACGAGAGTCGAAAATTTGACGTGCGACAACCTTGGTTATTGTAGCAGGAGATTGCTTCTTCAGGTACTCGGCCTGTAACGTGATGTATAGATCGCATGTTGAGACGCTTTAGCTTCCGAAGCAATGAAAACTCTCGGAGAATGATAAAACCCCGAAAAAAAGTCGGGAACGCAAACACAGGTCTCTAAGCTGGAATGCATCCCAAGAATTCAGGATACACGCCAGCACCATTTGTGAGACTGTTAAGAGCCAGCCGCTGGAAAAAAATATGCGAGCTGTCGTGAAGGGATATTGAGCATAGATCCACGTTTCTGTTCAACGCATTCTCCGAGCTTCATACCATGAACGCGATCGGTTCAGGCGCCTTCGCCTTCACCGCGGCATTGATCACATCCTCGACCTTCTTGCCGAGACCGTGCTCTTCGATGTATTCCTGAATAGACATATTATTTTCTCGGTTTGAACGTAGAGGCCTGAGGCGAGGGTTTTGCGTCTTTCGGTTGGGATAGTTTTGAAGCCGGGTTCCAGCCACAAGTAGCGGTCGTGCGCAGATCATCAATAATGCTGAAAGTATATTATTAAATAAGTGTATTATATATATATGCTATGCCAACATATATATTATTATTAAATATTATATTTAATAAATCTTATCTGTTACAGTTGTATACGGTGCACACGAATTTTACAAGCCGAACCCTGTTGCAAACCCCAATTAAACTAACCCTCGACTACATACGGGGGCAATTGTTAGGCATTACAACCCCATGTTTAATACGAAGGTATTTATTAATATATCTACAGTAGTACTGTAAGCGCTATGCAATAATCAAGTAAGGTTTCGAAGGTACATATAATATAGTAAATACTTGGCCTAGTGATATACAGGCGGAAGCGGAGGTCTACCTATTTTTTTCAGGAAAATCGAGAAGGTGAGGAATATCGTGCTCCTGAACATGTATGGTGACCATACATGGCTATTTTTCGTCAATCGTACGAAGGTGACCAATTCCGCGAGTCGATGAAGAAAAGTACTGCCGTAGGAATTTTCTTCATTGACTCGGTACGATTTATTTAATTATCGTATGGTTACATAGTGCATGTTAATCAAATATACGATCACAATCACGTGATTTCTAACTGATTCCCATACAAAAGTGACATCGCCGCGCACGAGTAAGAAAAAAGCTGCGCAAAACCTCAAACTTCCGTTTCATACGAATACGCCACTGTGGCGAATGCATTTGCCGTTGAGTGTGAAGTTTTGCGCAGCTCGAGTGTTTTGATGTGACTTGAAACAAGTTCTGACACGTTGAGGGTTTTAAAACTTATGTATATTTAATAACGCGTTAACGAAGATTAAGATAGATAACTCTATCTTATGAAAAAATAATACCTTTATTTATTTGAAGGTAAGATTATATATATGTTGGATGTTGATGATTGGATGTTGTATGACTCCTTTCATACGAATGGGCTCTTTCGCGAATAGAGTGGATACTCAAGGCTCGCATCAGAGTTGATTGCTGGCAAGGAACCAACAATAGCAATATTTATGCATCCAGGGTCCGTTAATGTTGCCGAGTTCCGAATTTTGCAGCATAAGGTCGCTTGTTGCAGGTTGCACCACACATGGTTGCAGATCGTTTTGCGTTACAATGATCTGCACAGCTTTAGAAGTTCTTTTCCGCAAACGTGCAGCCATCAAAGCCGGTCAGCTCATGAGCCGCGTGCCTCGCGTCTAGTAGCATCGTGCAAAAGATCTACGTCGATCGCATCAGATGGCAGTTGAACATACCTCACGACCGACCCCCGAATAAAGCAGTTGCGGGCAGATTTAAGATGCGGATATTGCTCCTCCTCAACAACTTTGGTATCTTTTAGCTTTATGTTGAGATATTGGTCAACTGACACGAGGACTCCGGAGACAGCGAGATTATTCTTCAGCTCAACAATGATCTGCGCGTCAATGGTATGGGGTTGGGTATCAGAGAGCCTCGTCGAACCAGGTGAAAAGACATTCGAGGGTTTCCTAGAAAAGATACGGAAGCGAACGATTGAGTAAAAAACGAAAACATCATCGAGGATCGTAATTCAGTTTGCGACAGCAGACCTGTTTGCCTACAAGCGTTTTGAAATAAGAGTAGAAAAGCCTGCGATTCACGACTTTCAGCGGTGGCACAAATGAGAACAAACATCCTGACGCACATCTCTCCGTTGATACAGTCGGAAGTTTCCTTGGCTCAAGTCCTCAAGTCCTCAAGTCCTCAAGTCCAGTCGAGTTAAATGCTGACTACGGGTTGCGTGCGCTCGTGAACTAATGCTAGCTACCGTAACCTGGCTGAGCTCAGTTTCGTTCGTCTCCACTGTTTCGCCTGTGAACCAGCTCGAAACTTACAAGCTGTAAGATTCAAGTTTTGGCGACTTCATTCTTTCATTATTGATATATTATTTTGAACATTCTTTCAATATGTTCATCTATCTAATTAATAAAAATGTGAATATATTATTACCTTCGGTATTTGCATAATAATACTGAAATAATATTATTAACTGTATATTGCATATGCTTGCTTGTAATAATATAAATCTTCTAGGGAGCGAGCAAACAGTGTTAAACGTGATTGCGTGGGTCCGTTCCCAGCTGTATCGGCATAGCCGCCGTGCATGCACGGACTTATTAATTAAAACATGATGAGAAACATGATGAGACTGAGGGTACGTATGTACTGCATACGTACGTTTATTTATTGGTTGCTTGGTCGGATGGTATGATTTGATCATGTCTAATCATCAAATGTGAATTCATTGAGTTATATTACATATAAATGTCCTCATGTATGAGTAAACAATAGTAAACACACATGCACAAATGTTCAACACGTGACTTAATTGGTTCATTTCGTCCAATGAAGGCTTCAAATATATGTAACGCTAAACCAACGTTTCTGAGTTAACGATGTCGAGAATGACCACAATGTACGGGGCAAATAAACCTTCGACCTTGATTAACGATACCAGGTGAGTAGCACATTTTTTTCCAAAGGATCCCGTAATTATAAGATCGGCAATGCCGAAAACAACAATAATTTTCTGATGAGTCATCATTCATCACGTGTTCAAAAAATGATAACAAATGTTCTCTCAAATAATAAACGGGGGGCATAAATGTATATGTATGATGGTATTGCATGGTATTGCTTGGATGGCTCGCATTTAAAAATTGATCGGTCATTTGGCAATGCCGATACACCTGGCTGGGGACAAACTCACATCTCATTATGAAATGAATCACTCTCATTCATTCTTGGCCGCTGGAGAATTTTTCTTTTTACGAACGAATGAACCTCGCTCGGAACAATAATTCGAATTGAAATCATGCTGTCACATCGCGGTTGTTCCTGCCCGACTTTTCGGTCTCAATATTTTCCCTGCTGGAACCTACAGAGGCCAACATTTTGCGTGTCTGCGCCACGGCAGAGAGAGCTTTTTTGAGCATTATCTCGTCCACTTCAAGTCCGGAAGCTTCACGTTCTTCGAAAGTTTTCACTGCCATGAGAGCTTTCGTGTACGTTTCCTGCAACTCCCTGACAAGCGCAGCTCGCCTTTGATCAGACGTTTTTATGACAACCTCGTCTTCGATAATTTTTTTTTTTTCACCAGGGAAGCCCCGATGGCTTGACCGAATACGACTTGCCCGCTTTTGATTCGCAACGTAGGTTGGATCGCTCCACTTCGCTTTCAGTGCAGCAGAGATGGCGGCCTTGTGTTTCGATGATTTGGGCACCCCCCGTGTCCCTCGAGCGGCCTTTTGAGAAAGAGAGGCACCTTTCTTTGACCTGCGATTTACTTGCACCCCAACCTCGTTTGCAACCCGCTTCGCCTCTTTTAGTTGTTGTTTAAGCAATCGATCGCGGGTATCGAGACTGTCTTTTGTCCAAGACCCATAGCACACCGACTGAACGCTGCTGACTCGGCGAGCATGCATAGCGAAGGAGCAAACGCCAACTTTACCCTTCCGAATGCCAAGGCTTCGAGCCTTCGCAAGATTCCGTGCCTGTATCTTTGTGTGGGCTTTATCACGAACGGTACGACGTATTTTGAACTTTGTTGTCTCACTGTGAAATGTCCTTGCCGCAGCTTCTCGCATTCTTTGCTTGACCTCCGGATTTTTCATCGCCTTTGCAGTGTTCGCTTTAATTTTAGCGATTGTTTGCACACTGTGACGCTTCCCTTTGTTCCAAGCGGACTTCCCTTTGTTGGCCGCGCCGATTTTCGCACGACGCTGGATTTCCGTTGCCGCTGTGAAAACCTCCTGTTGACATCGTGCCTCTCCAACCATATCGTGAAGTAGGTCTGTTGAGACAGTCACACAAACAGATTCGCCGGTGTCACGCTTTCGACGAAAGTTATTGCAATTAGGACAACGGCAGCCATCGACATGATGCTTTTGCTGCTGTTTACCAACGACAAAGCCGCCATCATGTCCAACAAAAATTATTTCCTTCGGTGAGATGGTTGTGTTTTCAAGCGAGCAAGTTGACTCAGTGGCCTGCCGTAGCTTAGTGCAAACATCACACCCACAATCAAAAACATGCGTCTCCGTCTGGATAGTAAACCCGTCTAGTGAGAACGCCGAGTCTGTGCGAATGCTTGGTTTTCGAACATCGGACGCATTGCTAGCAGGAACTCCATTAGAAGTTTCTAGTGCATAAAAAGTTTCGCTCCCATTAAAGTTTTCTGCTTCGCCTTCGGCTTCAGATTTCACATCTCTCCTAAACGCATGAGATGCAAAATATGCGGAAACAGGATGCGGGCACATGTGTGCGACCGACGGCAGATGCCGTTTCCTACGAAAGTTGATGAAGTTACCCGGAAAAGGGGGGCGCGAAGCAGGGCTTGAATAGGTTTGTAACTTTGCTGCCATGACAAGGGAGCCGTACAGACACGAAGTTGACTTCAGTTGCAAAATGGCGGGTCTGCAAGCTCACTCGCGAGCTTCCGGACACCCGCGAGTTTACGCGCGAGCCACCTGCCCTCGTGTTCCGTGATGTATCTTGGCTCCCTTCGTTTAGCCTTGTGTGTAGACCCGTGAGAAATCCGTCGGGTTTCCAGGCGGCGCTAGTTCGGATTCTAGATGATTTATTTATATTGATTTCTTATCACACACACACATATATATGTGAAATCTTTTTGATAAATATCAGCTGTATAAATATATATAAATATATATGAACATATCGTTTATGTGGTTCGCAACACAAAAAAATATAGTAATAATATCATTATTCGATATTATATTATTCGGCAATGTCAGAAAAATGTGGCGACGACAATTTATGTTTTTTTATTCCAGAATCTTGATTCAGCGCTTCTTAATGGTCAGCCGTTCCAAGGTGGTGTCGACGAGAACCACCTGTTAACCGCATCACCAGGTGTCAGCACGCGGCATGAGCGCGTGCCCGCGCGCTACGTGCGAGCGGCGCGCTCGGTCTTTAGGGTCATGCCGACCTCTGTTTGGGGGTTTGGGGGTTAGCGTATAGGGCTTTCGCGCGCGGGAAGGCGCCCTCGCCCCCTCTATCTGGAGATTTTATTTACGAAGGAAAAAATAAAATAAAAATACCTCAAATTTTGACCACCTCGCTAAACAATTGCTTGCCTGCCTGCTCACTTATTCGCAAAACAAGCATCCATGCACAGCAGTTTGTCGACATAAATTCAAAATTGCACGTAAAGATCACGCTCTGGATTGAGCTCTTGCACAAGTTCGACCGCTTCTGTGAGAGCTACTTCCCCAAACTTTGTGATATAGTTATTATTCACACTGATGCTGGCAATAGAGCCATCTGCATTGTTCTTGATTGCCTGTGCGAGAGCAAATGCCCCGTTGTCTTTGATTTCATTGTATCCAAGGTCCAGGGAAGAGAGTTTTTCATTCACAAGGCTCAATGATTGAGCGAGGGCGGCGCAGCCTTCATCGCCTAACTCGTTGCCTCGTAGGTCCAAAACTGTAACGCACTGATTATATTTCATAGCGTCCGCAATATGCCATGCGCCTTCCTTCGTAATTTTACACCAGCCCATGCGCAACGTCGATATATTGCTATGGAACTTGACAGCGTTGGCAAGTGACGCCCCTCCTTTTGGGCCAATTGGATTATATCCTAGTTCCAAGGTACGCAGCGTCTTGTTTTCCATCAGTGCTTCTGCAAGAGATTCAGCCCCTTTTTCGAGAATGTTGTTCCCACCAATGTCCAAGATTTCGATCCCTGCATTGAGCTTTAGTGCTTTACAAATGTCAATGGCTCCCAAGTCGCACAGTTCATTCATGTACAAGTTCAAACTGGAGAGCTCATCATCATTTTGGATATATGCAGCAATGTGCTGGCCAGCTTCGTGTCCTATCCCATTATTTCCAATATCAAGATTTGTTAACTTTGTTTTACGAGCAGAAAAAGCCTTGCAGAGCGACTCAATTCCAGAATGAAGGGATCATACCGAGTTTTACAGGATGATACATAAGGCCGTGACGTGGTATCGAGAGTTCAAAGAAAAGCAAGCAAAGGAAAACAGGAGGAGCAGACAAAGGGACCGACCGATGTTTCCTATGTCATTGCCATTTAACATCAGCCCTTTGATGCCCGAATTATTTATCAGTCCATTTGCCAGCGCACTCGCGCCAAGGCTTCCGACGTAGTTGCCACTAATACTTAACATTTCCAGGGTTGAGTTTTCAGCCAAAGCTTCCGCGATAGCGCAGGTTCCTTCATAATCAATACTATTGTTGTTTAGCTCAAGTGCAGTTAGTGATGTATTCTTTTTAAGCATGTTTGCAAGTGCAGTTGCTCCAAGGTCGCCGATTCCGCAGCTATTCAAATTTAATGTATTGATCGAGGTATCTGTCTCGAGGTAAGTCGCTAGTGCTGAGGTGCCAGAGTCCTGCAAATTGTTGCTTGAAAGCGAGAGCATTTCAAGGCAGGTGTTGTTCTGCAAAGCTTCGCATATGGCGTTGACACCGCGTTCACTTATCCCGTTAGCACTCATGTCTAAACATAGTGCCGCATCATTGAAGGCTAGCGCTCCACTGACGTATGATGTACCATCATCCCCGAGATTTCGCCCATGAAGGTCAACGGTGCTATAACGACGAATGTCAGACATCATGCTGCGCAATTGCCTCTTGAACTCGCCGCGTATCTCTCGAGGGGACGAAGAAACAAATGGCGTTGCATCATTACCTATCGTGCGCATGGCATCAACCGAGTCTCGGTCAACATTGTTGTCGGCAGAGAAATCAAAACCAGTGAGTCCCTCGGGGATTGCCCCATCGACCCCGAAACTAATCCGCTTGTCAGTTACTTGTCCTGGGAGTTTGTTACCAACGTCGCTACCCCGCTTCGCCTTCGATGTCTGCAAGACGAAAAGTACAGTTCCAACAACACCAATCGCTACCGCGCCAAGAAAAATGGGATCTTGAGGCTCGATATCTTGAATAGGGGCAGACCTTGTTGAGTAGTTATTTGTTAAACTCTGAGACCCCGGCCTTTGAAGAGGAGGGGTTGACTTCAAAGAAGAGAGATCCCTCTTTGTGCTTCCTACACCGGATGAAGTTGTTTGATGTAACTCATCATCAAACCCCGGAATGTTGCGCTCGATCACTTCGACGTCTGATTCAAGGTGCTCCTCGTCAGCGAATTCCTCTGGATCTGCAACAGCGAACAATGTTTCCTCTGCCTCTCTGCCCTTCCGACCTGCTCCTATCTCAGCCGAAAAGTTCACTTTATCATTCGCGGCGCGCGCAGTTGTAGAAGCTCGCTGTTTGGATAACAACTCCAGTCTTGGAGAAATTCCCGAAGAGAGACCGTGCAAAGAAAGCATCCAGAAAGGGGCGGAAGGCCCGTTGGAAACGAAGAACACAGGTTTCGAGCACCTATATCGAAATGTCCGACAGGTTGGTTGAAATGCCGTGATTGGAAAACTGCAAGCACCGATAGTTGGGTGCATTTCCTAGATTCGATTTGTACAGGGACGCGCGGCTTCTTAATCTCCTCGGTATTCGTCTTGAAACGACGATCCCGGCAGTAGCTCCGTTCGAAGAAAAGTGCTCCCTTCCGATATATTATACCTTCGAAGGTATTCTATATTAATATATTATTATATTAAGATTATGATATAATATAGATTAATATAGTACTTGCATGTACGTACCTGCTTGTAGACAGGAAGATTAATCTTTACTATGTATTAATCTCATCTTTATTTATTTATTATATTACGAAACATATATAGATACGCGTTATGTAAGTAATAATAATAAGTTTCGAAGGTATTTAATATTTGAGATAGAGTTACCTTCGAACGAAGGTACCTTCGAAGGTACCTTCGAAGGTAAGTAGCTTCGATTTCGGCGGCGATGGCACGCCAAAGTAGAGTTATCGCACCCTACCACCATAGCAGCCAGCCCTTTGTAGGGATAGCAACGCACGCGAGAAACTCGTATCGAAAGGGGTCGTTAAACTTGTCATCAACCTGCATTTTGTCATCATAAAACGTTGATGGAAGCCCCAGCGTCCGATGGCGGTGGCGCGGTGCATCCGCAGGAAGGTTACATTTTCGTCCTTGAAAAAGCCACGCTCGAAACGGCGAAGATCGGGAGGGGTTATCAGATCCTTAACTGCGACGACCACGCCAACTTTCTTCGCCGTCATGGAAAGGATCCCGCTCATTTTCGTCCGGACATCGTACATCAGGAGCTGCTCGCTATTCTGGACAGCCCTTTAAACAAGGCCGGTCGCGTCCATGCCGTTTACGTGCACACCCAAAAGAATATTTTGATTAAGATAAGTCCACAAACTCGGATACCACGTACATTCAAGCGTTTTTGCGGCCTGATGGTTCAGCTTCTGCAAAAGCTTTCTATTCGTGCAGCAAATGGTCCTGAGAAGCTCTTCAAGGTTGTGAAGGGACCTGTGACGAAGTATTTCCCAGCCGGTGCACGCCGTGTCGGCTTTTCTTTCAGCGCACCGCAGGTGAAGGATTTTAAATCTTACATAAACGAGCTTCCCGCTGACGCTTGTGTGATTTTTACACTCGGTGCAATGAGTCATGGCATGATAGAGTCGACATACACAGATGAGTTGATATCCGTGAGTCATTATCCTTTGAGTGGTGCGTGCTGCATCGCGCGTATCACAAACTGTCTGGAGAACAAGTGCGGCATATTATGAGTTTCTTGTTGACAGTGCCGCTAGTTGCTCAGCCTAAAACCTTGGTGGAACTGTCGTTCACGAAAACAGAATTGTAGTCAGCTTCCATTCTCGTGTAAAGACTTTCAAAAGGTTTGTTTTTGTTGGACCAGTGGTGCTTGACTTGATCGCCCAAGCTCGGTTTTAGTTTTGCATGATCGTGCCGCGCCGCGCTCGCGCGTCCGGCGCATGGAATGCGGTGACAGGCGGGGTGCAAACTACGGATGTCACATTGCAGTGCGACGTACGTTATTACTTGAAAGAGAAAAAAATAAAAACCTAAACTCTCCTGCTGAGAAGGTAGTACGCAAGTATGTCAACACACTTACTGCGGATGATAATAATTCTAACTACAGTCAGCAAGGAGCAGATCACAGCCGTTAACTTGAACTCTGAAAAAGTGGTCGTGACAGCTTTATGAACGAGCGCGTGTCAGTTTATGCGGCGCAACGTCGTCAAACATGGAAAAGAAAGACTGTGATTCATGGCGTTCCTGTTCAGAGGTCTCAACAGCCACTTTGCTGTTTGCCCAAAGCCTCCACAGAGTCTAGATCTTTGAAGCCGTGCTGTGTGTAACAAGAAACGCATGCACATTCTCCATCGATAGATGGCATGAAGTCCAGCAACGGAGGAGGAGGGGATGCCGGAGGAGATGGAGGCAGTGACCCTATTTGTAAAAAGGTGATGCCCTCAAGGCAGAATCCGAGTGCGCAGACGTCAGTAGTTGCATATTCTGCGCAGTTCCAGGCATGCTGAACTTCTGGAGCAAGATGCGTCTTGTAGTGACATCCTTCAATCCATTTGATCCGCGTTTCGACTTGATGGACGTGAGTGTCTGAGTGCGTGTAGTCAATTTGAAGTTTGAATATTATCATTGCGGCCTCGTCTTCGAAGGAGACTTTAGATTTGTTTGAATATTCGCATGTCGCAACAAGACCAAAGGCGGTAAAATTTTCTGTCTGAGGATCTCCTGGGGTGAATACTGGGAGATTGACAACGGGCAGATCTTTAAACGTCGCGTTCATGCTTGCGACGGTGTTCATGTCCAAACCACATCTGCTCGAGTTGAACTCTGTGGCCAACACATTGTGTAATACCGACACCTCGGATGGTTTTGAACGATTATCTTCTCTCGCGATATTTCCGAGAAATACCATGGCTTGGGACACATTAGGCAGTGACACTCCTGGTGGACTGGTCGGTATGTGCCCGTCATTCGCTGACCAGCTGTGAATATCATACGGCATATAAACATCAACCTCGATTGCACTAACACCAATCCCATCAGCTGTTTCGTGCTGTGCTATGAGAGTTTCGTTCGCAGTAAGGTTTCGAGCAGCTTCTCCGGAGCTCGGGCATTCAGATACATTGTCGCCTCTTCGAGGCCCAGAGACTGCAGCTAGAATCGATCCATTTACCTCAACTATTTTCATACTAATCATGATAAACGTTTCAATCTCAGGCTCGCAAGCCCAGATAGTGTAGTTCTGCTGCTCAGTGATACCAGTGACGTTTGAATCGCGCTCGAAGAATGTTGCCCCCGCTTTTGGTTTGTCGGCACCTCCGAGAGTAACGGACACCAGCTTGAAAAGCTGGCTATTTGCGTCTTTCCAAGTACCAATTGACTCTGTCTCATGAAAAGCCAGAAATGGAGCGATCATCACCCTGTCACTTTCGGCATCTCCTGGATATGCGTTCGAGTGAGTGAAAGTGTACTTTTTTAACTCCGGGAACCACGAAGACCTAATGTTGGGTGTTGGAGTTATAGGAGTTATATCGGGTTCAAGGCAAAGAAACATTTCACCGATGGACCATTCTCCCCATGAAAATCCCCAATCATCTGTTCGAGGAAAGAAGCGTGAATGCGGCGCATCTGGTGCTACGTTGACGGACGGCAACACAGGGCTGTTGTGACCAAATGTTACCGGATATGCAGCGACAGGGTCTTCCCAGAGAGGCTGTTCTCGAAACTGGAAATATTCGTCCTTTTTGATACATTCCGACTCGTTCACCTGATCATCTTGCGACAAGTAAACTTCTATTTCTTCGAGTTTCGGACTCATCTTCACTTCGAGAAGGTAGTTGGTATTGTTGTCGAGCTTCTTGCTGATGTTGAAAGAATCCTCGGAGGAGTATCCGCCGCAGTTGAACAGTTGAAGTTGGCCTTTATATAAATCACCTCCCGCCTCGTCCGGCACAATTCTGGCACATGAACCGAATCCACTTTCTCGCCAACGGAATCCCCCGAAAAAACCAAAAAGTTGTATTGAATTGGTTCCAATCTCTCGAAATGATTTTGGGGTGGTGAATTGCAATCTGATCAATGTGAAATGAGTCGCCTCGGTCCATGGTGCAGACTTGCTCGTCAACCCAATATCAGCTGGTCCTGAAAAGTAGGTATTTCCTGTCGCCGTGCGCATAAAAAGATCTCCTTCCTCCGATCTTCCGTCGTGTGGTCGGTATGCATCAGGGACGGGTGTCCACCTCGGCGCAGTCGGGGCAGCCAACTGGAGTTTACAATTCAGCTGCTCATTTCGAGTATCTATAGGGTGAGATCTCGGAGTGTAGTCATCGCCTCTTGCGGCGGGCAAAACGAGAAGAGCAAGCAAGACGAACACGCCACAACTACTACCTGCGCGAGGATAAAAGCTCGGGGTCAAAATTTCGCGGTGCGCGTTCGGATGGGGGGCATACGTTTGCGTTCTGAGGGACTTACTTGTGACGTGGGCGCCGAGTTGTTGAAGCGACATGCGCTTTTACTTTCCACGCGTATTGTGGCGAAGCCCTGTTTTGGAGAAGAGTGGCAAACTCTGACTACAAAATCGACGCGGAAAAAGTAAAGAAATGGATGCAGCGAGCACAGGATGCTCAGCCCAGGAATTCGAGTCGCATTAGCTGGTACTGGGTATGTGAATGTGTATAATCCCCGATAGGATGTCCACTCTGTCGGGACTGGCCGGCGGTTTCGGTCGAGTCGGTCAGCCCTTCGAACACTTCTCCGTTTTGCAACACTTTGTAAGACCGTACCGGACGGAGAAGTGAAAATTGTTACCTTCGAAACATATGATATGAATGAAGAATTTATTATTACCCAGCCAATCAATCAATTATTATGATATTTATTATTGTGAAGCAAGTTCCTAAAAAATTGCGAGTAAAATCGAAGTGGTGAAAAAGTGTGTACTTATCCGTGGTAGGTGCCTCCCTTGTGACTGTGAGAAAGAAATTGGGGTTGCGCGAGGCTATTTGGGACGAGTCCGAAATTTGGTTGATCGATGGATCTTCGGTTTTGGTCGATGAAGCTTTGTTGAGAGAAAGGCGATGTTTTAGGTTTGAAGCCGAATTTTCATCGATACATCGGTCAACTTCGACGTCCACTAGCGCGCCTCTAGAAGACGGCTTGCCGTCGCTTCTTCGTTCAGAGGTGGCGTACATGTCCGGACGACGACTACGTGCACGCTTAGCGCAATGGTAAGGCCGTCCCGCTGAACAGCCGGCGTCCGAAGAACGAAAAGGCGTCGCACATAGTTGTTAGTCAGAGATAAAGTATCACTCACGGACCGTACGGTGATGTAGTCAACGACCTTTGAAAATGGTCGAGCTCTCGACGAATCAGAAGGCGTATAAGTGTGACATTTTCAAATGATGGTCGGGTAGAATGTGTTGCTAAATGTGACTTCGTCAGTGAACTGACTCGTCCCAAATCAATTAAGGCTCATCACATACATACTAGACTGCTTTTTCCCTCATACCTTCGTACATGTTACTCGATCGAAGGATTCCTTTATTTGCCTTAATCTGGTAGAGTTATCGTTAAAACTAATAAATACATACCTCGTACTCTTACGTAACATTACGCAGGTCCTTGTAATTAATTGAATTGAATTGGCGTAAATTACACGACTTAATGACAGAAAAATGTCTATTAGCCGTTAACCGCATCGCCTGCGCCGGACGCGCGCGCGCCGGACGCGCCCCGGTCTCGTCACGCGCGCCGCGCCGCGTGGTTATGCCGATCACCTGGGAACGGACGCACCACGCAAACCCCGCCGCACGCCAACACCGACACCACACACACACTCTCCGGTCACTGGAGCCTTATTCGGCATAGCCGATCTTACGGGATTCTCAGGAAAAAAATTCAGGCCGCACCTGGTATCGTTAATCAAGGTCGAAGGTTTATTTTCCCCATACATTGTGGTCATTTTCGACATCGTTAACTCAGAATCGTTGGTTCAGCGTTACATATATATTTGAAGGATTCATAGGGCGAAATAAACCATTTTTCTTGACTCACGTGTGAAAAATTTGTCCGATTGTGTTTACTCATACGCGAGGGCATTTATATGTAATATAACTCAATTTATTCATATTTGATAATTAGACATGTCAATATCACATCATATACCATCCGACCAAGCAATTAATTAATAAGTCATGGCTATGCCGATATTCCTGGGAACAAACCCACGCAATCACGTTAAACACTACCTTCGTACTATCATACTGTTAGTTGGTCCCTGGAAGATTTTTATTATTACGAGGTACGAAACCTTAAGCTTCATATATTAAATACCTTCTATTTATATTTATGTCCCCGTATTATGTATAAAATCTCACAGTATCCTTTTTTTTCAAGGGGTTGCCAGAAAAGATAAATCTCATCCCAAGACTCTCAGTTTTTTAATAAAGAAAACAAGCCTCAAACATACTTGATTGTAGAGTATTTGAAATTGACCGACATGATAATTGTCACTTTCTCATCAAGACAGTGGGCGGAGCAGCA
>Ga0209666_1000950_pt1 | contig 22220 bp, 12 predicted proteins | sample SaaInlV_125m_DNA_FD_184679 | JGI IMG/M metagenome (GOLD analysis project Ga0209666, IMG submission 184679) | Marine microbial communities from expanding oxygen minimum zones in the Saanich Inlet - Saanich Inlet SI037_S3LV_10m_DNA (SPAdes)... | ecosystem: Environmental > Aquatic > Marine >...
CCTAAACCCTAAACCCTAAACCCTAAACCCTAAACCCTAAACCCTAAACCCTAAACCCTAAACCCTAAACCCTAAACCCTAAACCCTAAACCCTAAACCCTAAACCCTAAACCCTAAACCCTAAACCCTAAACCGTGCGAGGACCCATGGGGCACATGGGGCCGCGGCTCTCGTGCGAGGTGGTAAAGCGCATAGATTGCGTACTCGTAGGTCGAAATGAGATGTACAACTCGCTATAATATCATGAGCATCCCCATCTTCACCCTTTCTTGTTGAGGCTCTTGATGAAACCGTCCAAGGCGAACTCTTCCTTGTACTGGTTCTCGTCCCAGAGGTCCTCCAAGCCCGCTAGTGCGCCCTTGAGCCCGCCCGTCACAGCCTCAGAAGCCGCGCCCGCCGCTTTGTTCTCACCGCCGGCGTCCTTCTTCTCGCCAGCCTTGTCACCCTTGTCAGCCGTGAACAGCTCTAGCATCTGACCGGTGTCCATCGCGGACAGTGACATGTTGTCCGAGTTGACCACCGCGTTCGCGACGTCGAGTTTGAACCGCTGTAGACCCATGATCTTTTCCTCGAGCGTCCCCTTGGTCAACAGGCGGAACACGTTCACGGTCCTCTTCTGCCCGAGCCTGTGCGCTCGGTCCATCGCCTGCAGATCCTTCTGCGGGTTCCAGTCGTGCTCAAGAAACACCACCGTATCCGCGCTGGTCAGGTTGAGACCGAGGCCGCCGACGTGCGTGGTGAGCAGGAGGACGTCGATGGAGGGATCCGCGTTGAACTTGCGGACAACGTCGAACCTGGCGGTTGGCGCGACGCCGCCGTCCAGTCGGAGCCAGGACACGCCTTTGAGCATGTGAGTGAACAACTCGTCCTCCACCAGGTCCAGCAACGACTTGAGCTGCGAGAATATTAACACGCGATGACCGGAGGATTCCTGCTTCTGGTCCGGGTCCTTCTCCGCGAGCGGGTCCTCCCCGATGCCGCAATCGAGCAAAATTTGTTTGAGCGCCAAGAACTTGGGCGACATCGTCTCCGCCGTGGGTTTAGCCTTCTTGCCCTTCTTGCCATCACCCTCGAGGACGAGTCGAGGGTGCGAGCAGAGCTTGCGCAGATACTGAAGCGCCTGGAAGACGTGAGGCACCGCGCCGCTCGCTTTCTCGCCGCCGCCGCTGATCGCGTTGGTGACCTCGGCGTTTGCGGAGGATCCCTCGAACGCGTCGTACAGGTGCTTCTGGTGCGGGGTCAGGTCGACGTAAATGTCCTGGATGATCTTGGGGGGCAGATCCTTGAGCACCTCATCCTTAGTGCGCCTGAGCACGAAGGGCATGACCTGCTTGTGTAGCTTTCCCGTGGCGAGAGCACCTTGCTCGGTCAGTCCTCCGCCCTTCTTCGCCGCGGCGCTCCGTGCGGAAGCGATGCCGTAGGACTGCTTGAACTCCCTCTCCGTACCCAGGAACCCGGGCATGAGGAAGTCGAACAGGGACCACAGCTCCACCACGTCATTCTGAATAGGTGTCCCCGACAATAGCAGCCTGTGCTCCGCCCTCACCTTCTTCACCGCCTGCGTGATCCTAGCCTTGGGGTTGCGAATGGCGTGACCCTCATCCAGGATACAGTAGCTGTACGACTTACCGTCCACCATCGCCGCGGCGTCTGCTCGAAGCGAGTCGTAGGACATGATGATCACGTCGTACTTGCCGGAGAATGCGGCCGTCTGCAGAGCGGCACGTTCACCGGGCTGGCCGTGGTACTCGAGCGGGCGCAGCACGTCCTCCGCGACGTACTGGTTAATCTCGTGCGCCCAGTGACCGACAAGAGTCGGCGGGCACACCACGAGCGCGGGAACGTGCGGCAAACCGGCGTTCTTACGCTCGACGATGGTCGCCGCTAGGATGCAGGTGGACTGAAGCGTCTTTCCGAGGCCCATGTCATCGCACAGCGCACCATGGAGCTTGAACCTGCGAAGGAACGCGAGCCAGTTGACACCCTCTTGCTGGTACGGACGCAAAACGCGGTTGCACTTGAACGGCAGCTCAAAGTCCTCAACCTTGCTGTTGTCCAGGAGCGCCTCGAGAAAAGCTCCATCATTCTCGCTTCGCTTCACCTGCTCCGCGGACAGCTCCGGTGGATAACCTCGACCGCGCGCGAGAGGAAGCAGAGGCACCAGCGATGCAAACGATTTGGTGGCCATCTCCCTCACCGCCGGCACCGGGTCGCTCATTCGGCCCATCAGCGGCACCAGCATCAACACGCAATACGGCGCGAGCGCGGGCCCGAGGTCAGTCACCAGCGCCGAAGCCACCGCCGCGGCACCGCGCCTCTTACCCGTGGCGGTATCCGCCTCGCCGCTATCCTCCAACGCAGGAACCACGAACGCGAGTAGGTTGGCGATCATCTTGGACGGAACCGCCTTTGCGAGGGCGGCGAGCGCACCCGCCGACGTCTTCTGAAGCGCTTCGCCGCCGTTGACGGACGCGTCGAAAACGGCAGGAACCAGCGCCAAGACCTTATCTAAGAGAGAGGAATGGACGTTGGGTCCGAGTACCTTCAACACCTGCGCGCCGTCGATGATCGACTGGGGCGTGGGAGCCGATGTGAGCGGACCCGCCATGAGCTCCCACAGCCTGGGCAGAGCGTCGAAGAGGCTCGCGCCAAAGACGTCAGAGAGCTCCAGGAGCGTCGCCTCGGCACCTCGCCTCGCCACAGCCGCCTCCGTGAGCTCGTTATCACCACCCCCCGCCGCCGCCGCAGCTGCAGCCGCTGCGGCAGCAGCAGCGGCAGCTTGTTGCGCCGCAAGATCGCCGCCGTCAGCGCGAGGGGTTTCAAGCGGGTCGGCGCAAGCGAAACCGACGATGTTCTGGACAATCTTCGGTACCGGCGAGGGAGTGCGCGCGTTGGCGAGTTTGATGAGGCACGCGAGCGCCCTCGCGGATCTGCGTTGCAGCAGTGGGTCTATTTCTCCCCTGATGCTGCGCACCAAGGGTTGAATCAGGTGGTTGAGCTTGGGCGGCAGCGCACCGAAGGCGACGGCGGCGCCCGCCGCAGCGGAGAGAACATGGCTGTGAAGCCGTGCTTCTTCAGCCTTGAGATAGGCCGCAGAAGCGAGCAGCTTGCTACGTGCGGACTCAATCGCGACCCCAGCAGGTCCTTGTGCTGCACCCTGCGAAACAGAGATATAAATGGGTAAGTTTGTGAGTTCTGATACGAAATTTCGGGTTGAAAAACTGAGAGGATTGTGTCTGTCGGGGCTCTAATACTTCTCTCCAGGCAATTCTAGCTCTGGGTAAACCTGCTGAGCCCCCGCGCGTACGCGCCTTTCTCATGTCGGAACTTGCCTTTGCGCGCGCGCAATGTGTATGCCATGAAGGCATGCGCGCGCGTCTATGCCAACCCCTCGGGGTTGACAAAGCTCCTCGTCGGGAAAAACCAAAACCGATCAAAATCCAAATTCGGGGGAAAATGAGTTCTCGCTCTCACCTGTGGCACAGCCGCGGCGAGTGTCCCCGCGTGTTCCGCACCAAAACCCTCCGCCGCCGGTGAAGGCACCTCGCTAGACGTGAGCTGGACCCCTCCTTGTCCCGCGGCTCGGAGTAAACCCATCGCCTCGGTTTTGACTCGTTCCTGGAAGCCCTTAACCTCAGCGTACGGCGCAGCCGACGGCAGTGACGGATACGAAGGGTTCGTGTTGGAGAGAAGCTCGCCGAGCCTGGCACCCGGAGCCTCTAGAGGGGGTTTGGCAGCGCCCTCGGGTATGGCGTCGAGCCATTGCGCGAGGAGGTGTGCCCCAGTCATGCGCCAAGTCGCCTTGGGTGCGGCCATCAGACGAATCACCTGAGCCTCGAGGGTCTTTGCCGCCTCCGCCGCGGCGACGTCGCCGGAACCGCAGAGCACATTTGCCAGCTGACTGAGAGCGCGCACCGCCCTGAGACGACCAGCGCTCGCGACGGTCCACTCGCTCGTGGACGAGGGTGCACGCTCGTGCGCACCTGATATCTGACCCACGGCGTTACCCAGCGACACCACGAACAAAAGTTTTGGGTCTGGACGGGATCCCGACGTCGTCGCCGCCTTGGAGCACCACGCCTGAACATTCTCCTTGACGGCGCCCGCGACGGTCTGGACGTTGGCTCGAGACAACACATCTTCCCATGCTCCCTGCGCCTCCGCAGCGGTCGCCCGGTCCTCCTCGAGCAGAATAGCCTGGAATAGGAGCCTCAACATCGGCGCGGTGACGCTCTGATCGGAGATCCATCCCGCGCACAGATCCGCGTCGCTCATCAGCCGCCTGAGCGTCTGCCAAACCGCGACGCGCACCGAGGCGATGGGATGCGCCGCGAATGGGAACACGGAGGGGACGACATCCTTGAGCGCGCTACCCGGCCCGGCGGGAGGTACCGTCCGCGTCTCAGGCAGCGCGTATAGGGCGGAGATCAGCCGCATGATGGGCACGTTGGACGGAGACGTGAGCAGGTCGGGATCGTCCAGGCGTCTCAGCAAGCCCCAAAGAGCGCTGAGTAGCCTGGGGAAATCCTGATGCGAAGGGAGGTGTCTCGCCGCGGGAAGGAGAGCCTCCGCCGCGGCGCCCCTCACGTCATCGTCTTTATCATCCAGTGCGGTTACAGCCGCCGGAAGAGCCGCGGGGAGGAGCCTGGGCGCGAGCGTGTCTCTCGCCGCGAGAACGTATCGCAACGCGAGAAGCGCCGAGTGACGCACTTCCCACTCGCCCCGCCGCAACAGGACCAGCACCGCGCGCACCACAGCCTCCACAGCCGGAGGGGGCAGCGGAAGGAGCCCCGCGCCCAGCGCCTGCGCGCCAGTCTCCCGCACGGGGGCTACAACCCCGTCACCGACGTAGTCTCCGAACCTATCGAGGGAGAGCAGGCACAGCAGGCGCACAGCCATGTCCTCGAGCCACGCTCCGTTGGATTTGGCGGCGAGGGCGGCGGTGGACGGCGGGAGTGACGTGGTCCTTGGCGGTGGCTTGAGAACCGCGGCGGCGTCCGCGTGGTGCCTGAGGATCTCCCTGAGTGCGGCGGCCGCGCCGTGACGCTCCTCCCATCGCGCGGCGAACAGAGAGTACGCGAGAGATTCGCAGGTCCTGGTGAGGGGCCAAGCCCCAGCCTCAACCTCGGCAGCCTCCTCTTCCTCCTCGGCAGCCTCCGCCGCGGCCAGCGCCGTATCCTCACCGCCCTTCTTCGCCTTCTTGGACGCGGGTGCCGCCGCGACTGCCCCTTCGGCGTCATCCCTCGCCGCACGTTTCTGTTTACGCTTGAGCCTGTTACGTTCCCTCGCGCTCAGCTGCGACAGGTCAGAGGCGTCAACCTTGTTTTCCTCAACCTTGACGGCAACCTTCTCGTCGAAGTCGTCCTCGCCGACGAGATCGTCCACATCGACAAACTTGGTGACGTCCAGCGCGCGGGTCCCTTCCTCCTTCTTGACGCTCGTATCCCCGTCCGCCTTGACGGCCATGCCGAGCCTCTCCTTCAGCGCCTGCTTGGCCAGTCTCAGCCTCTCCTTCTTGCTCAGTTTGGCGTCGTCCGCGGTGGCCGCGTCAAAGTCTCCCACCTTGGACGCGAGCAACGGCGCGGCTGTGTCCAGGACCCCGACGATGTCGAACTCATCAAATTTGAGGTTAACATCGGCGTCCGAGTCGGCATCCCCCGGGTTAGCCTTGGTCTCAGCCTTGACCGCCACGAGCTTCTCGGCACCCGCGGCGGCGACCTCCGGCGAGACACCCTCGAGCCCGGCGATGTCCGCGACTGTGGCGTGGTGGATGCCCTCGCATATGAACGACACAGCCTTGGCGGCGGCGACGCGAGTCTCCCACTGCTTGTTCTTCAGAAACCCACGAATCTGGAGTGACGAGAGATGAGGAATGGGGACGGTCGTGAGCCCGGGTCGAGATCGGGGTGCCGACGAAAAATAGGTTTGAGGAATTAGGGCGGGATGATCTCGACGGGCGTGTGGACGTACCCTCCGCAGCAGGTTCGGGAGCTGGTTGGGGTGGTGCGACGCGATCTCTCCGATCTGTCGGGCCGCCTCATTCCTCGCCGCCGGGGTCGAACCCGCCTCGATGAGCCTGAGCAGCCTGTCGAGGCGACTGCCACCGCCCTCCTCCGCCATCGAATGCCCTCGTCACGCTCTCGCGCTTAGGACGACGGACGCTGCTCAAGTGGTGTGGATCCGATAGGGACCGGAGTGACCCCGAGGATCTTGGCGTCGTGAGCGCGAGCGCCTACCGCGGTCAGTCGAAACGATTCGGTGCCTCGACGGAGTGTCGCCCACTGCGAACGGGGAGCCACCGAAAAGGAGGATTGTCATAAAGGGGCGAGCGTTTTCTGTTGCCAAATTTTGTACCGTTGACTCGGCGCTCACTTCGATAGCGCACCATGCCGACCAAGCTAGCCACAGTTCCGGAGGGACCGCGTCGGCGGAGGATGGACGATACCGCGAACAAGAGCGGCGTCCGCAAAGTCGGCGGCGGCGCTCCTTTCTGGGGTGCGGGAGGGCCGAAGCTGCCTCCCCCCGTGTCGCCCCGTAAAACCAACAAATCACCCGCGAGGGCCCCCAGGGACTCCGCCAAGGACGCCAAGGGGCTCGCCCCGTTACTGGGCTCATCCAAGGTCAACCAGCGACCGAAGCCCATCAAGAGCCCGTACGCCTCGTCGGTCAAACCCACTCAGCCCCGCGACCGCCCGAACGTCAACGTTCATCCTCCCGAGGGGGCCCAAGCGGGCAAATCTCATCGGGACGCAGCCGTGGCCAGCCTGATGACAAGGGAGAAGGAGAAGCTCGCGGAGGAGGTTGTCGGAGCCAGGAAGTTGCTGCGAGACATGGAGGAGCAGCTTCGTGTCGCGAACACCGAGTCGCTCCGTATGGGAGCCGAGGTGAGGAAGAGGGAGAAGACAATCGCGCAGCTCGAGACCCGCGACGAGGGAAGCGGCGGAGGTAGGGCCGCGAGGGTCACCGAGCTCGAGGCTGAGGTGGAGGTGTACCTGTCGGAGATATCCCGGCTGTCCAAGCTGCTCGCGTGGGTTCATCTCGATGAGGACGGTACGAAGAAGGTATCATTCGCCGCCGACGTCTCGGCTCCCGCTCCGTCGTCGTCGGACCCGAGCGACGAGGTGAAGGAGCTGAGGGCGCAGCTCGCGTTCGGACCGAGGCTCGCGGGCGGCGGGGACTCGAAGCGAATGGACGCGCGTGTTGAGGATGACCTTCAAGACGCGGAACAGAGGATCAAGGCGCTCAACGAGACCGTGGAGGAAAGGGAGCAGGATGCGCGAAGGTTGCGCGCCGACGCTGACCGACTCAGCGCGGCAGGCGACGAGCTCCGTCGCGAGAAGGAGGCACTTCAGCAGGACACGCGGCGTCTGAGGGAGGACAGGGAACACTTCAGGCGCCTCGCCGCGATGGAAGCGGCCGCGGCTGCCGCAGCTCGGGAGGAGGCAAGCGTGGCAAAGGCGGAGGCGGCCAGGACCAAACCCGCCGTGAGCAGGTTGAAGCAGCAGCTCGTCACGCTCGTCGAGCAGGTTGACCAGATGCGCGCGGCGGGTGGGACAACGATCCGCGGAGGTGATACGGACGTGGACGGGGGCTCCATCATCGCGCCGTCATCCATCGATGCGACCGCATCGCGCCCGTTCAGGCGCCGCGCATCCGGGGGCAGACTCGCCACGATGGCTGAGGAGGGCAGTGAGGCTTCCGACAGCAGGGCTCCGTCGAGGATGTCAACCGGAAGCCCCGGTCTTAAGGCCAGCGAGGATGGAGCAGAAGAGCAGGAGGATGAGGACAGCGACGTGGACGAGGCTGACGAGTATCTCATCGCAGACGCGCTGGACAAGTCCGATGCGTCATCGTCGGGATACTCCTCCTACGGCGCAGACGACTACAGCGACGACGAGACGCTGGCGACAAAGGAAGACGATACGTACACGCAGGCGGACTCGGTGGCGACGACGAGCACGAAGAGATAGTTTAGGGATTAGACGTACATCTCATTTCGACCTACGAGTCGAACTCTTCCTGAAGTCACTCATTTCGATTCTAATGTTCTACAGTGGCCGGGAGGCTCCTTCCCGTACGCGAGTCTTCCCATCCGGATGCCCACGACGCCCGCGGCCTGGTCGTCAAAAGTCCGCCACCCTGCGCACCGTCTCCAGCCGGACGACGTCGTTGCCTCGGTCCGCTTCCGCCTCCCCTCGCACGCCTCCGCCGCATCTCTCGCTCGGCGCCGCCGTCGCCGAGGTCCTCCTCCTCCTCGATGGCGTCGAGCAAATCCCTGCGAGTGATCACCCCGCCGAGCCTGTTACCCCCGCCGCTCTGAACCACGATCACCCGGCGTACACCCATGAGTGAAAACATCCTGTACACCCTGGACGCCGGGACGTGCGCCGGGACGGTCCCGAGCTCATCCGCTCCGATCATCATCCCCGTGCCCAAAAAGTTGACGTGCTGATCCATGACAGACGCGGGAACCCTGAGGTGGGGCGCCGAGCGCTCCGAGCTCCTCCTGCTGTTGACCATCTCCTCGAGCAAGTCGAGCAGGGTGGCTCTGGTGACCAGTCCGAGTAGCTCGGGCTCGGGCTCGTGCGACCCCGTCTCCACACGCCAAACCGGATCCTGGTTCGACGACCTTCGCTCGGGATCGTAAAACTTGTCGTTTGACGAACCGTTGGCGGGTTGGCACACAGGGAACGCGGTGTGGGTGGTGTGCATGAGCACCCGGACGATCGTGGCGACGTCCTCTACGGGCCTGAGACAGACCACGTCCCTGGCGCACACGGCTCCGGCGGAGAGTGTGGACATAATCTTCGGTTCTCTGGGCTCGAGAACCTCGTAGTTCTTCTGCTTGATGACCTCGTCGGTGAACGAGTTCGGGGTGAGCACCGCGCCAACCAGCCTCGAGGACAGCACCGCCACCATCATGAGGATGAGAGAGTCGGTGTTACCCGTCTGCTCGAGCATGATGGCGGAGATGGCGATCGCCATGCGGGTCCACCCGCCGAGAGCCGCCCCCGCGCCGAGCACCGCGTACACCGTCGGGTGAGCCACCCGGGTGCCAACCAGCCACGGAGCGCGGTTCACCATCCGTCCAAACAGGTGCCCCGCCGCGGACCCAAACACCATGTTGGGCACGAAAAGCCCAAACGGGAACGAGCAACCGATGATGAACAAGGGGAAGATGTAGTAGCACGCCGCGAGGACCACCAGCGAAGCGTCAGAGTACGCCCCTTCATCCGCGTCTCGACTGTAGAGGTGCGTCAGGGTGCTGTGGTAGCTCCCAGACAGCGAGGGCAACAGGAGGGAGGCGAGGTCGTTGTACTGACCTTGCTGGCACGTGAATCTCACGAACATCCTGTGGTCCACCTGGTGCCCGATACCGAGCGGCATGTCCGCCGACGACTTACCCTCCACGTGATCCTGTCGAACCTTGCAAGAGAAGAGGAGCGGCGCGACAAACGCGATGACAGAGACAAACACCACGGGGAACACCGCGGCGACCACCTCGCTGATCCTGCTCGGCGCCCTGTTCTTCCGCCCCCCTTTCCTCTTATCGTACGTCTGGGTCATGGAAAGCACCACCGACCGCTTGACACGGACGATGGTCGTAGCCGCCGCCGTGGAGAAGCTGAGAAGCGCTCCGATGCCGACGCCGAGCAGCACGCACAACCCCACGTCCGCCACGTACCACGCGCCGGTCACCTCGCCGGCTCCTTGGCTGGTCTTCACCAGGTTAGTCGCCTGGAACTCGCCCCTGTCGCCACTTCGTACCGTCTGCACGAGCAGCGACGTGATGTGCGCCCCGGCGACGACCAGCTGCGAGAAGAACGAAGACACGAAGCACTGCAGGATGAGCTGCCCGTCCACCAGCCACCTGGCGGCGAGATCCTCGAGGACGAAGAGCACACCGCCTATGGGCGAGTTGAAAGCGGCGCTGATCCCACTGCTCACCCCGCACGTCACCAGGTGCGTCAGGAGGTGGGACCTGCTGCTGCCCCGTAACAGTCCCACGTGTTCCAGCGCCAGCGTCACGTACGAAGCCACCATCGCGCCTATGTGGATCATGGGCCCCTCGAGACCGACGGGCGCACCCGCCGCGATGACCATGCACACGCCGATGCTCTTCACGCAGAACGTCTGAAGCGAGAACGCGCCCCTCACGTCGCATCCGTTGAGGAACGCCTTGGTCTCCGGGATTCCCGTCGCCGCCGCCTGCGGGGCGTAGTACACCGTGATAGCCGCGGCGACAAACGTAAACGCCGCCGAGACCAGAACCCACACCGCACCCGCCGCGAGCGGGCGGTTGAGCTCCAGCAGCTCGTTAGCCTGCTGGAGCCTGGTGTTACCGAATCCGACCGAAATGTTGGTGAGCACCACGCTGACCAGTCCTGTGCCGAGGCCGGTGAGCATGATCGCGAACCAGAGCACCGCGGGGTGCGCCCTGTTCGACGTCCCGCCCCGGCGGTCGCCCTCGTTCCGCGCGCCCGCGTCCTTTTTACCTTTGTTACCCACCACCGCACCCAGCAGCGAGCTCTTGTTCAACCGCGTGGGGCTTCCCGCGTGCATCGGCGACTCCGCCGCTTGCGTGTCCGCGGACGACGACTGCACCGCGAGGCCCGCGTCTCGATCGGCGAGCGCGGTGTAGTCGATGTGCTCGACGTCGTTGAAGTGGAGGCCGTGGGGCACGATGACCGCGACCTCATCCGGCGAATCCAGCTTGACGAACGTCGGGACCGCGCCGGATGCGGTCTCGGCGCCGCCGTCGAGCGCGAGCCTCTTACGAAGGCGCCGCGCGTGCCGCTCGTCCTCGGCGGTTATGGGCGTCATCGCCGTGCCGCCATCCCCGCGCCCCGGCGTGTCATCGACGCCCAGGCTTATATCCGCCGCGGGCACCGAGCCGTAGCTTCGCCCGGAAACGGACGAGCCGCCGCTCAGGCTCCGTTCCTCGTCCGACGTGCTCATCCCGCGCCGTCGAGTGTGCGCATCCGCGGCCTTTTGGCAAAGAGTTCGCAACACCCTTTTTCAGATACGCGCTGCGAGCTGTTTTTTTTTTCTTGAGTTTTTTGGGGGTCAATTTGCCAAATAAAATTTCACGTAACGGTCGTGCTACGAGTTTTTTGGGGGGGAACATCCAAATCTCACGTCGTCAGACAAGCGACGCGCGGGGCGCGGACGCACGGACGGAAACTCGTCCAAGGCACCGGATATCGACGCGAGAGGTATCTGACACCGGCAATGCCGCTCAACGATGTATCGAACGCATCCTCCACCGGGGATGTTAGAACCTCCGGGAAGAAGGCCATCAGCGGCTTTAACATTCCGGGACTGACGTACGCCCCGCCGGTGGCGCAGTCTAAGATGGGAAAGAAGGCCAGGCAGAGCCTAGCGGGCGCCGGGGACGTCAAGGTCGGAGCGAAGGCGTCGAAGGGCGGCAAGAGGACGCTCGGCGGTCAACCCGCCAAGGCTGCGAAGCAGTCCGCGCCCGCGATGAAGCAGACCTCCATCGTCGCCCACCTCGAACCGTCAATCGAGGGCGAGGCGGCCGGGGCCAAGGCGGAGACCGAGAAGATTCATCCCGTGACTCCTCACGCGTCCGTTTCCACCGTCAGGATGGAAATTCCCGAGGCGAAGGAGGAAGAGGGGGACGCACAGCGGGTGGGGCTCGACGAAGAGGCCACCGTGTTGATCCCCTCAATTGCGCCCTCAACCGCGAACGCGCTGCCGAGCCATATCGAAGAGGAGGAACACGCCGACGACGAGGCCGATGATGACGAGGACGAAGACGCAAACGAGGAACAAGCCCATGACGATGACACTGAACCCTCCGTCGATTCCGCGGACAAGTCGCACCGCGGGACGATGGCCAAGGAGCTCGCCATGCTCGCCGCTCTAAACGGCGGCATCCTACCGGCCAAGACCCCGGGTACCAGCCGTAAGGGTCCGAGAAGGTCGCGCCGGGCCAACAAAGCGGCACAGGCACAAAGGTTCGGCGAGTTTACCGACTGGGACAACGTGCAACGGGGCGCGTGCGGCACACCCGGCGATGAGCTTCGCAAACGCCGCGGCTCATCCGAGACTGAAGACGCCCAGGGTGCCAAGCCGCCGGGTAAGTTCGAGGCGCCAAAGGTCCGAACGACCGTCGAGGACGTTCAGCAGCGGGTAAGGGACCTCATGGCGATGGCCGACGCCGTGCTGCCGCTCGAGGAGGATAACGGCAAGGATGACGCCGCCAACCAGAAATCCCTCAGGGAGCAGCTGAGCGACTCGTGGGGTGGGCAGGGATACTACGCCAAGCTCGCCACGCAGATGCAGACACCGCCGGCAAAGTCAATCCTCAAGACGAGCAGGTTCGGGGCGGCCGCCAACAACGAGGGCGCGTGCCGTTCCGCGGCGAAGAACACCGCCGTGAATGTGGCTGCGAACGGACCCACGCGGGGCATGGGCACCAGACGGAAGAGTGTCACCGAGGCGGAGACGGCGTCGAGCCTCGCCAAGGTGGTCGACAAGTCCAAGAAGGCGACGACGCTCAAGGAGACCCCCGAGAAGCAGACCGCGGCCGAGGACAGGCGCCTATCCTTTGGCAAGTCCACCGAGCCCCCGAAGAGCGCGGTGAAGGAGTACGGCAACGCCCTCTTCAACTCGCCCGGCGCGGAGGATGAGAAGTCTCCGGCCACCGTCAACATGAAGGCCAACGCGATGACTCCCGCCAAGTCCGTCGTCTTCACGGCGAACCAAGCCGTCGTCTTCGAGGCTACTCCCGAGATGCCGATGAACACCGCGGCGACCACCAACACCGGGTGTGAGAGCGTCGGTCCGTCTGGTCCGCCCGAGTCCGAGGCTGTCGCCATCCTGGAGCGGCAGATGACTCTGCTCCGCGCGGAACTCGCGATGACCAAGAGCGATCTCGATGCCGCACGACGCGAGGTTGAGTCTGCGCAGGGTGCGAGGGACCCGCAGGATGGTGACGGCGGGTCGCTTCGACAGGAGAACGAGGCTCTTCGCGCCGAGATGGCGGCGGTGAAGAAGAACGCGGCGGCGGCGGTGACGCAGATGGCGGAGGCTTTCAGGGCGCAGCTCAGCGTCGTCGAGGCGGAGACGCTGCGGGCTCTCGCGATGTGAAAATTTACGTGATCAACGGCGGCGTTGAGAGCGTTCTATCTTTTGAATTGTGAAATGACATCATATTCAGATCTATTGATCCGGCGTGTCTGGCATCGCCGGCTCTTCTGACCATCCCGACATCTTCGACATCAAGCTGCTCCGCGTCTTCCACAGTGTTTCATCCCCAACACTCTTCGGCGTCTTATCCCCCGCGCTCTTTGGCGTCACATCCCCCGCGCTCTTCGGCGTGTTTGTCCCCACGCTCGACCCCGCCCGTGAGCCCCTCCTTGACCCGCCATCCTTGCTCACCTTCGGTTCCCGTCGCTTCTTCGTCCGCGGCACCGACGACCCAAAAGCCGCCACCTGCGGTCTCGTCTTGTACGCGGGCGTCACGTACCTCGGATCCTTCGCATCGTACATGATGTCCACGCTGCCCAGCTTGAACCTATCTCGGCTATCGTCTATGCGTTTCTGCGTCGTCTTGAACGCGGCTGAGTATCCCCGCGGCGACTTCTTCGTGTCCTCCGCCATCGTCCCGCGGTGGACGTCGTAGAAGCGGTCCGGTCCGTTACCCAGCTTGAACTTGGTGTCCGTGAACGCCTGTCTCTTGACGTTCGACTTCATCGCCGAGGCGTTACCCTTCTTCGCCATTATTTCGGTGAACGTGCCGTTCCGTGGGTTGTAGAGCACGTCGGTGCTTCCCTTCTTTTCCGTCGGGAGGTCGATCCGCTTCTGGTTCGTCTTGAACGAAGCCGCGTACGACTTGGGCGAGTTTTTCACGATTTCGCGGAAGGTTTGGTCCTTCTTGGCATCGTAGAATCCGCCTGGAGTGTTCAAGGGGATCGCGCGGTGAGCGAAGGATACGAAGGCGGGGGCGGGGCAGCTGCCGATTGATTTTGCGAAGGAGGGCGCGGGAGTCGGTCACGTGGGCACGCGCTCACCTTCAGGCTCGGGAAGCGGCTCATCGTATAAGACCTGGCCCGTCAGACCCGTAGGGGACTTGTACACCGTGAAGAACCAGTTGTCGTCGTCATCCGATGGCGACGTCCTCCCGCTCGCGGGCTTCTTCTTGCCCGTCTTCCGCTTGACAGTGGACATTATTAATTGGAGCTTTCGCGGTTGTTAGGGGATTGGCGCCCGATTCGAGGATGACCCGCGCGGTGCGGCGACGCAGTCTTCCGACGATGACCGCCGCCGACCGGATGCCCAAGAGGCCCTCACCGAGGATTCGCCCGCGATCAAACCCGCACGAGACGCTCGTCGCGAAGCGCTGTGGTTACGGATTGCGCGGCTGAAATCCGTCTGTGCCGTCATCCGGTCGGACGCGAAAAATCCTGACTGGCTGGACACTTGGCAAATTTATCTGCGTGTTCTGTCTGTTTGCTCATACAACATTTTGCCAAACCGTCCACAAAGGGGGGTTGGCACAAATGAGTTGCCGGAATCCCGCAAAGAGGACGTCATTATTCCAAGGGACCGATGAGGCTCCGCCACGTCCTCGCGGGTGCGCTCCTCTTTGCGGGCGCCGATGCGTGCACGAACCTGCTCGTGAGCCCAGGAGCGAGCGCAGACAAGTCCACCATCTACGCGTACAACGCTGACTCGGGCTCACTGTACGGAAGTATCGGTCTCTATCCCGCCAAGTCTCACCCCGCGAACGCCACGCGCGAGATCTGGGACTGGGACGACAGCGTCTTCCTCGGCGTCATCCCCGAGGCTGCCGAGACGTACACCGTCGTCGGGAACGCCAACGAGCATGGAATGGTGATGGGAGAAACCACGTTCGGAGGTCTCCCGGAACTGGACTCCCACGGCACCGGCGGGCTGATGGACTACGGAGACCTGATATGGATAGCCCTCCAGCGCACAAAGGTTTGCGTCGACGCCATTAAACTCATCGACCACCTCGTCCAGACGCACGGTTACGCGAGCGACGGCGAGTCCTTCTCGTGCATCGACGGCGACGAGGCCTGGCTGATGGAGCTCATCGGCAAGGGCAAGTTCGAGAAGGGAGCGGTGTGGGTGGCGCAGAAAGTTCCCGACGGCGCCGTTCTCGCACACGCCAACCAGGCGAGAACCACAACCTTCGACCAAAACGATCCCACGAACGTCATGTACTCGCCCGACGTCGTGGACTTCGCGAGGAAGATCGGGCGGTACCCCGCGGACGCGCCGGATGCTGACTTTGACTTTAGCGCCGCCTTTGACCCGGTGACGTTCTCCGGCGCTCGACACGGCGAGGCCCGGGTCTGGGACGTGTACCGGCTTTTGCTCGGCATGAGCGACGAGGTGGCGGGTAAGGCGTTCCAGGAGAAATACCTCGAGTACGTCCGCGGATACGACCTCGCGAGCGGGCGGATGCCGCTTTTCCTTTACCCGCCCGAGGGGTCGGCGAAGTTCTCCTTGACCGTCGCCGACGCCATGGCGCTCATGGGCACTCGGCTCGAGGGAACTTGGTTCGACAACAGAGGCATCGATAGGCCGGACGTCGGAGCCGGAAGCGGCCACTCCGCGTACAGGTGGCGCCCTTTGATCTGGAAGGACACGAAGGGCGAGGAGTTCGTCAACGAAAGGACAGTCGCGACGCAGCAAACAAGCTGGAACTTTGTCTCCGCGAGCAGGCCCTGGCTCCCGCCCGCCATCCGCGCGATCCAATGGTGGGCGCCGGACGACAGCGCCACCAGCCTGAGGGTGCCCGTGTACGGCGGAATCACTCGTGTTCCCTACCACTTCGCTGACTCGGTCGGCCAGCTCCCTGACGCGGCTGTGTCCCCGAAACACGCACCCAAAGCGGACGCCCTGAACCCGTCGTGGGATTCAGCCTTTTGGATCTGGAACCTCGTGTCCAATCTCTGCTACGGCGAACGGGCCGAGTTGGTGACCGAGGCGCTGAGGGAAGAGATGGGACCGCTACAGAGGGACCTCATCGACAAGACCGTCGCGTTCGAGGCGAAGGTTGTCCAGGAATACGAGCTCGCTCTCGACGAGTCCAACGCGGTTAAGAAAAAGTCCGTCGCCGAGAAGGCGACTACGTTCTGCGAGCACGAGGGCGAGAACGCGTTTTACGAGTGGAGGCACGTCTTCATGAAACTGTTCGCGCTGACCAGGGACGGGTTCACGATCAGTAAAGGACCTACGCCGCAGTGCGTCCCCGGGGGAACCAAAGTCGGGTGCACTCACAGGCTCATCCCCGCCGTCGCCGAGAATGGCTACGACCAGATGTGGTACGACCGCATGGCGAGCGACGGCGAGAGCGCCGATCGAAGACGAGCGCCCGGTGGGAGCGGATGCGGCGACGAGTGCATTCGGCTCGAGGAACACAAGCGTCTCCGAATGAACAAGAGACGCAAAACTAAGTGGGAACCGATTCAGTCGAGCTAGACGCGTGTACATCGAGTTACTTGTAGTGCGCCACCCCTTGAAAAGTTAACAACAACTCACGGCGCTTCCCACGATTTTTCGCGCGAAAGCAACCCTAAATCTTTGGCACAGTCGCTCGCGCCACCTTTGACCCAGCGAATGTCGGCTTCGGAGCACGTCGGGGTATGCTTCGGCTACCTCGGTGCCATGTCGTGTCTTGTGCTGTCGTGCATAGGCGCCGCGTACGGCACGGCGCAGTCTGGTCTGGGTCTGTGCCGCGCGGGATGCAGAGATCCCAACATGGTGATTAAGGGCATCATCCCGGTCGCGATGGCTGGTGTGCGAGGGATCTACGGACTGGTGCTGAGCATTATCATCATGTCGGGCATCAGGACGGACGGGACCTACGGCCAGTACAATGGGTACATGCACCTTGGAGCGGGTCTGTGCTGCGGCGCGGCGCAGTTCGCCAGCGGCATCGCGGTTGGGGTCGTCGGGGAGGCTGGGACGCAGGCGACGGTGTTTCAGAGCAAGCTCTTCGCGCCGTTGGTGCTGATCCTGATCTTCACCGAGGCCCTGGCGCTCTACGGGCTCATCGTGGGGATGATCATGGCGCAGTCGGGGCAGCGAAGGGTGGACGGTTGAACGATACGATAGAACACGATAAGAACACGATAGAACTTTGTACACCACAGCTAGCTACGTAGCGACGACTTTACTCCGAGTATCCCTTCACCGTCGGCATCCGCAGAGTCTCCAACGTGGCGGGTTTCACGCACCGGTTCATGGACGCCGCCTTCGCCTCGGCTCGCATCCGGTCCAGGTCCTCACTCGCCGCCACGTCCACCCATCCCGCGCCGTACCCCTCGGGCATATCCGGCCCCGACTGGGCAATGACCGGGTGCTCCTCTCGAGCCTGAGCCTTGGCCATGCCCCTGAACGCCGCCGTGGTCTTGGTCGCCCGTGACCCGTCCGTGGTGTTGACAACCTTCCGTCTGCTCGCCGCGTTCCTTTGATGCGACTCGATGACGCTGCGATTACCCGACATCGGCATCACGAGCACGTGCGAGCGTTTGGTCAGGAACCCTCCGGGGTGGGCGTTTGGTGGGGGGCCGTCCAGGGCGTACGGAACGTCCCCGGCGCGTCTCTTGTTGCACTCCATCTGGCACACCTGGCAGAGGAACTCGCGCAAGGGTTCGTACCCGGCTGCCCTCACGTGATCGAAGTGATGGGTCCCGTTCACCACCCACGCCACAGCCTTTGGCTCGGCGGCGAGGTCGAAGTGCCTGCGAGATATCGCCGGTACGACGTTTTCATCTTTGGTGCCGTGGAGCCACAACCGCGGGACGGCGTCGAGGGCGGCGACGCACCCCTCGGTGTCCAGGTCGAACTTGGCGAACCGGGCACCGCCCCTCGCCGATCCAGCCACGGAGACGACCGCCGCCAGTCTCTCGCTGCCCAGCCTCTTACCCGCTGCCCAGCACGCGGGTCCCCCGAAAGAGAAGCCGACGAGGACGACCCTCAGGCCGTCACCGTACTTTTGCCTGACGTACAATGCGCACGACACGATATCGTCCACCGCGGCGGACAGGGCATCGACGCGCTTCAACCTCTTTCCCGGCCATTTCTTGCCACCCGCGCACTTGCTCCACGTCATCTGGATGCACACCGCGCCGGGTCGTCTGCGACCGCGGGTGAGAAACTTCTCCTTGGAGTCGACGGAGTGATTCTCGGGGAAGCCGTTCTCGTCGTTCTCCACCCCTTCGAAGCGACGCTTCGGGGGATCCCAGGAGTCCATATCCTCCCCCGTAGACAATTCCATGCCTAACCTCGCGTAGAAGGAGCCGTGCGCCGAAGCACTGCACCGGCGCTCAAGCGGAAGACCCCGGAACGCCTGCGCGATGCCAGGCCCGCATCCCCCCGAGGATCCCGGCGCGCAAATCACCGCGCACGCAATCTCATCGCGCATGGCCCCGATGGGAGCGTACTCCACCGCGGGAACGTCCCCAGTCTTGGAATGGATGACGATGTCGACGCCGAGCGCGTATCGGTCCATGTCGAGCGTTGAAGCTTAGGACGGGCGCGCGGCCTTCTGAGGAGGGGGCTCAATTTCGGGAAATTTTCGTGAACCGTTTCGTGACACTTGGAGCTGCCGAGAGTTTTCCGAGAGTTTGGTCGGGAGAGCGATGCTGCGCGTGTCTCGTGTATCGGGCTCCGTGGTCGTATCGCGGAAGTGGTTCGCGTCTGTTCGATCCGCGTCTGGAGCCTCGTTCGATGTGGTCAGTCCCGTCGATGGCACCACGGTGGTCTCCACGGTGCGTGCCGACGACGACGTCTCGGTGGCGATGAAGTTCGTGAGTGCATCGCAGGCGCAGAAAAACGGCGTGTGGAGTTCGATCCGATGGGAGGACAGGGCGGCCAGGATACGGGACTTTGCCGAACGCGTGCGGGACGACGCCGGGGAGATTGCGAGTATCATCACCGCTGAGACGGGAAAACCGGCGACGCAGTCGAGGATGGAGGTCAACGCGTCAGCTCGGCGAGTCAGTGACTTGGTCGCCACGTGTGACAGGGCACGGGCACGGATGGAGTCGAACAGCGTCCGCGCCTCGTCCGGTTCGGTGACCGAGAAGGTCACGCACGAGCCGGTCGGGGTGGTGGCACACGTATCCGCATGGAACTATCCGGCGTTTTTGGCCGTGAATGTGCTGGTTCCCGCGCTCTTGGCGGGGAACTCGGTGTTGCACAAGCCGAGCGAATACTCCCCCGGCGTATCCGAGCGCCTGCGAACTCTCCTATTGCAGTCCGACGTTCCATCCGAGGTGTTTCAGGTGTGTCAAGGGGGGGCGGACGTGGGTACGGCGTTGGTTAGACTTCAAGGCTTGGGAGCCGTGGCGTTCACGGGATCCAGGGTGGTTGGCACCGAGGTGGCCACCGTAGCGGCGAGGAGTCACACGAGAACGGTGCTCGAACTCGGCGGCGTCGACGCGGCTTACGTGAGGCCGAACGTCGCTGACGTGGCCCGAGCGGCGGCGAGCATCGCGAGCGGGGCCTTTCACAACGCGGGACAAGGGTGCTGCGCGGTCGAGCGGGTCTACGTCCACCGCGACGTGTACGATTCATTCGTCGACGCGTTCGTGGCCGAGGCCTGTAAATATCGAGCCGGTGACCCAGCCCTCGCTACGACGAACCTGGGGCCGCTCACTTCACGCGGCGCGGTGGAAAGGGTGGCGGCACACGTGGACGATGCGGTCCGCGCCGGAGCACACGTGTTATACCGCGGGGAAGCACCCACCCAGGGCGGGGGATACTTCCACCCCGTCGTGGTGGTCGGGGGTGACGCGTTGAGGGGCTCTCAGCGGCAAAGGATGATAACTCGTGACGAAACGTTCGGTCCCGTCGCGGCTGTCGTCCCGGTTCACGACGACGAGGAGGCGATCGAGGCTATGAACGACAGCTCGTACGGCCTAACCGCGAGTGTGTACACGGCTGACGGGGCCGTCGCTGAGTCGATACTCCGTCGCCTGGACGTGGGTACCGGGTACTGGAACGCGTGTAACCATCCGTCGACTGACTTGCCGTGGACCGGTCGATACGGGTCGGGAGGTGGAAGCGGTGGGTGTACCTTGGGTGAGGAAGGGTACGCGTCGTTCACGCGTCCCAAGGCTCTGTACATGCGTTCCAGGGCGTGACTTTACACTCGTATAGACAGGTGGCTATAGATCCTAGCAGCTAGATGTGACTTCTCGTACGTGGGGTGGCATTATTCATATTTTCCCCCGGTCAAGTCTTGTTCTGCAGCCTTCGACTGACCCTGCGCTCGCTTACCTCGGGCGCCTTCTTCGCCGCCGGCGCCTTACGCTTCCTTGGACTCACCGGGGGATCCTTCGTATCGGGCTCAGGCGCCGCGCCTCCCTCGGGTTCGCGCTCCGCGTTCACCTCCTTCGCGTCCGAAGTCGGCCCGACCGACGCCCCGCCGTTGTCCAATGGCGGCCCTTCGTCCCAAGACTTGGGCCTCGGGTTGGTGTCGACGTACGCCTGGTGCATCATCACGACGTGGTCCAGGGGAAGCTTGGGCTTGACCCGCGGCTTGAATACGCCGGCAAACTCTGGGGGAGGGCTCGGGGGCGGCGGATCCTCCGTCTCTTCCTCCCCGTGCGCCTGACCCTGCGCCGCTGCGAGCATTGCCTGGGTCGGAAACCCGAACCTGCCGGTGGGGACGAAGGTTACGGCCGCCTCCTGCTGGCGCTCGGGAGATATGGACTCCCTGGATGGGCGCGGCGTCGCTGACGCACTTGGGTTGACCCAGTTAGCCAGCGACGGCATGCGCGTGAGGGTCGGTGATCCCTCCGCCATGTTGCGTGTGTGGCGCGCCAAGGGCAATGTAATTCGACGCTGACGCGATATCATAACGGCCGGCAATGTTTGGCTGTGACGTGTTTTCTTCCTGCCGGGAGACGCGAGCCCCCACCGGCACTTTGCGGGCGCGGATAGCACACCCTCGCGTATATCGGACGCGGTTCGTCCCCGCGTGCATGCTGGTGGTCTCACGGGCCGATCTATACCTCTCAACCCGCGCCAAACCCGCCCTCTCACGACCCGGCGCCGCCTCATCCCGTCCGCGAGTTGTTACCCGTAAAGGATCCGTAAAGGTAAAAGTGAGATCCTCGGGGAACTCAGCCGACTCGATGGCGGACGTGTCCTTCGTCTCCGCGGCGCAGGCGAAGGAGATCGACGAAAAGCTCATGGGTCCCGAGTTCGGGTTCAGCATCGATCAGCTCATGGAGCTCGCGGGTCTGAGCGTCGCGTCCGCGCTCTGCGAGGTGTACCCGCCGAGGTCCTACGGCAGGGTGCTCGTGCTGTGCGGGCCGGGAAACAACGGGGGTGACGGCCTGGTCGCCGCGAGGCACCTGTACCACTTCGGGTACGATGTCGAGGTGTGCTACCCGAAGCGCACGGACAGGCCGATATACAACGGCCTGGTCACCCAGCTGAACACCCTGGGGATCCACTTCGTCGACGCCGAGACTCTGAGCGGCGGCGACCCGCTGGTGACCAAATGCGACGTCGTGGTCGACGCGCTCTTCGGGTTCTCCTTCACCGGAGCGCCTCGAGCGCCGTTCGATGCGTTGCTGGAGCTCCTCAACCCCCACAACGCTCCACCGCCCATCGTCGCTGTGGACATACCGTCGGGGTGGAGCGTGGACGAGGGAGACGAGAGCGGAGAAGGCATGCGGCCCGAGCTGCTCGTGTCGCTCACGGCGCCGAAGCTCGGTGCGAAGACGTTCACGGGGCCCCATCATTTCGTGGGAGGAAGGTTCGTGCCCCCGGGGATCGCGACACATTTCGACCTCGTCCTGCCGCAGTACATGGGAAGCGATCAGTGCGCGAGGGTGTCGGGGCTACTCACGCCCGGCGGGGGTGGGTTCGGCTTCATCAAGGGACCGACGCTGGGGGGCGTCCTGATGAAGTCGCCGGCGAAGGAGAGCGCCGAGGAGGCGAAACGACCGCCGGGATATTGGGACACATCGAGCGACGAGGACGACTAAAACCGTTTAGATAGACTAGCGAGCGAAGCTATGATAAGATTCCGGTCTAACACTAGCTAATCAACAGTGCTACTCGATGTCAAAATACATCTTCTCCTTGAGAAATCTCATGGTGTTCGGTCCTCCCGGGGTATGCGAGGGCATGGCGACGATCTTCTCTACGATGGCCAGACTCTCCTCGTCAGCGATCACTCCCCACACCGTGTGCCCGTA
>Ga0209666_1000952_pt1 | contig 22215 bp, 11 predicted proteins | sample SaaInlV_125m_DNA_FD_184679 | JGI IMG/M metagenome (GOLD analysis project Ga0209666, IMG submission 184679) | Marine microbial communities from expanding oxygen minimum zones in the Saanich Inlet - Saanich Inlet SI037_S3LV_10m_DNA (SPAdes)... | ecosystem: Environmental > Aquatic > Marine >...
TGAGCGCCGCGATGTACTGCGGCGGCAAAAGGTCCGACTTCGTGGCGAACACCTGGCCCACCTTCAAGTAGAAACCGCCGAGCTCGAGGATCATCGTCTTCACCTTCTCGGCGCCCCACTCGTGCCTCGCGTCCCAGATCTTCTGTTTCTCCTCCTCGCTCAGCTTCGCGCCCGTCAAAACGCCGCGGCTGTCGAGCAGCAGGCACTTGACGTACCCGGCGATCACCGGCAGGAGGTGGCCGTAGAACCGCAGCGTTCTTAGAGCGCCCGGCGCGATGAGCTTCAGCACGCGCGGGCTGACGTGCACGATGAGGGTCGGCGCGCTCAGAGCTCGCAACACGGGGTGGAACAGCGCGGGCGCGCGATCCTGCAGGATGACGAGCGGATGGTCCGCGTCGTCGAACTCCTTCAGCGCGCCCCCCGTGTTGGCTTTCGTCGTCGCGTCCTCGCCGAGCAGACCCCCAACCCAGAACCCGGCGCCGTTCCTGTGTCGAGTGACGGCGCGCCCGAGCTTGGCGTTGAGCGATCGCGCGGTGTTCCGCGCGCGCACGGCGTTCACCGCGAGCGTCGCGACGCTGAGTGCCTGGAACGCGCCGTGGCTGCCGAAGACGCGCACCGCCAGCACGCCCGCCCAGGGCGTGACTCTCTTCAGGGAGAAGCGGCCGATGGCCACCACCGCGAGCGCGCCCGCCTTGGCCGCCTTGCCCGCGGGCGCGAGCGGATGCGGGCCACCATTCTTGCCTCGCTTCGCGACGACGGATGTCTTTTTCGGACGCGATCGCGGGTTTTCGGGCGGGCGGTCGCTGCCGCCCCGGCGCCCGGCGCGCATCTTGACCCCGAACGGCCCGACGCGGGTCTCCGAGGCGGACGGCATCGTGCCCTGCCGCGCGGACGAGACCGACTCGGCCGCGGGAACGCGCGCGCTCGAGGTTGTGCGAACCGCGCTCGGAGGTTGCATTTGGAGTCGAAAGTAGTGCGAACGTTCGGATTGTGGGTCGTGGTTGGAAACGTGGACAGGTGGAGGGCAGTGTGCAGATGACGACACGGACGTGCGCTTCACGAGTCGGAAACGTCTTCGATAATTCCATCGATCCATCATCCGTCAGCTAGCTAGACCGTCGAAGTCGGCGCGACTATCCTCCCCTCGAGCTTCGCGGCTTTCTTCGACCAGGCGACGTACTTCTCGCGGCTCTGGTACGCGTCCAGCGCCGCGCGGTTCACAGGGTCGGTCATGTCCGGCCCGTCCATGGGGACGGGGGGAGGACGCGGCGGCGGCGGCGGCGGCGGCGCGGAGGAGGACGAGTTAATTAACTCTTCGTCGTTTCGTTCCGCCGGGTTGTTTTTTTCCGCCGCGGAAACCGCCGACGACGCCTCGTCCTCGGAGACGACGGGTCGGGTTTCACTCGACACGAGCGCTTCTTCTTCTTCGTCCGCGAACGACTGCTCGGAAGCCTCTTCGGAACCTTCTTCAGAACGAAACCGCGACGATTCATCTTCCGCTATCGAGGCGTCCTCTTCCGGTAAGTCCGCGTCGGGACCGATCGCGTCGCGCGGATCCAAATCCGAATCGAACGCTTTTTTTTTTTCGTCCACCAACGACGCGCCGTCCTCTTCGCCGTCCTCTTCGCCATCCTCTTCGCCGTCGCCGCTCGACACCGTGTTGTCCGCTGATTTTAAAACAACGGCCTCCTGAAGCACGTCCCCGAAACCCACCCCGAAGGCTTCCGCGGTCTCGACGGTCTCGACGTCGTCGGCGGCGACGGCGTCCACGATCTCGCCGAAGACCGTCGCCGTCGACGCTTCTTCTTCTTCGTGACTCTCCTCTTTTTCGGTCGTCGCGGCGTCTTTCTCCGCGTCGCGAGGCAAGACTTCGACGTCTTCACCCAAAGGCGTTTCGTTCGCATCGGATCGGGTCACTTCCGTCGGAAGCGCGTCGTGTGAGTCATCAGTCGTATCGAAAAAGACGGAGGAGTTTGAGCCGTCGGAGTCGTTTTCGTCGTCGTCTTCTTCTTCCTTCGCGACGGCGTCGTCGGTCGTCTCGTTTGTCTCGTTTGTCTCGTCGCTCGTCGTCGCCGCCGCCGTTTCCTCCAATCCGTCACGCGCGTCTAATACGTGTTCTGATATCGAACCGAGCCGCACGGACGCGTCCGCGTCGAGATCGGTCGGATCGAGACCGTCGGGTTCTTTGGTTCCGAGACGGCCGAGGGCGTTTTTTGTTTTTTCGACGGCGACGGAGGAAACGTCCTCCGCCGGCCCGGCGCGCCGCGGGAAAAGCGAAACGTCGGCGGCGTTATTGGTCGAGAGCTCGTGCGACGCTTTCAGGCGCTCAGTCTCATCCGCCGACGCTTCCGAAAGAGAGTCCACCGACGCTTCCGATGTAATCGTCGCGATCATAGGTCTTTCAACGACCGCGTTCGTTATGACGGGGGCGTTTGTGCGCGTCGCGCGACGATCTTGTCTTGTGTCGATCGAGATGGAATCGCCGACGTCCGTTCCGTCGTCCTCCCCGACGGCGGTCGCGGATCGATCCCCGCTTGCGAAATCCGTCGTCGGGCGGTCCCCGAACGATCGCGCGGACCGCTCGAGCGCGTCCGACGAAGGAAAGGCTTCCGAACGCGTCTCCCACGGCTCGTCCCCTCGACCGGAACCGCCCCCCTTGAAGATGCCGAACGAGCTCAGCGTCACCACCGCCGCGACCAGGCACACGAGCACCCCGAGGCGCTTGCACGCCGCGCGCGACCGCGTCCACCTCCGCGGACCCTTCGCCGGACGCGCGGGGGACACGCCCTTGGTGAGCGCGGGACTTCGAGGAGGGCTCCTCGCGCGAGCGCCTCGCGCGTTCGACGGCGAGGGACGCACGGGGGCGGGACGCCAATCCTCCTCGTCGCCTCCCCAGTCGTCGTCGTCCGCGCCCCACGAGCTCTGCGGCCGGTGACGCGATGTCGGGGCCGTGCCGACGCTGCCGTTCGATCCCGAACCGGACAACCCCGAGCCGCTCCCCGACCGAGGCGCGACGGGCTTGCCCGTCTCCCAGTCGTCGTCGCCGCCGTCGCTGATATCCTCCCACTCGTCCCCGTTCGCCATCGCGGCACGCGCGGACGCCGGCGGGCCGCCCGAAGCAGTGGCGCCGTCGATGACTTGTGCACGCACTAAACTCGTCGGACCGGACGAAACCCGACGAGGTTGAAGTCGAAACGAAAACAAACAACGATACGCCGACGCTCGCCTCACGGCCACAACGACCGACGTCCCGCGCGCACGCCCGCGTTCGCCGGTCGCCGCGATGCGCGTCGCGGCTTTCCGCTCGACGGCGACCCCGTCGGCGCGTCGCGTCGCGGCCCGCCGCATCCGCTCCGCGCATCCGCTCCGAGTCTCTGCGCATGACGTGGCGCGAGCAAAACGAGTAAGAAGTGTCGTCGTTTCGAGCTCGAGCTTCACCGCGAGACGCGCAGCCTCGAGCGATGGAGCGCGTCGCCTTCTGACCCCCCCGCGCGCCTCCGGCGACGACGCAGAAGCCGCCGCGACCGAAAGAAAGTCGTCCTCCAAGTCCACCATGTCCGCTCTGGACGCGCTGCTGGGTTCGTCGGACGAGACGGAGGATGACGGATCGCGAAACGAAGTCCAAACGCCGAGACCGAAACCGTCGCTAACGTCCGCTAACGACGCGTCCGCTAATGACGCGAAGGCGACCGTCTCGGTGCCTTTGAGCGCGGTCAGGGCGGCGCTGTCGGAGAAGCTGTCGGGAAACGAAAGCGACGCGAAGGGGCAGAAGAAGACGTCCTCTTTCGGCGACGCGCGCGACGGCGAGTTGTCTCCGATTGAAAAGTACGACCCCGAGAAGGATCCCCTCGGGCTCGGTCCCCAGTGGGTCGTGCCCTGGGGCGCGCCGACCACGCTCTTCGCTCTGCTGGCGGTGGAGAGCGGATTCTTCTTCGCCGGCGCGCTCGCGCCGGCCATCGTCTACGCGAACGTGCGCGCGGCGGAGGAGATCCCGATCGATAACCCCGAGCTTTTCGCCCGGGATCTGCAAGCCGTCTTCGACGACCCGAGCGCGTTTTCCGACATCATCGTCTGCGCCGAAGCCGTGCAGTTCGTCTTGGCTCTGTCCGTGATCGGCGCCGTCGCCGCCTCTAACGCGCCTTTGCCCCCCGGCTGGTTCCAGTTCTCGCTGTTCGGAAGCGACGTGGACGTCGACGGCGGGTTCCCGCTTGAGGAATCGGAGGCGATCAAAAAGCGGGGGGGCGTCGACGCCGGAAACACCGCGTCGACAAACGCGATGGCGAAGAAAAAAAGAGCGGCTATGAAAGCGCAACGCGAACGATCAAACGACTGGTTCGGCGAAGCCACGCGCGCGGTTTTTTTAACCTGGGTGTTCGTGCTGCTCGTCACCGCGTTAGCCTACGCGCTGGGTCTTCGCGGGGACGACCAGGGCACCGCGAGTAACTCGGTGATCGAGAAAGCCTTCGCCGCCGGGCCCGGGGGCGCGGCGAGTCTCGTGCTGACGACGGTGGTTTTAGCGCCGGTGATTGAAGAAACCGTGTTCCGCGGGTTCCTGCTTCCGAGCCTGACGAAGTACATGACCGTCCCGTGGGCGGTCGCGCTGAGCACCGTGATCTTCGCGGTCGCGCACGAGCACAACACCGGGGACACCGCGCAGTTACTCGCGGTGGGCGCTATGGCGGGCGTCGCGTACGCTCGGACCCGAAACCTCGCGACGTCCATGGTCGTGCACGCCTCGTTCAACCTAGGCGTCCTCGCGCTCTACGCCCTATGGACGCACTCCTAGTAGTACGAACGTAAATGTTTCCATTCGGTTTAAGAACACTACTACCATAGCGAGTCACACGTTATGGTTTCACATATATTATGAGATCTATTCGCCACCTCCGCCGAACGCCGTCATCGCCGGCAGCGGCTTGGGCGGCGCGCTCCGTCGCTCCTCCTCGCGCCTCTTGATCTCCTTCTCGTCCAGCTCGGGCTCGATCCAGCCCATGGCCTTGCCTCCGTCGATGGGTCCCCACTCGCGCGTCTCCGGCGGGGGGGGCTCGTACTCGGGCGCGGGCTCGTCGATCCGCACGCCCTTCGTGATGAACTGAAGCATCGCCCGGTCGCGGCCGCCGGCGGTGATCACGCGGCGGTCGTCGCACGTGAACCGCGCGCACATCGCGTGCGACGCGTGGCCTTTGTACTCGCGGAAGGGCGCGTCGTTGAACACGCACGGGTAGTTGAACAGCTTGATTTTCCCGAAATCGTCCGCGGTGACGACGTACCCGGCGTGTTCCAAGCCACAGGCGCCTTCCGGGTACGACACCGAATCCGAAACCACAAGCGGTTGGCCAACCGCCGCTCGGTCCACGGCGTTGACGTCCGTGCCGTCCGACCCGTCCGGCCAGATGCCCATCACGGGGAACCCCAACGCGCAGCTCCAGGTCTCGAAGAGCCGGTCTCTTTGGTTGGCGAGGATCTGCTTCCCCGTGACCGGGTCCCAGTACAAAAGCTCGTAGCTCGCGCACGTGCTCTGCAGCACTCGGCGGCCGCCCAAACTAAAGTCGGGGAGCGACCAGTCCAGATTGGTGATCGTGGCCTGGTGCCCGCGGCACCGGCTGAGGTGCGCGTAGCCGTTTTGGACGTCGTATATGTCCACCACCAGATCGTGCGACCCCGCGGCGAGCATCGCACGGGGCAAACCGCAGAACTTGAGATCGTCCACAGCCGTTCTAGGGGCGCTCTTCCCGGCGACCAGCTTCACTAAAGGCTGAAGCGTGACTCCGTCCAGGACGGCGATGCCGCCGCGCGCGCCGCCGACGGCCAAGTGGTGCCCGGCTTTCGCTTTCTCGGCTTTGTACTTGGAGCTGGTGCCCTGTCGCTTCATGACCCAGGGTTGCCAACCAGGGAAGGCGTCGCACGCGACAACGGGGTCCACCGAAAACGCCGCCGACCGCGCGATCAGACCAGCGGGCGCCGTGCGGCTCAACGCGTGATCGTTTGCGTTCCACAGAAACACGCGATCGGTTTCCGCCGCAGACGCGAAGACGTTGGGGTCTTTCGGATGCGTCGCCACCGCGTGCAAATCAGCCATGTGCCCGTGCACCTGCGCGCCGATCGTGGGTGTCTCATCGCCGTCCTTCCACTCCACCTCCCACACGTCGCACTTGTCCGTGCCGAACACAAACTCCCTTGGGGTCTTGCCCTTGTCCTTGGTCGCCACGCGCTTCTTGCCCGTGCCGGGCGTGCCCATCGGGCGGCAGTCCAAAGCGCGCATCGCGGGCGGGGGCTCGTGCGGGTACGGGCTCTTGAACTGGAACGAGTTCGGCCCAGCGGTTTCGGTGGACAAGTCTTTGCACGCGCGGTTCAACAGAACCGCGGAAACGCGTTCCAGCGGTTGCGTAGACCCACTGTGTCCTCGGCGTCCGGCGTCGCGAGGCGCGCCGACGACGGCGATCGGGCCGTCTTCAACCGTCCAGGTGTGTATCCATCCGTCCGCGCCGCCGGTCAGGAGCGTCTTCCCGTCGCACCGCAGTTCTAAACACCGCACGCCACCGTAGGTCTGCGTGCCGTCCGGTAAAGAAAGTTTAGGGCCGGACGCGTGCGCGTGCGCGATGCGCTGCAGCAACGAGCACGTCCAGCGGACAACAGAAGCGGAGGATCGCGAATCTAAAGAAGGGTCGACGACGTTCCCTTCCGCGTCGCGGTGCGTCGTTTTCCACACCCCGACGGCGCCGTCTGGGAAACCCGTCACGAGCACATCCTTGCGCGCGTAGGTCACGGACACGACGTTCTCGCCGCCGCTCGACCCGGGAGGTTTCTTGTTAGCCCCGCCGCTGTTCTTAGCATTTGGCTTGTTACCGGTTGTCGCGGAGAGCTTCGCGAAGCTCGCGCGAACGCTCGCGCTCAGCGACGCCGTCGGGTCCGACGCGGCGCCCCCCTTTTTCTTCGCCGCGGATCCCGGCGGAGCGCCTTTTTCTCCGCCGGGATCTTTCTTCACAAAGGACGCCAGCGAGGTCATGGACGCGTTGAGGGACGCCTTACCCTTCTCGATCGCGGAGCGGGGAGCTCCGTCTTCGCCGTCGAAGTCGTCCGCGTACTCCGGGTCCTCCGGGTCGGGCGTCGGAGGCGCGACGTACCCCCCCCCGGGGTTCCCGTCGTTCACGAACCGCGCCTTCTTCGCGGAGCAGTCCGCGACGCGTCGCCCGTCGTTCCTCGACGCGAGCTCGCCGACCCACTGCGGCGGCGAAACACCGTCGTTTAAATCGATCTTGCGCCAAACCTTCAGGTGTTTCACGCCGTACGTCACGAATTCGTCCATGCCCGGGAACGGATTCCACGCGACGCCGTACACCATCGGAGGTAAGCCGTTCATGCCCGTACCCTCGCCCACCAGCTCGTACGTGCCGTCACCGCGTTGCCACGCGGTATCGTCGGGTTTTGACTCGTCAGCAGAAGCACTCGAACTCATGGCGCCCGTCTCGAGGTCGACGGCGCCGCCGCCGGCGGCGGCGGCGAGCGCGGCGCGCGACGGCGCCGCCGTCGCCGCGCCTTTCGTTGCGCGAAGAGCCTCTCTTCTCTCTCGACTCTCGACTTCGTTCTTCTTCTCGTAAAATTCGAGCCTGTCCTTGACGCGCTTCTCCGGTCCGAACCGCCACGCCGCCGCGTTCTTAGCGCGCTCGAGCGCGGCGTCGTCCCCTCCCTTGGACCACCGCCACACTAAAACGGTGTGCTGGTTGTCGGTGTTCACCGCCGCGAGCAAGTCGCCGCCGTCGTGCTGCGAAAAGCCGAGCGCGCGCACGCCGCGCATGCCGTTCGGGTGGACAATCTTCTGCAGCTGTAACATCGTGACCCCGTCCCAGACGCAGATAAACGGGAAGCGGCCGAGCTGCCCGGTGGCGACCCACTCGCGGTTCGGGTGCACGGCGAGCGACTTGATGTCGTCGTCGTGGCCGAAGAAGAAACGCTGGCACCGCGCGCCCTTCTCGAGCTTGTCCTTATCCAGCACGACGCCGACCGCCGCGGTGTAGTACACAACCTCGCCCGTGTTTAAGTAAAACAGGTTGTTCGAGGTGTTGTCTAACCCCGCGTAGCCGTACACGTGCTCGAGCTCTAACTCCGCCTCGGGCGCGCATTTGCTCCGGCGAACGAGCTCGGGGTCGAACTCGGAAGGAGGGAACACGCCGTTGCGGCACTTGGGGTATAAAATCTTGCCGTCGTGCGTGAAATCGTCCCCGTCGTCGTACCCGTGTTTGTCGCGCTCCTTGGCGTCCATGAGCTTCTCCATGCCCAGCAGTCTGGAGGGCGAAGAGAGGAGCGCGTTCACGAAAACCTCGTAAGGCATGAACCCGTCCTTGTCGTAGCCGTACTTGCAGAACAGAGCGGCGACCGAGTTGGGGGTGACGCCGACGTCGCCGCTCTGACCGCCGCTTTTTTCGACGGGCGGAAGCGCCACCGACTCGAACCGCCCGTCCGGCTTGCGCGCGCGGCGCAGCGGGACGGCGGAGAGGTTCGTGCCGGGGACGAGGCTCACCTTTTGCGCGCTCTTCTTCGACGGCGAGGCGGTGTTCTTCGCTGAAACAGGCGTCTGTTCGTCTTCGTTTCGCGCGACGAACGCTTCGTTCTCGTCGTGGAGAATCTCCGCGTCCTCGAAACCGTCATCCTCCGGAAAGACGTCGTTTTGAAAAGAAGTTATTTTTCTCGTCGCGGAGACGCCCCAGACCCGCATGAACATGGAAACGTCGCAGTCGCCGGTGACGCGGCCGTGCCGCTTCTTGTCGACGCGCTGGAACACGCGCGTGAGGTAGTCGCGCTCGCGCCACGCCGGCGACATGCTCTTGTTGTTCTCGCGCTCCACCGCGGACGCCAGCGCGGCGCGCATGCGCGCCTCGAGCTTGGCGACGGCGCGGCGGACGCACGCCGAGGGATCGTCGCGGAACCGAGCGGCGTCGTCGCCAGTCCACGCGACATCCGTCGAATTCGCCGCGTCCAGTCCGCGCGCGAGCGCGACGATCTGTTCGTGCGGCGGGAGCGACCCTACGAGTCTCGCGCGGTCGGTCGAGGAAAGAGAAGCGCCTTCGATCCCGGGATCTTCCAGCCTCCGTCGCGTTTCGCGGATCCTAAGTCGCACCGGGCCCTCCGAGGCCAACGCGGGCGCGCCCGGCGCGCGCGGCGCGGCGGATGCCGGACGCCGAGAGATCGCGGGCTTCGCCGTTCGCGTGGACGAGGTCGAGGCGGACGCGCGTGCCGCGCCGCCGGCGTCGCCGCTCGCCGAGAAGGGAATGCCGTGCTTGGAGGTGCTCCAGAAGGGGGGCAGGTCGAAAGACAGATTGAGCCCAACCTCGGCTTCCCGGCCGAGGAATCCCGATTCCAATCGTTTCTTGCGCTCGGCCGCGCGCAACAGCGCCGCCTTGTTGGGAACGCCGCCCGCCTTAGCGCCGCCCGCGTTACCGTTCGAGTTCTTGCCGGAACCGGCGTTCGCGGCGCCGCCGCCGCCGCCGCCGCGGGACGCCTCCATCGCGACGGGGGGTCAACGAATCGACAATCGACGAACGAGGCGGGCTCGGCAGAAACGCGTCGTAGTCGTTGCGCGCGCGATGTGCCCGAGCGACGACGCTCCGAACGACGCACAACCGGCGCGCGTTGACGCCCGCGCGGGCGTGTCTTCGCTTCGTGTGCTGTCCCGAGACTGACGCGCGCCTCCGACGAGCGACGGCGCGTGCGACGCGGCGAACAGTGCGCGCGGCGCGTCTCGCGTTCCGAGACGATTCAGCCCGAAAAAGTGACCGTTTTCGTTTCGACGACTTTTTCGGGTGAAGAACGGGCTGTTCTGCTGAGAAGAAGAAAACCAGAGGAGAAAAAACGCGACCGACGCGGCGTCGCGACGAACCCTCTAGAGTCAGTCATTACTCGAGACCTAATACCTATACCCTTTGGCACATTCTTCCGTCCGTAACACGTCCTACTCATCACTCACCGTACCTTATCAAAGCACGGGTGGTCGAGCGCTTCGCTCAGCGTGAGCCTTTTCTCCGGGTCCCACGCGGCGAGGCCGTCGATGAGCGACCACGCCTCGGCGGCGTCGACGAGCGCGAAGTCCAGACTCTCGCTCCCCGGCCCACGCGCCCACACCTCGAGCACGGAAACATTTTCCGCATCGTCAACCGCTTCCGTCCGGATTCGATCCTCCGCGGCGTCCATCGCAACACGCGCTCGACGCATGGCGTCCACAGGGTACAGTGCGGGCGTGAAAAGGCGAAGCAAAGTCAACCCGACGGCGAACGCGTCAAGTCGCGGCGTCGCCGCGACGCCGCTCGCCGATAAGCCGTTCGACGCCGACGAAGTGTCTTGAAAGCCCGGCAGTTTAACAGACATCCCGAACAGAGACTTCCCGATGGCGAGGTTCTCAAAAAGGTTTTTCGTACCACTGGGCGGTCTGTACGAATCGTCCTTCACGAACTGCTCGGGCGCGCCGTACGTCGGATCGAAGATCGTTTCGGACGGGTCGCAGTTGACGCGATTGACGAAATCGGTCGCGGCGCCTAAATCGACGAGAACGACACTCGGAGCCGCGTCCGTGTTATCTCCGTCTCTTCTCGCGACACACAAAACGTTCTCCGGCTTGACGTCGCGGTGCACTACTTCGTGTTCGTGAACCGCCAGCGTGGCTTCGATGAGCGACCGCGCGATTTTCAAAAACACCATCGCGCGCGCTTTCGTGGCGTTTTCTCGCGGCGCGACGGAAACGTCGGAGACGTCGCCGCTACTAGTCGCGTCCGCGATCTTCGCGTAGAGATCCTCCGCGTCGTTCGACTTGGACAAGCACGTCTCCAGCGTCGCCACGCCGACGTCTTTCCAGACCAGGTACGCGTCCGAGCCGCAGACCCCCATGAACGGCGCGACGCCCGAACAGTTAACCTCCGCCAAACGGCGACACGTCGCTCGCTCATCCGCGTAGAAGCTGAACCAGTCCCGGCCGCGCACGTTTTTCTTGTACGCCTTGGCGATGACATCGACCAAAGTCCCATCATCGTTCTCCACCACGCCTCGATACACCTCCGAGAAATTCCCCTCGCCGATCTTGTCCCCGATCTTAAGCGCGCGCAGGGAAATCTCGGGAGGCACGTACCCGTCCATCTCGGGGTCGTAGCTTCCCATGTCGTACGACTCGTCCACGGCACGGAGACGCGCATGAGGCTCCCGGAGATCTGATCGGGCACGCGCCCATCGCGCGGCGCGACCCGGCGCGGACGGCGCGAGATGGCGTCGCGTCGCGACGCGCGCGGAGGCGAGCGGCGAAGGGACGCGCGGCGAGAACGCGCGAGCGCCGGAGGCCATCGCGCCGCCTATGCGCACGCGCGAGTGGGCGCCGAGGATATCGACGACCACCATTTGGTGGTCAGAAGACATCTTACGTCCGACGATCATACTTACGACATATTTTCAATGAACGACGCTTCCCGCGCGTACGTCGATCGCCGCGCACACCCGCGACACGTCCCTCTGTCTGCACAAAATGTCACGTCACCTGCCGTTCGCCTCGTTAAACACCGCCTCCCACTTCCCGAGGTCGTCCTTCGGCCCGTCGCCCTCCTTGGTTCCCATGCAGTACGATTGGTTGGCGGGCGATGTCAATCGCAACGACGCCACCGCCGCGTCGGCGACGACGATGCGGCTCGTTTCCTCCGGCAACAAAGAGTCGCCTTTTTCGACTTCCACGGCTCGGCGCTCGCCCGAAGTGGCTTTCACTAGCGTGTTTATGTCGTACGACGTGTACGGCCCGTCGGTTAATCGGCCCGGGCGTAAGATGGTGTAGTTTAAACCCGACGCGATTAGAAAATCTTCGCCTCGCTTTTTGTTCTTCAACACGCCGAAGAGGTTGAGGACGAGAAACGGCATCGCGTTCGTCCGGTCGACGCCGATCGAGCTTACGAGCACGAAACGAACGCACGTCGTGTTCGATTGCGTTTTCACACACTCCACCACGTTTTTAACGGAAACGTAATCCGTCTGTTCCGGTCCGTTCCCGTCTCGCCACCGCGCGGACGGAAACGCGGTGGTTCCGACGCACGACACGACGGCGTCGACCTCGGCGCAGATGTTCGATCGGCGCAGGTTGTCGAAATCGCGGAGGTCCGCGGAGACAATCTCGAGTCGGTCGTCGGCGTCCGCGCCGGTGTCGCCGAAGGTCTCAAACGCGCGCTCCGCGGACCGGGCCGCCGCGCGCACGCGGTACCCCGCCTCGAGAAGCTTCGCCACCACGAGCTGCCCGACGCCACCGGTCGCGCCCACGACGAGCACCCGCGATCCCTCGGGGACGACGCCTCCCGCTGAGGCGCGGACGACGCGAGAGCGGGGCGCGCGGGCCGGGGAGGCGCCGCGCCGAGCGCGCGGCCGGAGCGCCCGCGCCGGGCGCGCCGCGGAGAAACAGGCGGATGACGCCGCCATGGTCAGCGGGTGAAGAGGCGGTCGTGCCCGTCGCGAACTGCGCGTCGGGAGCGCAAAGCGGTGAGCGTCGTTCGCCTCAGCTGACGCGCGAACCGTCGCGCGTGCCTCGGTCGCTAAAAAAATGGCGAACGGCGACCCCGATCGAGTTCGGTTTCGACTCGCAGCGACTTTCATCGATCAAACGTCGATCAAAAACGACGGTTGAGTGAACCAATCCGGAACCCACGAATCCGTGCCAGCACACGTTCTCGAGTGCCAGCGTGTCGTGTGTCCCGTTCTTTGTGGCTCGAGAAGACGCGTGACACAGAAAACGCGACCCCCATCGGCTCGAGCCACAACGCGCAACGCACACGCTCGAACAGGTACGGGAGCCTACGGCGCGGAAGGATTCCCTTCGACCGCTCAGACTCGCCCGGCCGCGCCCCAGCCCGTCTCCCCCTCGAGCCGCGAACGGACGCGCCGCGAGCCTTGGCGTCTCGCTCGCCCGAACGCACGCGTCCGAAGGCGTGTTTTTACGCTCCGAGTGAACAACGACGAACAGATCGCTCACCTCGCCGTCTCCCACGCGCGCGTTCCCCGCAGGCGCCCGGACGCTCCTCTCAATCGTCGGCCGATGTCGGCGTTCTCCGCGGTCGCTCCCGTACGCCGCGTGACGCAGAGTACGTGACGGCCCCGCCCCGCCCGCACAGACGCGCGCGACCCGAGCCCGCTCGCTTTCGATGCCAAGTGTCGCGGCCTATCCCCACCGTTCGGGACTCGACCGTCTGTTACCCCCGAGTTCGCAACGGGTTTTTCGCGAGCGAAGGGCATTTTTTCCTCGGGCCGCGGGTCGCGGACGGGCGCAGACACTTCCCACCCGCGCGCGGGCAGGAAGGCGCGTTCGCGAGCGGACCGCAGATCGTCTCGTCGAGGCGCCGACGTACGTCCTCGCCGATCGACCCGCGCCCGTCGGCCCGCCGCGCGCGCGCGCGCGCGCGGTCGCCCCGGACGCCGGTTCGGGACGGCCACGTCCGCGCGTCGGGACGCGATCGAACTTTTTGGACATCCGTCTCGTCGCTCCTCACTCCGACTTCCGCCCTCGACTGACCCGCCCTTCTCGAATCCCTCTTATGTTTCGTCCACGCAGAGTTCTCCTCGCACGGTCGCAGCAAAACCGCGCCGCGCCGCAGGATGGCGGCCGTGGCGCGCGGCGTCCCCGCCGTGAACGGCGGCGACGCGGCGCTGATCAGCACCACCCCCGAGTGGGCGGATCTCGTGAAGCACAAGGAGGAGATCGACAAGACGCACCTTCGCGACTTGATCACCGACGCCGAGCGGTGCAAGGCGCTCACGGTGGAGTACAACGGCGTGTACTGCGACTACGCGCGCCAGCGCGTGACGCCCGAGACGATGAAGAAGCTCTACGCTCTCGCCGACGCCGCCGATCTGAAAGGGAAGATCAACGCCATGTTCAGCGGCGAGCACATCAACTCCACCGAGGACCGCGCGGTGTTGCACGTCGCGACGCGCGCGCCCAAGGACAAGGTGATCAACGTGGATGGCAAGAACGTCGTGCCTGACGTGCACGAAGTGCTCGATAAGATCAAGGACTTCACCGATAAGGTGCGCAACGGCGAGTGGGTGGGAGCTACCGGCAAACCCCTCACTTCGGTTGTCGCCGTCGGCATCGGCGGGTCGTTTCTCGGACCCCTCTTCGTGCACACCTCGCTGCGCACGTGCGCCGAGGCGGCGGAGGGCGCGCGCGGGCGTCAACTCCGGTTCCTGGCGAACGTCGACCCCGTGGATGTCGCGCGATCTCTCAACGGCTTAGACCCCGAAACCACGCTCGTGGTTGTCGTGTCGAAGACGTTCACCACGGCGGAGACGATGCTCAACGCGCGCACCGTTCGGCAATGGATCATCGCCGCGCTCGGAAAGGACGCCGTCGCCAAGCACATGGTCGCCGTCTCCACCAACCTCAAGCTCGTGTCTGAGTTCGGCATCGACCCGGATAACGCGTTCGCGTTCTGGGACTGGGTCGGAGGCCGATACTCCGTGTGCTCCGCGGTGGGCATGCTTCCGCTCTCGTTGCAGTACGGCTACGACACGATGTCGACGTTTCTGGAGGGCGCGTGGAACGTCGACGAGCACTTCGCGACGGCGCCGTTTGAAGAGAACCTCCCCGTGACGCTCGGCATGCTCTCGCTGTGGAACGTGTCGTTCCTTGACTGCCCCGCGCGCGCGATTTTGCCGTACACGCAGGCGCTCGCGAAGCTCGCGCCGCACATCCAGCAAGTCGCGATGGAGTCCAACGGGAAGGGCGTCTCCATCGACGGCCAAAAGCTGGATTACGAAACCGGCGAGATCGATTTCGGCGAGCCCGGTACGAACGGCCAGCACTCGTTCTACCAGCTCATCCACCAGGGTAGGACGATCCCGTGCGACTTCATCGGCATCATTAAGAGCCAGCAGAGCGTTTACCTAAAGGGCGAGATCGTGTCCAACCACGACGAGCTCATGTGCAACTTTTTCGCGCAAGCCGACGCGTTGGCGGTTGGCAAAACGGACGTCCAGTTACGTTCGGAGAACTGCCCCGATTCCCTCATCCCGCACAAGACCTTCACCGGCAACCGCCCTTCGTTGTCCATCATGTTACCGTCGCTGAACGCGTACACCACCGGCCAGTTACTCGCCATCTACGAACATAGAGTCGCGACGCAAGGGTTCATCTGGGGTCTCAACTCGTTCGATCAGTGGGGCGTCGAGTTGGGTAAGGTGCTGGCGTCCAAGGTGCGCTCGTCGATGAACGAAAAAAGAACCAAGGGCGAGAAGATGTCCGAGGCGGACGGGTTCAACCCCTCCACCACCGCGATGCTCAACCGGTACTTGGAGGGGAAGGCGCAGCTCAAGTACGCCGAGCCGGAGGATGTCTTCCCCTGCGACCTCATCGACAGCGACGAGTGCAGGCCCCCGACGTCGTACGTGTGAGACGACGTGACGGATGGCGGGGAGATGAAGCGTTTTGGAAGCGTCCGAGAAGAGAAGAGAGGCGCGGAAGGCGCGTTTTCGACTTCCGCGCGAAGAGAGAAGAGGGTGAACGGGGTATGTTCGGCTCACTACGTAGTGAGTCGACCTTTTTTGGGGATTGAACGGGGTGAACGGGGGGGCGAGCGCGCGCACGTGACGTTATGAGACCGGTTGTATCAGTAGATTCGCTCGCGCTCTCGCTTTCGTTCGTCGCGCGTAGATTCGCCGCTGTGGCGTCGATGAGGTTCGTGAGGATCATCCCGGCACGATTTCACGGAACCTTGTTGTTTTCGAGCGTAAGTCCGCGTCGGATGTGATGCAGAGACGCTCGCGCACTCGGACCGGCGCGGACGAGCTTTCGCGCCCTCGCCCATCACGCGCGAGCGGGCGTGACCGAGTAACGCGATACCATGAGCTCCCTCGCGATGTCCGGCGCTCTCGCGGCCGCGCAGAGAACCGCATCCGGTGGCCCGGGGACGATCGGAAAATCCTCGTCACGCGCGATCGCGTGGCAATCCAGCGTGTCCTCGAATGCTCGGCTCGTGCGCGGATCTCGCGTCCCCCGGGGTCGCGCTCGCGGAGCGGGCGCTCGGCAGAGGGTGACGAACCCCTCTTTTCGCACAAACGAACGCGGCCTCCTTCGCGTCTTCGCGTTGAAGTCGTTCGACCCGGAGACCGCCACCATCGAGGGCCTCACCCCTTTGTCCGAGATATGCGACGAATTCGTGTGCAAGTCGAGCCCGGCGGTGGAGGGGTCGCTCCGGCAAGTCGCCGCGGACGTCTGCGCTCTGCGCGAAGACAAGCGGAGCAAAGCGCCGTACGCGCCCGACGTGTCGTTCGACGACGGCGCGCGGTCGTTCGTAGGCGTCGAGGGCTTCGAGACGCACACGTTTATAAAAGACGTCGTAGGTAACGCGGCCGCCGCCGTGACTACGATGTCCATGCGCGACGGCGAAACCGCCGTTATCGACTGGCGCTTGATCGGCGACGCGCCGGGCGGGAAATGCGACGTTTCCGTTAAAACGACGCTCACGATGAACCTCATAACCGGTCGCGTGGTGCGGCATGACGAACAGTGGGACTTTGCCAAGTGCGGAGGGAGCGCGGGGACGTTTCTTCAAGCGGCACGCGCCGCGGCGGCGGCGCCGAAGAACGTCGCCGACGCCGCTAAGAAAGCCGCCGACGGTTTGGACGACCTCGCGAAATCGCTCGACGTCGGAAAGAAAGAAGAGGAGGTTTTCGTGGACCCGAACGACCCGATGAAGTTCTTCACCGAGTCCAACAAACCGGAGGACGATTACCTGAACTACGCGCTGTTCGTCGCGGCGCTGTGGTTAGTGTTCGAGGGGCTCAAAGCCACGCAGACGCTGCATTGATGTCGACGGACGACGGACGAAAATCGCGAGTCCTGAAAAATCGACGGAAGTTAGTATCGCGTCTTCTGCAGGTAGCTAGTACCGTGTAACGCATCACACACGCGAACGTCCTCCAGTCCTGAACGAAGAATACCACGCACATCTCTTTAATATCACAGTATTAATACTACCTACCTGTTCTTCTTCCTCGCCTTGGCGTTGTGACTTCCCTTGGCGGCTCGCGGTTTCGCCGGACTCGCGGCGGCGGCGTTCTCCGCCTCTATCTCCGCCTCGACTTGGGCGACAGCGCCCTCGACGACTAAGGCTTCCTCGGTGCGCGTCAACGGCGGTTTGCCTTTGCCTCGCAGTCTGCGTGCCCACCTGCCCAACAGCGTGTACTCCCAGCCTTCCCGAAACACGATGCGCTCCTCCACCAGAAACCGCTGGAAGTACCAGTCATCCGCGGCGTTCGTCAGAGACGCGTTAGTACTACGGTCCTTGTACCGGTCCTCCTTCGCGTCCGCCTTCCTCGCTCGCTTCAGCCACCGCTGGTAATACTCCGATCGTTTGATGGAGTCCTTGTCGCTCATCTGGTTCGCGCGCTGGTTTAAAGTCACGAAGACGACTACGACGAAGAAACTGCCGAGCAGCACGACTAAAGGTCCGATCTTCAAGCGTTCTTTATCGAAGATGCTCCGCGAGCCGTACTTCGGTCGAGCGAACCGGGGTAAACCGTCGATGGTTTCGTCGTACGCTAAACGCGTCTCCGGATCGCTCAAAACTTCCTTCGCCTCGGCGATCTCCTTAAACGTCGCCTCTGTTTTTTTATGCTCGTGCTTCGGTAAATGGACCAGCTTATCGGGGTGGTACTGAAGCGCGAGTCTGCGGTACTTCTTGGCGATCTCCGTCGCGTTCGCCGCGCGGGTCACGTTGAGCGCGCCGTAGTAATCGTGCCGCACCCATCTGACGGAAAACAAAAACGAGGGAATGACGGTTCACGGGAGTCGACAGGGCAACAAAACGTCAGTCGTGAACAACGTCTCGAGGCGGCCGAGCGTGTGGCGCCCGACGACGGGACAAATACGATGTCGCGTCGCGAGGGCGACGCGGTCGTTGCCACGCGGTGGCGGGCGGAGTGCGCGCGTGGAACATCCCGAAACGCGTCTCGTCCCGAAACGCATCGAAGAGAACGTGAGCGGCGCAGAGCGACCGACGGGAGAGGCGGCGATGGGACGCGGGAACGCCGCGGGGGACGGCGAACGCGACGCACCTGAGGTAGTTTCCGCGGTCCGCGTGCGCGTGTATCGGCGCGAGCGCGAGCGCGAGGACGAGCAGACGAAGCGCACGCATGGCGCGCGTCTCGGAGTGACGAGGCGGCGGCGTCTCTCTCGGCGCCGAAAAGGCGGCACCTTTGTCAGGACGACGTGACAAGTCCCGACGCGCGCGTCGAATGCCGACACGCGCGAAAGCGAAAACTGGCGGAAACGCCGAAAAGCCTTCCACGCCGCGAACGAAAAAAAACGATCGCGGTTTACATACGAAACACTTTCCGCTCGTCTTAATACTCTATGCTCTTCACGAACGCGTCCACGTCCAGCGCGCGGACGTGCGCGGGAACGGAAGAGATCGCGCGAGTGTCTTTGTCTTTGTCCGCGCGCGACGAAGATCTCTTCGTCGCCGCTTCGACCCCATCCGAATGAGAGCGCGAAAAACGTCGCCGCTTGGCGTTTTCGGTTTCGGCGTCTCCAGATAATCTCTCCTTTGGCGACGGCGCGTCGCGGCGTTCTTTGCCGCTTTCTTTCGGCATTCCCAGCAGAGGCCCTAAAATCTCGCCCAAAGTGCCGTCCGCGTCGTTATCGAACAGAGACGAAAGCACCGCGTCGACGTCCAGCCCGCCGACGTCCTCGCCGGCGTTAGGGACGCCGGCGCCCGAGGCGGGACTTCCGCCGTCGTGTGGTCCTCTTCCGGAAGCCCCCTGTGTCCGCCTCGGCGACCGTCGCTTTTCTTTCGCGGGCGACGCGAAGGCGCTCTCTTCGCTCCTTCTCTCCTTCGCTAGCTCTTTCGCGGGGTTCGTGAACCCCGCGAAAAGCGCGTCTTCGCGTCGTTTCCCGAAAACCCCATCGCTTAAACCGTCGCTGGATCCCAGCTCGGGGATCCGTTCCGCGATGACCGCCGCGAGCCGTTCCTGCACGCGAGCGTCGTTCAGAGCGCGGGGCAACTCGTAGTTACGCCACGTCGACGCCGCATGCGCGTCGTCGTCCAGCGAGCCGAAAACGGAAGACTGATTAAGCGAGGTCGGTACCGACGCGTGCGCGCCACCCTGGGAGGGCGCGTTTCGCCTGGGAGCGGCACCACCGCGTTTCTTGCCCCGAAGCGGCGAGCGCGCGGGCGGGGGAGGCATCATTCGCGCGGAGGAGGGCGATCGGAACGCCGTTTCGCCGTTTCGGAAATCGGAACGACTTTTTTGGCCGTCGTGAGGCACGTCGGCGACGGCGTCATTCCTCCATTCCGGAATCTCGATTCCCGCCGCGCACTCCTCCAGCACGTCGTACATGCGCTTGGCGAGGGGGTTCGACGCGACGGTTTTCTTCCGCTTTGTGTCCGCCTCCTTGAACGCGACGTACTCCGAAAGCACCGCGTCCAGCCCCTTGACCCCCGCCGGGATGCGATTGCCGAACGGCGCGAGGAGCGCGTCCGCATCCTTCTTGAACTGCTCGGTGGCCTGTGGGCACGTCGGGTTCGTTCGGGGTTCGTGGAAGGACAGAGGATGGTCAGGAAACGAAAAGCATAAGGGGGCATGCGTGACGCAGAGCGGCGGCGCGACACATACGGAAAGGTCGCGAATAGTGTCTCGACACGCGTCGGTCGGGCGTGCCCGCGTGCGTCGCCTCGGTTCGCGCGCGAAAAGCATCGTGGTGTCGTTTTCAAACGCTCGGAGACGCGACGCGTCCACGCGAGACGCGGCGTACCTTGACGAACCCGTTCGAGCGGAGGTAGTTGTACACGAGCGCGGCGACCTCGCGCTGCGACACCGCGCCCGCGCTCGTCGACGCGGGCTCGTCCCCGCGCGTCGGCATCGCGCGTGCTGAGACGAGTGCTGAGATCCTGGACGCGCAGACTCGGGTTGGCCGAGATTTTCGATGTCAAGAAGTCGAGATCACGTCCCGTAAAAAGTGCGTCAGACGCGGGCGCGCCGGGCGACGGAGTGTGCCGCTGTGTGTCTCGTCACGGCGCGCGCGAGGCTGGATCACGCGCGGGGTATACCGTAGAGACGCTACGGTCTACGGTCGTGTTTGGTGCGATGCAATCGGACCTCCCTCCCCGCCCCGCGAAACCTCTGCTTCCGTGCGTGCCTTTCCTGCCGCAGGACAACGACGCGGCGGCGTGCGATCCCTCCGCCTCGGCGGTGGTGGCGCTCCTGAACGACCGACTCGGCGCGCTGCTGCGCTTCGACGCGCCGACGTTCTGGGCGCACATCGCGCACGATGCCTCGATCGCGCACGCGCTGGACACGTACCTTCAGTTCCGCAGAAGGCCGCACGACGCGCCCATCGACGGGAACGCGAACGTGACGAGCGCGGAGGAAGATGCGCTCGCGAAACGCGTGTTTTTGACGTACAAACGCGTCGGCGACCCGAACGAACCGAACGCGCCGTCGTTGTCGGTGCGGTCCAGGATCGTACACGACCGCGATCTAGTGGACCCCGCGAAAACCCTAGACCTGTGCGTTTTGTACGCCCCCGATAATCCGAAACAAACGGAAGCGACGCTTGCGAACCTCGTGGCGACGCACGACGCGCTCGCTTACGAAACGCTCGGGGATAAATTCGCGAGCGCGGGCGCGGCGATCGCGAATAACTTGGAGCAGATGGCGGACCGGGTCGTGGCGTCCGCGATCGACGGAACGCCTTTGAGTCGTGATTCCCGAACGGACGCGCTCAAGTACTTCCACGACGTCGCCGCGAGTCTCGCCGCGCTCGCGTTTCACGCCCCCGCGCTCGCGCGGCGGTGCAAAGGCGACGCCGCCGCGGAAGAGACCTCGTCGAAGTCTTATTCGAAGTCTATGGCCACAAAGAACGCCAACGCTGGCAGCGAAGACACGATGTGTACTCCTCTCGTCACAGCGCCAGCTTCGTTAAACGACAGCAAAGGCAAAGCTCCCGCGAAACCAACCGAAATTCTCGGATCCTTACCTGATACCTTGACGTCGGGCGATTTGGGGTTCGTGACGTGCGCGCCGGAGGCGCTGTGCGACGCGCTCGAACGCGTCGCGAGGGAAACCTGCGACGCGCTGCGTTTGAGTCAGAATCAAAAGCCATCTTCGTCGTCGTCGTCGTCGTCGTCAATCGACGGCATCCCAAAAGGCGAAGCCGATCCCGCCGACGCGGTGCGGCTCGCGGTGCTTCGCGGGCGCGACGCGCTCTTGGCGCTGGACGACGCCGCGGAAAATAATACTATCGACGACGACGACGACGAGACCTCCGCGCCGCCTCCGGATGACGCGCTCGCGGCGAAACTGCGGGAGTTGAACGAGCTCTTCCCCGAGTACGGCGATGGGTATTTGGCGGTTGCGCTCGACGCGTTCGGCGGCGACGTCAACGAGACGGCATCGCGTCTGTTCGAGGGGGACCTAACGCCGGCGCTGGCGGCGTTGGACGCGCGGACGTCGTGGCGAGCGCGCTGGGCGGCGCAGAACCCGAAGCTAAAAAACAAAAACGACACAGGGCGTCTTTCGGCGAAAGAAAGCGGACCGAGTCACACACCGAGCCGCCACGGCGCGTTGTCCTCCGCCTGGACGAAAAAGCCTTCTTCGTCTGACTCGCGCGACAAAAGCGCCTCGCCGCCCGGCAGAGAGTATCACAAAAACGGCGACGTCGCGTACATGACGCGGCGCCAAAAAAGCGCTTACGGCTTGGAAAGCGGCTACGACGCGTCCGAGGCGAAGCGGCGCATTTTGGATCTGGCGTACGACGACGAGTACGACGACTCGTTCGACGAGCTGAACGAGCTGGCGGGCGTCGCCGCGGACGCGGGCGAGACGTACGAGAAAGAAAAGAAGAGCAGCCTTCTTTCCGCGAACGGTCTTTTCGGCGCGGGAACATACGGAGGCTCCATATGGAGCTCCGCCGGTTCCGGATCGCCGTCCGTCGGTCGCGTAAAAGAAAAAGGAAAAGAGAATTCTCCGAAGAAAACCTTCTGGATCGAGAACGGGCGCGTGTACCACGCGCCGCGAGCCGGCGCGACGGCGGTGGCGGCGTCGAGCGTCGAGGAGGCGTCCGCGCTCGCCGCGGCCGAGGCTGCGGCGAGCGCGGAGCGCGTGCACGGTCTCGGCGCGGGGGGAAACCGAGCCGCGTTCGGGGCGACGGGAACGGCGGCGACCGACGCCGCGTTGTCCGCCGCCAGAGGAGGCGGCCGCGGCGGG
>Ga0209666_1000958_pt1 | contig 22150 bp, 16 predicted proteins | sample SaaInlV_125m_DNA_FD_184679 | JGI IMG/M metagenome (GOLD analysis project Ga0209666, IMG submission 184679) | Marine microbial communities from expanding oxygen minimum zones in the Saanich Inlet - Saanich Inlet SI037_S3LV_10m_DNA (SPAdes)... | ecosystem: Environmental > Aquatic > Marine >...
CACGCGCGGGTTCGAACCCCGCCGATGACATCAGTTTACATTGCTATATTTAAAAAATCTCTAACATATATGTTACATAATCATGTATACCATAAGCCTCAATATTATCTGATGATATGTGATAGTACCATTTGAAAGGTATTATAAGAGCCATATTATTCAATTTAATTGTGGATATTTCCGCCGATGCATCTGGCAATCCCTGTACAGTATTTGTTTTAGGATTACATAATGTAACCTCACATGGTTCTTTGGAATATACTAATAAATATTTATATTTGTTACGTTGCCAAGAATCAGTAAATGTAATATTTTTTTTTATAATATTTTGTAAAAACCAATTATATAATAATTCATTCATATCATTGATTTTATCATTTATAACTATTGGTTGCCTTTTATATAATAAATCAAAATCAAAATGAGTTACATTTGTTTGGTATATTGAGAATTCATTATCAAATATATAGTATAACGAAGAATATATTAATAATATTATAATTAAAACATATAAATAATCGTACATGTTTTAATATATGATAATAATAATTTTAGCTAAATATAAACATATAAATAATATATTTTATAATTAAGAATGAATAACACATTGAGGAGAACTGGTAATACAATAAAAGTTCAAAATAAAAGACTAAATGAGAATCTTCAAAAGCGTGCAGAACAACGCAAAAAAGAGAAAATAGAGAAAGCTGCTGCAAAAGAAAAAAAAAAAATAGAAAAAGAAGTAAAAAAACAAAAAGATATAGACGAAGGTGTACTTACTCGTACCCAATCTGCTAAAAAATATCTTACCGATAAAGCAAATAAAGCATATTATGGTAATTTTCAAGAAGAATATATAAGTATATATGGTGAAGGAAAATCTGATAAGGATGCTAAATACGGTACAGTATGGCAACAAATATATAGTGTTCGAAAAGATTATTTTGACAATGATGATGATAATACGGAACAGGAAGAAAGAGATAATAAACTTGAACAAGCTAAGGTGAAAGAAATGGTGGAAATAGAAGATAAATATGCTAATTATATAAAAGATGGTAAAATAAGACAAAAAAATATTACCGGTAAAGATTATATTATAATACCTTACGAAAATGCTAAGTTTATGTATGAGTTATTAATAAAAGGAGAACTTGATAAAAATATTGAACCTGACGAATATAATATAAAGGAATTTAAGCAAGGGCAATACACGTGTATAACACAAACTAAAAACGATTCAGAATATTACTATTACTATATCCCTGTTGTTATCAAGGAACATGTAAGATTTGCCAAAATTATGAAATATTATCAAGATAAAGAAAATTCAGATGAAAAAGAAAAAAAAAAAGAAGAAAAAAAAGCAGAAAGATATGCTGGAATTGAGGCGAATAATAAAGAAAGAAATAATATCATGAATAATTTTGATGAAATTATGAAGTCTATCAACTCGGTTGATGATATACTAGAAGACAATAAATTATTATCATTTCCTCCTTGTAAAAAAATATCACATGCATATTGTTATATACATCCAATTAATGTAATACTCTATGATAAAACAATTGAGTACGGATTAATATGGAGAAAAAACAACAATGTATTATCCAGTACTGATATCGTTTATAATAATATTAAAGATTTTTTTTATGAAAAAAAAGATAATACCTCATTTACTATATTTACAAACAATTTTAAAAAAAAATATGAAAACAGTGAAGATAACGATTTAATAGATTTGTCAGAATATGAAGAAATTGTTAAATTAACAAAAAACTATGATTTTTCACAAGGAAATTTATATTATCAAGGTGAAGATTCTACTTATGTATGTGAACCTACAAAATTTGATTACAAATATAAACAGGGGTCATTTGATAAAGAAGAGTATTTTAAAACACATAAAATTAGTGAAGATTTAAAACAAGATAAAAAAAACATAGAAAAATTAAAAGAAAAATTAGATAAAAATATTATTGAATTGATAAAACAAGCAGGGAAAAATATAACATTTAATAAAGAAAAAACATATGATAGGCAAATTGAATCTGATAATCTTACTGATAAATATAAGAACAATTTAATTTATTGGGCATCTTATTTATTTATAGGTTATTTAAAATATGTGCAAGACACTTTCTTCGCGGGAGTAAAGACGTTATTTAGTTCGAAGTGGAATAATGTAATGACGGGATTTCTTATATTAATATTTATTATCATTTTAATTTTTGTTGGTATTAGTGCAGGTAAAGAAAAGAAAAACGAAGGTCCTAATAAAAAACCAGAAGAAGAAAATAAAGACTTTTTTGCAGTTATAAAATCTATACCCGCTGATATGACTAATGTGTATAATAGTGCAATGAAATTATCATCAGACGTAGGTAATATGATGTCAAATAGTAGACGTACCGTAAATGATATAGCAGACGCAATAACAGGCGATGATAATTCCGACGATATAGATAGGCCTACCGAAGCAGCTGGCAGAGGAGGTGATAATTTCATACATTTTGGTATCGGCGATGCCAGCGTTGATAGTAAATATTCAATGAAGACTGATCAAATTGTTCCTATTATTAATAATATTAATTATGATAATGCCAAAACTCAATTAGAAACGATCAATGATACCATAACGCTTGAAGTGAAAGATGTTTCTGTTAATGCCGGTGTTGCGCGAATGTTTGTGCCTAATTGTGCATCTAATAGTAATAATTATTTTGATGATAAATGTAAATTAATTGAGCATGATCCTGACAGTAAAGTAGCAATAGTTAAAGATTCAGATTATGAACAAATTAAAATTAATGATTAAACTAAATAATCTAATATACTTTTAAGTAAGAGCTAATAAATGAGCGACGTGTATAAATGTAAAGATGTCCCAATTACAGGACAAACTGGAAAAGATGATATTGATAGTCAAGGAAATTTATTAGAATATAACAATATAACAAAATCTTGTACGATTGGTGAAAAACATTTGGGAAATAATCTAAAAGTTGTTAATAAGAAATTAGAATACAAAAATAAGTTTTACAAAAATCTTCCAAAAAAAGCACATTGTAATATGTATGGTATTGAAAGATGGCAGGACTGGTTTACAATACCATATTACTTCATAAATAATAAATATCAGCAAGCGACAAATGAAGAAAATAAAAGGGGGTCTTATTCTGTTTCAACGTGCTATAAATATTGTGAAGGTAAATATGTAGTAAAAAAAAATATAGATAAATGCGAGAGTATTGATACATTTGAAAGAGGAATTTATAAAGAAATGTTAATGTTTGATCCTTTTGCTATAATATGCATAATATTCACTAAACACGACAAAAAATATAAGGATCCGGGATTTGAAGGAAGCTATGAATACAATTTAAAACAAAAACATTTTGTACTTCCTGATAATATTGCAAAGTATATTGAAAGGAAAGTAATAAATAATTTAAAATGGGAAAATGTTGGTCAAACAAAGCCAGCCACCGGCACAGAATTGCGAAATTCTAATCTATGTAGCGCTTTGAATAGTGGCGAAAAAACTGAATTCACGCATGATGAATTGATTAGCTATGGTATCACAAACCTTGACACTGACAACTATATCGCGACAGGAGAAGGTACTGCCGTTAATTACTATAAACCCGTAGACATCATGACTGCTGGGCAGAAAGTAGACCTCATAACTGCCGATCAGAAAACAGCAGCATACGGCGATATAGATGCAAGCGTAATAACAGCATATACGTTAATAGAAACATATATTAGTGATATAGTGTCTAACGAAGAACGTAATGATATATCAATAAGAAACAAAATAGTTAATGATGTTAATCGTTTCTATGATTTATTTGATTCTCGTGACAAATATTATATAGAATATTTAAAAAAAATAAAAGCAACGGACAGTCCCGGCTTTGGCAATTACCAAGGTGCTAAATATGCTTACAAATTAGCACAACACTTTAAAGAGAATAATGCTCCTGCTATTGCTTCTGATGCAGCAGCAGCAGGAACCGCCGACGCAGCCGCAGATGTAGCAAAATATATTAGATTCTTGTTTATTTATTGTTGCAATTTGTGTTTTAGCGATAAGTATTTACTGAGAGAAAGATTGAAAAACTTTTCAATAATAGGAGGAAAGGAAAAACTCCATAAAATAAATGAGCCCACAGTTTTCGAACCAATATCAGAAGATGAGCCAAATGGCGAAGTGCCCAATGGCGAAGTGCCCAATGAATATACTATCACAAATACATTCAATGTAAATAAAGAGGAGATAACAGTATTTGAAGAATATAGTTATGTATTTAAATATTTCAAAAACGTATCAATTTTGGGACCATTTTTATTATTATTAATAATGATTATATTTTTAGGTTACTTCATATTAGATAGACTTTTATTGTTAGGGGGGTTTTTAACAGGTGTTAATTATATATATTTATATATCGTTAATTTGCTAATGAATCTAATGTTTTTTACGGCAACGGGTATAATTTGGGTATTAGGGGCTGTAATAATTAACCCAATATATACATTTGGTCTTAAAATACCCTATATATTATTTATTATATTTAGTACGTTTATAATTTTTCTTGTTATTTCATCAATACCTGGTCTAGATTTCGTAAAGGATTTAGCATTTATGATATTAGAGTTTGTATATATTTTAATTGTTCAATTAGTAACGCTTTTTTTTGAATTAATATTTATTATAGCATCTAACATTATGGTTTCAGTACCAGTGACAATATTCATAGTATATACAATGTATAAATTAACATATGAACAAATTGGCATTATAACAAGTCCCCATTTGGATTTTAACCCATTTATATCAAGTATTATAATGATATATTTTAAAATAATGAGAAATGAATATTATATAAACATTATCGATAATCATATTAACTTAGTTCCCGAACGACCAATTAAGCTACTTGCAACACCCTGACTTGCAAGAATTCTCTTGTAAAATATAACTATAATAACAATCAACATAGTTATTATCCGAATCTTCTTTGCTCATTCCTTTAATACTATTCCAGACATCCCATTTTGAGCATTCCTTCATATATACCAACCACGGTCTCTCCTTATTACAATCACCTACCGTGGCTTGTTTATAGTATTTATAAAATTCCAATTTAACTGAATCGGGCAAATTGTAATCATCTAGATTTATTTTTTCAAGTTCTTTCAATACTTCGTTAAAAGATAACCTATTTGTCATTTTTAAATATTTATATATATATTGTTCTTATATAATGTTATTTAAGAATTATGTGTATATATATTATGAAGTAGATAATGATTATAGACGAATATCTTGATTATTCAAAAAAATACAAGGAAAAATATGGTGAAAATTGTGTTATTTTGATGCAAGTAGGTTCATTTTTTGAAATATATACAATAACAGATAATATAATAGATAATGAAGTATTCATAATAGCAGATTTATGTGGAATTCAAACATCGCGAAAAAATAAAACAATACGAGAAGTATCACGTTCAAATCCCATAATGGCTGGATTTCCTTTACATTCAATTTCAAAATTTACACAAATCTTATTAAATAATAATTATACAATTGTGTTAGTGGAACAAGTAACTGAGCCACCAAATCCAAAACGTTCTGTAACAGAGATATTATCACCGGGAGCAAACATCAATATATCCAATAAACAAAGTAATTATATGATGGTCATATTTTATGAGATTATTAATGGCTTTGTAATTGCGGGTATATCAGGTATTGATTTGTCAACGGGTAAAACATTTGTTTATGAAGTTGGGTCAACAAAGCAAGATCCGGAATTTGCATATGATGAAATTTTTAGATTTATAAGCACATATAATCCGATAGAGTTAGTTATTTTGAGCTCACCATTAAAAGAAGATGAAAAGAAGACAATTTTGAAAAAGCTAAATATAAATAAGATTCTCGTCCATTATAAATGGGAAAATTGCGAATACATTAATTTTTTCAATAGTATAATAAATCAAAAGGAAATTTTGGGAAAAGCCTTTTTTATTAAGAAGGGTTTAATATCTATAATAGAAATGTTAAACTTGGAAAGATTTACTATTGCAAGATTAGCATTTTGTTGCCTATTACAATTTGCATATGAGCACAACTGTGATATTATTAAAGAATTACAAGAACCTGAAATATTTGAAAACAGCAAAAACATGACAATAGAATACAATTCTGCTGTTCAATTAAATATTCTTAGATTGTATCAACATGATAAGCCACTTATAGATATATTGAATAAATGTATAACCGCATTTGGGGCGAGAACATTTAAAGATAAATTATTGCTCCCCATGACAAACATTAAAAATATTAATAAAGCATATGATGATATTGATTTTCTACTAAAAAATAAGAGATATTATAATATTCGTAAATATTTATCAAATATTATTGATTTGGAACGTATTAAAAGAAAGATGGTATTAAATAAAATGGCACCGCAAGAATGGGTTATATTTAATGAATCATTGGAATCATCACTAAAAATTTATAAAGAACTGAAAATAAATGAAGCGAATATTACATTTGATGAAATGGAATCAATAATAAAATCTTATGATGATATTATTGATTTAGATAAAGCATCAAAATATAATTTAACAGATAAAAACACTATGGGTAATTTTTTTAAAACAGGTATTTATCCAGAAATTGATGATTATGTTAATAAATCCCATGAATCTTATAAAATAATTGAAAACATATCAAATGAAATTATTAGATTGGGAACGAATGATACGACACAATGTAAAATTGAAAATAACGATCGCGAAGGATATTACATTATGATAACAAAAAAGAGATATGATACTGCTAATAAAAAGAATAAGAAACTAATGAATAGTTTTAACATAAAATCAATGGCTGCATCTCAGAATTATAAAATAACAAATAACTCAATTATAAAAGCGTCAAATGATATTATAGCATATAATGATAAAATATCGCAATTAGTTTCATCGAATTATACTAAGTTTATTGATAATTTTATAAATAAGAATAATGAGTTATTAGATAGTACTATTAAATATTTGATAAGAATTGATATAGCGGCGTGCTGTGCTAAGAATGCTTGTGAAAATTGTTATGTGAGACCAGTAATAGATGTGGAGAAAACGCAAAAAGAATCGTCGTTTATATGTATAAAAAATATGAGACATCCTATCATAGAAAGAATTCAAGACGACGTAGAATATATTGGAAATGATATAGAACTTAATGAAGATGGCATATTATTATATGGTATAAATGCTTCTGGTAAATCTTCATACATGAAGGCAATAGGTCTAAATATAATTATGGCACAGGCAGGTATGTATGTAGCCGCTGATGAAATGCGATATTATCCATATAATAGTATTTTCACAAGAATATCTGGTATGGATAATATTTATAAAGGGATGTCCAGCTTTACTGTTGAAATGACTGAATTACGAAATATACTCCAACGATGTAACAAATACAGTTTGGTAATTGGAGATGAAATATGTTGCGGTACAGAATCTATATCTGGTATATCAATTGTAGCAAGTGGAATAGATACTTTAATTAAAAAGAAAGCTTGTTTTATATTTGCATCACATCTCCATGAATTAACTAAGATATCTTGTATATCCAAACATATCAAAGAAAAGGCGCTAAGTGTTAAACATATACGTATAACAATTGATGATAAAAATAGAATTATTTATGATAGAAAAATGCAAGACGGGCAAGGGTCTAAAATTTACGGGATAGAGGTTTGTAAATCACTTGATATGCCTTTTGAATTTATGAAAAATGCTGAAAGAATTAGAAAAGAAGTTGATGGTATCAATAATGATATTGTTAAAAACAGAAAATCTAGATATAATAGTAATGTAATTGTTGATAAATGTAAAATATGTGATAAAGACGCCGAAGAAACACATCATATTTCTTATCAAGAGAATGCAAATGACGATGGGTATATAACATCATTTCATAAAAATGCCAAACATAATCTTGTGCCTTTATGCAAAGAATGTCATAAGAAGGAACACTCGGGAGATTTAAAAATAAAAGGATATATTGCTACTTCTGCTGGTGTGATTTTAGATTATAGTATTAATTAAAACTTATTTTTTTATTAATTTATATAAGCAAAATATATATATATATATGTATAACAGATAAATAAATGCGCGTATTAAAGAGAAATAACGAATATGAAGATGTAAGTTTTGACAAGGTGTTGATGCGTTTAAAAAATTTATCGTCTGACTTGAATATCAATGTATCGGAAATTGCGCAAAAGGTGTGTGTGCGCATATATGATGGTGTAAAAACATGCGAATTAGATGAATTAGCAGCTTATCTTTGTAGTAGTATGTCAATTGATAATCCAGATTACAGTACATTAGCGTCGCGCATTATTATATCTAACCATCAAAAGAATACATCTCCTTCATTTAGTGAAACCGTGGGAATTCTTTATGATAACAAGGATATTAATGGTGAACACTCGCCTTTAATTTCAGAAGAATTGTATGAGATTGTAAATAAAAATAAAGAGAAGCTAAATAATTACATTGATTATCAAAGAGATTTTCTATTTGATTATTTTGGTTTTAAGACGTTAGAAAGAGCTTATTTGATTAAAATTGATAAAAAGATAATTGAAAGACCACAGCATTTGTGGATGCGTGTTTCATTAGGTATTCATGGCAATGATATTCGCGAGGTATTGCAAACATATGATTTGATGAGTAAAAAATATTTTACACATGCTACACCTACGCTATTTAATTCGGGAACAAAGCGACCTCAACTAAGCAGTTGTTTTTTATGTAGTGTAAATGATGATAGCATCAGTGGTATATATGATTCTTTGAAAGAAATGGCATTGATTTCTAAATATGCAGGTGGAATAGGTGTTCATATTCATCAAGTTCGTTCCAAGGGTAGTCATATCAGGGGTACAAATGGAACTTCAAATGGTATTATTCCAATGCTTCGCGTATTTAATAATACTGCTAGATATGTTGATCAAGCAGGAAAGAGACTTGGAAGTATAGCAGTATATTTAGAAACATGGCATAGCGATATTGAAGCATTTTTGGAGTTGAAAAAGAATCATGGTAGTGAAGAAGAAAGATGTAGAGATTTATTTTTGGCACTATGGGTATCCGATTTATTTATGGAGCGTATTAAAGCTAATAAAAAATGGTCTCTCATGTGCCCCGACCAATGCAAGGGATTAAGTGAAGCTTATGGGGATGATTTTAAAATACTTTATGAAAAGTATGAAAGCGAAGGTAAATATATAAAGCAGGTAAATGCACAAGATTTATGGTTCAAAATTTTAGAAGCTCAGATTGAACAAGGCGTTCCATATATTCTTTACAAAGATGCTGCAAATAAAAAAAGTAATCAACAAAACTTAGGAACTATCAAGTCTAGCAATCTATGTGCCGAAGTTTTAATTTACTCTTCGCCAGAAGAGACAGGTGTATGTAATCTCGCTTCTATATGTTTACCTACATATGTTAATAATGGAGTATTTGAATTTGATAAACTACACGAAGTAGTAAAAGTAGCTGCTAAAAATCTAAATAAAGTAATTGATATTAACTTTTATCCTGTTGAAAAAGCAAGAGTATCAAATTTGAAACATAGACCTATCGGTATAGGCGTACAAGGCTTAGCGGATGTATTTATGATGTTAAAATATCCATTTGAAAGCGAAGAAGCTGCTGAATTGAATAAACAAATTTTTGAAACTATTTATCATGCCGCAGTGGAATCTTCTATGGAATTATCAAAAAAGAGAAATAATATTATAACAAATATTTTGAATAATAATAGCGAAGAAGATATTTCAAAATATGTTAATGAATTTGAATTAGATATCATCAAAACTAAATATATTGGCGCATATAGTTCATTTGAGGGAAGTCCAATTTCACGTGGTTTATTCCAGTTCGATTTGTGGGGAGAAAAACCAAGTGAAAGGTATGATTGGGATAAATTGAGAGAAGATATTAAATCTTTTGGAATTAGAAATAGTCTGCTAATTTCACCAATGCCAACAGCATCTACATCACAAATAATGGGATTTAATGAAAGTTTTGAACCATTTACAAATAATATTTTTCAAAGAAAAACTCTAAGTGGAGAATTCATTGTGATTAATAAGTATTTGATCCGAGAATTAATGAATAAAGGAATGTGGAATAAGGAGCTTAAAGATACCATTATTTTACACGAAGGAAGTATCCAGAATATTAAGGAAATAAGTAAAGAAATGAAGGAATTATATAAAACATCGTGGGAAATAAAACAACGTGTAATTATTGACATGTCAGCAGATAGAGGTAGATATATTTGTCAGACTCAGAGTTTAAATATATTTATGGAAGAGCCTGATTTTCAAAAATTGTCATCTATGCATTTTTATGGACACTCGAAGGGGCTCAAAACAGGTTCATATTATTTGCGAACAAAACCACGAGCGAAAACGCAACAATTCACGATTGATCCAGAATTTGCTAAACGGAAACTAAAATGCGCAGAAGATAATGAAGATAGTTGTGTATTATGTTCTGCATAATAGTTATCTATTAATATATTAGAAGCTATTGATAATGTTAAAAGGGGGGAATATTGAATTTCAACCACAACAGATGCAACCACAACAGATGCAACCAGGTATTATAGGAACTGCATTAAATGATATAAAGGCGAATCAAAATGTATTAAATCCAATATACGAGACAACAGCTACAATAGGAATTGTTTACAATATAGTAGTTACGATTGTGGTATCTATATTGTTTGGAATATTAATATATGTTGGTTTTTATTTAAAAAATGCAGATATCAATAAGTCTAAAAATATATTAGGAAAATATAAAAATGTAAAATGCCGCGAAGAAATAGTAAAGGACAAAGATGGAAATAATAAAACCGTAAATATTTGTTATGCAGAAATAGTGTATTCCGTCGATGAGAAGGAATACATTAAATCATATAAAGCGTCTAAAATAGTCAATGAAAATCAACCAGTAACTGTACATTATGACCCAAATAATCCGAATGATTTTATAGTTGAAAAAACCACTTATTATTTTGGATTGGGAATGATTATTGTTGGATTTATAATAATAGGATTAACATGGTTATGGTTAATACTATCTATTGCATTTAAACCTGTTGCGGCAGCATCTGGTGTTGGTGCAATTGGCGATGCAATCGCATAAAAATCATTTAAAGAAATAATTATCTTATTTTTATATAGGAAAAAAATGGTCTATTCTAATTCGGGTTGTATCAATATATTTGATTTTGACAAAGTTGTGAAAAAGCTAAGAGCTTTTTTTGATAGCAAAGGCTTTATAGAGGTACACACACAAAACAGATTAAGTATTCTAGCGGCATGCGAGGATCCTAAAACAATAGCTACGTATGATTATAGTGATCAAGTTTGGCCTTTACCACAGACGGGGCAAATGTGGCTTGAATATGAAATGTTAAAAAATCCAGAAATTAACGGATGTTATTGTGTAAGCACGAGTTATAGAAATGAACCAAATCCTGTTCCCGGGCGCCATGATAAAATTTTTCCGATGTTTGAGTTTGAATTGAAAGGGGATATGGAAGATATGAAAAAAATGGAAATAGAATTATTGGATCATTTAGGATTTAATAAATTTTATAAAGATAGTAAATATCCAGAAGGAGATTATGTTGATATTGCTGAAAAATATGGTACAAAAGAACTTGAACATGAACATGAAGAAAGATTGAGACAGGATTACGGAGAAGTATTTTTCCTTAAAAATTTCCCAAATTATAGTTCACCTTTTTGGAATATGAAGCAAGCATCTGATAGTAAAGTTGAGGGCGGGCATGCTAAAAAAATAGATATAATAATTAACGGTATTGAAACAATTGGAAGTGCGCAAAGATCTTCTGACCCGGAAGAAATGCGTAAATTTTTCTATGAAATTAGCGATGGTGGTTATGCAAAAATCATATTTGATAAATTTTCCAAAGAGCGGGTTGAAGAAGAGCTAAACGAGTTTCTCGCACTTGACTTTTTTGAACGTTCTGGTGGAGGTATAGGAGTAACGAGATTAATAAGAGTTATGAAAGAAAACAAATTATTAGACTGAATCATTTTTTTTTTTATAATATATATATAAAAATAAATCGAATATAATATATATCAATGACTTCTAATTCCGATAAAGAAATGCTACTTAAACAAGAAAATCGTCTTACCATTTTCCCTATTCAACACGAAGATATGTGGGATATGTATAAAAAAGCGGTGAGTGTTTTTTGGACACCCGAAGAATTGGATTTGAGTAAAGATGTAGATGACTTTAATAAGCTAACTGATAATGAAAGGTATTTTATCAAACATATTTTGGCATTTTTTAGTTCAAGTGACACAATTGTAAATATTAATCTAGGTGAAAGATTTTTAAATGATGTACAAGTTTTGGAGGCTAAATTTTTTTATGCATTTCAAATGGCAATTGAAAATATTCATTCTGAAACATATTCATTATTAATTGATACTTATTTTAAAGAACCAAATGAAAAATTAGAAGCATTAAATGCTATTAATTATATGCCATGTATTAAACAAAAAGCTGATTGGTGTTTTAAATGGATTGAAGATGAAAACGCGGCTTTCTCGCAAAGATTATTGGCATTTGCTCTTGTCGAAGGTGTATTTTTCAGTGGTGCATTTTGCAGTATTTTCTGGCTAAAAGAACGCGGATTAATGCAAGGTTTGTCTTTTTCTAATGAATTAATTAGTCGCGATGAAGCTATGCATGTCGAGTTTGCTGTTCTACTTTATTCTAAAATTGAAAATAAGCTTCATCAATCAACAGTGCATCAAATAGTTAAAGAAGCTGTTGAAGTTGAAAAAACATTTATTAACGATAGTATTCCTTGTTCTATGCTGGGAATGAATGCAGATCTCATGTGCTTGTATATTGAATTTGTAGCAGATAGATTATTGACCCAGCTAAATTATGATAAAATTTGGAATTCAGCCAATCCTTTTCCTTTCATGGAACGTATTTCGATAGAATCTAAATCCAATTTCTTTGAAAGTCGCGTATCACAATATAGCAAAGCAAATGTGGGTGGTAATCAAGAACATTCTGAATTGCGCAAATTTAGTCTAGAAGCAGATTTTTGATATACTTAAAGATATTAAAATATATTTAGTTATGTCTAAATTATATTATGAATAAATTTTTCAATATTTTTAATGAAATAAAAAAACAAATTATATATATAATAAATGATGGAGATGTTGTTTATTCCCATAATTATATCACATGTTTAAATGAAATATTATGTGTACTAAAAAGTACATTATATAAAATACAGGATATATATTATAAATATATATTACATCCAAAATTAAAAAAACTTTAATATTTTTTATGCTATTTGTTAAGAAATATCTTGTTGTGATAAACACAATTTAATTTCTCCCAATGAAGCAATCGTATATCTCAAAATTATTGGATAATTATTTTTAAGATATATTTCAACATTGTTTGATAAATTAGTACATTTAGTAAATATTGATAAATATTTGAGACTAAATATACCTTGGATTATTTCCTGGTCTTCACTTGTTTTTTTTATCGTGATTGATTGTGATTTTTCTGACCCTAATATTGTTTCTTGATGGCAAAAATCTCCTTTACAGCTTAGTGTTAATTTATCGCCAATATTTCTAAATTCAATAAACTCTGCTAAATTATGCATATCTCTAATAATTTTTTGCAAATAATTTGATGGCATATTAATAGTCGTATGAAAATCTACAGGTGGTATTTGTATATTCAAAACATCTATGTCCAATACCGATAATTTATAATTAGTTTTATAGTTTTTATCATTATTATCTATCGTTATCCCCAAATGATTAGGATCATCCTTCAATATATATAATGATAATATATCATTATTTGTAATTGTTTTAATTAAAGCATGCAATCTTAACATGTTAATGCCAACATATGTTTTCTTTGAACATTCATATATTTCAAATTTGTCAGCTTCTAATTTTAAATGTATTAATACAATATGTGTATTATCCATAGCAACAATTTTAATACCAGTTTCATCTATTTCTAAATTAACATCCATTAAAATCTCTTTTAGAGCATCTATAACTTGCTTAAATGTTGATGCCTGTATTGTTTTAATGTTTAAAATATATTCGCTATTATTATTTTCCATATCAATAATTAGTTATTAATAATAATTCCTTAAATAATAATATATAAATAATTATTCAGCTATGGCAAGCATTTTAAATTAATATCCGTTGGATACCCCCATGGTTTTAATAAAAGAACTATTATAATTAAACTTATAGCAATATTCAATGAATAATCATTTGCATTTAATAATGTTCTTATAGTTTCATATTTAAATGCATTAAAACGATCGCCATAAATATAATATAGTACTATATTCTTGTCAATTGATTTAAGAAATTCAGTATGATATATATTATAATATCTTTTTAATACTATATTGGCAAATGCAAATACTATTATTCCTGTAACTAAACCTTTAATAATAAATAAATCTCTATATGTTGTTTTCTTCGCGTCATTCATTAAGCTTGTAAATGATTTATTGTCATCAATGCCTTTAATAGCATACTCTCCCATTTTTTGTAAATAAGCTCCATATTTTTCATGCATTTTTTTGCCGTCTTCACAATTCTTTAAAAAATCCTTTGTTAGCAATGATGTTAGTAGTACTATATCCATACCTTTTTTTTCTTCAACATTCGTATGATAGTTCCGTGTATCATCCTCACCAAATGGATTAATAGCTCTACCAAAATTAGATAATGTGTCAAATATTGAATTAAAATTTGTTTGTAAAAAGTTTAATTCTTTATATACACACTTTATATCAGTAAAAAAATATTCAATATTTTTTATAATATAGTTAGTTAATATTTTTTCTATCCAATTGGTTTCAGGTTTTATATATCTTTTAATTTGATAATAAACTTCTTTGCCAACTTCTTTTTTCCCTTTTATATAATCGTTATCATCGTATTTAAGTAATGAGCTTTTCGCAGCATCATTAATTTTGTTGTCTATATCTTCTTTACTTACATTATTCAATTCTTCTGATATATTTTCTAAATCAATAGCCTTTCCTTTATTTTCTTCTGTAATACCATATGTAACTTTAATAATATTATATCCTCCTTTTATATTTTTTTCATCATCACTTATGTTACAATTTAGTAAAAATTTATGAAAAGTTTTAACTACATCTACATTTGTATCTATATTTATTTCACACAGGTTCTTGCAAAGTTGCAAAAATTCCAAACAGATATCATTTGATTCGTTAAAAGTAGTTAATTTAATTCTCGCGTAATCATCTTCATTATTAAAATTACTTTTATTTGTATTTTTAATAATATTTGTAAGAATAACCTTATCATCCTTATTTATTTTCATATATTGTGCAAACAAATAGCTTTCAAATGTTTCTTCTATATTATTATATTCCTTATACTCATTATCACCTGGATTATTGAAATTATTACTTATAATTGACATTGCAAATACAGAAAATATGCCTAGTATTATTATGTCTCTAAATTCCGAGTAAAAAGTATTTTCAAAAGGATTTACTTCAATTACTTCCCTTGCTATAAATTGACTAAAATACGTTAAAAATATCATCATAACATAAAGCGTAAATATCATTTTAAAAATTTTAAATGATATTGTATTAATATTTGTTGTCAATATGATATCATTATTATATTTAGTACAAGTTCCATTTACAACATATGAATTAGATAATATTTTAAATCCAAACATTGAGGATACTGGTATTATTCCATCCATTAAATTAACATCATTATCATTATCATACCATACAAATAAAGAATTATACACACAATTCAAAAATACAAGCCCAGCTATTATAAATGTAATAATTATAAATATTAAACTTAATTTTTGCCTGATAATTGTAAATTTATTCATTTTAAGTATAAATGACTTTCTTATTTACTATAATATTTTAAATTACACCATATATTGCGGTTTCAATTTCCCCCTTTGCAACTTTAATCCATTCAATAATTTTCTCAATTTTTGCTTTTAATTCAGGGGTGTTCGTATCGTAAGTTAACATAGAAAATAATATTATCAATATTACTGCAAAGTTTAATCCCATTTCAAGAGCCAAATACAAATTGAAAAAATATACTGGTGTAAAAAAATTTAAATTATTATTTGCATTTTTAATATTATCTGTAAATAATTCTATTTTTTTTTGTATCAGATGTTTCACATGCTCGTATTTATTTATCTCTTTACCATTACTATCTTTACAATTTTTTAAAATGTAATTATAAACTGTACTATTAATATTGTTCAATTGATTATTAGTTTGTTCATGATCTAATTTTTCATATAACAAAGATCTTAGTGTTATCGTATATTCAATATCTTTATCTATATCTTTATCACCAACTTTTACAATTTTCCCCAATATTAATTTATTTAATTTTATCAATATATATGGATCATCTTTGTTATTAGATACAAAGTAAATATAAATAATAATAATAAATAATTGTGATGCGAGAATCTTATCTTCATTGAGTTTAACACCTGGGTTTTGAAAAGTAGCTTCTGTCCCTTGTACAATATATTTAGCATCACATGTTATGTCAGGTCTGTGCGCATTCAAACATGTATTTATATATTCTTTTAAATTAAATAATTTATCATAATTACTAATATTAAATTTTTTGTTAACTACTAACATTTTTTTAGTAAATAATTCTAGTTGTGCTTTACTATCATTTACAAGGTCAGCAAAATCTATAATAGTTCCTCTTTTTTCTAGGGTTCCGATATGGGATAATTTTAGTAAATTTCCAATTGTTTTATTATAGTTACCCGAACCTGGTGTTGCCTCGTTAGCAGTAACTACTTCCGATTCTGCTAATTTTACTGCGTCGTTGGTTGTTTTTTTGTCGGCTTCTGATATTGCTGCTAATTCTGCTGCCCTTGCGTCATCTAATTTTTTTATGGCAGTATATAGCTTTTCTACGCTTGTTGTATTTATTGGCAAGACATCAATAAGCGTATTTACCTCACCTTGCATTTGTAAATCAATTTTAGTAATTTCTTTATACATACCATGAATTCTATCATAAACATTATCAATAAATATTTTTTTATATAATATACTGTGAAGAATACAATACAATAAAATTACTATTATAATAATTATCGTACTGAATTTTTTATTGTATACATATCTAAATATGTTAGTTGAATCAATCTCACTTATTTCATCGTCTTTAATTGTTGATAATAAATTTCCTACAAATGTATATATAATTTTAATAACAAATATTAGTAATATTATAAATAATACAAATAATACCATTTCATAAAATCTATTATTCAAATGTACGTATAAATCTGTGGTACTTGCATCATGTAACACATAACTATACCTTAATTCCCATAAAAATTTAAAAATGTTGTCAAAAAATCCCAAATCGTCATTTATTTTTTCATATTTACAATATACATTATCCTTAATTGGTGATTTTATATAAATGTAGTTACCAGGTTTATCATTTGCTATCGCATCTTCAATTTGTTTTTCAATATAAGAATACTCGTAATAATAAACTACGTCTTTAAAATCATTGTTTGCATCTTCACTATTCGCCAATGCTTCATCCTCTGCAACGGTGCTAGAATTGTCGTTGGCTTCTTTAAAATATTTATTAGTTTTATTAAATCTAATATGTCTTTTTTTATCCAATAAATAAACGTAATTTATTAACATATAATTATATATTTGGTCTAATTTAAAAAATGGTGAATTATTATATGTATATTCTCGTCTAATAGCATTAATACTGTATATACTATATAGCGTATAATTAATAATGGTAATTAATGTAATTAAAAATATCAAGCCAATTGCTAAAAATGTTATATAATAAATTATTAATTCAGAAGTATCATTTTCCATGATTATATTAATCCCTTAATTAATATCTATAAATTAATAATCATCGAACCAATTATCAAAATAAATAAAGTTATAATAAATGTTAATGTTTTATAATTATTAAAAAACCATTCTTCGAAAGTCGTATTAAACCAACCTGTTTCAATTCCAAAAAATATTAATGTAAATATTGATACTAAAAAGCCAGACATTGTAATAAATAACAACCAAATTTTATAATAAATTGTATTATCGTCATGATAATTATTAATATTTCTTGAATAATTTGTGAGTTTATTTTTAATATTATTATATTTTTCTTTTAAATCACTTTCTTTAATTTTATATTCTACTGCTTGTGTATTTATAACGATTCCATCACTGTAATCATATGGTCCTATGAAATATAACTTATTTTCAACATCCTCAAATTCGGGTAGTAAAGCATCTTGTTTATAATTTGTCAATAAATGATAAAAACACTTGTGGGTAGGCGGTATAAAATCTGATGTGGGTTTTAATGGATTGGAATTTATTCTAACTATTCCAAATCTGCTATCATAACTTACTATATATGTTATCATTAATCTTAATCGTTGCTTTACTGCTTCTTCTCCGTTACCCTCACCAAATACCGCATGCATCTTAGTTTTATCTGTCGGTTTATCAATTATATCATGATATTTTTTCAATTTATCTTTTAATGATAAGCCATCATTTTTAATTAATATTTTATATAAATCTGTAATTATATATTCTTCAAACTCTTCATTTATGGATTTCATATTTCCATACACTTCTTTGTCAACATTGTTGTAATTTTTAAAATAATTATACGTATAATACGATAATATAATTAACATACCAAGTATATATATAGATAAGTAATTCAAAAAATTGTAATCACTCTTATTTGTTAAATCTTTGTTATAATACTTACTATAAATAAGTAACTTAATTTCATTATCAATTCTAACATATGATAAAGCGTCTGCTAAATAATTAAACCAAAATATTATAAATAATACAAGATATATCACAAACCACGTTATTATTTGCCAATCTACAACTATACCATTTGTTTCAGATAAATCACAATATCTTTTATATAAACTATCATTATAAGGACTCTTGGTCATTACAGGTTCAGAAACCATATTATAACGACTTATTAGAAAAGATACTAGTTCTGATGTATTTAATAAAAATATAATTATAAATAATATAATAATAATAACCAGAAAAAAGTTATCTTTTGTCTTAGTATTGTCATTATTATAAATTCTATTAATTGTATCAACTATATCTCTAAAACTCATATATTACCTTAATATATATATTTAGAAAAATAATTAATTATATTGCTTTAAATATCCATAATAACAAGAATATACCGATTGGATAACTTATTCTTAATAATAATTCTTGGAAATCAGTTAATACATTATCTCCAATATACTTACTTATATAAAATGTTATCATTCTATCTATTGATATACCTAAAACAATTACTAACGAAAATAATGCAAGCTTAATAACCTCTCCTTTTTTCATATTCATTCTATCCATGAAATTATATTCCATTTTTCGTCTGGATTGCCCGTCTGATTCTTGTTTTTGAACAGGTTTTTGTTGTACCGTTTGTGCTTGCTGTACTTGTTGTTGCATCTGTTGTTGCATCTGTTGTTGCATCTGTTGTTGTTGCATCTGCTGTAACTGTTGCTGTTGTTGTTGCTGTTGTTGTTGCTGTTGTTGTTTTTCTTCTTGATCTACTGTATTTTGTGATGCCATTTTATGTAATTGTTGGCCAGATAATTGAGAAGAATACATACCCCCGTCTTTTGCACCCATTTGATCACCCATTAAATTATCCTCTTGACCATATAATAAGTTTAAATCAGTCATTAATACCCTACTTATATTAAAATAAATTTATTATTTTTATAAATAAATAATCTTTTAGTATAACAGATTATAATAATGAAAAATATTGATTATGAAATGATATTTAATTATATTTCATTAGTATTAGCTATATCTATTTTTATAATAATACTTTATACTTGTTATACAAAAAATAATATTGAAAAATTTGAAACAGAAAAGGTAACAGCAACTGGCAAAGCAATAATTGGCGGTGTGTCAAAAGTAGAAGTTACAAATGGTGGTTCAGGTGTTGAAGAAGGCACTACTATTGAATTTGATGAACCGGAAAATGGCGAAAAAGCAGAAGGAACAGTTACTATAAGTGATGGAAAAGTAACTGAAATTAAAGTGACTAAGAGCGGTAAAGGTTATACATCAGCACCAGGAATAAGATTGAAAGGTGGCGGCACTGGATTAGAAACAACTGTGACACTTGGTGCTTTATCTAATATAAAAATAACAAATCCAGGTAAAGGTTACGGTTCTGTTCCAACAATAGATATTGGCGACGCTCCCGCTGATGGTGTTAAAGCTGAACTAACAGCGATAGTTACAAATGGCGAAATAACAAGTGTAACTGTTAATAATGCTGGCGATGGATATAAAGCAGATTTCGATGTTACATTCCAAAGTCCACAAGAAGCTGAGGATGATAGTAATCCAATTCTCTCGCTTGGAGATAAAAAAGAAGAGGTCTTGGAACTTTTAGAAAAATGTAAAAAAATAGATGATGATAAAAAGGAACAAATTATAAAAAATATAAATGAAGGCGCATTAAAGAAATACGAAGTTGAAGAATTAATATCCATTTTAAATAATTAAATCAGTCTTCATCCGATACATCCGATTCTCCTGATGAATCATCAGACGATTCTTTATTAACAAAAATATTGTTATATTGTTGCAATTTCACCCCTTCCTCGCTATACATATTTTCTTTTTTCTTATAATCCATAATATTATCTCGTGAAAAATCTTCTTCTTCGTCATCACTATCGCCTTCAATTTCTTGCTGATTATATTGATATTCAATATAATTCATTTTATATTCGGGATTTAATATAGATCCTTGTGGAAAATTATTTTGCGTAGGTTCATAATAATATATTGCAAATACAATGTTATGATTTACTCCTTTAAAATCATATAATGTTCCCTTATTTGTTTCAAACCGCAATGTCATCTTTGATAGTTTTCCAATTGGGTGAAACTCTCTCACTGGTAATTTAGTAATACTTAATTTTTCACTATTAATACCTACGTTGTCTACCCTGAACTTTGCTAAACCTAATGAAAACTTTGAATATGATAATGACCCATATAAATGTGCTTCTATTTCCGGGCATTTCATTATTATGTACTTATTTCCTATAAAATAAATTATACCGGGCGATACTATTTTATATATGTCTACAAAACCATCATTAAATTCTTTTACAGGATTATCATTTAAATTACTATGAAAAATTCTATTCATATTATCATTATATTTATATATTTCTTTATAAACATATTTTTCCGGCGAGTCCCCGTTTGCATATAAATCAAATCCTAAATTCTCTGATATTGTTGATCTTTTCATATCTAGAATAAATGGTTTTTTAGAGTATATATCCAATAAATTAGTGAGTTCTGAAGGGTCTGAATGCTCTTTAAAACCTATCTCAAAATTAAATAATTCATCATAATTTGAAAAAAATGTTTTTAATGTATAATCACCTGGTGTTATGTCAATTTTATTAAAAACATCTTTATAATCTATTGTAACATGATAACCTGAATTAACAACGGTGTTATTTATTATAGTATCCATCTTATACCAAATTATCAAATTGCTAAAAATACTTGTATGAACATTGATTATACATTTTTTTAATTCCTCTTCATTAAGTACCTTATTATATATTTTGAAATCTTTTATATTAAGACTTGCGTGACTGGCTGTATCCCAGTCACCATAGCCCAATTCAAACTTTTTACCGATATATTTATCAGTATAAAAAACATTCTTAATACCCAACGATGAATTATGGTTCTTTGAAGAATCCGTTGTTGCATTTAAATATATTTGCCAAGTATTATTATCTGATATTGTCCATGCTACATGTGTTTCATAGCTCAAATTAATATTATTAATTATTTTTTCAT
>Ga0209666_1000960_pt1 | contig 22149 bp, 13 predicted proteins | sample SaaInlV_125m_DNA_FD_184679 | JGI IMG/M metagenome (GOLD analysis project Ga0209666, IMG submission 184679) | Marine microbial communities from expanding oxygen minimum zones in the Saanich Inlet - Saanich Inlet SI037_S3LV_10m_DNA (SPAdes)... | ecosystem: Environmental > Aquatic > Marine >...
CTCGGGCGTCCGACGACGACGTCGTTTCACGCGCGCGCAGATGTTCCTATCAGTCCTCACGCTAAATCACGTTAATTCACGGTCTGATTGGGGTAGGACTACCCCAATCGTCCGATGTGGCCGACCTCGACATCGCGCGAATTTGAGCGTCGTTCGCATTCGCCACCAGGTTCTGCTCCCAGTCCCGCTCGTCAGGGCCCCACAACACCTCACGCGGGGGAACCTCGTCCGAGCGCGTCGCTCGTTCGTCGTCTCCCAGGTCGCGCCGTCCCGCGGGGACTCGGGCGGCTCTGGCGTGGGCGCGCCGGTCGTCGCCGGAATTGCGCTCGGGATCCGAGGAGGGCCGTTAAATCTCGCGCGTCTTCCGGGCTCGCGCGCTCGCTCCGCCCCGCCATGTCGGCCTCGGCGCGCGTCCCGCATGTGGACGAGGCGGTGAACTTCCGCGACCTCGCGCTGGGGATCAACGACTGGTACAACGTCACGCCCTCCGTGCGCGTCGCGATCGAGGGCCTGGCGCTGGTGGTGCAGGACCAAGCCGCGCGCCTCGAGCGCTTCGAGCAGCATTTCGGGGTCCCCGGGATCCCCGGGGTCGCGCCGGCGCGCCCGGGGACCGCGCACTCGCAGGACCACCAGGACGACGTCGCGATGCTCTCCGAGCGCGTCGAGCGTCTGTCGCAGGAGCTCGCCGCGACAAAGGCCAAGCTCCGCGCGGTGGAGTCCAGCCGCGGGGGCGCCGACGACGCCATGGCATCCGCCGCCGAGCGCGCGTGCGACCTCGCCACGCAGCGCGCCGAGACTGCGGCGCGCGAGGCGTGCGCCGCGGCGCGCGAGTGCCGCGCTTTCGAGCAGACCGTGGCTCGCGCGGAGAGCGCCGCCTCAGAGGCGACGCGCGCGCGCGACGCCTTTTCGGCGTCGCTCGCGGTGAAGACGGAGTCCTCGGAGTCGCGCGTGCGCGCCGCCGCCGCCAAGGCGGAGGTGCGGTGCCGCGAGGCGGCGGACGACGTGCGCCGCGTCGAGGCGCTCGTGCGCGACATCGACATCGCCACTTTGGAGCGCGACGCCGCGAGCATCGCGCAATTCACGCAGTCGCTCGGGACCATCCAGGAACTGAAACGCGCCGTCTTCGGCGAGGGCGCGGGAGGCGTCGCCGGGACGCCGGGGGGGGCGGGGGCGCGCGCGTTCTCCACCCCGGGGACGGTGGCGTCGCACCTCGCGACCCCCGCGTCTTCGGCGCCCAAGACGCGCGGCGGCGACGTCGGGGTCCCTGTCCCTGTCGGTTCCCTGTCTATTGGCGCGCGTCTCGCGGAGGTGGAGGCCACGGCCTTATCCGCCGCGGCGGCGATCGAGGCTGTGCGCGCGGGCGAGGGCACGCCCGCGACGGAGGCGCTCGGCGCGGGTTTGCAGCAGCTTCACGCGGCGGTGGGCGCGAGCCTGAAGGATCGCCCCACCACGGCGGAGGTTCTGTCGATGGTGGAGGAGACGCTCAAGACGACGCGCGACGAGACGAGCGAGACGTTTGCTGTGCTCGCGAAGCGCACGACAGCGGCGGAGGAGGCGGCGGCGACCAACACGCGGCGCGTCGGCGTGGTGGAGGACGTCGCGCGCGGCATGGAGCGACGGCAGAAACGCACCGAGCGGCTGGTGGAGGATGTGCGCCGCGCCTGGAGCGCGGCGGCCGCGGACCGAGACACGGCGATGATCCGCGCGATGGCGGCGGGGGGCGGTGCGCTCGAGAAGCGGTCGGAGTTTGAGAGCGAGGACACGTCCGCGCCGTCGCCGCGCCGCGACGACCGCGACTTCTCGGACGACGACTCGGCGGACGGGGAGTGACGACGTCCATCCCGCGCGCGCGGGGAGACGTTTGGGTACGGTGCGTATTTATTGAAACGAAAGAAAAGGAAGCGCACGTAGTCGTGTACATTACGGCGTTTACGCGTATCGCGTCGAGCCGGCTTCGCGTCGTCGCTCACTGCTTCTCCCTGATCTCCTCGCGCGCGCGCGCCAAATACGCGAGCTCGACGGTGGCGCGTTTCGCCAAACGCACGTCAGGCGGGGATCGATCGTCGAACGCGCCCGCCAACGTCGCGACGCACGCCGACTCGCGCTTCGCGACGGCGGCGGCGACGGCGGCGAGCGCTTCGCGTCTGCGCTTAGGGTCGGGGTCCGCGGCGGCATCTTCGATCGCCTCCCGGGTCTCCATGGCGAGCATCAGAACATTTTGGTCGACCGGTTCCCGTTTCGAATCGTTCGAAGAACGAGTCGCGACTTCAAAGTCGACGTCTCGCTCGCGCGCGTCGTCGGCGAAGTCGTCGTCGTCGTCGTCGCCGACTCGCTCGCCGAAAGCCGCCAGCATGTACTTGGCCCGGCGCAGCGGGTCGCGAAGCACGGCGTAGGCGTGGTTCACCAGCGACGCCTGCTCCGCGCTGTGCGCCTGCGCGCGCTGCGAGCGAGCGCCGAACTTGTCCGGGTGGAGCACCTTCTGCAGCCGCTTCATCGACGCCTCGAGCGCGTCCGGGTCCACCTCGAACCGGGGCGCCATCCCGAGGACGCGGAAGAGCACGGGCGCGCGCGGCCCGTCCGCGCCGCGCGGGGCGGCGACGCGCGCCGGGAGGATCTCGCCGCACGCGTCGCAGAAGAACCTGTGCTCGGCGGACGCGCCGAACGGCGCGGCGCAGGCCCAGCACTCGGTCGGCGGGCGCGCGTCCGCGGCATCGGCGGCGAACCCGCGCGCGCCGAGCGCGCGATGACGGCACCTTCGCGCGGGCGACGTCCACGACGCGCACCCGCGAGCCGCGCGGGTCGACGCGAGACGCACGGCGGTCGACCAGACCCCTCTGTACGACGCAGACCGCGCGTTCGATCGCGACGCCGCGACGAGGAGGTCCCGCGCCCCCCGGCGAGACGCGCGCATCGTGTTGTGGTCACGTCCGTCGCATCGAACGTCCGGATGCTTTCGGGAAACGAGGAAAACGCGTTTTTCGAGAAACCGCGCGGGGATCCCGCGCGTAATTGAATGACCTATAATACGTGACTACCGCGCGCTGCTTTCACGCGCGTTAGCTCGTGCGATGTCGAGTGCGATTTCACTCGAGCCCCGCGTTCGTCTGTTTCGCGTTCGGGGGTTTGAGAAACAGCGCTGCCGCCCCCGCCGCCGCCGCCGCCGATCCCGCGACGAGGAAAAGCGAGCTTCCCGCGCTGCCCAGCGCGTCATCCGTGAGCCCGATAACGATGGGCCCCACCAAAAACACCAGGTCGCCCGCGGTCTTCGGCAGCGTCAGGGCCTCTCCCTCTCCCCCCTTGGGCGCGGACTCGATGGCCAGCGCGTTGACCGCCGGGCCAGCCGCAGCCGTGCCCATGCCCCACAGCCCGATGCAGATTTGAAGCTCGCGCACATCCGTCGCGTCGCGCGCCAAGCCTAATCCAATCGCGCACGCTAAAAGCGAGAGCACGATAACCGTCTTGAGCCCGATCTTGTCGGCGATCACGCCCCCCAGCGGCGCGCTGGCCATGCCCAGCAGCGCGGTGAGCGAAAAGAGCTCACCCACCTGCGCGGGTGTGGCGCCCAGCGCCTCGGACGCGAACCAGGGGATGCACGTGAGCTTCGCCACGAAGCCCAAAGCGTTGGCCGACGCCGCGACTACCAAAACGCGTTGCGTGTCGTCGCGCAAAAGCGTCCCCCAGTCGCTCTGTTTCTTTGCCTCCTCGAGTTCCGCCTGGAACGCCTCCTCCTCCTCCTCGGACATGTCCATGGACATGAGCGCGATCTCTTCTTCCTTCTCCGCCGCGGCGTTGATCTCGGGAAGCAGAGAGTACCCCGCCGTGCAGAAAAGCGCGGCGAGCGAGATGAGGTAAAACACGCTCGACGGTCCGTACTCCTCCGCGACTCGTCCGCCGATGAGCGGGCCGATGACTAACCCGAGCGCCTGCACCGCCTGCTGCGTGCCCGTGATCGTGCCTCTGGCCTCAGGACACCGCTCCGTGAGGTCCGCCAGGTACGCGCGGTCGCCGCCCTCGGCGGCGGAGCGCCCGGCGCCCAGGCTGAGCCGCGCGGGCACCAGCGCGGCGACGGTGCGGCATTGGCCGGTGGCGAAGTCGCTCAGCGCGATGACGAACATCCCCGCCATCATCATCTGCTTGCGTCCCCACGAGTCCACGAGTTTGCCCGCGGGCAGGTTCAGTAGCAGCATCGCCAGCGCCGGCGCCGATAAAACCACGCCGTTGGCGCTCCCGCTTAAGCCGATGGACTGCGCGTACAGGGGAAGCGCGGGGAGCAGCGCGCCGACGCCCACGAACAACACGAACTGCGACCCGAGCAAAACGCCGAACGGTTCCGCGACCGCTTTTCGAGGCAAACCGAACACGACGTCGTCCTCGTCGTTCGGGTCCGGGGAGTTAGGAATCGACGAAACACCGCGCGTCTCGTCCGTCAGCGCGTCGCGTCGTGTCACTCGTCGCCGGTCTCGGTCCTCGCGGCCGCGGACGCGCGTCCACGGGAAGCGCGCGTCGCGTCTCGAGACCCGCGCGCGTCGCGTCGCGAGGGGCGCAAAAGATAGATCCCCGGACGCGCGGGTCGCGACGGAGCGCCTCTTCGATGCGGGCGAGACGCGGGGCGCGTTCGCGACAGCCACCGCCCCGTTACACCGCATCGCGACGTTCGACATCACCGCACCGGAGAGCACCGCTCGCGGCGAGGCCTACACGTCGCGAGGGTGAGACGACGTCACGCGGGGACGATCTCCGCCGATCCCCCGGTGACGTCGTCGAGATACGCCTCGGGTCGTCAACGAGAACGAACCGAACCCGCGGGTGTGTCACGTCCGCGGGTCGGTCTGCGCAGCGTCGATCTCCTCAAGCGTCGCGCGGTAATCCACCAACCTCGAGCGCCGCCTCGAGGAGTGGCCGCCGGGTGAACCGGCAGGCCTCGCCTCCTACATGCGATGGGGCTGTGCCGTCCTTGACGGCACTTTGCCTTGCAAAATCGCGCGGAGATCTCGACATTTTCGTCTGTTTCTCGCGGGAAACGAGGACAGCGTGGCATCTCCCTCCCCCTTCTCCTCACTCCCACGAGCGCATCCTCAGAAGACACACAATGCGGGTGGTCTCCCCGACGCGCGCGCGCGTGTTCGCGCCGCCGGGCGCGTCGTCTCGCGAGACCGCCGGCGCGAGACTCTGGCGCGCGAGCCCCGTCCCCTGGTCGTCTCGGTGTCGTTCGAAGCTGCTAACAAGCGCGTCTCGGATCTCCTCCCCGGCTCCTGCCGCGTCCCGCGGCGAGTCCGGCTCGTGGGACCCCGACGACCGACGCAGGATCGAGGAGAACCGCTCGTGGCGACGCACGGACGCCCCCGAAGACGCGTGGGACATCGACAAAGAGCGGGACGCGGTGATGTACAAGCGGGAGTCTTTGGAGCGGCTTCTCTCGCTCACGCCCAAGGAACAAAAGCCGGACCGCGCGGTGACGTGCGCGGCGTGCGGCGCCGAGGTGTGCCGCCGCTCGGACGAGACGCAGAAGGACAAGGCGCACGTGCACAGACAGACTTATGCGGGCGCGTACGTGTCTGTCAGCGTGTACGCGAACGCGGGGGGGATCAAACAAACGGAGGATGCTGAAAAAGACGAAGAGGCGTCGACGTGGTGGCCCCCGCGAGACGCGACTCGGTGTCGTTGCGCGTCGTGCGATCGGTCGCTGGGCTGGCGCGTCGCGGACAACAAAAACGAGACCGTCGGGGCGTTCTACGCGCTCCTCACGTCCAGGCTCGCGGTGGGGAAACCAAACGCGGAACCTTAGGTATAAGGGTTGTGATGTGTTAAGCCGTCTTTGATCGTTTGTTGTCGTTTCGTCGTTAGAAGTCGCGAGCGCCGGTAAGCCCGTCGCGAGTCGTCCTCGTCTGGGAGTAATTTTTTCGCGCCCGGGCGCTTCTCGTTGTTACCGCCCCGGCGTCTGCACAGCGCGCGGCGCGCGCGATGGCTCCCAAGTTCAACAGCCCGAAACAGGCGCTCGAGCAAGGCGTGTGCGGCCAGCACGGCTGGTCCAGTCGGTACTTCCGTGAGGTGGGAGGTGGGAGGTGGTGCGTCGAGGTTCGGTGGGGGGTGGGGGATGGAAAGCGGCGCACGTTCGTCAGCGACGACACATCGGACGAGTCCATCCCGGGGACGAAGAAGGGACACGCCGCGGCGGCCGCGGTGGCGCTCGAGGGACTCGAAACGGTCGTGCGGAGTGTCAACCTGAAACCGTTGCGGACGGTGGAAGACGCGCTCGGACCTCGGTTCGGCAGCACGTGCGAGGTGTTGGACGGCTCGGCACCCGGGTCGTGGGATCGGCTGTGGAGATGCCTGTCGCGATGCCCCCCGCTCGAGCGCGCCGTGGGCATCGACGTGGAAGGAAACATGCGAACGCCGCCGGTGCTGGTGCAGGTGTGCGTGCAGGTCCCGTTCCAGGAAACGACACTGTGCGTCTTGGAGCTCCCGGGTTCGAGCCCGGGCGGGAACCTCAGCGCGGACTTGCGGCGCCTGCTTCTCGACGCGACCGTCGCAAAGGTTTTTTGCGACGGCACCGCCGGCGCGGACAAGCGCTCGCTCAGCGTCGACGTCGACCTCGCGGGGATGGGCGCTCAGTTCGCGTGTCTTGATTTGGAGCACATGGCGAGCGAGCTCGCCGGGGCGACGAGCGTGTTACGAGGGCTCGCCCGCATCTTCAATCTGGCGTGGCCCGACTCGCCGTTTCGCGCCACCAAAGACAACAAGGACAAGTCGAGCGTGCGGTATTTCGTTGACATCCAGGATGGCCGGCGCGCGCCGCCGCGGACTCTCGCGGACGTGCCCGCGTCGATTCGGCGCTACGCCGCCATGGACGCGTGGTTGACGATGTTGGCGTTCGAGGGGCTACGAATGACGAGGGCGCGAGAGAGGATCTCTGCTATCGAATAGAGCACCGTCTGTTGAAAGTACTACCGGCAGAACACAATCGAAAGCTGTGATATCGAAACTGTTCAATCGATGCTCGCGTTCGTCGTCTTCCAGCAGTCCAAGCGTCCGATATTTTCGCGCTCCCCGTCCGGCGCCGCGCACACCTCGTCGCGCGGGAAAGAGTGCCATGGGCGTCGCGGGTTCGACGCAGCGGCTCCGGCCGATGGTGAACCCCGACGGGAAGGTCGGGTTGAAGGTACGCGTCGCGATCCTCCGCGCCCTGTCCGTCCGCGTCGCGAGGAAACAACCCCGAAGATCGGCGCGTCGATAGCGCACCCCGCGCGCTCGCCCCGAGACGCCTCGCTGACCCCTCGTCCCCGAACGTCCCCGGACCTTTCCTCGCGCAGATCAGCAGGCGTCTGATCGAGAAGCTTGACGGCGAACAGCCGAGCACCAGCGCGTCCGCGACGCCTAGTCCCGAGCGCGAGCGGTCGCGAGCCGAACCGCGACGCGACCCGGACCCGGACGCGGGCGCGCGGACCGGAGGCGTGCCTTTCCATCCCGGCGCGGACGCGAACCTGGCGCGGTTTCAGAACCTGCGGACGTTCGCGTCCATGGGGGCGGTCGGAGACGAGCAGGCGGTGGACGAGCACAGGCCGATGTTCCCGGGGCTTGACCACGCGCTGGCCAGGAGCCTGAGGGTGGGCGAGCTCCTGCTGAAGAACGAAGAGGCGGAGCTGGCGCTGACGCGTGAGCGCGCGAGCGAGGTGCAATCGCGGCACCACCTGATTCACGTGAAGGCCGCACCCTGCGTCGCCGAACGCGAGGCGTGCCGCGTGTGCTACGAGACGAACGCGGAGGACACGCTGCGGTGCGGGCACGAGGTGGCGGCGTACGACGCGTGCGCCAGAGCGGCGCGCGACGCGTTGGCGCGGGAAGGGCGTTTGCGCGCGAGCGCCGTGTAGAAAGGTGTGCGTGTTTGAAAGGGAACGAATCGTTCGACCGTCGCGTGCCAAACGAGAAGAGGGCGTTCATCGATCTCGCCGCTCTCGAAACGCGCGGCTCCGAAAGCTCGCGCGTGGACAAACAGACACCCGGGACCGTTCACCTAGATAACCCAGAACGCGCCGCGGCGCGCGTCGGCCGTGTGGAGTCGACATGGGCGATCAAACGGCGTTGGGCAGGGCCCAGGCGAGGGTACGCGACGTCCCCTCGCGCTCGTCTCGGTCTCGACCGCGACCTCGCCCTCGCGCGCCGCCCGCGGTTCGATCCGCGGGCGGCACTTTTGATGACACCTCGTCTCTCAACTGACGCTCGCCACCCTCCGACCCCCGCAGAACCTGCTCCAAGCCCTGTTCTACATCGTCGCCTGGGGATGCGCGAGCTCGGGTTTGATTTTCCTCAACTCGTACCTGCTGAACGAGGACGGGTTCCACTACCCCATGACCCTGTGCTCCATGGGCCTCGCCGCGTCGTGGACCATCTCGTCGCTGCTCGTCACCCTCGGCGTCTCCAAGCTGGACAAGTCGCGAGACATGAGCGCGCGGTGGTATTTCAAGCACGTCGTGCCCATCGGCGGGTTCGCCGCGTTCTCCCTGGCGCTGGGGAACTACACGTATTTGTATTTATCCGTCTCGTTCATCCAGATGCTGAAAGCCGCGGTGCCGTGCGTGACGATGATGGTGTTAGTGGGCGCGAACCTCGAAAAGCCGCATCGAGTGACGGTTCTCGGCGTCGCGATTCTCACCTTCGGCACCGCGCTCGCCGCGTACGGCGAGATCGCGTTCCAGTGGATCGGCGTCGTCATGATGTTTGCATCCGAGTTCTCCGAGGCGTGCCGGATGGCGGTGTTACAGTATTTACTCGGGAACCTCCGGTTCGAACTCATCGAGGGCTTATACGTCATGGCGCCGGCGAGTTTCGGGTTTTTGGTCCTAGGCATTGTGTGTTTCGAGTGGCGCGCGCTCGTGGAGGAAAACGGGTTGGGGAAGATCGGAAACGCGCCGCACAAGTACGCGTGCGCGGCGTTTTTAGGGTTCTTGGTGAACCTCCTAACGTTGGCGGTGATCAAGTCCACTTCGTCCCTGACGTTTAAAGTCATAGGGCAGGTGAAGAACACGTTAGTCATTCTAGTCAGCGTCGCGCTGTTAGGCAGCGCCATCACTGCAGTGCAGGTGGTCGGGTACTCCATCAGCATGGTCGGCTTCGCCGTGTACCAGCGCGGGAAGCAGCTGCAGACGAAGGACGAGGCGGACGTCGCGGACGCGCGCGCGCGGGAGAAGGGCAAAGGGGTGCTGATGGAGAGCAACAAGGGGGGCGGGAATCTGTAGCCGTGCGAAAGCGCGAGATGTTCGCGCGACGAAAACAACGGCGCCAGACGCGTTTGTCGCGGAGCGAAAAAAGCTCTTCGTGGGTCGTTTTACAAAAGAATCGCGCGATGAAAAAGCCGTTTGCGTCGTTAGCGGCTGCGGCCGGCGCCCGCGCGCATCGCCTCATCCTGCATGCGCTCCGCCTCGTAGTCCTTGCGCTCGAACACGTCGCTCCCCTTCTGGATCACGCGGTCGATCAGGCCGTACTCGATGGCCTGCGCGGGCGTGAAGTACCTCCGCCGGTCCAGGTCCACCTTCACCTCCTCCACGGGCTTTCCCGAAAACTCGCTCATGAACCCCATGTACGTGTCCTCGCACACCTGGATCTCGTTCGCGCGGATCTGCACGTTCACGGACGTGTCGAACGTGCGGTTGAGCTTGGGCGGGTGCGTCATGATCTGCGCGTTCGGAAGCGCGTGCCTGCACCCCTTGTCCCCGGCCGCGAGCAGCATCGCGGCGTTCCCGAAGCACTTCCCAACCGCCACCGTGTGGATCTTGGGGCGGATGTAGCGCATCGTGTCGAGGATGGCGTACGCCTCCGAGTCGACGCCCACCGCCTCGCCCTTTTCGTTGATCGACCCGCCGGAGTGAATGTAGATGTACCCGGGGCGGTCGTTCTGCTCATAGTTCAAAAACAGAAGCTCCGCGACGACCAGCTCCGTCACCGCCGGCAGGAGGGGCATGCCGATGTACACGATGCGCGCGTTGAGAAGCAGCGACGGCAAATCGGGGGGAGGACCGGCGCCGCCGGATCCGCCCCCCGCGGACATGGTCATGCCGTATCCGCCCGATCCCGCGCCCGCGATCGCGCTCACCATCGAGGCCGGACCGCCGTTCGCCTCGCAGGGCATCTCGTTGCGGTATGACGCCCTGGCGGAGATGGAGAAGGGGTCCACGTCCGGTCGGCGGAACGCCTGGTCGGGGCCGAGGCCCATCATCTCGATCTGTTTCGCGGAGAGGCCCGCGACGCCCCGCGCGCGGTCGAACTCGGGATCGCCGGGAAGCACAACCTTCCTCTTGCGGTCCGGGCTCTGGAACTCCTCGGGGATGAACGCGGAGCCGGCGGCGCGGACCGCCACCGGGCCGCGCGCGCGGCACGCGCCCCCCTTGGCCACCTGCACGCGACGCGCCCCACCGTTGAATCCCGCACGTTTGCCGGAGAGTAGGGTTTTCTTGTCAGCGCCGAAGCGCGCGCAGTGCGCGTTCGCAGCCGTCATCGACGCCATCTTCGAAGGCGTGACCCGCGAGGTGACGACGCCGTGCGTTTGTCCGTGCGTTCGGTGCGCCGCAGACAGTGTCGCGCAGGGAGGGGGGGGCGAAAGCCGAGAGATAAGATGCACGCGGAAACACATTCGCGTCGTTTCCAGTGTTTCCACACTTTTGTCCATTTGGAAGATCCGCGGGAATTCAGAAAGCTGCGACCAAATGCTCATACGCGACGAAGAGATTTCCCGGTCCACTGACTGAATGCTCATAAGATGACGTGGTCTTCCGAGACTTCCCGAAGAAACGCCACGAAGTTGTACTGCCAGACTCGAGCGCACCGCGTGGACGGCCACGATGCTCGCTTCCGCTCGAATGCCCGCGCCCGCGCCGACGCACGTCGCGCTGCGCGTCGCCGGCCGTCGCGTCTCGCGCGCCTGCCCGACGCGCGGGCGCCGGATTCGGGCGGCGAGCTCCGACGAACCGTCCACCGCCGACGACGTAGACGAGGCGGTCGCGACATCCTCGGACGTGCATCTGGCGTGCCCCGTCTGCCTGCGCCCGTTCAAGGGCACAACGCGCACGTGCGTCGGCTGCATGCGCTCGTTCCCGATCGACGGCGGCGTGCTCGACCTGTGCCTGGACGCGGGGGGCGCGTCGGGGGCGTACAAGGAACCACCCGCGAAGAGCGGCACGCGATTGTTTCAGTCGGAGCTCATCAGCTCCGTGTACGAAAACGGGTGGCGCCAGAGTTTCGCGTGGGCCGGGTTTCCCGGCGAGGAGGCGGAGACCGCGATCGCCATGGAGTACATGATCGACGCGGGGGCTGGCGGTGGGGTCATTTTAGACGTTTCCTGCGGTTCCGGGCTCTTCTCGAGGCGCTTCGCCGCCTCCGGGAAGTTCGCGAAGGTGGTCGCGTCCGACTTCTCAAACGCCATGATGAAGCAGACCAAGGCGTACTGCGAGCAAGACCCGACGCTGCGCGCGAAAGCGGACGGTGTCGAACCCTCGTTACTGTTCGTGCGCGCGGACGTCGGGCGTCTTCCCTTCGCATCGGGCTCGCTCGACGCCGTGCACGCCGGCGCGGCGATGCACTGCTGGCCCTCGCCCTCCGCGGCGGTCGCCGAGATCTCTCGCGTGTTGAAACCCGGAGGCGTGTTCCTCGCGTCGACGTTTCTGGATCCGACGGCGATGCTCGGGGACGTGGCGGGCGGCGACGCGGCGGTGGCGCCGCTCAGCGCTCTATTCAAGGACTCGGGCGTGGGCACGGGCGGCGCGTTCAACCAGTTCTTCTCCGAGCCCGAGCTTAAGGACCTCACCACGAAGATGTGCGGGTTTGAAAACTTTGAGCGAAAGCGCGAACGGCAGTTCATCTTCTTCTCGGCAACCAAGCCGAGACGTTGACCGACGACGGAGCGCGACTCCGTCTCGCGACAAACGACTCGGACGCCGTACCCGGTATAGATACTCGTGTCGTGTTGGTTTAATACGTATTAACACGACGTCGCAGAAAAAACGCAGTTCGTCTCGATCGCCTCTTCTCTCGCCGCGGAGCGCTCTCGATCACCGCTTCTTCTTTCCGCCGTCCGCCTTTTTCTTCGCGTAACTCTTGACGTAGAACTGGCCGAAGAGCACGAGCATGTTGGCCATGACGAACATCTGCGAGTAGGGAAGGATCTTGGGGCAGTGCCCGTCGACGATCACGTAGCAGGCGTGCGCGAAGACGATCACGAACTGCGCCATCTGCGCCTGCGTGATGTACTTCTTCCACGGGCACGAAATCTTCAGCGCGGCCATCAGGTAGTACGAGTACATGATGACGTGGATGCCCGCGTTCATGCACGCGCCGAAATACGCGTCGATGCAGTCGTTGTTCTTGATCACGAAGCACACCATCCACCACGCCCAGATGAGCAAACAGTGGTGGTAGACGTGCAGAAACGATAGCTGCGCGTTCTTCTTGCGCAGCACCATGAACACCGTGTCCAGGAGCTCGAGGTACTTGTTGTTGTAGTGCAGCCAGATGGCGTTGCATATCCAGAACGACTCGGGGTTGCTCCACGCGAGCCGCCCTCCCCACGCCTTGACGCCGACGCGGTTCAGCTCGGCGATGAAGATGGCAACGGTGACCACATTGAACACGGTCTGGTACCCGTTATACACCAGCATGAAGCCCTTCGGGTCGAACGCCTCGCGCTTGGCCATCAGCTTGGGGCCGAACGCGCACATCGACAGGTACAGCACCGTCGCGGTCACGGGGAGGGCCAGGGAGAGCTCGCCGATCCACGCGGGGACGTCAACGGGGCCGGCGGGCATGTACCCAGCGCCGGGCACGGCGTACCAGTACATCACGCTGGCGTACACGCCGAACGCGACGAGGGCGGTGGCAGGGAACGCCATCGGAATCGGAGGTCGGACGCGCGGCGACGTCACGAGTGGCGCGCGCGACCCGAAGGCCATCGAGATATCGATAAAGCACGCCTGCGCCGCGGCGGTGCGATTCGTCGCGAACCGCATGTTTTCGGCCTCGCGTTTTGCCACTTGGCTTGTTACAAGTCGCGCGCGTCCGGAGCGTCACACCATGGCGGCGCTCGCGCACGGAACCCCGTGCGGTGCGCGTGGCGCGCACTGCGCGCCTCGCCGCCTGTCGGCGAAGCGTGCCGCTGCCGCGCGTGCCAACGTGCCGCGCGCACCCGCTCGTTGGGTCGCGGTGAAAGCCACGGAGGACGGGCCATCTCAGACCGAGACGTCATCGTCAGCGCGCGACGTCTCGGAAGCCGGCGGCGCTCTCGACGCCGATCCTCCCGCGGCGGGCTCCTCCCGCCGTCTGTTCTCCGTGGGCCTCTTCGCTCCCCTCGGCGCGGCGTACGACGCGGTCGGGCGGTGGCTGGTGGCGCACCCCGCGCCGCAGTGGGTCGTGAACTCGCCCGCGAAGACCAAGTTCACGTCGTTCCTGGCCTCCGTCCTCGACCCCGAGTTCGACCTCGACGCCTCAAAGGCTGCCGTCGAGAAGCTCATCGCGAGCGACGACGTGGTGGTCTTCAGCGCGACGTACTGCCCTTTCAGCGCGGCGGCGAAGAAAGCGCTGACCGCGGAGGGCGTGCCTTTCACCGCGGTCGAGTGGAACGAGACGAAAGGCGGCGCCGGGTTCGCGCCCGCGCTCGCCGAAATCACCGGGCGCTCGTCCATCCCGAACGTCTTTGTGTGCGGGAAATCCGTCGGCGGGTGCAACGACGGGAACCCGGGGATCCGGCCGCTCATCGCGTCCGGCGGGCTGGACGAGGCGCTCGCGGGGTGCTCGCAGAAGACACGCGACGCGAGGGCGGCGTTCCTGGAGGCGCGGGGGGATAACTTAGGATAACCTGAGCGAAGGCGAGCTCGAAGGATACGAAGCGAGGCGGCGCGAGGAATATTTTTATTCGTCATTTGCGTCGCGAAGCGTCTTTCTCGTCGCCTTAGTGAGTTCATTTTCACGCGTGCCCCTCCGCGCTTCTGTGCACGTGTATGAGGTCGTGCCTGGTGATGACCCCCTCCAGGCGTCTGCCGTTGTCGTCGGTGACGCAGAGGTGCCTCACGCCGAGCCGCGCGAAGAGCGCGTGGACGCGTCCCACCTTAGTGGCGGCGTCCGCCGTCCACGGCGCCTTGTCCACGGCGTGCGTCAAGTCCACCATCCGGCGCAGCTGCGACTCTGGGACTTTCACCGTCCCGTTTTGGATCTCGCGCACTAAGTTCTCCTTGAGCTCGTCGAAATGGTTCGCGTCCCCCGCGCGCATGAACGAAGGCGTCGCGTCCGCGGCGGCGGCGGCGGCGCCGACGCGCGCCGACAACGGACGTTCGTGGCCTCTTCGCGGGTCACTCGTCGCTCGGGGACCGGAGCCCATCGCGCGCGTCAGGAATCCGACCAAGTCGCCGCGTCGGTTTGCGACGCGAAAGTCGTTTCTCTCTTCGTCGTCGCGCGCGCGTTCGCGACGCGAAGTCGTTTGACGCGACGTTTTCAAGTCCTCTCGATCCTTCGACGAACGCCGCGAGAGATTCCCCAGCCCCTCGACGCTCCACTCGTCGATCAAGGGCGCCGCGGAGAAGCGCGCCACGGACGACGCGGAGGACCGTTTCCCAAACGGACCGTCGGCGCGTCCGTCGCGAATCTCGACGAGCGCTTCGCTCATTCGCGAGTGTTCGGCGTTCTTTTCGCGAATCTCGACGACTTCGTCGGAAGACACCTTCGCCTTCTTGTCGTCGCCGGAAGACGCTTCTTCCGCCTCCGCCTCTTCCAGGACCATCCGCAGCACGCGCTGTAGCATGGCGCGCGTGACCAGCCCGACGACGCGTTCGTTGCGCTCGACGTCCTCCAAAACAGGAAACGCGTTGTGCTCGGTGAGAAGCAGCGCGTTGAGAAGCACTCTCAGTCGCTCTTGTTGCCTGAACGCGATCACCGGCCCGCGTCTGGTGTCTGCTTCTTTCAGCGCGTCCCCGATCTTCATGGCGACCGTGCTCGGGTGCGGGTCGTGCTCGAGGAAAGGCACGCCTTTGGCGACGATGAGCCTTTCGTCCAGGCTGGCGCCCACGAGCGCGCCGGCGGTGGCGCGCGACACGACGCAGGCGAGGATGATGGGCGCCAGCACGTCCAAACTGGCCGTCGCTTCGATGATGATCACCGTCACCGCGGCGGTCATGCGCGTGAACCCGGAGAGCATCGCGGCGCTTCCTATGAGCGCGTACGTGCCTTTCGGCGCGGCGTTCGGATTGACCAGCTCGGCGACGCTCCCGAACAGACGCCCGAGCGCCGCGCCCATGAGCATGTTGGGGATGAACACGCCCGCCGGAAACGCGCCGCCGAAAGTGAGGGACGCGGCGAGGAAAAAATACACCAGAAACGCAAACACGACGGTTGGCGAAAACAGCTCCTCGCTGTACATGTCGTCCCGCGCGAACAGGTGTTTCACGACGCCCTCCTCGTTCTGCAGCATCAGCGTCGCCATCTCGTTGAAGTCGCCGTCCGCGCACGTGTACTGCACGAACGTGCGCGGGACGTACACCGCCGACGAGAGAAGGCCGCGGCGGAAAAGACGGCTCGCAAAAGACGTCTCGACGTCGTCGTCGTCGGGAAAAACGCCAACGTCGTCGGAAAAAAAACCCATCAGACGTCGCCCGTTGTACGCGCTGCCGTATTCCTGTCTGATCTCGGGAGCGGGGCGACACGAGAACAGCGCGGGAAGTGCCACCTGCGCGGTGGCGACGAGCGCGGCACCGAGCACGGCGTCGAACCACGCGCCCGCGCGACTGAAGTACCACGCGCGGACGCGCTTTGTGAAACGTCGCGCGCGTCGCGCGATTCTCGTGATCCACGCGCGATTCGTCACTCGTTGTGAATCATCGTCTTCCTCCTTTCCTTCACGCGTCGCGCGTACGTTCCCTCCGCTCGTGTTCCTTCGCATCGCGCCGGACGCGTCCGCGGCGAGCGTGAAGAGCGCGGAGAAGGCCCCGGCGAGGAGGGCGAGCAGGACGACGAGCGGCAGGTCGGAGGGTGACCAGCCGGTTGAGGAGTCGGGGTCGGAGATGACCAGCGAGGAGTAATCGACTCTCCCTTCGTTGGCGGCGTACAGGATCTGCGCGACGCCAACCGCCGTGCCCGCGGCGAGCATCGCGCGCCACACGTAGTCCGGCGGTAAACTCGACGCGACCTCCTCCATGACGTACAGCAAGCCGCCGATGGGCGCGTTGAACGCGGCGGCGACCCCCGCCGCGCTCCCCAACTGTAATATCTGCCTGCGCTCCTCGGGAGAGGGCTGCCATCCCAGGCGCGCGCGCCAGGGCACCAAGTTGAGCGCGGCGGACGCCGCGCACGCGCCTATGTGCACGGATGGCCCCTCCCTACCGAAGGGCATGGTCGCCGTGATCACGAGGCATATCCCGACGGAGCGGCCGACGAACGTGCGCCAGTGGAACAGACCGCGCTGCCGATTGCCGTTCAGGTACCCCTTGAGCTCGGGGATGCCGCTCCCGCGCGCCATGGGCGCGACGCGCAACACGTACGCCGCCGTGGCGCCGACACACAGCGACGCGCACCCGGCGTAGAACGCCCACGCCGCGACCAGGCCACCGGACGTGCTTCCGTCTTTTCCGGCTCGCGCGGCTTTCGCTAACAAGTCGCGCGTGGCGTCAAACTTAGCGGCGGTGAGCTGCGCGGTTGCGGTGGTCATGGCCCAGAGCGCGATTCCGGCGAGTACGCCGGCGAGCGCGGACGCGAGCAGTTTCCCCGAGTCCGCGACACGCCTGCGGAACCGCGTGAGCTCCTCGCGGCGTCGTCTGGCTCTCTGCTCCTTCACAAAAGCGCCCGTCGCGTCGTCCTCCCTGGACTCGTCCACGCCGGCGCCGGCGACGCCGCACGGCGACAGCGCGAAGGACGCGCGGCGGCTGGCGCCCTCGGCGGCGAAGACGTAGTAGGACGACGTGCGCCGCAGCCGGATGGGGGGCTTACCGTCGTCGTCCGAGGTCTGAGGCGTGCTGCTCGCAGAGCCGGCGCTCGCGGGGAAAAACGCGCGCGTCGCCGAGCGCAGGAGTCGGCGGGAAAACGTCACGTCCGAGTTGAAGCCGAGACCTCCGCGCGCGGACGGGTCGTCGGGTCGCGTCGTGTGTTTTTGTATTTGTCGCGAACCGAAGGACTCCGGAGACGTCGTCGCTTTTTCGTCGGACGGCGGCGTCGGAGCCGCGTCTTCCCGCGTGTTCTCGTCGCGCGTCTCGCGACGGCCTTTTTCGACGTCTCCGGAGTGAAGATCGTCCGCCGCACGATCGGTGTTTCGTGAGGTGCGGCGTGGATGCTCGATCGAGACGTCGTCCGCGCCGGCGGCTTCGACGCGAGTTTCGGCGACGGAAACCGACGGCGTTCGTCCCGATCGGGTCGACGAGACGCTGCGCAAGATCTTCGCCATGGTGGCGTCCGCGACCGGGTCCCAGTCGGGACTCGCGGCGTCCTCGCGCTCGCCGAAAGCGTCGAGCCGCCTCGGGTCGACGTTTTCCTCGAAGATGTCGAAAGCCGTTCCGTGAACTCGACCGCCCTCGTCGCGCGTCGAAGAGCCGTCCGACGGGTCGTCCGCGTCCGCCCCGCGCGACGCCCGATGCGGCGACTCGGGGAGACGAGCGGGTCGCGCGTCGGACGCGGGATCCGCCGCGCGCGTCGCGGGCGATTCGGGACGCTCGGGGGCGGACCGGACGTCGACGACGACCTCGCGGGGGTGCGTCGACATGTTCCGGCGCGCGCGGCGCGCGCGGGCGTGTGTGGGGGGGGGTGGTCTCCGCGGCAGGCTCCCAGAAAAGGCACTTGACGAGAAAAAGAAACGCTTCGTCTCTGCGTCTTTCCGAGAACTCGTCTCGCGGAGAAAGATCGCCAAATCTGACTTGGCACGCTTTGTGACGACGTCAGAGCTGCTAACTTTATCCACGGACCTCCGGAGCGCGGCACACCGCCGCGCGCGCTCACCCCCGTGAAGAGCCCGACGACGATGCACGGCGCCACGCTCGTTTCCGCGCCCGCGACCGTGTCGGTCGCGCGCCTCGGCGCTCGCCGCGTCGGCCGCGCGCCCCGCCTCGCGCGCGCCGCGGCGCGTTCCTCGCGATCCTCCCGCCGCGTCGGCGTGGTGCGCGCGTCGATCCAGGAGCCCGAGACGGACGCGACGGAGACGGCGCCCGCGTCGCTCCCTGACCTGTGGAGCGAGGATGACCTGGACTCCATCCAGTTCGCGGCGGACCCCGACCAGGCGGCGATCGGGAACAAAGCCGGCGCCGGCGCCACGATGGCTGCGCCCGACTGGCTCACGCAGCTCAACCGCTTGTGGGGTGGCAACAGCGAGATTCCCGTCGCGGACGCCAAGATGGAGGACATCACCGGCTTGCTGGGCGGCGGATTGTTCCAGCCGCTGTTCAAGTGGATGTCAGAGAGCGGTCCGGTGTACCTCCTCCCCACCGGCCCCGTCACGTCCTACGTCGTCGTGAGCGACCCGGACTGTATTAAACAGGTGTTGTTCAACTACGGCAGCAAGTACATCAAAGGCACCATCGCGGAAGCCGGCGCGTTTCTTTTTGGCTTAGGAGTCGCTCTTCAAGAAAACGAAGCTTGGAAGATTCGCCGCAAAGCCGTCGCGCCGAGTTTACACAGAAAATACGTCGAGGCGATGGTCGACCGGTGCTTCGGGCCGTGCGCGGAGCGGATGGTGGACATAGTGCTGGAACAGGCTTCGAGCTCCCCGAACGGCGTGAAATCAAAACTGAACATGGAGTCCAAGTTCAGCCAAGCCGCGCTGGACATCATCGGCATCTCCGTGTTCAACTACGATTTCAAAGCGTTAACCTCCGCCGCGCCGGTGATCCAGGCGACGTACACCGCGTTAAAGGAGGTGGAGACGCGTTCGATGGACCTGCTTCCCACCTGGCGCCTTCCTGAGCCCTTCCTATACGCGGTGTCGCCTCGCCAAAGAGCCGCCATGGACGCCGTCGCGGTCATCCAGGAGGTGACCACGAAGCTCGTCGAGGACGCCAAGGCGATGGTGGAGGAGGAGGAAGCCGCGGGGGGGGCCGAGGCGTGGGCGCGCGATTACCTCAACGACGCCAACCCCAGCGTGTTGCGCTACCTCATCGCCGCGCGCGAGGAGGTGTCTTCCACGCAGCTGCGCGACGACCTGCTGTCGCTGCTCGTCGCCGGCCACGAGACCACCGCCTCCGTGCTCACCTGGGGCACCTTCGAGCTGCTCAAGCCCGAGAACGCCGAGCAGCTCAGGCTGCTGCGCGCCGAGCTGGATGAGGTGCTCGGGGACAAGCCTTTCCCGGACTTCGACGACATGACGAAGTTGCCGTACCTGGAGCGCTGTTTCCACGAGAGCATGCGTCTGTACCCGCAGCCGCCGGTGTACACGCGGCGCGCGGTGGTGGAGGACGTGCTCCCCAAGAACCTGGGCGTGATCCCCGCGGGGCAGGACCTGCTCGTGTCCATCTACAACCTGCACCGCGCGCCCGCCAACTGGGGCCCCAACGCGCAGAGCTTCGAGCCGATGCGGTTCGGACCTCTGCGGGACGGGCAGCCGAACGAGCTGAACACCGGGTACCGGTACACGCCCTTCTCCGCGGGTCCCCGGCGGTGCCCCGGGGACAAGTTCGCCGTGTTGGAGGGCATGGCCATCTGGGCTGTGCTGTTCCGCAGAGTGGACATGGAGCTCGTGGCGGGGCACGACGTCGTCATGACGAGCGGCGCCACGATCCACACAAGAGACGGCATGCTGGTGAACGCGAAGAAGCGCGAGATGGTGAAATCCGTGGACGAGAAGGACAAGGTGGACTGGGCCAACCTCCGGCCCGCGAAGGACATCGGCGAGGGGTGGTTCGAGAAGGGCATCGAGACCAAGGGGGGGGGGAGCAAGTGCCCGATGCCGTTCGTGGAGTAGACGCGCGAAAGTAAGTGCGAATCACATGTGGTTATTATTTCGGTGCCGCCTCGACAGCGCGTCGTGTCAATTTACGTAATCTCCTTGTCTCGATCTGGGCGTCAGAAGGACGGGCGCGTGACGCTTCCTTCCCGCTGGGCGGGGGGATGGCGCCTCGTAAGCGCGCGCGCGCGCCTTCCGCGGCGGACGCGCCGAAGGCTCGGCGCGTCAAGGCTGAGCCCGCGGAGCCCTCCGCGGTCGCGGGTCCCGACGAGATTCGCGCGGCGCGGTTCCCGCCGACCATCGTCTTCGAAGATCCCTTCGCGAACGGCGCGGGCGTGTACGTCAAGCCCCCGAGCGACTGGAACGACTCCGGGGACCGAGCGGCTGCGCGCGTCTCGCGAGAAGTGCGTCTGCTGGGAACGGCCACCGTCACCGTGCGTCTCGCGGGCGCCGGCGACGGAGCGCGCGACGAGGAAGCCAGACGAACGTCGACGAGCGCGAAGAAGAGTCGGAGCCTGGTCCGGAAAAAAACAAACGCGGACGACGACGGCGACGACGATCGCGAACGCGACGACACCACTCCGCTCGGTCGTTTCCTCGCCTCTTTGGCGTGTCCGGTGCGCGGATCATCCCGAAGAGTGGCGTACGACCACAGGCACGGCGACGGTTTGGAGACCTGGAACGCCGAAGGCGAGCCCGGGAACGAAGGAGACTTGATTCCGGTGAACCGGCTCTACGAAGCGCTCGACGCCGGCGCCGTCGTCTTCGACGAGCCGCACGCGCCGCGGCTGATCGCGTCGCTCGCCGCCGCGCAGCACCCGCACACGTCCCCGTGGCGCGTCCCGCTCATACGGGCGGTGTGCCCCTTGGTGCCCCTCGATGAGGATCTCGACGCGAAGCGAGATGTGACGAAAAGCGAACGCGACGCCTCTTCGCGCGACGACGGCCACTCGACACGTCTCTCCACACATACACGCGCGTTGACGTTCGCGGTGTACGCGAACCGCTTAATGTTCGAGCTCATCGCGTGCGATGAGATCAAGTTCATCATGTCCCATCTCGTGTCTTCCGCGCCCGTCACGCACGCCGTCACTCCGCCGCCGCCGCATTTAAACGCGTTCGAGACGGACGTCGACGCCGCCGGCGCGGCGGACGATTTCACGCTCCCCGGCTTGCTGGCGGCGGCGGTGACCAAGGGCGGCGCGGCGGACACTCCGCCGCCGGGGCTGAGCGTTCAGATGCTGGACTTCCAGCTGCAGACGCTGCGCTGGATGCGAGACCAGGAGCGCGCGCCGCGCGGGCTCAACGGGACGTTCTGGGAGGAGCGCAGGTGGGCGGACGCCGTGAGCGGAAAGCGCGACGACGACGGGGAAGAGCCCGCCGCGTCGGACTCATCCGCGAGCGACGAAAACAAAAACGAAAACGAAAACAAAAGCGAGGGTCGGTTCTGGTACTTCCCCCTCGCCGGCGAGCTGCGCCTCGCCGAGCCCCCCCTGCGGCGCGGCGGAATGCTGTGCGAGGAGATGGGTCTGGGGAAAACCGTGGAGGTGCTCGGGCTGGTGTGCGCGGACGCGCCGGCGGCGAAGGCGGCGGCGGCGAAGGCGGCGGCGGAAGCCGCCGCGACGGCGACGACCGACTCGCGCTCGGCGGCGAGTCTGAAAAAATCGAAAAAGACAACCGTTCCGTCGCGCGCGACGCTCATCATTGTTCCGCCTCCTCTGCTGCGGCAGTGGGAGGCGGAGTGTAAGAAGTGCGTCGCGGAGGGTGCTCTGGTGCTGCGCGTGTACCAGGGCAACCGGGGCCGAAAGCAGAAAAACGGCGAGGACGGAGCGAAGCTCACCGCGAAAGACGCGGAGGACCGTTTCGTGGCTCGGCTCGCCGACGCCGACGTCGTGTTGTGCACGTACCCGCAGCTGCACCGCGAGTCCGTTCGCGTCGGCCGGAAACTTCCTAACGGAACCGCGAACGTCGGCGGTGTCGAGTCCCGCGTTTTATCCCGCATCGCTTGGCGACGCGTCGTGCTGGACGAGTGCCAGATGTTGCGGAGCAGCACCACGCAGCTCGCGGCGGCGTGCCGCGACCTCGAGAGCGATTTCCGGTGGATGGTCTCCGGGACGCCGCTGCACGGCGGCGTTGATGACTTAAACGGCGAGCTCGACTTTCTCGGCGTGTGGCCTTTCTGCTTGTCCGACCAGACGGACGGGTTCTGGGCGCACAGGATCGGGACCCCGTTCGCGAACCGCGACGAGGAGTGCCTGCCT
>Ga0209666_1000964_pt1 | contig 22084 bp, 12 predicted proteins | sample SaaInlV_125m_DNA_FD_184679 | JGI IMG/M metagenome (GOLD analysis project Ga0209666, IMG submission 184679) | Marine microbial communities from expanding oxygen minimum zones in the Saanich Inlet - Saanich Inlet SI037_S3LV_10m_DNA (SPAdes)... | ecosystem: Environmental > Aquatic > Marine >...
CGTCGCCAGTCATGTTTTTGTCGAGGTGGAATTTCTTCAGGAACTGCGGCGAAGCCAGAAGCTCGAGAATAGCAGCAGCGGCTTGCTCAGAGATACCGTTGTTGATGAAGCTGATGCTCTCGATACCCTTCTGCTGCTGCAACATCGCCGCGCACGCGCGAACGCCCTTCTCGCCGAAAGCGTTATCGCTCACGTCCACGGACGTGATGTTCGCGCCGAGCGTGGCTTCGGTGATGATTTGCATGGCTTTCAGGGCTTCATCCTCCGGGCGACCCGCGATGATATCGCTGAGGTCCACCTCCTTGAGAGTGGACGAGATGTTCGCGAAAGCCTTCGTCACAACGTTGGCAGCGTCGATACCGAAACTCTTGGAACTGAGTCTGACCTTCGAGTAAGACGCGCCCTTCGCCATCAGCGGCGCAAGCACTTGCTCCGCGCGCGTCTGAGTGTAAAACTCGCGATCCTTGCTCATGAGGTCGAAGTTGTCGGTGTCTCCACCTGCAGCCTGCTCGCCGGCGCTGGCGTCCGCCGCGGCCTCGCCGAGGCGCTCCGCCTCAGCCTTGATGAGCTCAGCCGCTTTCTTGATGTACAACCTCGTGAGTTCGAGGATCGGGCGGTCACCACCGGTGCCCTCGGACCAAGACTCCTTGGTCGTCGTGCTCGCCACCTCGGCGACGCTGAAGGCGCGCTCCTCGATCTCTTCAGCCTTGGCTCTGGTGCCGCCGAAGGTTTGGCCGTAGCAGTGGAACCCGAGGGCGGCGAGGGTATCGTCCATGCGGGTGACAAGGTCATCCCTCTGCTCTTTCGGAATAGCAAACACCATGGTGACGCTTTCGGACTACGTGGTCCGAGCGTGCGCGCCGTGTTGTGCGGCGCGACGGCGGCGGGAGAATATCGAAAGATCGTAAGGCGTTTGAAGAGAGGGGAACTGTCTTCTTCTCGGAACCGCCAACACTTCGACTTTCACGTTTGTCGCCGAGGGCTTGTCAAAGACACCCAAATAACTAGCTAATGGGTGCGATGGGAACGACTTGCGGCGATTTGTCGATTGTTTAAAACAGGAATCTACCGAGGAAGACGTTCGTGGACTCGAGAGCATCCCAGACGAACGTCACGCCGGGGGTTCCGAGCGCACTGTGCACCTGGAAAAATTCGATCAGACCCTTCACGAAAGCGGGGAGCGGACCACCGAGGACCAGCCCGTTGAACTGCATCACGGCGTTCCGTTTATGCAGACTGACGACTGCGATTTTCGGGGTGGTGTTTCTTCCACATACGGATCTCGGATAGCTCAAGGCCACGGGCTTCCTCCTGTACGACGCGAGTATTCCGCGCGCGACAGCCGTGGCGTTGAGATCAGCCGTAAAAGCGTTTTTTTCTTCGTTCGTCCCGCAACAGTCTCCGGCAGCGTACACGTTATCGAATCCCTCGACGCGCAAGCCATTCGCCATGTCTACGCGTACTTCACCGTTCTTCCCGACGCCGCGTGTTTTCAACGGCCCCGGAAGCGAACGACCCCCAATGCAGGGGTAGACCAGTGACGCGCGCAGCTCTCTGCCTTGTTCCGTGCGCAGCTTCCAGTCGCCGCCGCCGGGACGAAGCGTCGCGACGTCCTTGGGAGCCCCACCCCAATCCTCTACTCGATCGTTCAGAATCACCCAAACACCTTTTTTCTCGAGCCAGCGAAGAGCGAGTTTCCCAGCACGCGGCGGCATACGCTCGAGAAGACGGTCGTGCGGGGTGATGAGCGTGACTTCTTTGTGGCGACCCCACTTTCCCGCTATCTCGGCGGCCAACTCGACGCCGACTGTGCCACCTCCGACGATAACAACGTTCTTTGCGGAAACCAGCGTGGCATGAGCAGCTTCAATCTGCACTCGACGTTCCTCAGGGCTTGACGCGACGTCATGTGTCGCTTTGATGGGGTTCGGATACGAGGATCCCGTCGCAATGACCACGTGATCTGCGGGCAAGCTCGAACCGTCGTTCAACTTGACGCCCGTCACTGTCGTGTCGCTACCCGCTGACTCGAGCCCGACAGCGGTCGCTCGCACAGTGCCTCGAGGTTGTGCCTGGACCATCTTCCGAGCGGCCTTAGGCTCGACGAGGCATCGCAATGCCCCGGGGGTGTACTCCCAAAACCCCTTGGAATCTACGAGAGTGACGTGTAGATTTCCCTTTCGCAGCATGCGCGACGCGCGTCTCCCCGCGAACTGCCCGCCGACAACCACCACCCTGGGTTGCTCCGATCCGCGTGGCATGTCGCTCACACGAGCGAGGACGCGGCTCCGCGACCGAGCCGTCTCTTACGCGCGTGTCGCGGTGCGGCACGAATGCATCCTTCGGACGAAACAATTCGCGGGGCGTTTTCGTTTTCCAAGAACTCATCTGCATCTGACAGGCACGTCGACGCATTCCTGCCAGAACCGAGCGCGCGTGATGGCATCCGCCACCGCCACCGCCCTTTCGGGAGTGTCCTCCGCCGCGCGATGGATCAGCGGACGGCGCGTCAAAACCCCCAGCTACGGGAAGCCCATCCGCACCATCGCTTCTGGTGGGGGTGCGAGCGCACGCAAGTTTCGACCCGCCGCCGCCGCCGCAGATGATGCCGAAAGCCCACCGACAGAAGAGCTCATCCAGTCCGGAGCTGTCATCAGCGCGCACGGTTTGAAGGGCGAGGTGCGGGTGATGCCCTTTACTGATTTCGTTGAGGAGCGCTTCTTCTCGCCGTGCACGCAGTACATCGAGGACCAGGCGCAGGGGAGAACCGCGGAGGGCGACTACGACAAACCTCCGGGAACTGTGTCAAAGGTGAGGATCATTGCCGGAAGAGAGGTTACGAGCAAAGGCCGGAACGAATGCGTCATCAAAATCAAAGGCGTCAACGACCGCAACGCGTCTGAAGCGCTCATTGGTCGTAGGTTATACGTGCTCGCCTCGGATCGACCGGAACTGCGCGAAGAACAGGTGGGCTCCGGCGACGACGAGTTCTATTCGTCCGAACTCGAGGGGTTGGAGGTGGTGATGCAGGAAACGGGGGCACACGTCGGGAAGGTGGTCGACGTGTTTCGAGGCGCGGGAACGCATGACCTGCTCAAGGTGAACGTCCCCCCTCTGCCGACGCCGGAGGGAGAGGAACCCCCGAAGTTTGAGCCGGAAGAGCATGTGTTTGTGCCGTTCGTGAAGGATATCGTTCCCACGGTGGACTTGACGAAGGGTGTCCTGGAAATCACGCCACCACCCGGCTTGTTGGACCTTCGTCAGAAGGCGCAGAAACCCAAGCGACAGAGAGCTCGCGGTCCTCCGCCACCGAAGAAGAAACAGGAGTAGATATCGAATCATCGCGAGCGAGTTGTAAGTGCTACTGGTATTAAAATTGGTCTTTTTACAGCTTTACAGCCTTGCTCACTTGCTAAGCATCGGCGTCAACTCGACGTCGTCCGAGACGGCTCGTATCTCCCGCATAACCGGCGTCGGGCGCTCATAATATCGCAGCGAAAGAGAAGAACACACCACAGACACCGAGCTGAAAGCCATCGCCGCTCCCGCTACCCACGGCGGTGCCTGTATGCGCGTGCGAGGGTACAGAACTCCCGCCGCGAGCGGAATCGCGAGGAGGTTGTACAACATCGCCCAGACGTAGTTCAGTCGAATTTGTCGGAACGTCGCGCGAGAAAGGTCGACGGCGGCGACGACATCCTCCAGGTCACTACGCATCAACACGAAGTCCGCCGCCTCGATGGCGATATCCGTTCCCGCTCCGATAGCGATACCCACGTCCGCAGCCGCGAGCGCGGGGGCGTCGTTGATACCATCGCCCACCATGGCCACCACTGGAACGACACGCCGCGCCACCGTCTTGACGGCTCCCGTGAGCGTCTTCTTCACCGGCGGCGCCTTGAGCTCTTCGATCTTCGCCGCTTTCCCCGCGGGAGACACCTCCGCGTGCACCGACACGATACCGCACTCGGCAGCGATCGCACGCGCGGTTTGCCAGTTGTCTCCCGTCACCAAGTGTGATTCCACGCCCATGCGGCTCAGTGCGGCGACGACACCCGCCGCCTCGGGTCGGATGGGGTCGGTGATGGCGAGCGCGCCCACGACATCCCTGTTCATCGCCACCAGCACGCACGTGTGCGCGTCTCTCTGCACGCGTCCGACGTGCGCAGCCACGTCCTTGGGCACCTCTATTTCCGCGTCATCGAGTATTTTCCGGTTTCCCACCACCACCTCCACGCCTTCCACGCGACACCGAAGCCCTTCGCCCGGAACAATTTCGACGTCCGAGACCCGCGGCAAACTCGGCGTCGCGCCGTCGCTGAAGCCCTGGAGAGCGCTCAGCCGCGCGTTCGCGTACTTGATCACCGCCCGGGCGATGGGGTGTTCGCTCTGCGACTCCGCCGCGGCGACGACGCGCAGAAACTGCGCTTCCGCGACGACGCTTCTGAAGATCTCGACATCGACCACCGCCGGGTTCCCCACCGTGAGCGTTCCTGTTTTATCGAACGCGATAACCGAGACGTGCCCCGCCCTTTCCAAGCCGTCCGCGCCCTTGATGAGAATCCCGTTCGTCGCGCCCACGCCCGTGCCGACCATCACCGCGGTGGGCGTGGCGAGGCCGAGCGCGCAAGGACACGCGGTGACAAGCACGGAGACTCCAAACATCAACGCGAAGACCATCTTCGTCTCTCCCTCCGGGAGGAACGAGTCCGGAAAGTACCCGGCTTCCCCGGCGGCGTACCACGCGAGCCACGTCGCCGCCGCCGCCGCCACGACGAAAGGCACGAAGACGCTGGATATCTTGTCCGCGAACGCCTGAATTGGCGCTTTTGCCAGCTGCGCGTTCTCCACCAATTTCACGATCTGGGACAAAGACGCATCAGCGCCGACGCGAGTCGCACGCATCACGAACGCGCTCCCCGAGTTGAGAGTCCCGCCCACGACGTCCGCGCCTTGCGTTTTTGCAACCGGAAGGGATTCGCCGGTGATCATGCTTTCGTCCACGAACACGTTGTCGCCCTCGACGAGCACGCCGTCGGCGGCGATTCGCGACCCCGGATACACTTTGAGCAAGTCGCCTCTGTGTATCAACGTAGACGAGATCGAGCGCTCGGCGTAATCCGAATAATCCACGGCGGAATCTTCCGGAGCGTCTTTCGTTCTGGGTTTCCGTTCCAAGAGCACGGCGGTGTTCGGCGTCAAATCGAGAAGCTTCCCGATCGCTTCGCTCGTCTGGCCCTTCGCGATCGACTCTAAGTACTTCCCCAACAAGATGAACGTCACGAGCATGGTGCTGGTTTCGAAGAAGTCCTTCCCGTAGCTGTGCCCGGTCACGATGCAGTGCGCGATGAGGTAGATGCTCGTGAAGTACGCGACGTTTGTGGCCATCGAAACCAGGACGTCCATGTTCGCCGCGCCGTTCATCAAACTCTTGTACGCGCCGACGTGGAACCGCCTCCCGACGTGGAACTGCACGGGCGTGGCGAGCGCCCACTTCATGAAGCTCGCCAGGGACACGTGGTTCACGGCGTCTCGGTACAGCCACTCGAATCCCGGGATTCCCGGAAAAATCATGTTTATGGCGAACACGGGCGCGGTGTACGCGAGGCTCGACCAGAACAGCGAACGGAACCGACTTGCCTCGGCGTCTGTAGCCTTCGGCATGGCGCCCGCGCCGACGCGTTCAGACGAGGACACCAGCGCGTCGAATCCGGCGTCTTCGATCGCTTCTATCAATTCGCGCGGGCCCGTGACGTCGGGATCGAACGCCACCTCCGCTGAGCCTTCCGGGAGAAGCACCACCGAGACTTCTTCGACGCCCGACACGCCCCGGAGCACGTTCTCCACCGCGCCCGTGCACGCCGAGCACGTCATCCCGTCTACGTACAGCTTCACCACGGAACGCGACAGTTCCGCGTCGCGCACGTGCGACGCGTCGAACCCGGCGTCATCAACCGCCTGTAGTAATGTCTCGATGCGAACGACCGCGCCGGGCAGGAGCTCGACAGCGCCGTCGCCTGTCGCGGCGGACACCGCCGCGCGAGTCACGCCCGGGACGCCGAGCAACGCCGCCTCGACGGCGCCGGAACAAGCGGAGCACGTCATGCCCTCAACTTTCAGTCGCACGCGAGTCCCCACGGCCGGGTCCTCGCGGACCCCCTCCTTCGCCGAGGTCAAGCGCACGCGCTCGGGGGACGAGGAAAGGGCATCCTGCGACGCCAGGGAGCGCGACCGCATCGCCATGTCACGAAGATACTCTTGGGAGGACCGAGAGGTGACGGAAGATCGAACGCTCTAGATCACTCGGCGTGAAGGGTCATCGCGGGAGCGCGTGGTCGACGGGGGTCCACGGTCGCTTCGGCCGCGAGATAGGAGGGCGGCGCGGGTACGGAGACGTCCGCGCGAGAAGCGCGTGCTCGAGCGAGAGACTCGACTCGCGCGCTTCCACGAGTGAAATGCAGTGAAATGCATTCAACACGAAACTCTCTTTCGGCCCTTGTCTGCCCGTGTGACAAGACTCACAAGACCGTTGCCGAGAAAACCGAAAAACGGCACCTGGCGCTTTTTCCGGGTGTGAGTCTTCACACGGGGACGCGCGCTTTGGCGCCACCCGACATCTCGGACCTTTGTGCAGGAGCGTCTTGGTGTCCGCAACGACTGAGTCGCCGCGCGTGTCGGACGGAGACTAGGAGACGCCGAAGGGGTGAACATGGCGTCGCTACAAGATTTGTACGGCGTCGCCAGGCGGCTCTCCATGGAAATTCGCAGCGGCCTAGAACAACTGGAGGGCGCTGAGGCGAGGGGCACTCTTCAGTCGAGCAGTCCGCTCTCCCGAGACATGCACGCGAAACTCCGTGAGCTCACGAAGATCACGCAGCAGGTGGAGAGCCAGTGGCGCGTTTTGGTCGTCCAGGAGAACACGAGCAAACGGGACATCTGGAAACGAAAAGTGGAACAAATCGTCGAAGACTGCGACCAGTACCGCGTCGCGTTGGAGCGGTTCAAGTCGCGGGAAAACAGAAGGCAGGCCGAGCAGCGTGACCGAGACGAGCTCATGCAGCGCGTGACCTCGGACGACGAGTTCAGGCTCCTGGTGGGGCAGTACGACGCGGAAGCGGGCGCGAGGATCTCGCTGCAAAGGTCGGGGGGGATGGTGGACGAGCTCATGTCGCACGCGGGGAACGTGCTCGGGGCGCTCGGCGACCAACGAGAGCGATTGAAGGGGGCGCAGCACAGGATGCTTGATTTCCTGAACACCATGGGCGTGTCCTCTTCGCTGTTGCGCGTCATCGACAGGAGGCAGCGAATGGACGCGATCCTGGTCTATGGGGGTATGTTCGTGGTGACGGTTGTGCTGATTCTGATGTACATGTGGCTCGGGAGAAAGAAGGCGGCGGCGTAGAAAACCAACACGGATATCTATCTATTATCCAATCTCATCACGCGAACTTCGCCACGAAGCCTCCGTAGCCCTGCCAAACCTTGCCAACCTGCGCGCCCCAGCCTTTGAACCCCTCGCGCATCTGCGGCGCGACGAACGCGTCCGCCGGAATCGCCGCCGCGGGCATCTCGGCGGCGATGGAGAGAGGCAAGTACGTCGATTTAGTCACGAATCTCGCCAAGCATAGCGACTGAAACTGAAACAAAAACGGCGGCACCAGGATCCAGAGCAGGAACGCCTGCGTGTACGCTTGCTTTATCAAAAGGTACGCGGCCATGAATATTTGGTACATGAAGAGCGAGTTGATGATTCGCGAGAACAGCACCGGAAACATCATCGCGCCGCTTTCGTAGGAACGGACAAAGACGTACAGAAGGTGATGCCTCCACACGACGAAGTTGATGGCGAAAAACACGAGCGAGACGGCTGTTATCAGCGGCGACGCGGTGGAAAAGACCAAACAGACGAGCAAAATGAGTTGCTGCGCGCCGTAGTGTGCGCCGAGTCTCAGGCTCCTCGGCGCCCAAGAAGCCTTGCGATCGCGCGCGATGCGTCCGCAGCACCGCGTGCGCTCTCCGCGCCCGGAGACCAAGTACTTCAAAACCCCGGTGTGCGGTATCAGAAGCCTCAACGGCTCGAGCATGAGCGCGTTCGTCGAGACGTACGCTAGAAAAAAATTGGAGGACTGAGGCACGGCGTGCCCCAAAAGCACGAACACCGACGACGGCGACTTGATGATGTTTTCCAGCTGCGAAAAGAGCGTCCCTGCGAGCATTCCGCCAAGAAGCACGTTGAGGCACGCGTAGAAGTAGAAACACTTGAACACCTTTCGGTCGATGCCGCTGAGCGTCGGTTCCGCGCACTCGAAGAGCGCGAGGTAGGCAAAGCCGTACGGCACCACCACGGCGTTCCACGTCGCCAGCAACAAGCTCGGTATCCAGGCTGTCAGTAATCGGAAGAAGAACGTCGGTCCGTCGTCACTCTGGTTCTCGCAGTACCAGCTCCAGTAGTATCCCGTGCGGTTCTTCCCGCAGAGCGACGCGCTGAGCGATAACATGCTGCTGGTGAAGACGCCGATGGGAAAGACGACGATGCCGGCGACGGCGAGTTTAGCGACGAACGAGCGCGCCCACCTTTCGCTCGGCGTCTTCCAAAGGCTCGAGTACGCCACGTCGTCCGGCGCGGGCGCGGCGCGTACGGTCCAAGCCAAGTCGCCGCCGGGCTCCTGGATCAGGGTCTGCGCCGCGATCGCGGCGGAGGTTTGCGACTTGAAGAGCACAAAAAAGGAAAACGCGCTTCGAGGGTCGGTCTGCGCCTCTTCTTTTTCGCGCGCGATTTCCGCGGCGAGCCGCTTGGTCTCCCTCTCCAACGCGTCGCGCCGTTCCAGGAGTTTCGCCGCCTTATCGTTCGCCGCGCACGTCTGGATGCGCTCGTGGACGCGCATGAGCGCGAGCTGCTTCCTGTCGAGCTCACAGAGCCGTTTGTCCACTCTCGCGTGCCACTGCGCCGGAACCGCAGCGACGAAATCGGGGAACAACGAGGCGAACGCGCGGGAAACTTCGAGCTCGGCGGCTCGATTGGCCGGTAACGAGCCTTCGGGGTTTCGGATCGAAGGGGACGTCGGATCCACGTTGGTCACGAGCACGGCGTATTGCTGCTTTTTCACCGCGAGCGATGTGGCGTTCGGACCCGTCACGTCCGCGATGGACACGTGTTGTCGATGGAACACGGAGAGGGGGGAGTGAACCTCCGAGACGTCCGGCGAGACGACGCCGCTCGCCGCGGCTGAGATGCCGGTCTCGTGCTCGCGGACGTGCACCGAAAAGCGTCTTCGAAGCAGAGACGCCGCGCGACGGAGCGTCGGGGTGACCGAGTAGGACGATGCACCGCTCAGCGCTCGGTTCGCGAGTCGCTTTTCGTGCTCCGCATCGTTCACGCTCGTCTCCGGGTCCTCTTCGTCCGCGAGAGAGGAGGACTCGGAGCTCGACGTTCGAAAGAGGCGGTCGGAGTCGACGACCAGGTGCCCGAGGAAAGCCTGTCGGTCGGCGCGAAAGTTCTCGAAATGGACCCACAAGAGGAAGCTGACGAACAGCACCGTGAGCAGGACGACGACGGTGTGAATCCAAAGCAGTGGCGACGCCGCGGGAACGTTGGTCATCGACAGGCGATCCAGAAGTGACATGCCGCCGACTTGCAGCGCCTCCGCGGAGTCAATGACCGTGCCGAGCAAAAAATTCACGGGCAACACCACGCCGACGTTCAAAATAGCGACGAAGAAAGCTACGAGCAAGCTGAGTCGATTGGCTCGGTCGTAATACAGCGCATCCAGGCCGGCGCTGTCGTAAAGCGCGCGCTCGGAGACGCGAACGACGTGGATAGCCCAGTTCCAGACGAACGATACGCCTCTGCCGAACCCGGGAACCTCGGGCGGCTTAAAGGTAACTTCCTCAGAAAGAAGTCGCGCCTTGTAAGGTCGGAAGCTGTGCCTGAGAAGAGAGAAAAGCACGAGGCACGTCCCGCCGACCGCAGCGGACATGACCGCACCCGAAGAGATGTCTTCCCAGCTTCTGGCGGTGTTGATGCAGTACCACGCATCGCACGCTGGAAGGCGATGGTGTGTTTCCAAAGCAGAGGTAAGGAGGCGGTGTCAGCGGACTAGTGCGAGTGTTTGTCTGGGAAGAGGCGAACAGGGTGCGGTACCACGTACTCGTCAGCGTTGTGTTGACGTCAAACACCACGGGCGGGACGATTTCGGTGTCCATCGCCGTCGTGCGTGCATCGGTGATGTTGTCGCTCATGCGGATATCGCTGTTAAGACGAGGGAAGGAGTGCGCGAGCGAGGCGGTCGCGACGCGCCTTTTGAACTTGAGAAGAAACTCGTCGTTCTCAGAAACGAGGAGTTGTACGAGCATGACGAGGCAGACGGCAGATCGCGATTTCGTTCGTCGACCGGTGGCGCGTGCCCAACGTTAACAAAACAGTCCCGCGCGCACCTCGGGGGCCGCGGGGCGTCAACATGAGCACGGTACCGGTGGGGTGGTTCGAACACGCGGACACCGATGGGGACGGAAAGGTTAGCGGCGGCGAGGCTGTAGCCTTTTTCTCGCGCGCCGGCCTCCCGCAGGCGTCTCTCGCCGTGCTCTGGCAGCTCGTGGACAATCCGCCTCGCGGCTTCCTCGAAAAATCCCAATTCGACGTCGCGGTGCAGCTCATATACGTCGCGCAACAAGGCGGCGAGATGAACGAAATGCAGGCCAACGCCATCGCGAACGGTTACGCGTCGTATCCAGCACCGAACATGCAGGGCCTCTCGGGCGCTCCGGCCGCACCGCAGCAGCCGCAGACGATGCCGGGAACGGGCGCGGGCCAGATTTCGGGAATGCAACCGAGTGGTCAGAACCAACACCATCAACAACAACCGCCGCAGCCGCGGGCGACGCAACCTCAGCCGCAGGCGAACGGGTTCGGGAACTTCGGGAGCTCGTTCGGGGACTCGTTCGGAGATTTCGGCGCGCAGAATGCGCCTGCCGCGGCGGGTGACGAGCCGTGGCCTCCCATGTCACGCGCGGATGTCGAGCGATACGCGCAGGTGTTCCGGCACCACGACGCGGATGGCGACGGGAAACTCTCCGGCAGCGAGGTGGTTCCCATGATGATGGCGCTGAACGCGCCGCAGGAGGTGCTGAAGGACATCTGGGCGCTCGCCGACGCGGACGGCGACGGCGCGCTTACGCAGCAGGAGTTCACCGTCGCCATCTACCTCACCGAGCGCGCGCGAGACGGGCGCAAGCCGCCGCAGAGTCTGCCGCCCGGACCGTTTCCGCCCGCGGTGCAGCAACAAGCGCAGCAACAAGCGCAGACGCAAATGCAACCCGTTGCGCCCGTTCCCGCTCCCGCGCCCGCAGTTCGGGATGCGTTCGGAGCCCTGGATGAGGACCTGTTCTCCGGGGGACCCGACCCCAGCCCGAGCGGAATGGGGGAGGCGTTCGCGTTCGGCGGCGCGGGCGGCGACGCCGCGCCCGGCGCCGACGCGATGGGTTTCGGCTCGGCGCCCGCCGCTCCGGTCATGGCACCTCCTGCGCCGCAGCCTGCGCCGCCACCGATTGTTTCGGACCCCTCGGCCATGCCGACGATGCCGACGATGCCGACGATGCCAACGATACCCGCGGCTCCCGAGCCTCGCGTCTCTGGGTCCTCCGAGGCGGAGTACGCGTTCCGCGGTCCCGCGAGCTCCGAGTTGGGCGTCGGCGCGGATGCGGACCGCGTGCGCGCGGCGCGCGCGGACGCGGAGGCGGCGGATAGGCAGCTGTGGGAGCAGGAGCATGCTGTTTCTCAGGCAAAGGCGACGAGCGCGAGCCTGACGCAGCAGCTGCAAGACCTGGTGATGTTCCAGCGCCGGTGCGAGGCGAACATGGAGGAAGCCGCGTTTGTCGCGCGCAGCGCGCAGGAGGAAGTCGAGGCGCTCCGCAAGCGCGTGGCGGCGGCGACGGCGTCGATGGAGCAGGCCCGGGGCGCCCTGGACGCGTCGACCTCCGTGTCCGCGAGCGCGGCGCAGGAGAAGGCGCAGCTCGAGGCGAGACTGCGCGAGATCCAAACCGCGGGCCCTGCGCTCGCGACCGGGAGCGTCCCGGAGGCGGCGATTCCGGCGGAGCTGCTGGCGCTGCGCGCGCGCGTCGCCGACGCCGAGCAGACGTTCGCGGCGACGCCGAGCTGGGCGGACTGGGCGCGCGTGCAGGACGACGGCATAGACACCGTGAACCTTTCCTGGGGAGGGTGGGCGGGAGACAGCACGCCGCAGGCGGCTTCAGTCCCACCGCAACAGGCACCGGTCACGTAGCTATGAGCTATTATTTTTCCAATATGTAGCTACTAGAACGACGACGTCCGACGATTTGCGATGCGTTCGCTACGCCGCGAGCAGGTCCCCGAGCGTGACCTTCCCCCTTAGCTCCTCCCTGATGGTGGACACCGCCGAGTTGGGGTTATCCGAGCCCTCTACTTCGAACGAGAAGTAGAACAACACGCGCCTCTTGTCCGACGCGTTCCCGCCCCCGCAATGCAGCAGCCTGGAGTCGAACACCGTCGCGTCCCCGGAGCCGAGCGTCGCGACGCCGTGCGGCGCGGCGAGCGCCGCCCCTCCCGTCTCGCCCGCCTCGCGGAACGCCAGGTGCGCGCTCGCCGTGTGGCTCCCCGGAATGAACACCGTCGGCCCCATGTCGGTTTCCACGTCCTGCAGCGCCACGAAGGACGTCACCACGCACCGGTCGCGGCGGTAGTTCGTGTCCGGGTGCACGGGCTGCCTCTTTGACCCCGGGTCGGACACGAGCGCGGCAAACTCGCACAGGCGCGCCTTCTCGCCCCCCGCGGCGCGTTCGAGAAACGGACGCATGTTCACCGCGGCTTCACGCAACGCCTTCTCCGCGACACCCCCCCACGGCAGCTTCAGGTCGTACCGGTTGCCCTTGCAGTACACGTTCCCGAACGCGTCCGAGGGAAGCCCGTTCCCGCCGCTCGCGCGCTCGAGCTCGCGCGCCAGCGTCGCGTTCACCTCGGCGAGGAGCGCCGCCGCGGTCTCCGGGGACACCGCGGCGTCCAGCCTGAGCAGGCCCTCGTTGTCGAACTTGGTCGTCGCCGCGGCGGCGTCCTCGGCCAGCGACGCGACGGGTGTTCCCGGGACGGGGCCGGAGGGCGCCGCGCGCATAGCGGCGACCTGCTTCGCCACCTTCTCGGCGAGCGCCTCCTCGGACTTGACCTGCTCGCTGTCGAGGCTGAGCTTCATGCCCACGAACCCGCAGACGGCGCAGAAGGCGAGGACCACGAGCTGCGCGACCCCGTCGCCGTCGTCCAGGGGGCTCGGCACGTACCCCTCCGGCACGTACATCGTCGGGTAGTCGTCAACGGCCTCGACGGCGCGCGCGGCGAACGCGGTGGCTGCGCTCAAGCACGCGGGGAGCAGCGCGAAGAGTTTCGCCACGTCATTCGTTTTCGATTCGGCACGACCGGGGAGAGAGGCGCGCGCTGGCCGTGAGACGCGGAGCGCGGGGCGCCGCGAAGCCGCGCTTCCGCGTTTCAGACCGCGAACAGAAGCCGCAGCGGCCGGACACACCGTCGAACGCGCGGCGAGCATCGTGTCGGCAGGCGTCGCGAGTGCGGTTCTGTCTTCCGGAGGGTTTCTTCCTTCCAGTTTCGTAGCGTCGGGGGTTTCGGGAAAAGTGGAAATGTCAACTTTCGCTCCACACCCCTAGGCACCCCCGCGGGCGACGCGCCAACCATATCTCCGCGACGGCGACCGTTTCCGCGTCGGTCCGAGTCGGCATCACGCCGTCGGCCTCCCATCGCGGAGTTCCCGTCCGCGCGCCCTCCGCGTTTTCGGTCGCCCGTACCCGGCAACTCGGAGGCGCGCGAATCGTCCCGACCGCGCGGCGCGTTCGGCGGTCGGCCTCCGCGTCGGTCGCCCCGGCAGCCGCGATGAACACCGCGTCATCCACCGGACGATGCCTGACGATCCAGTCGCACGTCGTTTCCGGGTACGTCGGGAACAAGTGCGCGGTGTTCCCGCTGCAGCTCCACGGGTTCGACGTCGACCCCATCCTCAGCGTGCAGTTCTCCAACCACACCGGGTACGGCTCGTGGAAGGGCGAGGTGATGACCGGCGAGCAGCTGCAGAGCATCGTCGAGGGCCTCGAGAGCAACGGCCTGCTCGAGGGGTACACGCACGTGCTCACGGGGTACATAGGCAGCGCGTCGATGCTGCGCACGGTCGCGAGGCTGGTGCGAAAGTTGCGCGCGCTCAACCCGGCGCTGGTGTACGTGTGCGACCCGGTTCTCGGTGACAACGGCAAGCTGTACGTCCCCGCCGAGCTGGTGGGCATCTACCGCGACGACATCGTCCCGCTCGCCACGATGCTCACCCCGAACCAGTTCGAGGCCGAGCTCCTGACCGGCGTGACCATCGCCACGGAGAGCGACGCGCTCGGGGCGTGTCAGGCGCTGCACGAAGCCGGCCCGGCGAGCGTCGTGTTGACGTCGCTGGATTTGGAGGAGGACGCCGACGAGCCCGCGGACGGGGGGGACACGGCGGACGACGCGAAGAAGGGTCTGGGGAATCCCCACCTCCGATCGCACCAGTCGCACATCACGCTGTTGGGAAGCACGTCCACGCCGCAACTCGGGGGCTGCTCGAAGCGGTTCAGGATCGTCGTGCCTCGCATCCCGAGCTACTTCACGGGGACCGGCGACTTGTGCGCGGCGCTGCTGCTGGCGTGGAGCGCGAAGATTCCGGACCGGCTCGGAAACGCCGCCGAGAAAGCCGTCGCCTCGCTGCAGGGCGTGCTGCGCCGCACGGCCGCCGCACAGGCGGAAGCGGAAGCGAGCGGTAAATCGGGGATAGGGTGTCGCGAGCTCAGGCTCGTGCAGAGCGTGGATGAGTTGCTGAGGCCGGAGGTGGACGAAGGCGCCAGGGTCGCGTGGCTGGAATAGCGAGACCGTTTCGCGTTGTATTCAAGGTTTGTCTTTATTAGACCGCATCCTCCTCGGCCGCCGCGCTGTCTTCGGCTTCGCGCTCGAACAAGTCCTCAGGCAGGGGAGTCCCCTCGTACCCGCCTCTCTCGACGCACATCTTCAGCAAGCTGCCCCAGTGCTCATCCTTAGCCATCAACAGCGGGTTACCGACCACGATCAAGAGGCACTTCGCCCTCGTCACGGCGACGTTGAACCGCTGGGGACTCGACACGAACCCGATGTGGTGCCGCGCGTCGTGCGTGAGGTGCTCTTCGCAGCTCCGCGTTAACGAGATGATGATGATACGCTTCTCGTCGCCCTGGTACTCCTCCGTCGTGCCCACCCTGACGCCCGTGATCCCGTTCAATTCAAGCGCTTTTCTGATCTTCGCGCGTTGCCTTGCGTAGGGCGCGATGACGCCGACGTCTTCCAGCTTGAACCCGGCACTGGCAGGAAGGCGCTGTAAGCTCTGGATGTGCCGCACCACTCTCTGCGCCTCCATGGGGTTGAACCAGGATGGCGAGTTCGCCTCGCGCATGTCCTCGCTGACGATGCCATCCCACAGAATCGGAAAATCGTTTTCAACCGCCGCCGCCGGCAACCCTTCCCATTTTAGCAACGTCCGCACGGACGTCGCTTCCGCGCTCGGGATGAGCTTGCCGTGGTAAAACTGCTGCGACGGGAGTTCGATGATGGCCGGGTGCGACCGGTAGTTCCGGACCAACATCGTGACGAAGTCTTGGTCGTACGCCCCGGTGTTCGCGTCCGGCGCGTGCGGCCCGGATCGGCACAGCCTCTCCAGCATCGACACGCCCAAAATCTCTTGCGCAAACGGCGATTGAATAATCGGCCCGAGCTGCTTGTGATCGCCCGCAATGACCAGCGTCCCGGTGGGTTTCAAGTGCTTCGCGAACGCCGCGATCGTCTCAGGCTCCGTCGCGTGTCCCGCTTCGTCCGCGACGACCAAGTCGAAGCTATCCAAGTACTCGTCGGGGGCGCACGCGTACTTCGCCGCCATCGCGCACGTCATCGCCACGACGGACGCGCGCGCGAACTCATCCACCCCCGCGGCGGCAAACCCGTGCGTCGATTGGTTCCATAACGAACAGAGCATGACCTCTTCGGGAATGGAGTTCACGTCGCGGCCGTGCGCGTTGATGCGTAGGAATTTCGACGGGTCGATGCTGCCGCCGCCTCTCAGCAACAAAGACGAGACGTGATCCGCCGCCGCGTTGGACGGCGCCGTCACCAGAACGCGGACGTTCCCCCGCGAAACCACTTGTTTGATAATCTCCACGATGGTGGACGTCTTGCCCGTGCCGGGCGGACCGAATATGACATACGGCGCGACGTGTTCACCTTTGCGCATCGCCATCGCGACCGCGTCGCGTTGCTCTTGATTGAGGTTGTCGTTGAACAACCTGATAGATCGTCGCGCGCGCGACGATTCGCGTTCCGGCGGCTTGTTGTCCCTCGAGGGGAAGATCAGGGACTGGATGTGCGGCAGCACGTCTGACGCGCCGGTACCGTCGTCCAAGCCCTGGTGCGTGACCCTGATGCCGGTGCGGCCGAGCTTGAACTCGATGCGATCGAATCGTACGGGCGAGTTCCAGCCCATCATGCGCTTCTTCGAAAACTTCAGAAGAACAGCCTTTTCTTCCACTTGGTGCACAAAGCCTTCGTAGCACCCCCCCTTGTCGTACGCGAAAATCTTATCGCCGATGCGCACAGAGGGTCGTTTCTCGGCGAGGCCCGGAACGTCGAGGCGAAGCATTTCTCTACTCGGCGTGTGACGCATCACCGCCTTGTCGCCGACGATGGCGTACTTCTGGAGTTCGAACGTTTCAGCCGCCTCTTCCGCCATGAGCAGTTCGTGGAACAGCGCGTTGTGGTTCGCAGGCGTGACGCCGCCTTCGGGGGCGAGACGTTTGCGCATCGCCTTCTCAGCCTCGCTCCCCTGAGGGGCCATCACCCCCGCCTTGATGGTGGGCTTGATTTGGTAAACACCCAAGCCTTCCAGCTTGAGCCCTTGGTTGTGCTTCGGTCGCGGACCAGCCTCGACTTTCTTGTTCAACACCGTTCGGTCGACGCGCACGCCCGTCGCCGGGCGCCTGTACGGCTCCGTCGGCGCTAACCCAGCTGCCATGACCCTGTCGAAGTCCGGGTCGTTGACGTGCACCCTCCACTGCCGCCACATCGTGAACGCGGTGGAGGTCTCTCCGAACACGGCGAAATCGAGACGCACGCGCGCGGTGATCACCCCGAGGGTGCTGCCGGCCGTGAACTTGAGCGAAACACGCGTCGGCGAGATTGGGTCAATCGCGAGCGAGTACCCCGGACGTCCCAGCCGCGCCGCTCTTTCGTGCCCGGCGGACATCACGTGCTCCACGTTGGTCAGCACGCAGCCGGGCGAGGACACCGAGAGCGTCACAGTCGCGTCGACTGTGCCGTTGGGGAGTACGCACGTCGCTCCGAGGTCGGGAATGACGACGTGAGACTCGAGTATCTCCACCGCCGCCGCCTTCGCGAGCTCGTCTTAGTCGAAGCTTTCGGGAATCGCGCTCGCGGCGCGTCGATGGCGCGCGCCCGCTTCGTGAAAGCCACGCTCGTAGTGCGCGACCGGGGCGTCGCAGCAGACGCAGTGGTACAATTCCGCGGCCGAGTCAAGCTGCCGACGGGGAGCCCGGCTCTCTTCTCTTCCTGGCGTCTCGCGCGCTGACGCTGTTTTTTCGCCGACCTGCTCGACGGAGTTTTCCGTCCCTCACGAGCCACATCCGCGCGCGGCGTCACGCTGCCGAGAGGGAGAGGGAGCTTCTTGCTAGACGGTCCTCTCGGCGTCAGGCTGCCGACGGGGAGCCCGGCTCTCTTCTCTTCCTTGCGTCTCGCGCGCCGAAGACGTTCCTTTATGGTTTGTTTTTTCGCCGACCTGCTAGACGGAGTTTTCGGTCCCGGACCAGCCATCTCAGCCATCTCGGGCTCTCGAATTGCGGCGCCTCCTTCGAGCCGCGTGAACACGGACTTGCGGGGCGACTGGAACGAGCCGCCCTCGAGTCGTGTCCACACTGGTGATCGCACTTCCGCTACGACAGGCGGCGTCGTCGGTCGTATCGCGTCGAACCGGCGGAAGGGCGTCTCCTCGTCCGGGTCCACCTCGTCGCGATCGTCGACAAGGCGATCGATCAGGCGACCGATGGACCCATGCATACTAGCGCTCAAAAGCGTAAAGTCGTCGCAGGCTAAGAAATGTCTAAGAGGATAACGACACGATGTCCCGTGGGCTGCCGACGATAAGTGCGCTGGACTTGTGGCATGAGAGCGCGCGGACGCGTCCCGGATGCTCCGAGAACAAAATCTCGGAAGACGTTACGACTTTCAACGGCTCGAAGTTTCGCGACTGCCGGGTGCCGGCTCATCAGAGATCCACAATGGCCTGCGCGCGGTGTCCGGTGTCGTCGCGACCTCCGCGCGCGCGAGTTCCGCCGCGGTGGCGCGTAGGCCGTGGCGTGCGGATTTTGGCGTCTCACCGCGACATGCCGCCCCTCTTCGACGCGGGCGTGCCCCTGGAGGCGCTTCCGTGGGGCGTCGAAGGCGACGCCCCGATTTCGAGTCGTCGATTCCGTTACAAAGCCGAGGACGGCGAGACGGACCTCGAGGCGTATTTCGCGTGGGATCCGTCTTTGCTCGAAGGCGGTGGCGGAGGTTTACCCGGCGTGCTCGTCGCGCACACGGCGATCGGCCCGCAGGAGGTGTTCGTGCACACCTGCTGCGACGCGCTCGCCCGGATGGGCTTCGCGGCGTTCGCGCTGGATGCGTTTGGCGCCGGGAAGTGCGTGTTCGACAAAGCCGAGCGCGACGCGCTCTTCGGCGCCCTCCGCGTGGACCGGACGAGACACGCGAGGAGGATACTAAAAGCGTACGATGCGTTGATAGAGCAACCCGAGGTTTCCTCGACCGGCTCGATATTCGGCATCGGGTTCTGCTTGGGCGGGATGGCGGTTTTGGACCTGGCGCGGTTTCGGTCCGCGCCGCGGCTTCGGGGGGTGGTCTCGTTCCACGGAAGCCTCGACCGACCTCAGATAGCCGACCCTGAGGTTTCACAGGGTTCGGGCTCGGAGAAGGGGTCGACTTCTTGCTTGCTCCTGCACGGCGCGGCCGATCCGTTCAGCTCGCCCGAGAACGTCGCCGAGTGTCTTTCCGGGCTGAAAGACCTCGGGTTGCCGGTTCGACTTGTGGAGTTTGAAAACGTCAAGCACGGGTTCACGCGGCCCGAGAAGACGACGCCCGAGGACTGGGACGCGGGGTTCGCGTACGACGCGGACGCGGCGGCGAAGAGCTGGGCGATGACGAAGGCGTTTCTCCACGCTGGGGGGGACTTGGAGGCCGTGTAGGGGGAAACGCGCGTTTGATGAACGAAAAAAATTTTAGAAAAAGGAGTGTCAACTTCCAGACGAGAACATCTCAAAAGTTTTGAATCTGCGAGCGGATCCTCACACTGAACTGACACCATGCGCTCTTCTAGACAAGTTGCGAAGGAGGAAGCGGCCGCCGAGGCCAAGAAGAAGGCTGACGAGGCTGCTGAGGCGAGGAAGCGGAAAGCCGCGGAAGCCGAGGAGGCTGAGGAGCTCTAGCGCAAGAAGAATGCGCTCATCGAGATCGAGTGGCGTCAGTTCGGGGCGACGCTTGACTGCGAACGATCCATCGCGAACAGGCCCATGTTCAGGAAGAACCAGATGATGAAGAACGCGGAGAAGTGGCTCATCGATAACAAGGCGAAGATCGAGGAGTACGAGACGTGGAAGCGGGCTAACGCTCGCTCAACGCATACCTCCGCTTTCTCCAGAAAGACAACCGCCCCGAAGAAGTCGATCGCGAAGAAGCCCCTGGCCGCTAAGAACAGGTGGGTGATCGCTCCGTCCCCGGACAAGTCCGACGCCTTCTGGAAGAGTCAGGGACTCGACAACCTCTCCAAGCCCATGAGCAAAGGCGCGAGGAAAGCCGCAGTCATGAGGATGGCGCTGGACCTCTGATAGCGACTAGGTGTTGTAAATTTGAGAGCTGTCAAACAGAGTTGAAAATGTTGAAATACTCGGACGCGGGAAAGCCACAACGCGGAGCGCAGGCGGGCGAGGCGCGATGACGAGTCCCCCGCCCGCGGCTGCGGCGTCCTCAGAGGCGAACACGATGATGACGCCGCCCCGGGGGGGCGCTGCTTCGGCGGTTGACGCTTCGAACCTGGTGTCGCCGACTGCGATCTTGGCGACGCCCGTGGGCCACGTGAAATCTCCGTCTGGGGGAGAGGTCGTGCCCGCGACGCCCGAGGACGTGCCGCTCCCGCAGGCGCCGCTGTCTGAGCTCAAGCCCCTGCACGACCCCAATGCGCCCGGTGCGCTCGTGTTGTGCACGGCCGCGGAGGCGCTGAGCTTGGGAAAAGGCGCGCGCGGGGTCGCGGTGGTGGTTGATCCGTTCCTCGCGAGGAAACTCCGCCCGCACCAGAAGCAAGGCTTGCGCTGGATGTACCGCGCCATCCACGGCTTTTCGCCCGTGTCGCCGGAGACCGGCACGCCCCCGTCGTCCCAAGTCGCGATCGACCACGCCGGGTGTTTGCTCGCGGACGACATGGGGCTGGGCAAGTCGTTGCAGTCGCTGGCGCTCATCTGGACGATGCTCAGGCAAGGGCCGCACGGCGCACCCACCGTCAAGAGAGCGCTGCTCGTGTGCCCCGCCTCGCTGGTCGGCAACTGGGCCGCGGAGGTGAGCAAGTGGCTGGGAGGCGTGCGCGCGCAGGCTGCGCTCGCAGAGGGCGGCGGCGCCGACGAGGCGTACCGGCGCTGGGCGAAAGGCGCGCCCGCGAACACCAAGAGCGCGTTCGACAAGTGGCCTATCCTGGTGACGTCGTACGAAACCCTGCGCCGGCTCGCGCCGGTGGCGGCGGCGGCGCGACCGGAGGTCATGGTGTGCGACGAGGCGCACAGGCTCCGGAACGCGCAGAGGGAGTCCCAGACGCTCTCGGCGCTGCGCGCGGTCAAGGCGCCCATGCGCGTTTTGCTCACGGGGACGCCCGTGCAGAACAACTTGGACGAGTACGCGGCGGTGATGGAGTTTGCGTGTCCCGGCTTGCTCGGCCCGCCGCACGACTTCCACCGGAGGTTCACGCAGCCCGTGCGCCGGGGCGGCGAGCCCGGCGCGTCCGCGCGCGACGTTGAGGAGGCGAAGCGCGCGGCGCGGGAGCTCGCCGAGCTCACGAAAAAACGCGTGCTCCGCCGCGAGGCGTCCATCAACGCCGCGCACCTGCCGGCGAAGACGGAGATGGTCGTCTTCTGCAAACCCGCCGAGGCGCAGCGCGCGCTGTACGAGGAGGGCGCGCGGGTCGTGCGCGAGTGGACGCGCGGGGGCGGCGGCGGGTCCACCGCGGCGGCGCTGTGCGCCATTGGGATCCTGAGGCAACTCGCCAACTCGGTGGACCAGGCGATGGGCGTCGGGCGACTCGCCGCGCTGAGGGCGAAGGCGGGGCGTCGGCGCGACGACGGCGGCGGCGACGGCGACGGCGACGACGAGGATGAGGACGACGTCGACGAGGACGACGAGGACGAGACGCGCGCCCGTAAACGCGCGCGATCGGGGGAGGTGTCCGAGGACGAAGAGCGGGTCCTCGATGAGACCGACGTCGCGCTCGGTGGTTCGGTCGCCGCCTCGGACCCCGATATGACCGCAGACCTGCGGCGTCGCCTCGCGTCCCTGATCCCGAAGGACTTCGGGGGGGGCGCGGAGGGGTCGGGGAAACTCGGCGCGCTCCGCGCCATCGTCAAGGCTCTGCGCGACGCGGGCGAGGGCGAGCGCGTGGTGATCGTCTCCGGGTTCTCCGCCGCGCTGGACCTCGCGGGCGCGGTGTGCGCGGACCTGGGCGTGCGTACGGACAGACTGGACGGGCGCACGCCTCCGGACGCGCGCTCGGCGCTGGTCAAGGCGTTCAACGCCGGGCGCGGCGGGACGGCGATGCTGCTCTCGTGCGTGGCGGGTGGCGCGGGTTTGAACTTGGTGGGCGCGTCGCGCCTGGTGCTCTTCGACACGAGCTGGAACCCAGCGCACGACCGCCAGGCGATGGCGCGCGTCTGGCGCGACGGGCAGACGAGGCCCGTGACCATC
>Ga0209666_1000966_pt1 | contig 22066 bp, 16 predicted proteins | sample SaaInlV_125m_DNA_FD_184679 | JGI IMG/M metagenome (GOLD analysis project Ga0209666, IMG submission 184679) | Marine microbial communities from expanding oxygen minimum zones in the Saanich Inlet - Saanich Inlet SI037_S3LV_10m_DNA (SPAdes)... | ecosystem: Environmental > Aquatic > Marine >...
GGGGTGGCGCGCGCGCGCGCGAGTGGCGGGTTACAAATTCCTAAAACCCCAACAGCGACAGCTGCGCGTCCGTCGCGAGCGTGTCCTGCTGCAGCCGGGTCCGGGTGAAGCCCAGCGCCGCCAGGTCTTGCGCGCGCAACCCCGTCTCGCGCAGCGTCTCGGGCGGCACGCGCCGCGCGTGCTGGTAGTGCGCCAGCACCTCGCGCGCCGCGCCCGGCTGGTTGCCGCAGAGCAGGAGCAGCAGGCCGAGGTTGATGCCGAGTTGGTCGACCGCCTCCGAGCCCGCGAGGACGACGGCGTCGTTGCTCGTAAGCAGGAACTCGTCGAGCAGCGCGGGCGCGCCGTAGGCGGCGATGGCGTCCTCGCACCAGTCCTCGTCGAGCAGATGGAGCGTGTTGAAGCCCAGCGCGACGAGGCCGGCGGGCGTGCGCGTGCCGTGCGCCTTGAGTTGGATGGGCGTCATCTTGGCCGCGCGCATCAGCGTGGGCGAGATGCGCTGCGTCAGCAGCCAGTCGTGGCTGATGGCCTCGTCGGCCATGGCCACGAGCGTCTCGGCGGAATCGGACGCCTCGATGACGAGCGCGACGCGCTGGCGCAGCGAGTACTCGGTGGGCGGCATGGTTCGGTCGATCTCGCCCAGCCACCCAGCCAGCCAGCCAGCCACCCAGCCAGCCACCCACCCACCGGCTCCGCGCCAACAAACGCGTCATAGCGACCGCTTTGCGACTTGTGCGTGGCAAGTGGGTGGGGTGGAGTCGACACGCGCGTGTTGAGCGCGCGGCGCCCATGTCGCTGACGCCGCACGAGTACTACCTGAACCACTACCCGTACAACGAGCTGGTGGAGCTGCTGACGCGCAACGGCGACGACCTGGCCAACTGCGAGTTTGCGATCGAGGGCAAGACCGCGCAGGGCGACAAGGTCTACAAGCGGTACGTGTCGGCGCGCAACGCCGCCGAGCTGCGCACCCTGGTGTCGCGGTTCACGGGGGTGAAGGCGTTCCACTTTGGCGCCTTTTACAGCAACGGGTCGGGAAGAAACGCGGTCAAGAACGGCGAGAGCGTGCCGGTGCGCCGCGTGCTCTCGTTCGACATCGACCTGACCGACTTGGAGTTTTTGAAGCTCAAGGACGACAACGGCGCGATCTCGCTCGAAAAGTGCGACGCGGCCTACCCGGTGAGCGCCGCGGCCGCGTACATCCTGCGCCGCGTGCTGCAACACGCCTTTGGCTTCACCGAGCTCCTGATCGTGTACTCGGGCCGGCGCGGCGTGCACGTGCACGTCTTCGACGAGCGAGCCATGAGCCTGAGCGACGAGGCGCGCTCGGGCGTCCTGGACTACGTCAACTGCAACATGCAAAAAACCGACACGCACGCGCCCGCGGGGGTCCGGTTGATGATGGACCTGCACGGGTTGCGCAACGAGGTGTACCGCGCCTTCCACACCTACATCGTGGGCGAGCTCGGCCTGTTGGAGGAGTCGTCGGGGCGCGTCGCGTTCCTCGAGCGGCTCAACTTGTCCAGCTACGAGGGGTGGGACAAGTTCGAGCCAACGCTCTCGCCGCTCGCGAGCGACGTGACCAGGGTCGACAAGTTCCCGACCGGAAGCGACGCGTGGGCGCACATCGAGGATCGGATCCGCTCCACCGGGCTGGAGTGGATGTGCGAGCGCCTGGACTGCGTCGTGCTGGCGCACGTGTGGCCGCGCCTCGACGAGGCGGTGACGCGCAGCACTGCGCACCTGACCAAGGCGCCCTTCTCGTGCCACGCCGCGAGCGGTCGCGTGGCGGCGACCATGGGCACGTCGAGGCGCAGCATCTACAGCTTCAAGCCGAGCGGGTGCGCGCCGTCGCTCCAAGACTGGGACCAGCCGACGATGGACGCGGCGGTGGCGCACTTTCGCGTGAGCAGGCCGCCCAACGCCGGCGCCAACGCCGGCGCCGACGTCGACATGGAGGACGCGGTGCAGAGCAGCGCGTGTCCGCGCTTCAAGCGCAAAGCGTCGCCGCTTGCAACTTTGGTCTACCCCGAGAAGGGCGGCGCCTGAGATGCCACCGCGATGGCGCGTCGCGCCCGAGAAGCCGCCGCCGCCGCGCGCGCCCACCAAGGCGGAGAAGCAGGAGCGGCGCGAGCGGGAGGAGGCCAACGACCTGATCGACTGCGTCCTCGAGCGCGCGCGCGAAGTGGACGCCGAGCGCCGGCGCCACACCTGGGCAACGATGAGGCCCCTCGCCGACGACGGCGAGCCGCCGAGGGCGACCGGCGAGGCGCGCCGCATCGCGTGGGCCAAGCACGGGCTCACGCCGCCAGCGCGCCGCCAGCGGTTTGACGTGTACGGGAACGCGTTGCATTGAATTTCTAATCAGTTTAGAAACGTGACACGCTCACGAGAGAAAGAGTTTGGGTGGCTCCCCCCCGCTGCCGAGGAGGCCGCAGTCCGTGTCGTCCGTCTCGGGCGAGATGTAGATGGTGCTCTTGCACTCGGTGCGCGGCCGATTCTGCCCACGCGCCCAGCTGACGAGTCGCAGCAGGCCCGCGAGCGTGATCGCCGAGGGGTAGACGTAGAAGCCCGCGCCGATGAAGAAGGAGGCGAGCCCGAGCGGAATCTCGGCGAGGCACCAGAACCCGTGCGCCCAAAAGGGCGACCAGATCCCAAACCCGTCGTCCCACGCGCACACGAGCTTCCACTGGTAGTTGCGCCACCGGTTCTCGGGGATCTCGCGCGCCCACATCCACGGCAGCGCCACGCAGGCGAGCAGCACCCACTTGATGCCAAACCAAAACCAGAAGATGGAGTAGCCCGCGCTGCCCGACGGCGCCGTCTGCGCGGCGATGCCAAAGTGCGTGAACGTCTCGAGGAGGTCGACCGTGATCGCCCACGTCGCGATGGCGTACAGCAGGAGCCGCGGCGACTCGACCCAGCACACGGACTTGAGGTCGGCCCAGCGCATGCCCGGCCGCGCCATGGCCAGGAGCCGCGGGTGCGAGGGTCCCACGGGCACGTAGAAGACGAGCCAGCCTTCCCACCACGCCCAAAAGATCAGGGCCATGGCGACCGGCACCAGCAGCGCGATCGCGGGCAGCGTCCACGCCGCGCCGTTCCAAGCGGGCCCGTGGTTGCGGATCACGTAGATCGGGAAGCCCAGGAGCTCGAGCGGGGTGAAGCGCTCGCACTCGAGGCCGTCGCACCCCACGACGGCGCCCCACACGATGTCCTCGGTGGCGTTGTCGTGCACGATCAGGCGCACGCTCACGTGGTGGCTCGTGCAGTTGGCGAGCTGCGCGGGGGTGACCTGGCGCGCCGCGCCGTCGGGCAGCAGCTTGTAGTAGGCATGCTGCGTGAAGGGCTCAAAGTCGGCCAGCGGGTAGGTGGCGGGCAGGTCGCGCGGCAGCGAGAGCGGCGTGTCCCAGTGGAAGGGCCGCTCGCTTGCGCAGCCGCCGCACCCGGCGTAGACGGAAAAGGTGCTCGTGTCGTAATCCTTCCTGAAGACGACGTCAAAGTCCAGGGTCGTGCCCTCGAGGTCGTGCAGGTCGTACTCGACGCCGCCGGAGCCCTTCAGGTAGGCCACCTGCGAGGTCGTCGGGCCGTGCGGCGGGTGGCAGCAGTTGTGGTCGCAGCCGTCGTACTGCGGCACGTGGCCGTGCGCGAAGACGGCGAAGAAGGCGATCATGCGCCGCACGACGCCCCTCCACCCCCTTAGTTGGGGGCGGTGCGCGCGGCCTTACTTGACAATTTTAAAACGCTTTGTTTTTGAAACGCGCTCACTAGTTTCTGCGCGGGTGCATCGCCGTCCACTGCCGGTACAGCTGCTGGCCAGCCGCGACGTGCGCCTCCGTCGGCGCCCCCATGCCTTCGGCCTCCATCTCCAGCGCCTCCGCCTTCGTCTTCAGCAACGCAAGCTCCTGACCAAGCGCATCGGCCCGTTGGCGCAGCGCCCGGACCTCGGGCGGAAACGCGACGTCCGATGCAGGCACGCCTTCGGGGACCGGCTCGTCCTGGAAGGCCTGGTAGGCGGCTTCGTACTGCTGCTCGGCCTGCACCAGCTTACCCTGCGCGGTCCGCGCCGCGGCGCTGGCCTTGCCGTGCGCCTGCTTGGCCTTCAGGTGCATGTTGCCGCCCATCCACAGCACGCTCTCGCGCTGGTCCGTCTGAAACACGTCCTTCATGAGGCACTCGTAGAGGATCTCGCAGATGTGGCCGACGATCATCACGCGGCCGTGCACGTTGCCGCGCATCGACCGGAAGAAGTCGGGAATCGCATCGTCGCTCGTCATCTTGCTGTAGGGGATGCCACCCTTCTGCAGGTCGGGCGCGCACATCAGGTCGTAGACCAGCTTGTACTTCTCGTTGGTCTTCTCCGACGAGGCGATCTCGGTCTTTCGCTTCGACAGGTTCCTCTTGGGGATGTGCTCGAGCGCGGCGTCGTTCGTCTTGAGGTTGACGTGCCACCAGCAGACGAAGTCGACGAGCGAGTTGAGCTCGACGCCCGGCTTCCTCTTCGGAAAGTTGCGCAGCATCTCGATCTGCATCGTCGTCACCCGAAACTTGTTGTCCGAGAGCTTCTTCCTCTGATCGAGGGTCACGTGCTCGTCGCAGACCTGGTCAAACAGCGTGAAGTCCCTGGTCATGGGGTGCACTCGCCGCTGCGACACCTTGAACAGCGGCTCGCTCTTGAAGGTTTCGACGCACGCCCAGTTCGAGTTGGCGCCGGTCTTTTTGGCCAACCCAAACTCGTTCCTGAGCTCACGCGTGCGCTTGAAGGCCAGCCACATCCCCTGGGCGCGCTCGGAGTCCTGACCCATTGGGCCGCGATAGGGGAACGCCCAGCGCTCGATGGGCAGGCAGTCGTTGTGCGCCGACAGCTGGGGCACCTCGAACCAGGCCTCGCCGTGGCTCAAGCACCAGTCCCTGGCTTGCGCGTCGGTCATCCGACCACCACCCTCGTACCACGCCGTTTCGTTCCACGCCTTCTTGGGAAGCACCGGGTAGAACTCGACGCGCGGCACGTCTCGGCACTCGATCAGCTCGCCGAGATCGACCGGTTGGAACGTTTCCGCCTGCGCCTCAGCGTCGGTGGTGGGCATGGCCAGGCCGTCGAAGAGTCGCGTTGCCTCCTCCATCGCATCCAGCTCCAGCTGCTCGTCCAGCTCTTGCGGGGTGGCAGCTTCGGGGTTGCTGGCGTTGTCGACGGAGCGCGCCGTGGCTCGGGTGTTGGCGCGCCCAATCGTCTGCAGGAGCCGCAGCCGCTCCTCGTTCATGAAGTCCATGTAGTCGCTCATCACCGTATCGGTGTCGATGTTCGGCAACGACCTCGCCAGCGCATCAAACTCCTGCCGCATGCGCTCCTGGTCGGTCGCGGTCGGCAGGGTGTCGAGCGACATGCGCGCAAGCCGGGCATTGAGCTCTCCCTGCAAGACGTCCATCGGCACGTCGGGCTCCAGCGATTCGTACTCCCGCCGCAGCGCGCTCCCATTCTTGGCAAGCGCCTGCACGCCGCCGTTCCGCGCAATAATGCTCTGCCCGTTGGCGTCCTTGGTGATCTCGTCCAACCACTCGGCCGCGCGCTTCTGCCGCGCATCGTCCGACTGGCCGCGCCACGCCTTGTCGATCTCGACGCGCCGTTCGTACAATTCGACCGCCTCCCGCTCAGTGAGCGGGCGCGCCACGCACTTGTAGGGGGGCAGGAGCTTGGTGAACTTGGTGTTGCGGATGTTCGTGGCGATCTTGGTCGCGAGCCCCCGCTTCACGTCGTCGGCAACGGTTCGATTGCGACGCTCCCGGACCTCGATCTCCCGCTCGAGCTGCTGGTTGGCGCGCGCGCGCTCATCGGGGTTGAGGTCGCTGAAGCTCACCGTCTGCACGTAGCCGGGGTCGCACATGACCATGAGCGCCGACCGGTCGTCCTGGCCAACGTTGAGAAGCGTGGGCTCGTCGTCGGCCTCCGAGTCGGACGAGTCGGACGAGTCGGGCGAGTCGGACGAGTCGGACGAGTCGGACGAGTCGGACGACTCGTCCGCGGGCGCGGGCGCGGCCGGCCGCGGCCGCGGCCGCGGCGCGAGCTCGTCGCCATCGGCTGCCGGGGCCCCGTTCCCAGCAGGCGCGTCTGGCAACGGGCTGCCTGCCGGCGCCGCGGGCGTGGTGGGCGCGCCATCGGTCGGATTGGGTGTGGGTGTGGGGGTTGGCGCGTTGCCCCACGCGCGCGACGGGTCGGTTTCCAACCAGCCCTTGCATTGGGCGCAACCCCTGGACGCATTCTTGCACTTGGGACACCCCAGGCCGTTTGCGTTGGGGGCGCGCTTGCCGCGCGCGCCGCGGAAGGGCCCAACGCCGGTTGGGATCGGCATGTGGTCTGGGCCGTCCATGAAAAGATCGCGAGCGCGCTGGGCGTGTTAAGCGTGTTAAGCGTGTCGGGAGTGCGAGTGCCCGATCTGCACGTGCGCACGCGTGCACCACTCCACCTACCAGGAGGCTACGCTGCCATGACTTATCCCCAGACTCGCAAAAGGGCGTGGTCACCCACAAAGGGAGGAGAAGCCCCACTGCGCGCAGTCCCTGAACTCGTGCTGGTGCCAGTACGCGCACGTCCAAAGCGCGCGCAGTATCTGCGCGTCGCACCAGTTGCTGGCACTCGCGTGCGCCTTCTGCATGCGCGGCTTGCCTTTGAGCGACGCGGCGTACTTTTCGACGAAAAACTCGACGATGCCGTGCTGCACTCTGTCGACGTTGTCGACGTTTGCAAGCGCGCAAAGCGTCTTCGGGTGCTTCCGCGCGACCTCGCCCACCACGTCCAGCGCCAGGTCGGCGCGCATGCCCTTGAGCTCCACAAAGTCGCACCCGCACAGCGCGAACGCCGTCGCCAGCAGCGCGAGCGCCGCGGGCTGCTGCGCCTTCACCTCCTCGCTCAGGTGCTGCGTGCCGTAAAAGTAGTCGATGATCAGCTCGTGGAGCTTGGACATGTCGCAGCACGTGTAGTGCGCGGCCGTCACGAAGTCGTTGCCCTTGCGCTTGCGCGAGGGCTCCCTGAGGCACAAAATGGTCAGCTCGTCGCGGTCGTCCTCCGAGGCGCGCCGCTGGCGGCGGTCCTGCTGCAGCAACTCGATGACGAAGGAGTCGGTGTCGATCGTGGTCACGAGGTTGAGCAGCACGCCATCCACGGGCGTGCCTCCACGGCGCGCCGCGTCGTGCACGCGCTGCGTGACGTCGGTCAACTTGAGGTCGCCCTCGCCTATGGGCTTGGCGCGCTCCAGGAGCGGCTGCCAGAAGGCGTCGTCGCTCGAGAGGATGCCCGCCACGCGCGGCAGCCCGATGCCGCGGTCGCCGCCGCGGCGGTCGACGCCATCAAAGGTGAGCGACCACGCGCCGTCGCCCGTCATCTCGGCGCGAAACTTGCGCAGCAGCTCGGCGCACACGGCGTCGTAAAAGCGCGGCCGCGCCTTCCGAAACTCCATGAGCAGCTTGACGTTGCAGCCATCGGTGCGCAGGTCGTTGGTGTGGTAGTCGTCGTCGAAGATGGTGGCCACGAGGTCGGCGGAGCAGAGCGGCACGCGCGCCTGGCGCAGCTGGTCGCGCCGGCCCTGCTCATCGGCCTTGGCGGCCGTGATGGCGTTGGGCTCGTCAAACACCACGACGACGTGCGCCGCCGCTTGGATGGCGTCGTTGATCTGGTGGGACAGGACGCGCACGTAGCCGCCAAACGTGTCCACCTCCTTGGGTATGGCGTTCATCATGACGTTGCCGTCCAGAATTGCCAGGGTCTCCGAGCGCCGGACGCCGACCAGGTCGCGCACGTTGTGGAGGCGATCGGCGTTTGCAAAGGCTTGCTGAAACTTTTCGAGGAGCACGGCTTTGGCGCCGTTAGGGCCGCTTTTGAGCCCCATCGCCAGCCTCGGTAAGGCGCAAAGCCCTTTTGGTGCTCACGAGTCGCGCGCAAGTGGCAAGTTAGCGTTCGCTAAGTGCATTTACCAATTGTTGACCCGGTGAGTGGGGACAAACGAGTGCCGGACCGCACTGGCCACCAGACCCAGAACGGCGCACCACTCTGCGGCACGTGGCCTTAAGCTGCGCGTGACCCGCGCAATTCGCAAGGCCTGCGACGGGTTGTCGCATCTGGCAGCCGCGTTCGTGAAAGCGGCCTCGCAACCCGGAACGGCGACCGAGCGGCGCAGGGTGGCCGAGCTGCGCGCCTCGCCGGTCTCGATCGACCACCAGTTTGGCGAGCCGACGCCGGCGCAGAAGCGCACGCTGCTGCCGCTGGTTTCGCTGTCGCTCGGCTACCTGTACCAAGAGTTGCTGAAGCACCGGCTGTGGAGCGCGCGCTTCGATCGCGGGGGTCGCAGCGCGAACGGGCCGGCGGTCCGATCGCTCGCGACGCGCCACCTGGGCGCCCCCGCGACCGACGGTTGGAACGTGGTCGCGGGAGCGGTGGACCTGGCCAACGCCTGGGCATTCAGTGGCGATGGGGTCCACGTGTGTCCCGCAACGTCCGCGAGTCGCGACCTGCCGCGCAACGTGCGCATGCGCCTCATCGCGTGCCTGAGCGTCGCGTGGAAATTCGAGCGCCAGTTGTGCAGCCGCTTTCCGCGCGAATTCCACGACGAGAAACCCAACCTCGTTTCGCCCCACACGTGTGAGCTGGCGTACCTCGCGTACGCCTTCCTGTCGCAAGACGAGCGCGCGGAGTTTGGGGCGTGGAACGCCGAAAACCGAAAGCGCGTGCGCGAGTTGTACGAGGAGATGGTGGCGCTGGAAGTGGCGCTGCTCACGGACGTGCCAGTCTTCTCCACGCTCGTCCACGGCAACCAGGTGCAAGCCGAGACGCGCATCCAGGAGCTCTTCGACGCCCACATTGTGGACGCGGAGGAGGCCATGATCATGCGCTCCATCGTGCCCTTTTTCAACGCGGCCTGGCAAAATGGCTACGCGGAGCAGCCCTCGGCCGGAGCGCTGGTGTGCGCAGCGATGCACTGCACGCGCGTGGTCGGCACCGGGTGGGGTGTGTGCGCAAAGCCCTCGATGGCAACGCTGCGCGCGGCGTTCGTGCCGTCGGAACGCAGGCGGGCCAAGGAGCTCGTGCAAAACGGCCTCTCCCTCAAGGGGTTGCCCACGGCCATCGTGCTGCTTGGGTGTTACGCGGACCCCCAGTGGGTCAATTACGAGTACATGCGCACCAGCACACTCAAAAGGGCGCTGTCACTGGCACACGCTTTGTAATTGCACTTAAAATGCTGACAAAGCTTCCACCAACCCCGAACGCGCAATGGGTCGGGTTTTCAAGTAAGTCCCCCACGGATCGCGCAGCCAACTGAGCGGTTCCTCGCCGTCTGGTGGGGGCGCGCGGTTGGCGACGTCGCCGCTGGACCCCAGGATCGGGTTGCCCATGGCCGGCAGCTCGTACGCGCTGCTCTTGCCGTTGTGGATGAGCCGCTTGCGCTTGAGCAACTCGTCGCGCGCCTCGCCCGCTTCGACGTTGTGGTCGCGGAGGTGCTTGTAGAAGACCTCGTCGATCATGCCGAGCGGGTGCTTGCGCGCGTGCTCCGCCTGTCGCTCCACGCGATCGCGCGGCGATTCGGCCAGCCACTGCGCTTCGGCGGCTCGGGCGACCGCAGCGGTGATCGAGGCGGCGGCGTCCGCGGGTGGGGGCAGGAGGCAACGCGTTGCCAGCGTGCGCGTCCAAGGCGGCCCGTCGGTAACCGCGTCGAGCGCGGAGAGCGAAGGCGACGGTGGTCGTGGCGGCGGCGGCGGCGGCGGCGGAGGCGGCGCGATCCGCCACCGCTTGAACGGCTCGTGTGGCTCGGGTGGGCACGCCTTGCCCACCATCGCGCAGTGGTGCGCGCAGTGGGGCACGTGACGCTCGCCGGATTCGAGCTGCGCGGGCGAGAGCAACTCGACTGGGTTGCGCCACGCGTCGCACTCGCTGCAAAACACCCAGCTGGTCGTTCGCATGTGCGCGCGCTTACGCTTGGGAGCCGCGCAGTCGGTGCGGACCATCGTGAGGGGCCGCATCTTGAGGCGCACGAAGCACTGACCCGCGGCCAGTCGCTTGGCAATGGCTTCGTCATGGATGTGCCGAAGGTTCTTGCGCTGCGCCTCTTGCTTGTTGACCAGCGCCTGCTTGCGCGCCTGCTCGCGCGTTTCCCGGTTGGCCTCGCGTTGCGCCTTCCTGCTCTGCGCCTCCTCGGCTGCAGCACTTGCAACGACCTCGTCGACGAGGGCGCGCACGCATTGCTCGACGGGATCGTACGAGTGACGGTGCTTGCCACCAGAGCGGGTGTTGGCGCCCCTCATTTGCGCGCGGAGCTGACACTTTTGGGTTGCGCGAGCGCATGCAAGCGCGTGAACCGTTTTTAAAGTCGGGGAAGCGCCACGCACGCACGCGCGCACACACGCGCACACGCGCACACACGCACACACGCACACACGCACACACGCACACACTACCAGTACGGCTCGCCCGACGCCTCGCTTTTGCGTTCGGCTTCGGCGATGAGCTCTTCGGTGCGCATCCCGACGCAGATTCGGATCGCGAACGCGTGCTTCGACCACGGTTGTGCTGATATGGAAACCTGGTAGCCGCGCTTGCAGGGGTCCCTGCGCAGCTCTTGGACCTCTTCGGGGAGCGCGTCGAGAACCACCTCACCGGATTCGGGAAACCAGTGCTCGTTGTCAGCGCAGCTGAACATGAACACGGTGTCGGTCACGCCGGTGCGTTCGGCTTGAAGCTCAAACTTTTGCTTGGCGGCTTCCCACGCCCGACCGAGGTTGCGCGGCATGGACTCGCGCTCAAACTCCTCGACGCGCTTGCGCTTCTTGTGGCCCTCAAAGGCCAGCGTCGCTATCCGTTCGCCGAGATTGCTCATGCTCGCGCCTGCAGGGTGGTTGGCAGAAAAATGTCAGCATACGAGTGCCGGGGGTGGGCTGTGGCACGCGCGCGCGGTACCGGGCAACCACGATCTCGATACCAACTGCAGGGACGAGCCGCAACGACCAATGCCCGGCACTCGTACGCAGAGAAATGTCGACGTGCGCACAACCGGGTTGGTCGGCATGTACGCGGACGCCTGGACGCTCGTCTTCGAGCAGTTGGCCAAGGACACCAACGGCCACTTTGCGGTGCCCGCGCTCGCGCTCGTCGCCACTTGCCGCACCGCGTGCAAAGAGATGGTGCGCAGCGCGGCCGGGCTGATCACGCCCTACGACGCCAAGATCGCCTTCGTGCCCAACGGGCGCACGCGCGTGCCCGTGCGCTTCCACGGCGGCGTGCACTTTGCCGAGCACCGCTACTGGCACGGGCTCTCGATCATCCGCGATGCGCGCACCGGCCAGATGTTTGCCGCCAGCCACCCCGCGGCAACCGACACCGGCCGGTGCACCGCGCAAGGCAAGCGCATCCACGAGTACGAAGTGCACCGCATGTACCCCCTCGCTCGGCTCGCGCAGCTGTTGGGGGGCCACGAGTCCGACTCGTTCCGGCGCCTCGGTGGCTTGGCCCAGTACGAGTTGAGCTCGACGCCGTACCTGACAAGCCCAAACCACAAGAACGCGTTGCGCAACGTGCCGCTGACCAACCCCGCGCACTCCGAGGCCCGCGCCGGCCTGGGCGGGTCGGCGCACGAGTCGCTGCACGGCGTCATGACCAAGAACCAGTTGCGCTCCTACGAGTGGACCGGCGAGCCGGGCCCGCTTCAGGTGAATCGCGAGGACTTCATCTCGCAGCGGATCGTGCGCACCGACTACGCCGGCGTGTACAGATCGCAGGGCGACTACATCATGTCGATCACCGAGTACAGGCAAGCAAGCGGCAAGGACCGCGTCGAGGTGAGCGCGCTCGACCAGCACTCCAGCTGGCACGGCCCAGATTGCGACCCGTTGAGCAGCAGCGACAATGCGCCGGCCATGCTCCGGCCCGTCCACGTGCTCAGCCGCGCGCTTGGCTACTTTTGCGAGCCGCGCGTGGCCGAGGGCCCCGGCTGGCTCGTGTCGCTGCTGTCGCACGGCTGCCCGACGTACACGAGCACCAACCTGCAGCTCGTCGAAGAAGAAGACATCGCGCGCATGGGCGAGCTCGCGCGCGATGCGCGCCAACGCGACGACCACGCCAAGTCGCTGCCGTACCACCCGACCAACAACCCGACCGGCTACCACAAGACCAAGAAGCGCGGGCTCCGCAACCGCGGCAAGCGCGCGGCCGCGATCGTGGCGCAGCAACGCATGCTGTACGACGTGCCCGAGCGCCTCAGCAGCAGCGAGGACGACGACCACACCTACGCGCCTCCCCCAAGGCGCCACAAGACGGCGCCGCAACCCCTCGCGCACCGAGACGCGCCAAAGACTCTGGAAGGAGTGGCCCGGCACTTTGACGCGTGGCTAGAGTCCCTGTGAGTGTTTGGCATTAAGCCGCCGTTTTGCAACTTGTAGTTAGTAACAACTGTTGATTAACGAAGCACAATGCCCACAACGGGCGCATGCAACCCCGAGCGATTGCAGCTCTACTACGACACGTTCCGCGACATCGTGCAGGGCCACAACGACGAGAACGTGGACGTGGAAAACACGCGCGCCAACCTGCTCATCGACACGCGATGGCCCGAGGTGTCGCGCGCGCTCGCGTGCAACCTGATCGAATTGGGTAGCCAATCGGACATCCGGCCGCTGGCAGCCGACGTCGAGCGTCTGGTGGGCCGAGCAGCGGTGCTCGCGTTTGGCACGCGCAACCACGCGGAGATCCCCTCGTGGTTTTTGCAAAACTGCGAGTGCCTCGTGGCGTCGACGCTGCACAAGCTGCTCGTGCGATTCGTCAACACCCCCCGTCCCGAGCGCGTCATGCGGCGCGCATTCGGCGCCCTGCTCGACGTGGCCGAGGGCGTGCGATCGTACGTGGGGTTGCGTTACCTGGCCGCGTCGACGGGCGCGCACGTGCTGATGAGCGCGGTGGTGAATGCCAAGTACGACTTTCTGGTCAAGCACGCCGAGTGCGTGCACGACTCCGAAATGGTGCTCGCGCACGTGCTCGCCACCAGGCTCCTCGCCGACTCGAACCGCGCAATGGAGGCGCAATCCGCCTTTTGCTTCTTCGCTCGATCGGAGCGGTGGTGCTCCTTCGCGGAAGCGTGCCTGCACGGGTCGCTTCCCGATGGCCGCCTGGCGCGCTTGCTGCGAGAGGTCGACGCGGCCAAGAAGTGGGTGGCCGATGCGCACGCGCATGCGCGCGCGCAAGCGCAAGCGCAGCCCCACCCGAGCGCGTCCCCCACGCGCCCGACCCGCGCGGTTTCCACGCGGACACCCTCCAAGCCGCGGCGCTCGGTCTTGATCGCGAAGCGGGTGACGCCCCTGATGCGACGGGTGGTCAACGGGTGCTCCATAAGCCCCCTGATGCGTGCCTAAAGTAACCAACTGGCAGGGGGGGCAAGGGGGCCATGAGCGTGGCAATGGATGCGGCGGTTGTCATCGAGCACCCGCCAGAGGAGGTGGCGAAGACGAGCATGCTGTTGGTCATCGGTGGGTTTGCGCTGCTCGGCGCGGTGACCATGCTGGCCCTCTTTTCGTGGGCGTCGCAGGGCGAGCGCGACGGCCAACCGGACGTCTTTGGCAAGCGCGTGACCGTGCGCGAGGTGGGGGAGCGGTACAAGGCGGTGTGGTCGCCTGGCATGTTTTGGCCACGCGACGCGTTCATGCACACCAAGAAGACCAGCACGGGGTCGCCGCTCTTTGCGGTCGTGTGGAGCTTCCTGACGGGTTGGTTCATCTGCGTGGCCTTCTACTTGATCGTTGCGGGATCCGTCCCGGCCATCGAGGTGTTCCGGGCGGAGGCGCACTTTCGCGCGGCCATGTTCGTCTCGGCCGCCCTGTGCCTCGCTGCCGTGTGGCCCGTGCTCTTCCGCACCGGGTCGTACGTCTACGCGCCGCCCTCCGAGAAGGGCGGCAACACCAACGTCAACCAGAACGTCAACAACCAGGTCAACCAGCAGGTCACCCAGGTCAACAACATCATCGACATGAGCTGGTTGGCGCAGCTGCTTGGGGGGGAGGCCGCCGACGCCGCTCCTGCCGGCGCAAAGAGCACCAAAATCGGCGACATCAACCTCGACAGCGCGGTCGAGAACAACGTCAGCGCAAACGTCGGCCTGATCGCGTCCTCGCACTCTGCAACCAAGCAGTTCTTCCTGTGGGTGTCCTTCTTCGTGCTGCTGCTCGCGTCCTGCCTGGCGGTGGCCGGGTCGGGCGTCATCCAAGCGTGGACGTTGCCGGGCCCGCAGTTTGGCACGCTGCTCTTCTTGGGCCCCGGGTACGGCCTCTTTGCGGGGTGGCTGCTCTTTGCCGCGGCGCTCAACCTCAGCATCGCGATCAGCTACAGCAGCTACCCGTCGGGCACGCTGCCGTGGCCCGAGACGCGCACCCGGTACACGCACCGGGGCAGCCTGTGGCCGCCCGCGATCGCGCTCGTCGTCGCCGCCATCGCGGTGCTCGTTCCGGACCCGGCCATACCGCTGCCCATGTTCATTGCCATCTTCCTGTTCACGCCGCGGCAAAAAACGCACCTGGCCGCGTCGCTTATATGCCTGTTAGGAGTTGTCGTGGCCACCGTGATCGTAGTGTTGGAACGGTCGGATTAAAAAAATGAAACCCTTGATGCTGCTCGCGAGCGGGGCGGCAAGAGAGAGAGAGAGAGAGAGAGAGAGAGGAGGGGGTCCCAGCGCGGCAATGGCTTTTTTAACGACGACGACGCGTGTCACTACCCCGGAAGCCGCCTTTGGCGATTGTTCTTGCCGATGACGCGCGCAAGCGCCGTCTTGCGTTTTGTGGCGACGCTGGGTCGCCGCGGCTTCTCCGCGTCGCCAGTGCCATCGTCGCTGCGCACGGCGCGCGGTCGCCTGCTGCTGTTGGAGGTGTCCGCGTCCGCGCCGATGATGGGCCGCGCCTTGTTCACCAGGTGCGCAAAGATGTCGGCCGTCGGCATGGCCTTGTGCGCGTTCACGAGCCAGGCGCGGTAGTGCGACGGGCAGTACCTTTTGGGAGCGGTGCGCGCTCGGTTGCGCGGCGCGCGCCAAGGGCAGGGCGGAGGGTGGGGGGTGGGGGGGTTGCGGGGTTGCGGGGTTTTGCGCGCACCAGCACACGCGTAGCGGGGGCGGCACGAAGGCGTTGCGCCCGCCGGTGTCGGCCGGCGCGTCAACGCGCTTCCACTTCATGCCCGCTCCATTCACGGGCTCCACCTTGCCGCAGTAGCGGCACGAGGGCGGTGGCGGGCGCGGGAGCGCATCGCACATCTCCTGCCAGGCCTTCTTGCCCGCGAGCATCGCAAAGTCGCAACGCATGCAGCAGATCTCGTCGCGGAAGCGCGACGAGGGCGAGACGCGCGCGAGACCGCCGCACATGCTGCACAGGGCGTACCAGTTGTTGAAGACGCGCGTGGCGCGGCCGAGGATGGGAACGCGCACGAGGGGCACATCGCCACAGCTGGTGGCCTGCTGGCCCTGCTCAAAGCACGACTTGAGGTCGCGGCGGAACTTGGCCACCTCGGACGACGAGTCGCGCAGCGCCGCGGCGCTCGTCGACGCGGCACTGTGCCTGGTGCCCTTGGGGCCGCACATGGTCGCAACGATGGTCGCGGGTCGAAGGTCGGAGGGCAGGAGCGGCGACGCCACCGGATCGAGCTGCTCGAGCTCGAGCCGCTCCGCGGACGCCTCGAGTGCCACTGCCGTGCGCAGCGCGGCCGACGAGCGCTTGGCGCAGCGCATGTGGCCAACGCACGTCTTGCAGTCGATGGTCAGCATGCTCGCGGACAGGCCCAGCTCGTTGAAGGCCACCTCCTTGCCGGTGTTGTCCTGCACCGAGTTGACGACGCGCCGGCACTCGGAGCAGCAGTAGAGCACGGTGGCGTGCTGCGGCAGGCGCGTCTGCACCGCAACGCACGGATCCTCGTCGGGCGCGAGCGGCAGCAGCAGCCGTTGGCAGATGGCCAGCGCCTGCTTCCGCTTCGTCTGCGCGCCCAGGTCGTAGGAGAGCAGCATGGACCGAAGCGTCGCGATGCGCGCAAACGCGACGAGCAGCGCCGCGTCGTCGGCACCGAGGTTCATCACCTCGACCTCCGCGTCCTGCACGGAGCGACTCGAAGCGGAGCACGGCAAGCCGGGCGTCGCGTCCGCGGACGCGCTCGTGCCCAGGAGCGCGCAGGCCTGCGCCACCGTGAGCAGCGACGCGTCCGCGTTGGCCAGGGCGAGGCGCTCGGCCTTCTGGTACTGCTCGATGGGCAGCAGCGTGCACATGCGGTGCGCGGCCGACTGGTGGTGCAGCGCAACGTACTGCGCCGAGTCCAGGCGCGAGGCGCGGTGGCCGTGGTGGTTGCCGTGCAGCCAATAGGGAATGAAGATGGACCGGTACGACGCCGAGAAGAGCCCGCTCACCACCTGGACCGCCGGGCGCACCGTCAGGCTCGAGGGTCCGGAGCGGCCTCCCAGCCAGGACGACGAGTAGGTCAGCGCCTCGGGTTCGTGCTTGTGGTGCCGGCTCGCGCGCGACTCGGCCTTCTTGCGCGACCGCGGCTCGCTCACGAGGCTGCGCTGGATCGCCGCCGCCACCGTCTCGCGGCGCGTGAGCAGGTCCGCGCCCGCATCCACGATGCGGTGCATCGCAGCTGCGAGCGAGATGGCGGGCATGCTGACCGGTGGCACGCACAACTGCCCCGTCGGGTGGCGCGCGTGGCGCATGGCGTCGAGGGTTGCGCGGTCAGCCACAAACGTGGCGGCCAGGTGCAGCCGGATGGCCTCCTTGACGGCGTTCGGCGCCTTATTCACCACTTGCCTGAAGTCCTGCTGCGTCTGCGCGCGCAGGACGCGTCCCAGCGCGAAGCGCTCGCGCCAGGGGCGGCGGTGCGCCGGGTGCACCGCCGAATTGAGCCCCGTGAGCGCCACCGCGAGGCACTGCATGCACACGCGCACCGCGCCGTCCGACTCCTTGAGGGCCGCCAGGAGCGTCGTTTCCCACCCGCGCGACCCCGCATTGGTCACGCGCGTCAGGATGGCGAGCAGCGCCTGCGACGACTTGGAGCAGCAGCGCGGCGAGGCGGTGCGCTCCATGAGCGTGCCGAGGTGCAACAGGTGGCTCATGTTGGCCACCGTGTACAGCTCCGGCGAGGGCACCATGAAGGCGCGCACGCGCGCCTCGGTGACCGGCTGGTTGCCCAGCAGGTCGTGGATGCACCCGAGGTACTCGGCGTGCGCCGACGTCCACACCGCGGCGCAATAGGAATCGTAGTACAGCGTCGAGAGCGCGCGCTTGTCGACGTCGGGGCCGGGCGCGTCGTCGTCCGCCACGACGGCGCGGGCCATCCTTGCCGCCAGCGCCTCGAGCACCTCGCCCAAGCAGAGCCGCACGATGGCGGCGGACTGCTGCGTGGTCGAGACCGCTGGCTCCGCGCCCCACTCGCCGTCGCCGTCGCCGCGCGCCGCGGCGTCGGCGTCGTCGGTGAGCGCGCGCCTCGCGTCGCGCAGGTGCGCAACGAGCGCCGGCGCGTTGCCGCAGCGCGCGCATTCCGTGACGGCGAGCGAGAAGTCGAGGGACCAGACCCAGGCGGGCAGCGCCAGCGCCAGCGACGGCGCGCGCTCCTGCAAGTGGATGCGCCAGCGCGCCAGCGCGCCGCCCACGCCCGCATCCTCAAAGCTGGTGAACAGCGGCCTCATGTCCGGCTCGAGGATGCTGCGGCTACGCTTCATGAGCTGAGCGAGTTCGGACTCGTGGGGCTGGGCGGCGTCGATGGATTCGCCGGCAGGGGAGGCCGCTTCGCTGCCCCTGCCGGCTGGCAAAAATGCGACGCCGAGGACTCCTCTGCCGCGCCCACGTTGCGCTGCAGGAGGCGCGGCAGGCCGGAGTGGTCCTTGACGTACACGTAGTGCTGCGTGTCAAACTTGACGCATGGCCGCCACAAGAGCGAGGACATCGCGCCCCGCGCCGCCGCCGTGTCGGCCCACTGCTCGTCCACGAAGAGCAGCGCCTCCGTCCGGTAGCCGTCGGAGTCGTTGGCCACGCTCGCGTGCGTGGGCACTTCCGCGCCCGAGGCGACGCCGAGCGCGTTCCCAAAGGCCTGGAGCGGGATGCACGCGTCCGGCTTGAACGTCGGGTCGGCGCGCGCGCACCGGTAGATGTAGGTGGTCACGTACCGGTTGCACACGAGGCACTTGCCCGGCGTGTGCGGCAGCTTGCCCGACCTCTTGAACTCGGCCGCCTGCGACGGCAGCAGGAACTCGGTGCCGATGAAGGCCTTGTCGGTGGCCTCGCCGTAGCGCCAGCGCGCCATCCACACGCAGATGCACCGGTCGCCAAAGTTGCACGGGCGCTCGCCGATGGCCACGTTGGGCGGCCTGCGCGTGCGCGCGCTTGCGTGTGGGAGGCGGGAGGCGGGAGGGGGGAAGGGGAAGGGGGGGTGGTTGCAACTCGAAGCCGCGCGCGGCGGGTTTGAGCGGCGCAGCTCGCGCCTGAGGTAAGCGTCGTCGTGCGGCTTGTCCACGATCTCAAGCTCCTTAGTGGGGATGGACGTGCTCTCGACGAGGTTGGCCACCAGCTGCAGCGTCTGGTAGCTCGTGCTCTCAAGGCTGAGCACCGGGTGCAGCTTCAGGTAGGACGACAGCGCATACTCCTGCGACCCAAAGCGCTCGTCGGGGTCGATGCCCGCGCGGCTCTGCAGGAGCGGCAATCGGCCGTCCCCGTTGCGCGGCAGCGGTCCCGGCGGTAGGGCGGGGGGTGGGCTGGCCTTGTGCGCGGCGTCGGGCAACTCGTCCGTCGCGGTGTCGGCCGCGGGCTGCTCGGTCGAGGGTCCCGCGCCCGTCCCGTTTGCGACCGGGACCGGGTTAGGGGCCGGGACCGGCGTGGGCCGGGCGCAAGCATGGCCCACCTCGTCCGCGGCGGCGAGCGGGGCGGCGGCGAGCGCTGACGGTCCCGCGTTTGCGGGTTTGGCCACGCGCTTGGCCGGGCGCTTCGCGTTTATGGGACGGATCTCCGACGCGGCCGCCGCGGCGGCGGCGGTCGCGCGCCGCCGCGCATGCTCGTTGGCCTGCGACGCCATCGGAAGTGCACCACGCAACTCTTAATAACAACCCATTTCGAATTAGCTAGCGAAGTGCGCTCTTAAAAACTGGCAAACGTTGTCGCCGCGCATATTCGCGGGCGGGTGCCAGGGCGGCGGCTCGTTCAGGACGGGCATCCACCCCACGCGCCCGCAGAAGAGCTGCGAAACCGAGGCGCAAACCGTCTCGTTCGAGACGTAACCCAAACGCATGAGCGTTGCGGCGGCGCCGACGTCGGCGATGGCCTCCACGCGCGTCGAGGCCGGGTAATCCTTCAGCAGGTACTCGGCGTGCGCCTCGCTCCACCGGCTCGTGTAGGCCGTCACGTGCATGAACTCGTGCGCCATCACAAAGCCGATCCGGGTGGCGAGCGACGCGTCGTCGTGCCGCTCGTCGGCAAAGGGTGGCACGAGGAGCCCCGGCAGCACCATCGAGCACGCCGAGGACGAGGTCAGCAGCAGGTAGGCGTTGCGCGACACCCCGGGGTAGAGCGCGGGGTGCTCGCAGATGCCCGCGCCGGTCACCACGGGCATGAGCCGGTCCAGGTAGATGGCTTGCGCCTGCTTGATGATCATCGCGAGTGCCCCGTCGTCCGATTGCAGGTCGGGTCGCCGAAAGTCGCGATCGATGCCCGCCCACGAGCCGCGCGGCGCGCCCGCGATGCGCAGCTTGGTGGCGCGCAGCTTGGTGCACGCCTGTTGGCGACTGGCGTCGTCGGCAAAGATGCCGCCCACGGTGTCCTGGCTCAACGTGGCGGCCGCCGACTCGCGCAGCTGGTTGCTCAGCTGCTCCAGCCGGCCGTAGAGGGTGGGAGTGACCAGCGCATTGAAGGTGATGCGGTCGAAGTCGTCCGGAAAGACGCGCTTGGCGGCCGCGAGGCAGACGTCGCGCGCGCTGTCGCGGCCGGCGCCCGAGAGCGCCGAGAGCGACGAGAGGCGCACGGTCGAGGCGTTGAGTAGCGTCTGCTCGGTGACGGCGTCGTGGTCCTCGTCGGGCACGACGAGCCGCCCGAGCGCCGCGGCGGTGCGCGAGCCGGCCTCGCCCGCCTGCGACTGCTCGCGGAAAAAGGGCAGCAGGTTGCCCTGCTCCGGCACGACCACCGCTTTGGCGGCGAGCGAGCACACGGCCGCCACGCCCTTGAGGTACGCGTGCGCCCTGTCGGGCCCTTGCGACCCGAAGGCGGCCACGAACCGCTCGAGCGGTTCGTTGCGCACCTCGCGCGCGACCCGCAGCGATTGGCCCACGTAGCCCTCGAGCCACGTGCCACGATAGGTGCCGCGCACGACCGCGGCGGCGTGCTGCTGCGTCGTGGGCGGCGCGACTTCAAAATCGCGCATCGCCTCCGCAAACTCCATGGCCTGGTCGCGCATCGCGCGGCTCTCACCCACCACATACATGGAGTTCTTGAGGGACCGGTCGCTCAAGACGGTGCCGGACAACACCTTGGCGGTGAAGGTGTCGTCGTCGAGGCCCACGCCCACGAGCGCGGGCGCGTCGCAGTAGTGCGACGCGAGAAACCCGACGCTCTCGAGCGCCAACCCGAGCGAGGTCGCGCCCAGCATGGGGTTGAGCAGGTCGTACGCCTGCTTGGCCGATGCGCCCTGCGAGTTCGACGCCACCATGGAGCGGCAGCTCGCGCGAAACTTGCCCAGGTCCGTGGTGGCCATGCGCGAGGCGCCCTTGGCGCGCACGAGGTTGTCGACGTCGCGCTCCGTGGCCTCGGCGTCGTAGAAGGCCCACTTCTGCTCGCCGTACGCGATCGACCCGGCGTCGATCCACCTGCCGCAGTGCCGCTCGTGGTCGGTGCTCGCGCCCGGGTGGCCGATCTCGGCCAGGTACGCGTCGGGCCACGAGCGCTTGCGCACGCACGCCATGTCGCCCGACACGGAGTTCACCTGCTGGCGCAGGCCTGGGCTGCACACTCCGCGGTTCATGCGCTGCATCGTCTCGTACTGCACCGACGCGTTGAGCAACTTGAAGCCGGCCGGCGTGACCGTCGTGCGAAAGGAGCACGTGGGGTCGTACCAGTGGCCACTGTTCAGGTCGGTGCACGAGCCGCCGTTTATGCACTCGTGCCTCTCGGCGCAAACGGTGGTGTGCGCAACCAGGCTGCAGAAAAGTGCGATGCTCGCGCTTACGAGTAGCCCAAACTGCGACTCGTGCATGACGCGCAACCCACACCTACTACACGCATAAGTCCTGGTTATTTTTAGCGGCCTTCAGAACTCGGCGTTCAACACGAGCCGCGGTGGGCACTCTGCCTGCAGGATGCGCGTCACCTCCTTGCCGCGCAGCTTCTGGTAGACCTTGTGCTTGTCGATTGAGTGGAAGACCAGAACCGCCGGCAGCGCGGTCACCTCCAGCTCCTCCGCCAGCGTGCTGCTGAACGCGTTGTCGACGTGCCACACGAAGTCGTGCGTCTTGCGAACGCTGTCGATCTGGAGCGTCGTGTCGGGGCACAGCGCGCAAGCCTCGGTGGCGAATTGCACCACCACGGGGCCCGTGCGCGTCTCCACGAACCGGTCCGATTCCCACCAGTCGGTGGCGGCCGACATGCGCGTGCGCGTGCGCGTGCGCCAGCCAGCCAGCCAACCAACCAACCAATGGCACGAGTTGCAAAGGAGGCGCAGCGAGCGAGTCGGATTATTCAGTGGATCCACTACCAATTTGTAGGGAGCGACTTTTTCGAGCACCCGGCCCCGAGAAAAAATGGGCATCCAGCCAACGAAAAATTCTCCCTTAAGAAATTATTAAGAATCCCAACCGGCAAATGTTGGGCGGCGCATTTGGCGTAGCATGGGGTTACTGGTTTGGCGCAGCTAGGGGGGACCGCTTTGGTGGCCGAACAGTAGGGTCCCTGCAAGCGAGCGCGGGGACCCTACTGTCTGAAAAACTCCAAGGCAACTGTTGGACGGCGCGTTTGGCGCAGCTAGGGGGGGACTGGTTTGGTGGCCGAACAGTAGGGTCCCTGCAAGCGAGCGCGGGGACCCTACTGTCTGAAAAAACTCCAAGGC
>Ga0209666_1000968_pt1 | contig 22054 bp, 14 predicted proteins | sample SaaInlV_125m_DNA_FD_184679 | JGI IMG/M metagenome (GOLD analysis project Ga0209666, IMG submission 184679) | Marine microbial communities from expanding oxygen minimum zones in the Saanich Inlet - Saanich Inlet SI037_S3LV_10m_DNA (SPAdes)... | ecosystem: Environmental > Aquatic > Marine >...
AGACCGTCGTCTCTTTTTCTTTTTTTTTCTTTTTTGCGCGACTTTTTTTTCTCTCGTTCTCGCTGCTGGCTCGCTCTCCCTGCTTGAAGCAACCACCCGAATCCGAAGCATCAAATTTGCGCGTGCCCATTCGTCGCCCGCCACCCCTCGGCGCGCGCGCGTCCGTCGGCACATCGTCGTCGGGATGACGGCGGCGGCGGAGGCTGCGCGCGAGATGGCGCTCGCGGAGCTCCTCGGCGAGGTGGACCGAGACGGCGCGAACGACGCGCGCGTGGCGCGTGACGGTGGTGCCCATTCGGCGCCCTTGGACCTCGATCTCGGCAACCTCGACATCACCACGGGAGCGGGCGACGCGGACGAGGAGGCGTTCGCGCGGCTCCTCGGCGTGGGCGTGGGCGACGCCGAGGGCACGCTGGACGTGGAGCTCGTGAAGTACGCGGACCACGACGTGGTGAGGAACGTGATGAAGTCCGAAGGCTCCGAGGATCTGAAAGCCAAGGCGAAGGAGGTGACGGCGAAGCTTCGCGCGGTGGAGCTCGAGTCCATTCAGGATTACGTCGCCGAGAGCGAGAACCTCTCTTCGCTGCACGCGCAGATCGAGGGGTGCGATTTGGTGTTGGGTTCGATGGAGAAGCTACTCAGCGGGTTCAAAGACGACCTCGGGAAGATCGGCGGCGAGATCAAGAGCCTGCAGGAACAGAGCGTCGAGATGAGCGTCAAGCTGAGTAACCGGAAACTCGCAAACGCGTTGCTCGGCGATTTCGCGCACCAGATCACGCTCCCTTCCGATCTGATTCGCGCCGTCTGCGAGGACGAAGTCGACGAGGCGTACTTGAAGCACCTCGTGCGCCTGGACAAGAGGTTGCGTTTCCTGAAGACGGACCCGAACGCCGCGGCTTCCGCGGCGGCGCGGGACGTCGCGCCCGAGTTGGCGCGCCTCCGCGCGAAAGCCGCGCTGAAAGCCAGGGACTTTCTGATGCAGAAGCTGTATTCGCTGCGCCGGCCGAAGACCAACGTGCAGATCATCCAGCAGAACGTGCTGTTGAAGTACAAATACCTGGTGGCGTTCCTGCGCGCGCACGCGCCGGAGATCCTGGTGGAGATACGCGCGTGCTACGTCGAGACCATGTCCGGCTTGCTGAAACAGGCGTTGCAAGGCCACGTCCGGTCGCTCGCGGAGCTGCAGAGAAGCGCGCCGCGGGAGCTGCTCGTGCCGGACGACAGCCACACGGCGGCGGCGGCGACGAAGCGAAACGCGGCGACGACGGAAACGTCATCCTCCCCGTTCGCGCTCGGCGCGCGCGCGGACGTCCTGGACGCGCTGGAGACGTCTCCCCCGCTCGTCGCGCACCAGGCTCAGTCCTCGGGTCGGAAGTTGCCGCACGAGAAGCTGTTCCGCAGCTCACACAAACTGCTGATGGACACGGCGACGTTTGAGTTTTTGTTCTGCGAGGAGTTTTTCGGGAAGGACGGCGACGCGGCGACGGCGTTCTCCGACATCTTCCGCCCCGCGGCGGCGGTGATGAACGAGCAGATGCTGGCCGGCGGGTCATCCTCCGTGGCGCACGACTTGCTGCGCGGCGGGAATCACGATGTGGTGGGGCTGGTGCTCATGCTCCGCGTGAACGCCGAGCACCAGTCCATCATGCGCCGCCGGGGCGTCCCTTGCCTGGACCGCCACCTGCACGGCGTCGAGCTCTCGCTGTGGCCCAAGTGCAAAGCCGCGTTTGACGCGCACCTCACGTCGGCGACGCGAGCGGCGGCGGACCCCGCGAAGGTGGCGCGCCTGTGGACGGACGACACCTCGGCGCACCCCGTGGCCGGTCGCTTCGCCGACCTCGCCGCCTCGATGCTCGCGGCGTCCGGAGACGCCCTGGCGCACTTCGGGCAGATTGAGCAAGACGTCGAGCGGCTCCGCGACGCCGTCGCGGCGCTGCTTCTTCGGGTCGCCGACAAGTTCGCGGACGCCAGACGACGCGCCGCGTTCCTGGTCAACTGCTGCGACCGCGTGTGCGCGGTGCTGGCGGAGGCGCGCGTCATCGGGCCGCTGGAAGGCGCGCTCGCGGCGGTGGGGGGCGAGAGCCTGGCGGAGTGCGCCACGCACAGGGCGTTCGAGGAGCACGCGCGGCAAAACGCCGACGCGTTTGCCGATTCTATTCTCGAAACGCACTTCGGCGCGCTCGTTAAATTTGCGCGCGACGCCGAGGCGGCGGGCTCGGGTCTGGATCTCACGACCGCGGCTTCTGTGATGGACGATTTCGGTGCGAGGTGGCAGGGTTTCGTGGACGCGGCCAAGGCGGAGACGCGCTCCGCCTTCGACAACGCCGCGCGAGGAGACGACGCGCTCAAACGCGTCGCGGCGCGGCTGAGCGCGACGTACGCGCGGGTGGCGGGGCCGGAGGGAGTGCTGGCGCGCGCCGAGAACTCCGCGGCGGCGGAGATTCGAGCGCGCGCCGTTCCCGGCGCGACGCTGGCGCACGAGTTCCAAAAGGCGTTTTCGTTTTCGAACGGGTAGGCGAGCGAGCTATTCTAACGACGAGCGAGCGAGCTACGACGCGTGCGGTTCAGGAGATCGAGAGACGTCGAGTTCGTTCATTCCGTATCGCCGCGGCGCTTTTTTTTTCATCGGCGACGCGCGCGACGCGTCTCGGGTCTCCTCGGCGGACGCGCGACCGCCGCCTTCAGGCGGTTTGCTTCTTCGGCGGCTTAGCATTCGGCGAATTCTTCTTCTTGGCCGCCTTGGCCGCCTTGGCCGCCTTCTTGGCCGCTTTCATCTCCCTCTCCCGCGCCTTCCTCTGGTCGCCGAGCTTCTCGACCGTCTCGTCCAGCGTTCTCTTCTCAATCGTCTTCTCCAGGTCCCGGTTCTTCGCCTTCCACTTGCCCCGCGCCCAGTGGTAGTCCTCGAACACGGGGTGCGGCTGGAACTTCCTGTAGTTGATGAACGGCAGGAGCTCCCAGCCCTGGCCCTGGCACGTCGTGCACTCCTTGACGCCCTTGCCGTTGCAGTAGTTGCAGTCGTAGAACCCGCCGTTGTCCTCAAACTCCGTCATGCGGCGCTGAATCGTCATCGCGCGCCTCTCGTCGCGCGCGACGCGCTCCATCACGCCGTGGCCGTCGCACTTGGGGCACTTCATCAAACCAGACCTGAAACACTTCTTGCAGTTGTGTTTGAACAGGTGCGGCTTGTACTCGCGCACGCCCACCACGAAGTTGTACCAGAAGCCAGCCTGCGGGGGGAAAAGAAGAGACGCGGAGCGCGGGCGCGACGACGCGGAAGCGGAGAAGAGGGTTAGGTTTGTTCGTTCGCGAAACAAAAGACGCCTTCTGAAAATCGCGCGGAGCACCGATCGGGGTTGGTCGCGCGGGCCGTCCGAAGCGCGCGCGTCTGGAAACTACGCCCGGACATCGTGCCACTGTGCGTGCGAAGCCGAAATCGCCGGGGGAAAGGAGATCGCGGCGTGCACGTACCCCCGCGGCCGTGGCCATGACGCCTTTGAGGGTATCCATCTCTCTGCTTCGCTCTTATCTGCCTGCCGCCGACGGCGCTTTTCCGAACCACCGGCGGGGGTCCGACGCGGGTCCGCTGGGACGCGACGGCCGAGAATCCGTCGGTGCTGTGTGGCGTGCCGAGGTGGCAACCTCGCGGGACGCCAATTGACGTGCTGACGCGCGCCTCCGCGTATGGCGACGCACTTTTGGCGGCTCTGCACCGGAAAGCGGACGAAGTCATCAGGACGACTTGCAGGCGCATTTCTGCGTGACTTTTTCCCGAAGGAGTCTTTCGGGCGCCGGGGCGCCCGACTCTTTCACTGCTCCGCGCGCTGGCCAGCATGTCGCACGCGCGCCAGCCGTTCAGCCGCGGCGCCGTCGTGACGGGCGTCAAGGCGAAGCGCTCCGCGGTGAAGCACCCGCCCGAGCTGAACCGGAGCGTCGACACGCGACGCGTGAAGTGGGACATTGTCAAACCGTGGATCGCCTCGCGCGTCACCGAGCTCCTGACCGTGGAGGACGACGTGTTGATCGCGATGATCTACAACCTGCTGGAGCAGGACCAGGTGCACAAGAACGGCGTGTACGTGTACTCCCAGCTGCAGACGTTCCTGGAGAAGGACACGGACGTGTTCATGCGCGAGCTGTGGGACATGTTGGTGAGCGCGAACGCGAATCCGAGCGGCATCCCCCAGAAGTTCATCGACGAAAAAGCCGCCGAGCTTCGGCGACAGAAGGCGGTCGCGGACGAGCTGCGGCGTCGCCAGCGCGAGTCCGACGACGCCGCGAGGCGGCAACGCGTCAAGCTCGAGGTCAAGCCCGAGGTCAAGCCCGAGGTCAAGCCCGAGCGCGGCGAGGAGCGGGACCGGGGCGAGGGAAGGTCGCCGCGGCGGGACCGCGACGACGACCGGTCTCGTCGGCGGCGCGATGACAGCTGGGAGGAGCGCCGGTACCGTTCGCGGAGTCGGTCGCACTCGCCGCGCGCGCGGAGCCGCGACCGGCGCGAGCGGGACGACCGGCACGACAGGCCCGCTCGGGGTCGAAGCAGGGACGGCGACCGCGGGAGGAGGGCCGGAAGCCCCGATGGAAGACGCGACAGAAGGTGACGTCGATCGCGAACAGACATTAGTCTACGTTGGTTGGATATGTATCATCGCTTCTTTTTCTTCCCGCCGCTCTTCCCGCCCGCCTCGCTCTTCCTCTTCCTCTCTTTCGGTTTCTCCTCGTCCCGCTCGCCCTCCGACGCGTCGCTGGGCTCGTCACGGGTCGCCCCGAGCGCGTGCTTGACCATCCGGCCCGCGGCGGCGGCGTCCACCGTGCTCCGCGCGGTTTTGCCCGCGGCGCGGCGCTCCGCCGCCGCCGCCTTGTCCAGCTTCGTGCGGTACAGCGCGACGCGCTCGAGCTCGCGCTTGACCGCGTGGTCCGCGGGGTCGAGCCCAACCGCCTTGAGGTACATGCTGAACAGCGTGCTCACGGCGTTGGCCATGGAGACGTGCACTTTGGCGCGCTCGAGCGGCGTGAGCGCCGCCTCGAGCTCGCGGCGGTCAAGCGCCAGGATGGGCGCCAGGCCCGTCTCCACCGACGCCACCGCCGCCTCGAAACGCTCGAGCTGCGACTTGACGTCCTCGGGGAGGCTCAGGGACTCCATCGGAACGCGAACGTGCTCTCTGAGGGAGCGTACAGGCGAGTCCCGAAAACGTCGTCCGTCGAGCGCGCGTGACGTGGACGGTCCGTCCGCGCGAGGGGAAGTGAGGCGGCGGCGGCCCTGACGCGGGAGGATTCAGCCGATTTTTTTTTTTTCGCGAGCCCGGCGACGGGGTTTCGTGGAAATCGCGAAACACGCTCGCTGAGCTTCGAACCAGACTCGCTGCGCGAGAAAGACGGAATCGATTTCGTTCCACTTGTCGAGCGCCGATGACGCGTCCGTCTGTCCACCGTCGTCGGATAACTTCGCCGACCACACGTACGCGCGTGAGCGCACGGACGACGCACGCGATGGCGGAGCAACCGAGCGCGCCGAAGCGCCACAAGCTCGTCGGGTACAAGAACTTCAAGCGGCACAACCCCATGTCCGACCGGTTCGCGATGCACGGCTTCCACCACGTGGAGTTTTGGTGCGGCGACGCGACGACCGCCGCATCGCGCTTCTCCGTGGGACTCGGGATGCAGCTCATCGCCAAGAGCGACCTGAGCACGGGGAACAAAAGTTACGCCTCGTACGTGCTCAACTCGAACGACCTGACGTTCGTGTTCAGCGCCGCGTCGTACCGACCCGCCGGGGACGTCGACGCGGGGTCTTCCGCGCCGTTCCCGGCGCACGACCCGAGCGCGATGCGCGCCTTCGTGGACAAGCACGGCCTCGGCGTGCGCGCGGTGGGCGTGTCGGTTGACGACGCGAGGCAGGCGTACGAGGCGTCCGTCGCGAACGGCGGGCGCGGGGTGCTACCTCCCACCGACCTCGGCGGGGGCGCCGTGATCGCCGAGGTGAGCCTGTACGGCGACGTGGTGTTGCGGTACGTCTCCGGCGTCGACGACGAGACGAAAAAAACGTTTTTGCCGAAATACGCCGACGCGCGGCCGCCGTCGACCGCCGCGCCTCTGACGTACGGCCTGCGGCGCCTGGACCACGCCGTTGGGAACGTGCACGACCTGCTCGAGACCGTGGACTACATCACCGCGTTCACTGGGATGCACCAGTTCGCGGAGTTCACCGCGGAGGACGTCGGCACCGTGGACAGCGGCTTGAACTCGATGGTGCTCGCCAACAACAACGAGTTCGTGCTTTTGCCCGTGAACGAGCCCACGTTCGGGACGAAGCGCAAGAGCCAGATCCAGACGTACCTGGAGCAGAACGACGGGCCCGGGCTGCAGCACCTGGCGCTCAAGACGGACGACGTGTTCGCGACCGTGCGCGCGATGCGCGCGCACGGGGGTGGGCGCGGCGGGTTCGAGTTCCAGGCGCCGGCGTCGGCGGAGTATTACCAAAACATGAAGGCGCGCGTCGGGGAAGACGCGCTGAGCCCGGAGCAGTTCGCGCAGGTGCAGGAGCTGGGGTTGCTAGTGGACAGGGACGACCAGGGCGTTTTGGTGCAGATCTTCACCAAGCCGCTGGGCGACCGGCCCACGGTGTTCATCGAGATCATCCAGAGGGTGGGGTGCGCGCGCGAGCCGAAGCCGGAGACGGACGGAGCGTTGCCCGAGCGCGAGCAAGCCGCGGGCTGCGGCGGCTTCGGCAAGGGCAACTTCTCGGAGCTCTTCAAGAGCATCGAGAAGTACGAGCGAACGCTCGAGGTGTGAGGCGAGGCGTTTGCTATATACTACGCACTATGGTATCCTTCCACTTAAACTACGGGTCACTTTCGAATCACATGTTCGCGAAAGGGTTACTTTGCGCGTAGTGTCCTCCGCCAACCCCGTGTTGGCCGTGCTGCGGAGGCGCGCCCCCGCCGGGTATCATCTGCTGCCCCCCCATCCCGAACCCCTGCGGCTGCATTTGCGGCATCTGGCCACCCATCACCGCGCCCTGCTGCATTTGAGGCATCGTTCCTCCGCCGTGCATCATCCCCTGCTGCTGCGCCATCATCATCTGCTGCCGCATCATCATCTGCTGCTGCTGCTGCTGGAACTGCTGCTGCGTGTGCATCACGCCGGGCTGATGCGCGAATCCGCCCATCTGCGACATCTGCGCGCCGGGCATGTGCATCTGCGCACCGGGCATCATGCCCTGCATACCACCCATCATGCCCTGCATGCCTCCCGTCGCGCCGAACCCGCCGCCCATCACGCCCATCACGCCCGCGCCCGTCGACGCCGCGGGCGCGTCCAGCTCCTTAGGCTTGGGCTTGGGTTTCGGCGCGCTGACGCCGATGGAGGCGCCCAGGTCGCCAAACGGGTCGGGGGACGACGTCGAAGGCTCATCCGCGAGCAACTGCCCGACGACACCCATCCCTCCGGTTCCCATACCACCCATGTGAGGCGCGCCCACGCCACCCATCGCGCCGCCGACGCCACCGCCGGTACCGAACTGGCCAAACGCAGACGCCGCCGCCGACGTCTGCGGCGCGCCATAGGACCCGCCGAGCGGCTGAGGAGGCGCGCCGCCGAAACCCATGCTTCCCATGCCGCCGGGCTGAGCCATGCCCCCACCCCCGAACAGGTCGTCGCTAAGCATCGGCCGGCCCGCGGGAGCCGGCGCGGGAGCCGGCGCGGGAGCCACCGGATTTGGCGCGGGGGCCGCCGGGGCGACCGCCGGCACAGCCGCGACTGCCGGCGCGGGAGCGGGCGGCGGCGCCGCCGCGACGTTCATCGAGCCGAACATGTCTCCGGGAGCATTCTGCGGCTGCGTCTGCGGTTGCGCGGGCGCAGGCGCGGCAGCAGGCGGAGGTGCGATTGTCATCGACCCGAAAATGCTAGGAGCTGCGGTTTGTGCGGCGGGAGCCGCGGGCGGCGCCGCAGGCGCCGCGAACATGGCGCCGAACATGTCGGGCGCCGCAGCTTGAGCGGGCGCCTGAGATGCCGGCGCAGGCGCCTGAGGCACCGGTGCCGGCGCCTGAGTCGCCGGGGGCGCCCCGAACATCGACCCGAACATGTCCGGCGCAGCAGCGGTCTGCGGTGCGGATTGCACAGCTGCAGACGCGGGTGGCGCGATCGACATGGAGCCGAACATGTCCTGCGCGACGGGCGCGCGAGGCGGCGCCGGAATCGCGAGCGCCGGCGGCTGTTGTGGCTCCGGCGGCTTCATCGCCGTGGGCGGCGTGTTGCTGAAGGCGTTCCAGCCGTTCCCATCTGCGAAGCCCCCGTTGGCGCCGTTCGTCTGCGCGCTCAGCGGCGGCGCGGCAGCCGCGGGCGTCGCCGCGAACGCCGACGCGAGCTGCGACTGCGCGTCCGACGTAGTGGGGCTGATGAATCCGCCGAGCCCGAAGGGGTCCGCCGCCGCGGGCGCGGGCGTCGCCGCCGCAGGCGGCTGAGGCTGCTGGGGCTGCTGAAACTGCTGTCCAGGCGGCGCCACGCCGAAGTTTGCAAACGAGGATTGTTGCACGACCGGCGCCTGCGGCGCCTGCGGCGCCTGCTGCGCGGGTGCCTGCCGCGCGGGCGCGGGTCTCTCTCCCTCAAACCGTCGTTCGACGAAAACCTGCCGGATGAAGTTTTTCAGCGCCGCGGTTTTCGTGTTCTCCACCATCGGGCAGGAGCGTTCGTTTTCCGTGCCGTACCACCCCGCGAGGAACTTGGCACGCGCGGCGTCGTTTCCCTCCTCGTTCGCGAGCTGCACCTCCTCCTTGGAGAACTTCGAGGACGAGATGGACTTAACGCGGAATTGGAAATCGCGGTGGACGCCCGCGCACGCCGTGCACAGGAAGGTGCCGAACGCGACGCAGACGTACTGCGGGGCGCGTCCGCCGTGGCCCACGCATGTCATGCACTGCTTGTTGCCCGCGCGGTGCGACATTTCGCGCAGCATTTTCTCGTGCTTGACATCCTCCTTGGAGTTCATGGCCGCCGCGGGGCCTGCCGGCGGCTACCGCGCGTTCGCTCCCCTTTCAGATGCGCACGCGCTTTTCGCCACGTGCTCGTCGAGTCACCGAAACGTCGGCGAGAGACGAACGCGCTGAGGTTTGTCCTGAGACGGAGCCTCGACGACGGCTCGAGGGGTCGAACCCGCGCGGGATCGGTACCCTTCCGCGCGACGTGTGCGCGCGGCTTGGTGTGTCACGAGTTGGTCTCGCGCCTCGTCGTTTCCCCGAAGGAAGACGGAGGGCGCCGGATGAGATCTCGTCGTCAACGTCTTTTTCCGAGATGTTCTTTTTGATCCGCGGCGGGAGATCTTCCAGCAGCTCGAAAAAAGCTGACTGTGCGTGTGCCGACTACGGATCTCAGATCCTCCGGGCGCGCGACATGCCGCCGTCCCCGAGGATCCGCGAGGTGCACGGCGACGGAGACGAGGTCGAGGAGGAGGAGGAGGAGGATGTCCTGGCTGATTTCGCGTTCGAGCGCGGGACGGGCATCGTCGGGGGAGACCACCTCGCGCGCGTGGCGTCGGCGGAAAAAGGTTCGCCCGACGCCAAGGCGGCCGCCGGTCCCTCCTCGAGCTTCGGGGACGATCCGGGCGTGGCGGCGACCATGGCGGTGGCGCGCATTATGTCCGCGACGGGCGCGAAGAGCCTCCCGAAAGGCCTGGTCCGCTTGATGTCCCCGTACCAGGCGCACTACGACGAGCTCAAGATGCTGGGCAAAGGGGGGTTCGGCAGCGTGGTCGCGGCGGTTGGCCGGCTGGACGATCGACCCGTCGCCGTGAAGAAGATCCACTTCAAGAGCGCGGCGCCGCCGTGGGCCAAGAACGACGCCATCGAGAGTCTGCACGAAGAGCTTCTGAGGGAAGCGCGCGCGCTGGCGCTGATGGATGACCCGAGGGTGGTGAAGTACCACTCAGCATGGATCGAGCCGCGCTGGTCGAAACTCGCGTCGATGTCGGGCGACGCCGCGCCCGCGTCCGGCGCCGAGACGGACTCGAGCGCGCCGGGCAGAAACCGCGACGGCCTGGTCCGCAGGCCGTCGCTGCTGTTCGCGGACGTCAACAGCGACGACGACGACGACTCGGGGTCGTCGTCGTCGGAAGAGGAAACGGAGTCCGAGTACTCCGAGACTGGATCGGTCGCGACGGACGGTCGGGGTACGCCGTCTCTGGAGTTGCCGGACGGCCGAGTGAAACGCGTGAAGAGCGTGGTGTGGACCCCCGCCGCGCGCGCCGCGGCGGCGGCTCGTTGGCCGTACACCCTGTACATCTCCATGGAGCTGTGTCCGGGAACGACGTTACGCGATTGGATCCGGGTACGGCCGCGCGGCGATATCCAGGCGGGCGCGGGAACGCACATTTTCCGCTCGCTGTGCGAGGCGCTCCGGTACATACACGCGCACGGCTTGATTCATCGGGACGTTAAGCCCGCGAACGTGCTCGTGCACCGGGGCTCGTCCGCACTGGAGCCCACGGTGAAGCTCATGGACTTCGGTTTGGCGGTGTTCGACGACCGGGTCGAGCGGAACGACCGAGGCGCGCGGACCGTGTACGCGGAGAGCGGCGGCGGGAAAACGTCCAACGACGCGAAAAAGAAATTCTCCGTCGGCGTCGGTACCGCGAGCTATTGCGCCCCTGAACAACGCGGCGGCACGGGATTGTACTCCTCCGCCGTGGACATGTACAGCACGGGCGTGGTGTTGGTGGAGATGCTCACCGCGTTGGGGGCGGAGGCGACGGAATCGGAGCGGTTACACCTCATCGCCGACGCGAAACGGTTAGAGCTTCCGGAGTCGCTCACGAAATCGTTCCCCAAGCACGCCGCGTTGGCCCGGGAGCTCCTCTCGTCGGATCCTGGCGCGAGACCGACCGCCGCCGCGGTGCTTCGCCGATGGCCACGCGTGAACTTGCGCGTCGACGGGTTCGGGAACACGGGGTCGGGCGATTCGGGGATGCACGCGCGTCGCCTGTTGCTGGGCGGCGGAGGAGGAGGGGTGGCCACGGGCGTGGGCGCCTCGGCGCGGGGAAACATCGGCGTCGCCGTCGCCGCCGCTGCGGGCGCGGCGGCGGCGAAAGCGGCGGCCGGTCCGGGAATCGGCGGTGGTTTGGGAGATAGCAGTTACGTGCCGCCCGGATACGGCGAGCCGCGCGCGACCGCTTCGGAGATTGAGGCGGCGGCCATGAGCGCGGCGCTCGACCAGTTTTCGTTCAAGCGTTCGCAGTCGCTTCCCGAGGCGGAGTTGGCGGCGATTGCCGACGCGGTCGCCGCCGCCGGCGAGATCGCGGGTCTCGGGGGGAGGAGGAGTCCGAACAGCCCGATGCGTCGCATCGGGTCACCGAGCCCGCTGGCGCCCGCGACTGTTCTGGAAGAGACCGAGGGGACGAACGAGACTGACTCGGGGGAGGAATCGAAGCCCGACGGGGAGATGACGCGGGACGACCTCGAAGCCGAGGTTCGGAGGCTTCGCGAACGCGTCGCGCTCCTCGAACAGAACGCCGAGCCCTGATATTCATTATCATAGCTATGGTATCATATTCGATACGAGACTAACGATACACGTGACGATAGCTATGGTATTACACTCACTACTGCGCTACGGTGTTGACGATGCGTCGAAGCTCCGCGGCGAACGCGTACGGGTACTCTTCGCGCGCGCCGCGGTTGGAAACGTCCTGCAGATACTCGAAATCGAGTTTGCGCCCCGAGTTCGCGAACCCCTCGTCCCGCGTCCCGACGTGTTCCAACCCCTCTTTCGTCTTGGGCTCCGCGAACGAAACCGCCAACGCGCGGTGGATCGGTCCGCTCCACGTCACATCATCACGCGCGCCCCCTCTGGTGGCAGAATCGTCCAGAAAAACCCCCTTGTTGGTCGTGTCCGAGACGCTCGCGTTCGCGAACTCGTCGAATCGGAACCGCGCCGTGTCCACGTCCGACGGTTTCTCGCGCGCCGGCCGGGACGCGGAGAAGGGCATGGTCGGCGTCGCGAATCGTCCGCCCGAAGGGAACATCGCCAAACCTCGCACCGCGAGCTCGGTCGGCGTGAGCGGCGGGCGACGCGCGGCGAGCTCGTGTTCCAGCCTGGCGGCAAAGTCGGCATCCGAGAAAGCCGCGTACGCCGATTTTTCGGTTTCGGCATTTTCGCCGCGGCGCGACGACAAACGCGCGCGGGGCTCGCTTCGCGCCGCGCGGAGCCGGTGTCTCCTCCTCGCGCTCGCCCTGATGGACACGGACTCGGTCCCGAAAACACGATCGCGCGAATCGTCCATGCGCGCCGAGTCGTCGTCCTCCGCGGCGCTGACGTCGGCGTCGGACCCGCCGTACCAGCGCGTTTCGATTCGCGGCGGCGACGCGTCGCCGAGGACGGAGCGTTGGTCGCCAGCCTCTTCGATTCGCGCCTTCGCGTCGCGCGCGGTGGAGAGCGCGTGCCTCGCCGGTTCTGGTGGAGGGCTCCGGCCGCACGAAGCGCACGCGCGCGGGTGTCTTCTCGGAGGCGGGGTGGTGGGCGGACTCGGCGCGGCGGCGGCTTCGAATTCCGCGAGGTCCAATCGCACCGCCGCGCCAGACGTTTCCTCGGCGCCGACGCCCGTCCTCGGCCTGGTCTTGGCGTTTCCGCCGCGGCGCGCCAGTCGCGGCGGCGCGTGCGCGGGAGCCGCCGGAGTCGCCACCGGGCTGTCGAAGACGAACGAGTCATCGAGCGAGACGTCGAGGGCGACGGCGGCAATCGCCGCCACGACGCCTCCGCCCTCGTCGGCGTCGAAGAGGGACCGGCGACGCGCGTGCGCGCGCCGTTCGCGCCTCGCGTCCGGCGAATCCGCATCCATCCAAACGTTCGGGATGGGGGAGATCCCGGCAAAGTCATAGTCGCGCGGAAGACGGCGTAAAGGCGTGCTGAGCGCCGCTTTGTCTTTGTCTGTCCCCGCCTCATCGTTCGCCTCCACGTCTTCCTCCGCGGACCGGCAGAACAGCTCGTATAGGCCGTTCTTCGTCTCGGCGTCTTCGTCGCCCTCGTCGACGCGCGAGAACCGCGCGCGGGTCCGCACGCCTCTCCCGAAGGGCCGACGCCGCGGCGGCGTGAGCGCGAGCCTCGATTCGGCGCGGCGCGCCTCGTGTGCCTCGCTCCGGAAGACGGAGGGCGAGAGCCTGTCGCGCTCGTCGACGCTGCCGCAAGGGGACCAGAGCGAGTCCGCGGGCGACCCGGAGGACGGCGCGGGCGATGACCCTTCGGACGACGGGGACGCGCCGAACGCCGCCGCCGGGTCCCGGGTGGGTCCCCCGGGCGAATCGACCGCCCACAGCGGCGAGCACAGCGCGGGATCGCGTCCTCCGGAGACGCGCGCCGCCGCTTCCTTCTCGTCGAAGTACTTCTGGCACCGAATCTCCTCCGCCTCCACCGCCGCCGCGGCGGCGAGACGCATCGCCGCCGCGAGCTCGTCCTCGGACGAGGCGTCCGAGGCGTCGTCGTCCTCCTCGGCAACTTCCACGCCCGCGTGCTCCGGGACGTCGATGTCCGCGGGCGCGGTGTTCGCCACAACCTCCACGGTGCAGTCCGCGAGGTCGCGAGCGCGTCGTTCCTCCACGTCCAGCGACTCGAGCGCGAACCGCGTGTTATCCTCCTCCTCGCCGTCGCCCGCTCGGCGCGCGGCGTCCGTCTCGCCGTCCGACGCCCCGTCGCGCGGCGGAAGCACCTCGAGGACGTCGGGGAAGTTGATCTTGTCCGCGCGCGCGCCGCTCTCGAACGGGCACGCGGGCTTCGGCGCGCGGGACGTCGCGGCGGACGTCTCCATGCCGGACGCCTCCATCGGATACCCGCGGCGAGGACCACCCGGGGTGCGCGCGACGGAATGCTCGGCATTGACGCGTCCCGCCGACGACCACGACGCGTTCTCGGAATATAACGGCTGGATTTCCACACCAAAATTTCCCACTCGTCGCCAGTGATGATTTCCCTCGTAGTATTTTTGTATGAACATCCAGTCTCGTAAAATAGAAGCAAATCGCTTTGGCATTTGGGCGTGTGTCCGACTTCTTCGTGCAATCGAACGCAGGGTTTGTCACGGCTTCGTCTTCACACCGGCCGGCGCCATGGCGTCCCGGTCTGCGGTTCTCAGCCTCGCCGAGGCGGGCATCTCCCCCCAGGTGGGCGCCCCCCCCGCGGACGTGCTGGACCCCTCGTTCGCGCCCTCCGAGCGGGATGGCCTGCTGGTGATCGACGTGCAGATTGATTTCATGCCCGGCGGGGCTCTGGAGGTTCCGGGCGGCACGGAGGTGATCCCGATCGTGAACGCGCTGGTGCCCCGGTTCAAGCACGTGGTGCTGTCCCAGGACTGGCACCCCCCGAAACACAGCTCGTTCGCGTCGCAGCACGATGGCAAGAGCCCGTACGACGAGATGCAGATGCCGTACGGCGCGCAGACCCTCTGGCCCGACCACTGCGTGCAGAACACGCCCGGCTCGGCGTTCCACGCGGATTTGGCCATCCCCGCCGGCGCGCGCGTCTGCCGCAAGGGCTACCGGGCGGACATCGACTCGTACAGCGCGTTCTTCGAGAACGACCGAGTCACGGGGACGGGGCTGGAGGCGTACTTCAAGGAGCTGGGCGTCACGAGGGTCTACGTCGTTGGGTTGGCGTACGACTTTTGCGTGCGCTACACGTGCGAGGACGCCGCCGCGCGGTGCGGCACGACGGTGGTGTTGGTGAAGGACGCGACGCGCGCGGTGGGCCTCCCCGGCTCGGTGGATGCCGCGGCGGAGGGGCTAGAACAGGCGGGGGTGCAGGTCGTGAACGCCGCGGAGCTAAGGAGTTGACCGTTCGAGCCGATCATGTGAGCGCGGAGTAGAGACGAGTCAACCACGCAGACAAACATTTTTCAGTCGAGTCTGGACACCCAAAATCGTTCGCGACGTTCATCTCGTCTTTTCTCCTCGAGCGCGACGATCGATCGCAGAACGACACGCGCCGTCCGGTCTCGACATGGGGGGCACCGCGGGCCAGCGCCGCACGGAGAAGGCGGAGCGCGAGCAGTTGAAGAAGGAAACCGCCACTTCTTCCAAGAAGAAGGCTGAGGAGGACGCGCACTGGGCAGCCGCAGGCGAGGGGCAAAAGAGCAAAGCCGTCGCGAGACGAGAAGCGGCCGATGCGGCGTCCGACGCCGCCGCCGCGAAGCGGGCCGAGGCGAAACGCCTCGCGCAGCTCGAGGAGGAGGAGATGGCGAGTTTCGGGAAGCCTAAGGCCAAGGGCGGCGCGAAGAAGAAGATGACCAAGGCTGAGATCCGGGCGGCGGAGGAGGCTGAGGCGTTGGCGAGGGCCAAGGCGAGATTCGCCAAGGCGCAGGAGGCGAAGAAGGAAGTTTCCGAGGAGGCGTACGCGGCGACTGTTGACGTCGCGAACGAAAACGCGAACGGCTCCGTGGAGGCCTCGGGCGTGGACGCCGCCGTGGACGCCCTGAAGTCCCTGACCACGGGTGGGGGCGGGTCCACGCCGCAATCGACCAACATGAAAGCCGCGTTCGCGGCGTTTCAGGAGGTTGAGCTTCCGAAGTTGAAGGAGGAGAACCCGCGCCTGAAGAAGTCGCAATACGACGAACTGCTGTCGAAGATGTGGAAGAAGGACCCGAGGAACCCCCAGAACTTCCCCAAGGAATGATGAGACGAAAAGCGTCTGAGCGTGTGACGAGTCGATGCATGATGATACGACGACGACGATAAAACGCGTCGGGGTGCTTCCAAATCTATACGCGTTCCGTGATACCGCGCGATGGCGGACTACTTCTCTCCTCCGCCGGCGACGGCGTTTCTCGCCTTGTCCGCCAGCCCGCGGAACAGCCCTATGCCCTTGTTGATCTTGGACTTGGCCGCCGCCGCGTTGTACAGCGCGCTCTCCAGGTCCTCCTGCTCCGGGCGTCTCTGCATCGCGCCCACCTGCTGGTACTCCCCGGCGTCGTCCTTGACCAGGATGCGCCAGGGGCTCCCCTCGGGCGCGCCCCCGCGCACGCACTTGAACACCGCGCCCTCCGTCGTGGCGCCCGTCACGCCCTGAATGGCGAGGGGCAGGTACGAGTACACCACGGAGAAGGAGTTGGCGAACACTGAGTCGGCGTCGACGTTGGGCGAGCTCTCGTTTTGGTTTTGAGCCGCCGCCGCCGCCGCCGCGCGGAACGTCACGCCGCCGTCGCCCGCGTGGAACCACTCCACGTTCACGCCCACCACGGGTCGCGCGCCGGCGAGCTCCGCCACGCGGCGCGCGGCGGCGATTTGGTCGTCGGCGACGCCGACGAGCGCCACCGCGCCTTCGCCCATAGCGAGGTCGCATCCGACGCCCCGCAGGGCATCGTCGATGTGCACGTGCTCGCGTATGGCATCCTTCCCTGCGGAGGTCTCCGCCGCGGCGGCGGCGTCGCCGTAGACCGCGGTGCCGACGACGCCGCCCGCGCACGCGCCGAGCACCATGGCGCGCACATCTTTCGGCGCGTCGCTGGCGAGCGGGAGCTCGACGGCGACGCGCAGGGGCGCGAGCGCCTTGCCGCTGGAGCGGCGTTTCTTGCCCGCCTTCTTGGCGCGCTTCGCGCACACCGCCGCGATGGCGTCCCGGGCCTGCGCGAAGGAGTCGTCGCGGCTCACGGGGGGGACGAGCTCCATCTCCGCCGCGTCGAACCGGCCCGCGCTGGGCACCACGCGCGATCGCGCATCGCGGGGGGTGCGCGAAATCGTCGCGGAGCGGCTCGGGGGCGGGGACGGGGACGGGCGGGCCGCGCGTGAGGAAGGGCGAGGCGCCGCGGGCGCCACGCGTGAGGCGGCCGCGCAGAGCGACATCTGAGGCTTCCGAACAGGCAGCTGGGGACGAACGCGTCCGACACACTGCGGGGCACAGGCGAGCGCACGATGAGTTTATCCATTGTCAGAGATGCATGTCGATCTCGGCAGTCGGGGCATGTTTAGCGCAAAAATGCTCACTCTTTTCTATCCCGCGAGACGAGGTACGACGCGCCGCGTACTACCCCCAGAACCCGAGGCTTGCGTTCCCCCCCGGCCCGAGCGTTTGTTTCGGGACGTACAGCCTTAGACGCTCGCGCGTCCCCGCCCAGACGCGCACGCCCGGCTCCGTCTCCACCGCCACCGCCGACGCGACCTCGGCGGATGCGCCCGGCGCCGCGACGCGCTCGCGCCGCCAAACCTCTTTCCCCGACTCGAGGTCCCACACCGCGAGCGCCTCCACCTCGCGCGCGGTGGACGGCCGCCCCGCGACCGCGCGTACGTGGTGCGTCTGATCGAACGCCACGAATCGCTCGTTCAAATCCACCGAGCAACGCCGTCTGGTGTCGAAGACGCGCGAAGGCGTCCCGCGCGCCAACACGCGCGCGGGCGCGCGCGTGTGGCGCGCGTCCCACACCGCGACGCCGCCGTCGGCGGCGGCGGCGACGAGCGTACCCGGCTTATTTCGCAGCGCGACGAGGTCCGTCACGAAACTGAACCCGGAACCGCCGCGCCCCGTCGTCCCCGTTTTTAACGAGTCGTTTCGCGCGGACACGTACGAGGGCCTGTTCAAACGCGAGTCCACGAACGCCAGCGTGCCGTCCCTGAGCCCGACGGCGAACACCTCCGCTCTCGCGCCCGGCGTGGAAGACGCGTCGGCGTGCGGGCCGACGTCGCAGGCGACGGCGACGGCGTCGCCGCGCATCGCGACGGAAACCACAGGGCGCTCCACGCGGTTCACCGCGCGGTTCGCGCGCACGTCGTACAGCAGCAAACCGTGGCTTTCGGCGACGCACGCGACCGCGCCCGTGCGCGGCGAGACGGCGGCGTCGAAAAAACCGGGGTGCGTGTTTTTGAACTCGCGGAAACGACCGGGCGCGTCCCCCGCCGCGAAGAAGTGCGCGGCGGGGGACTCTCCGCGGAACGCCGACGCGAGCCTTCCGCTTTCTCCTCGCGGCGGCGGAGGCAGGGAGATCGCGGCGCATCCTCCCGGAGGTCGTGCCGGGTCTCGGTTCGCGCCATCGCCCATCAGGCTCGTGCTGAGACACGCGTGCGGCGTCGCGCCGTGCTGAAGCGCGAAATCGAAATCCTCCTCGGCGTCCGAGTCCGAGTCGGTTCCGTGTTGAGGCGCGCTCAAGACGGGAGGCGGGGCGTCGTCGTCGTGTCCCATCACTCTCGCGAGCCCCGCGTTTCGCGCGGCGGACCACTCGACCGCGCGCATCCTCTGCGTCTCGCGCGCCATGTACGAGCTCGCCAGCGCGCGGGTCGCGAACGCGTCGCGCACGCACGCGCGCTCGCGCCGCTCGCACACCGCGGTTTCCGCGTAGCCCCAACTTTTTTTCGCGCGGTCCACGCTCCGCAACCGCTTGACGTACGAAAACGCGTCGCCGGAAGCGTCGGCGTGCGGCGCCCCCGCGAGCAGGATTCGATCGGGCGTGCAGAACGTTCTGGTCTCCGCGTTTATCGATATGTGTGTGTCCCACTCAAGCGTGTGTCCCACGAGAAGCGGCTCGCACGCCAACTCGAACCCGTGTCCGAACGCGTCGGCGCGAATCTCGCCCGCGAGCGTCAAACCGCAAACGTGCGCTCTCATCGCGGCGTCGACGATGTCCGACGGGCTAGAGACCCGGCGCCCGCTTTTTCGGGTCGTGTCGATTAGCGCCATCCCGAGCGCGCGCGCGCGCAGAGCGTCGAAGGTGGACGCGTGCGAGTGTTTCATTTCGTTCGAACGGACGAATCGTTGATTCGTCCGCGCGTCGTCCGTCGGATTTCGGTCGGAGGGGTGGTCCCGCGATGACGAAGCGTCGCTCCCGCGTTCACCCGCGCGTTCGCCCCCGCGTTTCTTCTTGCGGCGACCGCCATCGCCGGAGGGGTCTCGCGCCCGCGAGGATGACCCGTTCCTTCCGCTGCGGCGTCTGTTTTCGGGGGCGTTCGCGCCGAGATGGGTCCTGCCGCGTCGCGGGACGGTGGAAGCCATCTGATTGTTAGCGTCCGAGAGAAAAATGGCGTTGGCGCGGCACGGGCGGGGTTCGTCGTGCCCCGAGACGCGTTGGAGGTCGTACCGACTCAAGTCGCGCGCGACGTTCTCTTGGGCGAGCGCAAAGTATCTCTGACGCTCCTCATCCCAGTAGAACCCCGGCAGGTCGCGCATCCCGCCGCCCGGCGGCGCGCCCGCCCTTTGCGAAAGTCCCTCCTCCTCGAGCGGGAGAAAAGAAATCGGCGGAGGGGCCGACGCAGCCAAGCCGACGTCGTCAATGCGCCGCTCGCGATCTGAGCAATCCGAGTCATCGAGCGGATACTTTCCGTGACCCGTAAATCGGTTGGGAGGTTTCGGGCGCGCCGGTCCTCACTCCGCGCTGCGCCTTCGACGCTCAAATCTCCACTCGAACCTTGTCGAACGCCCATCGCGTCGACCTTCACCCCGCCTCCACCACCCAACACCATGTCCTTTGCCATCCTCGGCGCCAGCGCCGCGCTCGTGCCCAACCGCGTGTGTGTCGCGAAAAGTGTTAACAACACGCGCGTCTCCACCGTCACCGTCGCGGTACGTCACGCGTGTCCCGCACCCCACGCGACCTCGATTTCAATCCCGATACCGCCACGCAACGCGCTCTCGTTACCTCCATCGGCTCGTCTCCGAACCGCTCGCGCGGCTCGAGACGCGCGTCTCGACGGGAGGATGCCGTGCGCTTTTTCTCGATCGGACCAAAACCGACGTGGCGCGGGCGATTCGCTTTTTGGATCATTTCCCTTTCTTCGTGACTGGCTTCGCTGGGGCTGCCGACCCGAAAAACGACGGTTCGGCGTTTCGCGAAAAAGCGAACCCGCCCGAAAAAGCGAACTCGCCCGAGAACGCCCGCAGATTTCGATTGCGACGACGCTGACCCGACCCTCCCCTCCCGAAACCGCTGTTTGCGACTCGAAAATCCCTTTTTTGACGACGAACACGCACAGGGCACGGGCAAGGGTTTCGGTCGCCACACGCACAACAAGGACACGCACATGGAGATTGACTACAAGAAGCACATCCCCGGGTACGACAAGATGTCGCGCCCGCAAAAGTACCGCGCGCGCAAAGCCGTCAAGTCGATGATGAACAAGATGGAACACGACAGGGGCCAGAAGATGGCGGTCAAGAACACCTCGGACTTCGCCAAGAAGGCGTTTACGTTCTACCAAGCCTGCGTTGACGCCTGCGAGGAGCTCGAGTGCGTCCAGGAGTGCAAGGTCGAGTGGGACATGTGATGGGATGACGCGTGATTTGACTCCGAGTGCGCGACGTGAAGCCCCGACTTACGCGCGAAAAAAAAAGGTTTTTCGTTTCCCGACGCCGAGACTTCGCGAGGGTAACGCTTGTAACACATTTCCATACGCACTGACACGATATCTATAATGCGCTGGACGCGGCTCTCCGTTCCCTTTCGAGATTGACTCGCCCGACGCCAAAAGGGCGCATCACAAAAGGGCGCGACGAGCCGATTATTCCTCTTCGAAGTACTTGTCCTCGGCGTCGCGCGCCGTCTCCGCTGCGAAGGATTCATCCAGCGACGCGTCGACGTCCACGCGCGCGTACGCGGAGGTATCCGGGTCCCCGCCGTCCAGGAACCGCTCGCGCAACATGCGACGGAACGAAGCGACGCGCGCGGCCCGACTCGCCGTGTCGGCTTCGAAGTCGGGCGCATCCGCGCCGAAGCCGCGGATAGGGCGTTTCCCTTTTCTTCTCGCGTCGTATTCGGCGTCGTCCTCGGCGCCCGCGCCGCCGCGCGCCGCCGCGACCGCCGCGTCCGCGTCGCGGTCGTCCTCCCGCGCGAGGAGCGCGAGAGACACGGCGTGCGCGCGCTCGGTCTCGTCCGCCCCGCTCGTTTCTATGCCTCCCTCGCGGGTCCCCGGCGCGGCGCCGACGTGCTGGTTCCAAAGAACCGGCTCCCGCAGACGCATGGCGTGTTCCGTGAAATGGCCCTGGGACTCAAGCACGTCGAGGTGGGCGAGTCTCCGCATGCGGGTGACGCGACGCGCGGCGGCGGTCTGCGCCGGTGTCGGCGACCGCGATTCCTTGAGACGCGCGAGGTGGAAATCCACCTCGTAGTCCCCCTGCAGGTGGTCGAACACGCGCAGATGCGCATCCTCCAGCAGCGCACCGTGCCTCTCGAGAAAAACCGCCGGGTTTCGTTGGAGCAAACCCGATAGGTACGAGCGTCGCCCGGCGGCATCGTCCGCCCCGCCGGTCCTCGCGACGCTCGCGGGAACAACTAGCGCATCTGAGGACGCGAGGCGGTCCAGCACCTCCTCCACGGAGGGGGAAGAGAGCGGGTCGTCCCGCAGCGCGCCCGACATTGAACGGGCGTCATCGACTGTCGTCGGTTTCGAGAGTCTTGAGAGTGGGAAATTCTTTCTGTTGGGATTTCCTCGACAGCTCGTCACGGCTCTCCAAGAAAGTCGCGACCCGCGGCCGTCTTGCGCTGGACAGCACGCCGCCAGCAGAGCGAGACGCGCGACGGTTGAACGCCAACCGCCTCGTACTCGCATCGCACCGCTGCTGCCGCAGGGGTCCCCGCACGCCCAGTGCACCTCACGCGTTCGAGGTTGCTCCGTGCGTTTCCGTGCCGAATTTGAACGGGGCTGCACGTCCGAGGGAACTCGGCACCATGGTGGTTTCCGCGACCAGGCCCCCCGAAGGGCTGGGCGACGCTTTGCTCCTCGTGGATGCGATCCTGGACACCGCGAAGGATCTCAAAGCGTCCTTGAACCAGGCGAAGCGCGCCAACACGCCGGCGGCGCTCGCCGCGGCGTCTGCCACGCTCGGCTTGAGCAGAACGTTGGCCGGCTACGCGAGGGACACCCATCTGCTGTTGAGCAAGTCGGTCCCCGCGTGGCTTCCGGCGGCGCCGTCGCCGCGAAGCGCGCGCGCTTCCGACGCGAGGTCCACCGCACGGTCGCTACGCGCATCCTTCGCCTCGTCCGGCGTGACGAAGCGGCCCGCGAAGCTCGGGGTGGGCCTCGCTGCGGAGACTGCCGCCGCCGCGGATGGCGCGCGCAGAGAAAAGGAGAAGGCGTCCGCCGCGCCTTCCACCCCCGCCGCCGCGACG
>Ga0209666_1000969_pt1 | contig 22044 bp, 32 predicted proteins | sample SaaInlV_125m_DNA_FD_184679 | JGI IMG/M metagenome (GOLD analysis project Ga0209666, IMG submission 184679) | Marine microbial communities from expanding oxygen minimum zones in the Saanich Inlet - Saanich Inlet SI037_S3LV_10m_DNA (SPAdes)... | ecosystem: Environmental > Aquatic > Marine >...
TCTGGCAATCTGGCAAGTTTGGCACCCCTGTCTGCATCTTGATTTGTCTAAGTCGTGTCCTGGAACCCCCTTATTAGTCCATTATGTGTCCAGCCCCTTGCGATTGATAATCGCATTTGGCGTAGTTACCAATAGTTGCGTTTCAAAAAGTCAGGACATTGTTGGACATACCAGGACATTTTTAGGACAGATTATCACCTTTATATACTGTGAACACTTTATTCTTGTGAGGCGAAATAATGGGTCAAATGATAAATTGTAAAGTGTGTGATTGTGAATACGAATTCAAAGGTGGTGCATATGCATTGTGCAGCAACGAATGTGCTGAAGAGCACAAGAGTCGTAGAAATCGTGTCTATCAAGTATGTGTAAGAGAAAACAGCAAAAAGAACAAGGTTAATCCGAAAGAGTTGGCTGAAGGTAGGGAAATATACGACCTCTGGTTGAAAACAGGACGCTTTGATTAAATTAAACAAGTTCATATAGTTAAAGCGATAAGTTAAATCCATGTTTGGTCATGGAGCCTTTGATATATCCCGTTCTTTCCGAAATGAAGGCAGCGAAAGTTTGCCTGATGCAAACGATGTCTATGAAAATTTTCGCCGATGTTATGGGGTAAATCCACCTTGCACAGATGCAGAAAGAGATTCGTGGGATGAGAAATGGGATAAAGTTAAAGAAATCCAAAAAATGCTGTTTGACTTGGGCGGGACTACTGGCTCTCCCGATAGTGATGGATTGAGCACCAAATGGAATGCTAATAAGGGCCTTAAGTGGTGTGTTTGCGGAGATAAATTTCATATGACTTGGCTCAATGATAGTGATGAAACACAAGTAAGGTCTGAATATATTAGCCCTATAACTGAAGAACAACTTAAATTTGAACTACGCAAGATGCAACAATATGGTGACCATTGGACACCATGGAGTTATGGAAGTTACCGAGTGGGATGTTCTTCTATGGGTGTGTCAGTAGATTGTGCCGATTCAAACGCAGATGCCGCAAGTAGTGGAAATAATGCAGGTAGTGGAGCAGGAAATTCAAATGCAGGTAGTGGAGCAGGTAGCGGAAATGATGCGGAAATGAAACCTTTATTCTGTTGGAAATGCCCAGCAGGATATATTTTAGGTGGATTAGGTATGTTAGGCGCAGGGTATATTTATTTTATGATTAAGCATCCAGGATATTTTGTAGCAGGGCAAGCGATTGGAACTGGTGGCAACTTATTAGGAAAGATGTTTGGTAAGTGATGTCGCCAAACAGGTGATGTTATGTTTAAGTTAAACAATGTCATCAATTGGGTGGGTTATCGTAATATCAATAACTTACTACCTAACTTACACAGCAAGGGACTAACAGGAACTGTGTTGAATGAGTTACCGCAAACCTATGGTAGTAAATCTTTGGCTTATGGGTTTCTTTTTTCAAAGGTAGCACCATACATATACAAACAATTAGCAGATGAGATGGGAGTTACGCCTGAAGAGTGGATGCGACTCATTTCGTTAGAACCTCAACCAGGTGACCCAATTATAAGAGTTCAAAATGAGATGAAGGAAAAGATTCAATCAACGCTGATGGGAGTCTTGGCTAATCAAATAAAAGATGAGCAAGTAAAGAACCTTAAACATTACTATGGGGTGACGGATGCATCGGGATTAGAATTCTTCTGCCCCTCAGATTATTGGGAGTCTGATGATTTACAAATTAGAACAGGTGGGCATAAGTTTTGGTTATATTGGTGTAAGAGTGGTGGAAGAAGCGGTAGTTCCCAACCCTATTCTGCATATATGACTTCTACGGATGCTGAATGGATGACAGGAAAAAACAAAGATAACCCTATACAAGATTTCATCACTACCTACCGTTATTGGTTTGATAGTAAGGATATAGATGTGGGTTTGTTACGAGGTGAATTTTTACACTACTTGCGAAATAAAAAGAGTGCTTATGGGACTCAACTTATGGAATTTCTATGGCCTTGGCAGCAACATTTGGAGGCTTTAAGTTTGACAGCAGATGAAAATGTGGCTGCATTGGGATATAGTGAAGAAGATAGTGATTATGAAGAGGCGTGGAATAATCAATTTTTCTCATTATTAGAGAATTACTTTAATTCCCGACAAAAATGTGACGGCTGCTTACCTGTGGAGTATGATTCCTACTAAAACAACAGCATAAGTGTGATTAAAATTAACAATAACCAAAAAGAGTGAGGTTCTGGGTCATCGTCCCAACTTCTGTGAGTCATCTTACCGTTCCTCATCTTGCGATAAGTCTAATACTGCAATTGGTTCATCATCTTCTTGGAGTTGCCCTTTGGCACGAAGTATGTCATTTTGAGTTTTATGCTGTCGGCGGATAGATTCAATATATTCTTCTTCTTCAGCATTCCAGCGGTCAAAGAAACGGGAGATAGCCATATATGCTGGACCACTTAAAATTCCCAATACGGCGATATATGCTTCAATATCTTCTCTAACATCTGGATTAACAAATGCGGTAGTGATTAGTTGATAAGATAACACCATGAAAACTAAAATTAAAGGAAGTGAAACTAACGCTACCATTATGTTGTTGAATGTCACTCGGATGTCCCAATCTATTTTGCCCATTTATCACACCTCCATTTCACGGTTGAGCCAATTTCTCTCCATGAACTTTTGTTCACCTTCACCATCTATCCAAACAGCAATCCAATAAATATCATAATGTGTAGTATTATTTTGCGAAAAATTATCCAATACAATGACTTGAGTATCACCTACAAAGCCTTGAATGTAATGAAGGGCAGTATCATACTCTAATGGGCTATCATTAGCAGTAGCATTAACCTCATATATCAAGAACTGAACTGAAACATTGTAGCCTTCAAGGTCATTTGGTTCATAACCGCAATCCAAATCAAAATTAACCGTAGCATGAGTGGTATTGGTGAATAAATCAATTTGAAATATGTTAATCTCACATATTTCGGGTTCGTATTCACAAGAGCCGTCATCGTCTGTGGCATCAGCATTATAATTTGTGGCTTCGGAATCGGTGCAGCCCAAAATTTGTGGAGATTCTACGGTAAGTGAGTTTCCTATCCATTGTTCATCTAATAATTCACCATTTAACATTAACAAAACCTTAGAGTCATAAGTCCCTACATCAACATTGTCCCAGGTGTGGAAAGTGTAGTCTGCTCCATCAGGGTCGGTGACCGCACCATCTTCATAAGTTAGGTGTTCATATTTAATTTGATTATCTTGATATAATCTCCAAGTTAGTTGAAATTGTTCGGAATCACAGTTGTCTTCTTCATCTGTCACATCCACATCCGCACTAATTCTAACAGCGTCATTTTCGGCATCTTCTTCTAAAATATAAGATTGAGCATTTATCAAATAGGCATCACAGCCTACTGGCTCTATATCTTCAATGATAAATTGATTGTTGGGTGGCATATAGTATTCATCACCATGTTCACAAGAGCCATCTTCACATTCAACTACATGAAATTCTACTCGGTAACTATAAGTCCCCGCTTCTAAGTCGGAAAATGTATATTCTATGTTAATATAATCAACAAAATCTATGTTGCGAATAAACTCTTGGTCTGCTTGGTTACCGCTTTCAAATAATGTAAGGATAAAGTGACCTCCGAAATTTTCAATACCGCAAGTGTTGTAATCTTGGAATGCATATCTAACTTCTAAATTGTTTTCTTCAACATAACCATACTCATCATATCCCCAAGCAGAATAACATTCGCCGTCATTCCAATAATTGTTAGGGTTGTTAGGGTCATCTTCCCACATAGAGTCAGAACCCCAACCTGTGACATCTAACACACCTAATCCTTCGGCTCCAATTCCCAAAAGAAGGGCAAAAACTGGAATCAGAGTGGTGATGAGTGTTTTGAACTTTTCTGCTTTTTCTTGGGCAATGTCTAAAATATCCTTTTTAACTTCCGCATCAGAACCTGCACTCAAATTTAATTTCCCATCATCTAAAAGGTCGGCTACAATATCAGTCTTTTTACGACCTGTGATAACTGCAAGTTCCTCTGCCCGTAACAAGGCATCTTCAACATCCTCAATATCAATGTCATCTACTTCAGTAGGCATGGTAATGGTTTATATTTACAGATATTTATACTTAGTGTTGGGCTGTATTGTTATATAGGTGCCAAACAATAAATATACTATGAGCCGACTAAGAAAAGCAGAAAATGAATTCGTCACCTTTGCAGTAAATGTTTTAGAAGCGGATTCCGCAGCAATTGATGGGGTAAAATTATTAAATCAATTTATTGACACTAACAATCACCATGTTTTGCCATCTCGCCGACAACTATTAACGGCCCTTCGGAAGCACGATAGCATTTACGCTCGTGTTATTACTAAAAGTGGATTAAGTAAGACATTTTATTCACTATATCCTATTTTGAGTAGTCACCACAAAAACGATGGGTCACGCTGCAACAGCCGCAGATATAAGAAACCATCATTAAATTGATATAGTCGTGAGCAGAAAATATACATATGAGCCTTGCTATTCATCTAAGGAAACTACAAATGTTTCGGGATTGGTTACAACATCAACAAGAATATGAGGCTCGTGACCAAGAAGCAGAACAATGGGAAGAATTCGTTCAACAATGGGAAAGTGACAAAGCCTTGAACCGCATGGCAGAAAGTTATGCCGCAGAAATGCTGATTGATTATTTTAGTTGCCCTGTTTGTGCTGGATATTGTTATCAAGAAGGAGATACCGCAGATTGTGAAAACTGCCAAATTCGTTGGAGTGTAATCAATGCTGGAGAATACACTTATTTAGAGGCCGAATCTTTCCGTGATTGGGCAGATGATGAACTTAGAACTCATGGAGAAAATGTAAGTTTTGAAAAATGGAGTCAAGAAGAGTTTGAAGATGAACCTGCTCATCGTCACCCCGATGGAAAATTAAGTTTTGTTCGTTGGGCCAGAGATGAAATAAATGAGGAGCATCATCAAGCAGAAGAATTCTGTGCAGAATGTGGATGTTCCCATAAAGATGCAGAATCGTTCAATGCAGAAACCGCAGATGGTAATCAAGTGTTTAATTCATGTTGGAAATGTGGTTCGGGACAACATTTGTATCAGATTTCCCGTTATCCTGCCTCGCCTGAAGAGATTGCAGGAGTGGGGGCAAACCCTGACGATGCCAGCAGCAATTGGAGAGAAGGAAGACCAACGCAAAGGTAGTGATTTAATGGATTATCCAAATAAATACTTAGACCGAAGAACTGGCAAGATTTTAAAGGGTGACCAACTTAAAGATTATCTTAATTATGAGATGCATGATTCCTGCAATTGTTTCTTTCACCCTCACGAGCACTTACTTTTCTTACAGTTTTGGGTAGAAAGGGGGATTTTGCCTGAGTAATTTTCAAAGAATGGAAGATTGTAATTCCTGCGGACAACCAAATTGTAAGCAAGGTTATCCCACACCTATTGGTTTCAAGTTATTTTGTTGCACTTTATGTGCTAATCACTATATGGGCTACCCATTAGATTATCCTTTAGAATTAGATTCGCCAGAACATTATGTTTTTGAGTCGGAAGATTTGGAAGATGAAGACATTATTCCGATTGGTAGCACAGTCCGTTCCTATGATTTTGTGGTAGGGAAGCATATTTTGAGAGATGACTGTTATTTTGAAGGAGTTATTGAAAAGTTTGAACCTGTTCCTACTTGCTCACCTAATTGTAATCATTATATTGTGCGAACTACCAAGATTGTGAGAAATGGTGAGGAAGAAGATATTATTGAGGGAAGTAACGATTATTTTTCAACTCATTGGAATAACTACGGCGTAATCCCATTAGAAATGGTAGAAACCTTTGAAGCAGATTCTTACTTTCCATGTGAAGCCTGTGACTCTGAAGATGACCCTAACAACCTTGACACCAAGAGAACCCAAATTAGAGTTGATGATGGGGATGCAGGGATAAAATTGGATATTTGCGACTCTTGTTTAGAAAAGTGGTATGCGGGTGTCCTTTTTGATGAAGAAGATTTAGAAGTCTTAGGTGCGGTAACTTCCCATTATTGGGAAGAATATGAAGCGGAAACTTATACTCCTCCTGCTGCGGCTGTAACTGCGGCTAAGAAAGGATTAAGTCAAAGAAAAAAGTGGGGTAGAGGGGGATTATCGCCCGCAGAGGCTAAATCTCAGGGGATTGATTCTGGAGTTACTCGTGCTCGGAAGATAAGTTCTGGAAAAGTAAGTCGTCACGATGTTCGCAGAATGTCAGCCTTTAATCGGCACCGCAAAAACAATAAACCTTCTAAAAAGATGCCAGATGGTGGACCCACAGCAGGAACTATTGCTTGGAATTTGTGGGGTGGTAGCGCAGGAGTGAACTGGGCTAAGAAAAAATCTGCCACAATGAATGCTGAAGATAGACCTGAAGAGGAAAGGATGACTCGTGTAGAAGCAGAGGCTTTAGCATCAAAAATGATTAACTTATTACAACCTTATGCAGATTCAATAGATGTTTGCGGTAGTTACCGAAGAGGAAGGGAAGACCCTGGTGACTTGGACATTGTAGTTATTCTGAAACCTCGTGTAACCCTTCCCGAAGTGGTAGAAAATTTGGAAGGCGAATATACCGCAGTTAATTGGGTGGGGGAAAAGAAAACACAAATGGTAATAGATGGAGTTAAAGTGGATGTTAGAACTACTACTCCAAGAGCCAAAGGAGCAGCCTTGCTGTATTTTACTGGACCTGCTGGATATAACATTGGAATTCGTAGGTCTGCTAAAAGTCGTGGTATGAAACTTAATGAATATGGTATTTTTGATAGAGAAACTAATGAATATCTTGGAGGTGCAACCGAAGAAGAGATTTATGAGATATTAGGCAAGAACTTCCGTCCAGCCACAGAGCGTAGGGCAGAGGAAGAAGTTATTACTCGTTCATTAGGTGAAATTCCTGATTGGGAATTAAGAATGTTATATCAACAAGGCAAAATTAGCAAAATGCAGATGGAAATCGGAATTGGATTGAAAATGGATGCCGAAGCGGAAGAAGTTCAAGAATTTAATGCTATGGTTAAAGCACCAAAAGGATGGAATAAGGCTGGCATAACAGAAAAAGTAATGATGATGGAAGTCATGATGCAAGAAGCAAGACTTCAACAGGCTTTATTAGAATTAGAAACAAATATCAGAGTTGGGCTGATTTCTGAAAAAGAAGCCATGGCTATGTTTGCTAAGTTAATGGGGTGATAACATGGCTATGGTGCCACGAAAAGAGGAAGACAAGTTCTTCCCAAATGATGATGATAAGAAATTTTATGCTTACTATTGGGTTGAGGGCGATACTCCTGAATGGGCTTATGGTGATATGTCATGGTATGAGGAAAATGGGGGAGAGCCTGACGATTGGACTCGTTGGACTTTCAAAATCCATTTGTATGAGTGGTTTGAAGAGGCGGATGATTCTGACTTGCTATTAACCTATTCAGGAAGTTATGATAAAAACATTGATGGTGGCATGGATGACGATTCCTATTCAGACGATTTAGACGCTTCAGGTTATAAGCCGAAAGCAAGAAAATTAAAGAAGTTTTTTTTGAGTGATTCCTACTTGGACTTTCACATATTTGTAAGTGGGCTTAACGAAACGGCAGCAAAAAGATTGGATACAATACTTATGGAAAATTTTCCTCCTGCTGTTGGGGTGACCTCAAATCTCATCAATTGGAATCAGCATCCGCCGCAAGTATGACTAAATAGGTAGTAACTCTATGTAATCTCATGGAGTGGTATAGTCGGCGGGAAATTGGCACCGCAATTTGGAATCAGGCTCGCCGCAAGGAAGTTAAATGGTTAGTCAATGATTCAGACATTGGTGAGTTTGGAATTCGCAAGTGTAGAATCAATCATTCGGAAGATACCTTAAAATGGTTAAAGATATTAGGAGCCAATAAAAGACCCACTTCAGTTTATGTGGGAACTAACTTAATTGATTGGGCAGAAGTAGAACTTCCTCCTCGCTTAAGAGAGCGAAATGCAGATAACTGGAACAAAAGTGAAAGAGAAGAATATGCAGAATTGTGGAAGCAATACTTAGACCCCTCAGCGATTGGGTTAGAACAATATCATAAAATTTGGAAAGGCAAAGATATGGTTTGGGATGTAGATGACGAGAACTTAGGAAAAGCGTGGAATATCGCTTACAAAATATATCACCATTTGTGCGATTCGGGATATAACCCAGAAATCGTATTTTCTGGTAGTAAGGGTTTTCATGTTTGGTTATATTCAGAAGAAGCAGAGAAATTGAGCGGTGTAACTCTGCGGACGGTAGAACAAAGGGACCCCTTGCGTGAATTAGGGAAAGAATATCGCAAAGTTATTCAAAAAATAGCAATCTTAGCAACTGAAGAACCACTTTATCGTTATGATTTGGCTCCAGCGCACCGTCAGGGAATCATTCGCTGTCCTTATTCTCTGAATAGTAAAACTGGACTTCCTGTTTGGCCGCTATCTGAATCGGAAATTGAAAAGTTAAAAGAAAACGATTTTACATCGCCTTATGAGATAGCAGATATTTTATTCAAGTGGGAAACAGAGCGATGGGATGGAGAAAAGATACCAACTTCGCCGATGTCAGAGATTTGGTCACGACATAAACACTTATTTGAATAGATAAGCAGAGATTCCGTAGGCTAAGATGGTAATTCCAATTGCGACACCAACTAATTGTGTCACAGGCACAGGGTCAGTAGTGTTTTCTCGGAGGAAGCGTTGATTTTCTAAAAAGGCGGAGTAATCATCTTTTAATGCATCAATATCAATATCCATACCATCAGGAATATCGCCATCATCAGGCGGGCCAAATTCTAAATCATAAGATAAAAAGTTAGGACGGCCCTCGTAAGGGACATCACACTCTCCAGCAGATTTTACTCTGTTGATAATAACAGTATATTTTCCAATCTTGGTTGGATAAAATGAAACATAACGAACACCATTATTCATAGTTCCGCCTTCAAATGTGTGACGATAAACAGGATAAGAAGTTCTGCCTTTCTCATCTGTGTGTTTAATACTAAAGATAATTTTATGAGCACTTGAGTATTTCCAGTCCATATCTCCATACCAACCTCCTGAACCTCCAATTAGTTCATCCCAGTTCCAGCCGCTGGTATCGCTGGACTTAAAACCAACTAAAATGTCGTTTTTCCATAACTTAAGATTATCTGCGGTCTGATGGGGCAAGGTAGTGGCTACTGAATACATATGATAAGTATCACATAGCCAAAAATTATCTGTGTTAGTAGCGAATGGGCCTTTCAATACTGAAAAAGTATCTTCTTCCCAAATAGCGTGTTCTCCCAGTTGAGATTTATCTTCGTTGTAGGCTTTCAGCAAACCTTCTTCCATAGTTTCTTCGGGGTTTAAGTCACTCAATTCAACTGGCATTTATTTCCCTCCGAACATTGCAGCAGCCCCAAATCCAATAACAATAGCAGCGACAATGGCACCACCTAATAATTGAGCGTTTTTATCTTGTTGCTTTTTCTCATCCTCTAACATCTTAAGAAAATCTTGTTGGCTGCCTGATAATTTACCCATAATATCTCCAATGTCTGATTTATAGTTGATACCATAAGTATGTAGTAAGGGTCCTTCTCCAAACCAACAGCCATAGTTATTTTCTCCTCCTAATGGCATTTTGTCAGAAATTTGTGCAACTGCATAGGCTATTTCAGCAACTCCTAAAATTCCTAATCCCTTTAATGCCAGCGTTTTGCCAGGTCCAAACCCAATACACAGAGGAGGCATCAAGGCGCAAACTAATGAGAAAACTAAAACTTCTAATACAAGTTCCGTCCACATTTGCATGGCCGCTTGTTGTTTTTCTCCAGCACTTATTTCCTCTCTACGGTCATATCCATAACCCACAGTTAAAAATATGGGAGTGGGTAACCAGTCATCTGGGATGATAATATCTTTGGAAAGGTAACCATCGCTGTCCGTCCTCACTTCTTCAGAATAAACTAAACTTAATAATTTATCATCATCTACTAAAGGAGCAATTTTTTGCATCAATAAATCCTCATTTTCCATCAAAAAGAGTGGTGTATCAGATTCTTCTAAAACTTTCATCATTAAGGAAGTAACATAATGGATATTAGATTGATACATCTTAACATAAACTCTATCTCCTCTTCCTTTGTGTTCAAAATCGTTTCCATCAGCATTTCCACTAATTGTAGAAACTTGTAACCTAAATACATTTCGTGAATCAGGATTTCCTAAATCATAGACAAAAGCCTCGCCTTGTTTGGTGAATGATGTTTCTTTTCCTATTTCATTAACATGAGATAATTTAGTAGCAAGGGCTGTATGGCAGTATTGCGTAGAACCTTCTGCGGAATCTCTTAATTCTGTAAGGGTGTTGGCGATAGGAGTTGTGGCAGAAGTTACAGGAATTCCCGTAAAATTTAATTTATCAGAACCTGCAATGCCTTGAAGAGTAGATACTTCGGTGATTTCCTCACCACTACTAATTTTGTCAGGCTTTTCTATCAATGCCTAAGCCCCCGTTGGTTCTCCATCGGGGACAATATCTGTGGCTGTATCTACTACATCTTTCGCAACTTTCGCCACTCCAAACAAAGCACTACTAACTTTGTAAGTGACATAAATCATACCGCTAAATATCACGATAGTAATAATGTTTCTTAATCTACCCCACATGGCTACAAGTCCATTCATAGTTCCATCGGGTAAAAATCCAATGTTCTCTAAAGTTCTAACAATACCGCCAATTATATCAAATGGAATTTCCCACCCAATAACATAAGCAACACCCGCAAGAACTACCATAGAGGTTAAAGGTCTTTTTGCTGCACCTTTGGCACCTGCTTTAGTAGCACCCAAAGTTCCATTTACTGCTTTACTTAACATACTTGGAGCCTTTGCAGCACCAGCCGAAACGATAGGAATTGCTTCATCACCACCTTTAGCAACGGCAGCAACGATATTATCAGTAGCACCAATCTGTGCTTTAGCGTTGGCTTTAGTTCCATTTTCCCACATATCTCCCATCATACGGTTCATTGTGGTTTTCAAATCACCAGCGTATCGTGCTGGTAATCCTAAGTCATCAATAACTTTTGTGGCATATTTTGAAACTTCCTCTCCTTGTCTAACTACAAGATTGGCATAACTTCCATTATCAACATTTCCTGCGGCTTTTGTTAATCTTCCTTGCCACTTTCCCATCTGACCAGTAACAGCACTATCCATTTTGGTAGTTAATTCTGCTAATAAATCAGCCTTGTTTCCACCTTTAGTCCATTTTAATCCCTTAACCATACCAGGGTTGAGAGCAATATCATCAAGTAATTTAGCATTTTTACCGAAGAACTTACCTCCAGCACTAAGGCCATCATCAATGAGTCCGATACCTCGTATCCCTTTGGCTTGGAACAAACGCATGATATATGTTCGGCTCCCCGACTATTTCAACTTATCTTTGAGGAAACTTAATATACCAAAAGCATGGTAGTAATAGTATGGATGACTTGCTACCCATCATTAACTTCTATCGGCGACAGCCGCAAGGGTATTATGTAGTTGGGCAGAATTATGGATATAACGATACTTACGAAACTGCTATTTCTCTTGATGGGCAGAAAATCTTGGATATTTGGATGGTAAATAGCGGTTTTAATAGGTTAATGGATGATTTCAATGGCTGGCTCACAGCAAAAATGATGGAACACGATGATGATGACAACCCTATGGAATTATTTGATGAGGAAAAACACGCTGACATGGAGTATGAACTTAAATTAGAAATTTATGCTAAAGAAAGAATACCTGAATTTCACGGCCAATCTATGATTGTTGTTGATGAGGACTCAAGAACAGGACTAACTAATTATACTATATTATTTAACAACGAAATGAGTGTGGCCGATAATCAAATTTTAGCCTACAGAATTTATCAGTATGCTTTCCAAGATATTGAAAGGTTAAGTTGGACTAAAATTGACTACACCGAATTCTACTACCGAGGATTTAATGATTCAGAAGAGTTAAATAACATCCTTGCCAATGCTAAGGATGAGAATTAAGATGTCTAAACTCAAAATGTATGATGAGCGCATGACTATTTGTAGAGTCTGCCCCGAACTGAAAAGGAAGTTGATAGGAAGTTTTTGTAATATCTGCGGATGCAATATGAAAATGAAAGCGCAAATGGAATCACAAGATTGTCCTTTGGGTAAATGGCCTAAGATTAAATAGGTAATAGTTAATAGATAACTTATGAGAGAATGCGGCCACTATTCTTGTAATGAACGATTTCGTGAATCTATGTATCCTCCTTTTTGTTCCGAGTATTGTCATATCTTGAGAAATGATAAAATTATTAGTGGCAAAAAACCTGTTTTAGAGCGAGATTGTAATTGGTGTGGCGACTCTTATGAATATCGTTATGGAACTCGTCTGGCACAGGGTTCTTTTTGTAATCGTGAGTGTAGCATAGCAGCACAAGGAATTAGAAAATACTATTCTATCTTGAATATCTTAAGGATAAGAGAAGGCGAAGCGTTATCTGCACGACAAATTGCTAAATTGGGAGAACAGCATGGAACTCCTATGAATTATCATCAAAGTTCTATGAGGATACGAACCTTGGCTGCGGCTAACTTGGTGTGGAACGAAGATGGACTATGTGAAGGGTCTTATCAACCGCACACGCATAAGAAATACTTTTTGAATCCTGATATTGTGGGGCTTCCTTTTGAAGCCACCTTAAAATGTTTAGATAAATACCGAAAAACGCATCGCCGAGATAAACTCCGTAAGAAGAGGGCCGCCGATAGAAACTATGCCAGATGATTATTATGCGAACCTATCGCCAAGTATGCACTTGCGAAAAGCAACCTTGTTTAATTTGCTTTGCTTTATTTGATTTGTATATTGTGGAAATAGAATGGATGCTAAAGGAATAGTTAAATAAGTGATTACAGAAGTGATATATTATGGAAGAGGTAACTGTAACTCAAGGAGAGGCTGCCTCTGGTATGAATAAGTATGAGCCTGTTTCAGAAACACAAGGTTTTGAACAGCAGCGTGGCAGAAGTAAAAATTATGTGCCAACCACAGCATTTTGTCCTCAATGTTCGGAATTAACGGAATGGGATGCTAAATGGGGTGAGCCTAAACTCAAGTGGAGCCTGAAATACCAAGATTTCTGTTTTGATTTAGAATATACTTCAGATGCAGAAGGAAATACTTTTGTTAAATGTAATAGTTGTGGACATGACCTTCGCAACGAACCTCAAGAAATGGAAGGCAAGAGTTCTAAAAGAGCAAAAACACGAAGTAGTGTAGATTTTCAGCAGGAGTGGCTTAAAAATGTTAAACTACACAATGGATTTTATGTGATGAGTGTCCAAGAGTTCAAACGAATGGCCGTAATTGGATATAAAAGCAGCCTCAAAATGAATCCTTGTGCTAAAATCGGCGGAAATTCCTATTATGTATTGTGGGATGACTTCTTACAACACTATGAAAACATGACCTTTGAGGGCGTTAAGTCAATTGGAATCGCACGACAGCATTGGAAAATTTTGTAAGCATTCAAATAGTTGGAAGTTCAAGTTATACTTATGCAATATGATGTAATGAAGGAGATGTTAAAATCTACCGTTATTGTAAATTACATCCAACCCGATGCTAACAGAGGGATAAATCGTATTTCGGAAGGGCCATCCCAAGTTATTAGACCTTCTTCTCGTCTAACTTCTTATGCAGGAACTCCTTATGATTTTGAAAACCCTTCTTGTGGAAGTTGGGGTCCAGCAACTGAATGGGTAACACAATTAAGGAATAGTAAAAGAGATGAAAGAGGCTCATGGAATCCTCGTAGAAATCATTTCGGTGGGTTACTTCCTGAATTAGAATATATTGTAACTGATGGAAGGGATGCATCTGACTTCCGATATGTTAATGGCCCGCAGCAATCGCAAGGACAAGGACAAGAAATGAGATTAACTTGCACAAATTGTGGAGTTAATTGGGTCAGAAGCGTTAGGCAAAGCGCAGCAGGTTACGGTAACAGATGTCCAGGCTGTGGAAGCGCAGACAGATTCACAGAAGTAGGACCAATTGATATAACTTATTCAATTTTAAGATTCCCTGTTGGATTCCCTGAAAATCCAAACTGCACCGTTGGTTTTGTTAATCTTTATGGTGTCGCAGCAGATGATTTCGCTTCCCGAATCAGACCTGGTGTTAGGTTTAGGGCAAGATTTTATGGAAAGGCCAGCCGAAAAAGTCGTCAAAGGTCAGGTTCAGGTCGTAGAAGGTATGAGCAATATCAATACTTATTACTTACTTTAGGTTCGGCCGCCTATAATCAAAATAATCGTAGTGGCTTTATACAAATAATGTAAGGTGAATAAGATGAAAGGAAAAACACTCGGAATACCAAACTCAATTGTAACTATATTGGTTATTGATGCCATAGTTATTGGATTATACACAATGGGGAAACTTGATACTTCAAAAAAGTTGGTCGGTGCTAAAGTTATGGGAACGACAGCCTTGGTTGGGGCTTCTATATTAGTATAAATCAATGCTTAAATAGGTAATACAAAATAGATAGACTTGGAGAGAGCGAAATGGAACAGATGAAAAGTCAATTTATTGAAATGATGCAGAATGGATTGGAAGAACAAATCAGAGAAACTGCAAAGGAAGGAAACATTTCTAATTGGAAGGAAGCAACTATTGTTCCTGTGATTGGCTTTATTCATAATGTTACAGATAAACCATTTATTGCTGGAGCCTACTTATTGGGGCAAGATGAGGAAGGAGATGCCCAATTACTTTGCACCGAACCTGCGGAAGAACAACTTCCTGATGGTGTGATGGAATGGGTAAAAAGCATTATGGTTATGGAAGGCATGATGGAAGAAGAATCTATCTGTGAACTATTATTGGATTTTCAAATGGCTGTGGTAGCCAACGATTTTGACTTTCAAGAAGCCAATTCAATTGGATGGGATGTTTTCTTTGAGCAACTTAGAGCGAACAAGCGTAGCACCAATCGCCGAGCCTTGTCAAAAATCGCCGAGATGGGCCAAATTAGAGATGCTCTAAAAGAAATGTTGTCTAACTTTTTGGGAGATTTAGCAGAAGGCTTAGATAACTGGCAAGAAAAGATAAAAGACACCGCTTATGTGAACCTAACTTCCCCTGTGGAAGACGGTGGTTTCTCATCTAAATTTGCAGGTGAGTGGGAATGAGCGGATATTTGTTAATGTGGATGACAGAATCCTTGATTCCTGAAATTTCCGAAATCATTTTTAGAACTCGTGAGGAAGCAGAACTACATTTTGATGAAATAATGAAAGGTTTTGAACGCATTGGTGGAGATGAAGTTATTTGGTGGGATATTCGCCGAGTCGTAGTAATGTCTTAGGTGATAACATGACTGAATATATTCAATATGGTGGACCTTGCACACGCAGATGTGATGTAGATAATAAATCATTAGTATGCAATTCATGTGGTATGTATTTTGGAAGAGTGGAAGAATGAAGCAAGAGTGGAATTGGATGATGGAAAAGAAGTCAATTGGAAATTCATTTCCACCTCAAAAATTGATAGAGCATTTACAAAAAATACAAAAAAACAAAGTTAAGGAAGATGATATGGTGGGTTGCTAATGACTTGGCGACAACGAGTTATCAACGAGATATTAGAAAAAATCCGAAACAAAGAAGAGGAATAATCATAAGGAAGATTCTTATAGTTATAGGTTATAGGTGAAACTATGTCTGGGTGGGAATTTTATGAACCTCCTGAAACTAAGGCAGATACACCGCAAAAATCTGGCAAATGGCTTTTTACTGTGTTAGCGGCAATTTTATTTGTGAACATCTTGGTCGTAGAAATGGCTCTGATATGATGGCTTCGGGGTTTGAAGTCAAAGGTTAAATAGGTTATCGCACTACTCCTATATAGGGGAGAGGAAGATGAGTAGGAATCAAAGAGCAAGAACAATAGCGTTAGCCAATGGCGTAGTTCGCAAATCGGAAGATGTGTGGATTGTGCAAAGTCAAAGCAGCACGAAACAATATCAAGTAGTTAATTGGGGCGATAGATACACCTGCAACTGTCAAGATTTCCGCATTCGTGGTCGCAGAGAGAACTGCAAACATATCAAAGCGTTGGAGTATCTCTTGCTGAAAAATAAATACGGAGATTTGATTGAATAGGTGGTATCATGGCAATAAGAGCAAATTTATGGGTTGAAGTAGTCTTTGAAATGCTGGCAGATAAAGCCATGATTTCAACTGAAATAGCAGATATGTTAAAAACATCGGGTCGTGGTGGTCGTTATCCACCAAGTCCACGCCGAGTCACATTTGTATTAAGAAGCGATAACCGTTTCCGAGAATTAGGTGATGAAATCATTGGAACAATTGCGAGAAATCGTAGCCATCCTGTGAAATTGATTGGCCGTAGAGATAAAAACTATCACCGAGCCACACCGTTTCGTGTGATTCGCCCCAACGATGGTGATTTAGAATGAATAAAACAATGGCCTTAATGACCGTTATGCTAATATCTATGGCTGGTTGCATGGGCGCAGAGAGTGAAACCATGACAGAACCCGAAAAGGTTGAACCTGTGATGGTGCAGCAAGGATGGGATAATCATTCGCATCAATTTTGGAATGTCGCACCTATGAGTGTGGGCAATATGTCCGTTATAAGTAATAACAATAACACGAGCGAAATGGGTTTTAACTTTAATATCACTTTGGAATTAAAGGCTTTCTTTCACGAACCTTTGCTATGGGAACAAGGTTATGTTAATTATACTTTGAGTCAAGGTAATGAAACTCTATTTGAAGTGCAACTGAATCATTCACAGGAATGGTTTTACATTAACCTAACTAATATCACAGGAAACATAACGGTAGAAATACAAAGCACAGGAAGTGATGATACCACCACGGCAGAACCTGGTGATTTCTTTGTAGCCCAAGCCCGATATGAGATTTATATGTTGGAAGAATGACAGGGTTTATATATGGTGAACCTTTAGGAACTAATGAGGCGACAACAATGAACGAGATGGAACAAAAAGCAGAACGATACTTTAGAAAGTGTTTGGCAGACCATGAATGGAAAGAAGATGGTAAAACTTATGTGAGAGTGAGTAGAGCCGTTAAGCAATTAGAGCGAATGTATCCTAAAATTCGTTATGCACTCTTACGCCGACAAAGCAATATGAGTGGGAAGTGGGTGCATTTGATTATTCCTGCTTTTCATGTGGAAGAATATGTCAATGTTCACAATTATGAAGAAGAAGACAATTGGTTTTCTATTGAAGGCTCGTATCGTGATGTGAGAGCCGAACAAAAACATCTAATACAGGTGAACATGAGTGCTTGAGATAATTATACCAATGTTTTATGCAACCACAGGTTTGTGGATGGTTAAGATGCTACCTGATGCGTATCAAATAATGTGGGGGAAACGATAATGGCAAAAAAGAAAGCAAAGAAAACAACTAAGGCTAAGAAAACGCCGAAATTGGTCGCCTTTAAGAAAGGACAGAAAGTTAAACGAATAGATATTTTCCGTTTGTTTGATGATAGCCAAACCGCATGGAAGCGATGGAATGCCGAGAAAGGTGATTGGAGCAAAGTGGCCTTCAAATCGGAAGTCAAAGATTTAGACTTCAAAATAACTAAGGTTCAACAATTAGAAGCAGATTATGTGATGTATTGGGCAGAATCTAAAAACTGGAGAATGCGATGGGTTAAGAAGCCTAAAGATAGAGGATGGGGATTTCTTAGTGTCTTGCGTCAAGACCTACTTAAAGATAAGTAAATGCTTAAATAGGTAATCGCTAAATTAAAGGAATAACGGAGAGATAATGATGACAAACGAAGAAGAAAACCAAAATCACTACGATGCTTATGTTTGTGGTGAATGTAATTCAAAGGATATTAACTTTCAAGCCGATGAACCTCATTGTAATGACTGTGGTTTGGTAATGAAAGAATGGGCAGTTGATTTGGGCAAAGATAACCGAGTGTTTGCCGATGGTTCGGGCGCAGATGGGGAACGATGGGGAATGCCTAAGTCTGACCTTTATCACGATGGCGGATTGACTACTGAAATGGCTCCTGCTATCCGAGATGGAACAGGACAAAGACTAAGTTCTACTCAACGCCGAAAGTATAACCGACTACGCCGACAACATCAGAGAACACGCATCCGTGATGCAAAGGAACGCAATTTGGTAACGGCACTTAATGAATTGGATAGATTAGGCTCTCAAATGTCGCTACCTCGCCCTGTTCGTGAAAATGCAGCAAGGATTTACAAGCGAGCCGTAGAACGCAAGTTGGTTCGTGGTCGTAGTATTGAAGGCGTAGTTGCTGCCTGTATTCATGCTTCTTGCCGACTTAACAGTATGAGTCGCACTTTGGATGAGATTGGACAACATTCTCGCACAGGTCGTAAGGAAATTGGTCGCACCTATAAGCGTGTGATGAAGGATTTGGGAATTCGTATCTTGCCAACGCCACCTGCGGAATATGTGCCTCGTTTTAGTTCACAACTGCAATTGGATGCGCCAACACAAGCCTTGGCATCTCGTATTTTGGGATATGAACAAGTGAGCGCATTGGGAACAGGTCGTGGCCCAACTGGTTTGGCTGCTGCGGCGGTGTATTTGGCTACTCGTATTCAAGGCATAACTCGCACACAAAGAGATGTAGCCATGGCTGCGGGTGTAACCGAGGTTACCATTCGCAATCGCTATAAAGAAATTTGTTCAACCCTTAACATCAACCCTGATAGTCCTACCGCACCACAATGAGGTATTTAGATGGGCAATAAGTCTTTAATCATACTTAATTATGGGGCAGATTGTTGGAAAAAACATGGCGTAACCGAGCAATATCATTTGCGCTCATGGAGTCCTCACAATACCTGGGCTAATCCAGTTGATTGTGTAGGCATTGATAATACCACTACCTTACAAAACTTAGGTTCGTATCAAAGTATTGCTTCTACTAATTCTAAATATGGGATTGAATCAATTGCTAACGCAGTTTATGATTACGATGAAAAATTCTTGCACACTTCAGGCAGCATCTATGGCTATGATTATATGAGCAACCAAATGCGACTTATTTAGTTAGTTTGAAATAGGTAACACCACACAGATAGTGTATGTGGATAGAAATCGCTTTTGCAGCATTAGGTGGAGTCATATTGTGGCTTTGGCTTAAGATAAAAGAATACCTGCAAGCAATACACGAAGCAGATTTGAAGATTGTGGAATTACAAATGACGCAATCTTCGGATACAATGGAGGCCATGTTAAACGATTATTTGGGTGAAATCCAAATTCTTAGAAATACTAATGTTAATTTAGAGGGCGAGATGGAAGGACTTCAAAAGGACTTCTTGACCATGACAGGAGAAATGAAGAAACAAAAAGGCAGGGCTGCGTCAGCACATACACAACGAGGCCAGTTATTAGAAAAGTGGTGTCCATTTTTAGAACATCCTGATATTGACCCGAAATGGGATGCAAAGGATTGGCAATTTATTGGGCAACCGATTGATTACTTGGTTTTCAATTGGCATGATAATAAAGAGAGAAATTTAGAGGAAGGGGTAATTGTGATGTTAGATGTAAAATCAGGTAAAGCAGGATTAACTACTAAACAAAGACGAATTAGAGATTTAGTTAAGGCTGGAAAGATTGAGTGGAAGGAAATAAGGTTGGATTAAATGAAAGAACTAACCCTTCCTATCAGTTTAGAACAACTCTTGGCTGCGAAAAAGCAACAAAAAGATTTTGATGCACAAAAAACCTATAATAAATTCAAATGTGATACTAATTATATCGGATTATTAGGAGAAATGGTGTTAAACGATTACTTAGAAGCAGAGGGTGTAGATTTTAAGTGGGTCAAATTTAACAAACAAGGATGGAACGACCCTGACTTTATAATTCATGAGCGCAGTATTGACTTAAAGACAACATTTAGTGATGTAATGTGGATTCAAGAAGAAAAGTTTGACATTTATTTGTATGCTCAAATCAATCGTGAACAAAACGAACTAACTCTAAAGGGTTGGTTACCGAAAGATGAAATCACCAAAAGCAAACAAACAGGAGTTAATTGTAAAAAAGTTACAAGAGGCAACCGACATGATTGGGTGTTTGAACCAGCAGATATGTTTGATATTGAATGGTTATCATTCATCGGCGTGGGTGTTGGGGCCTGAATCAACGCTCCAATTTCTAAGACCTTCTGTTTTTGGCACATTAGTTTTTACTCGCACTACATAAGTTTGGCGAGTCCATTTATTTGTTTGGGGATTCTTAACACCCCATTTGTGAATAATTTCTACTCCTGTCGTTGGATATGGCTCTTTAATGCTTAGTTTCTTTCTCATTTCAACTGTTGGATTCCCTGGAAAATCTCGCCAAAACCAGGTGGTATAATCATCAGGCCAACAAATTTCTTTGGCTCGTTCCATGGCTTTTTGTTCATTGGTGTAAAACTCCCAGTTATTAAAGTTCCAATATCTTTGTTGATTCAATGGAACCATGCCTGAAGGTTCTGAAAAATTTTGCCAAAAATCCCTGTCTGTTTTTACTCCCTGTTCAGGTGGGCCTGTTGAAACCAAGTAAATATATTCAGCCTCACTCATATGAAGCCAGTTAATAGGCTCTGGCAAACTCATAACTTTAACTTAGTGTTATTGTTATTTAAGAATATCCAATTTTCCAGTTAGCATTTCTATACCATCTTCCAAGTCTTTCGGGTAGATTGCCACATAATAGTAATCTTCCAAAGATTCATACAAGTTTTCTTTGTATATTTTCTTTTCTTGGTAGCGTGGTAATCTCTGTTCTACCCATTGTGCTCTGTTATCTTCCCTTAATAATCCCCAGTATTCAATAATAACTGGTTTATCTAAGCCTTTTTGTGGTAATATCAACCAATCTGCTATCAATTTCCCTTTTTCAGTCGGGACTTCAGGCTCATAAATAGTTTGATAACCCAAATCATAAAGCCAATCATCAATTTCCCTCTCGGACCAAGATACTACTTTGTGTCCAGATTTACAACGGCATTTTCCATGAGTCATGCCATCGCACCCAAATAACACGCAGACGCTTCATCATAGTCCATAGTATTATCTAAGCATTTTCTTGCTGTATTCGTATAGAATTCTAACCAATGATAAAACATAGTTCTATCATCATCAATTACTGTGTCAAACAACATCGCACCTTCGGTTGTCCTAACCCAGATTTCTCCAATCCATTGTCCATTTTCTTTGGTGGTTACTTCATTCCATACTTTTCCTTTCATTATCATGCGGTTTTCCTCCGCTTAGTTATTATTTGTTTTCCTGACTATATCAACTTTAACCTAAAATGCTAAAGGTATGACTCAAAGCCTAAATAGTTAAAATTACAAACAATAGTAATAGCATTTCTATTCTGCGGGCAGATGGTTACCATAATGTGCATAGTTAAATAGGTAATCTCTCAATGTAATACTACACCCCCAAAAGGGAGATATGGAGATATAGATATGGTAAAAATTGATGTAAATTGTGAAGCAGGATATGATGCAAAGGTATATGAGAAGGGTGATACCCTCCGATACTATTTGCGTGGACCGAATGGAGCAAGCAACCCTCGTGGCGAAATCGGAATGATTGACCTGCGTGGACGCTTTGCTGGTAAGTTTAAGGCAGCAGACAACCTTCCAAGTGGAGTAGGCTATGGTTTTGTTGATGAAGATAAGGCTAAGGTAACACTCACTACTCCTGATGGCAAGAACCTGTTTATTGGACAAAAGGCAGGGCCAATGACGACTCAAGACCGTATTACTCTCGGTATGTGCATCAACAACGCTACATCTATGATTACGGCTCGCCCAGAAAATGAATCGGCTAACAACGACTCTCTGGTTCAA